>Ga0193726_1000127_pt1 | contig 107717 bp, 87 predicted proteins | sample H2c1metaG_FD_144928 | JGI IMG/M metagenome (GOLD analysis project Ga0193726, IMG submission 144928) | Soil microbial communities from a riparian zone of the East river system, Colorado, United States - H2c1 | ecosystem: Environmental > Terrestrial > Soil > Riparian zone | place: USA: East...
GCGTCCAGATTGTGGTTGTTCCGGTGCTTGATGTTCAGATCGACCACCCAGCGCGAGCCGGCCAGATATTTCAGATAATAATTCCCGGTGAAGGCGTGCTGCCGGTCATAGTCGGAATTCGTGAACTGATTCGTATAATATCCCTTGCGCCCGTCATAGAGCCCGGCCATGCCGATGAATAATCTGTTCCTGATCAGCGGCGCGCTGAAACCCGCGGAATACCGCTGCTGGCCATAGTTTCCGGCGGTCACTTCTGCAAATGCGCTGCTGTGGGCCGAAGGTTGCCGGGTGATGATGTTGATCACCCCGCCCATGGCGTTGCGCCCATACAGCGTACCCTGCGGACCCCGCAACACCTCTATGCGCTCCACATCCAGCAGGGAAGGGATATAGGTGTCCAGACCGAACTGGTTGACCCCATCGATGTTGATCGCCACGGCCGGATCATAGGAAGTCGTCGTGATGCCCCGCACCGAAACCACGTCTCTCCCATCACCGGGATCGGCGGCATAAAGATTGGGGGCTACGGCCGTAAGGTCTTTATTGTTCCACAAGCGGTATTCGCGCACCTGTCTGGCAGTGATCGCCGTAACGCTGAAGGGTATCCGCTGCAACAGTTCTTCTCTTTTCTGCGCCGTCACGACCACCGAGTCCAGCCGCGTCGCCCGCTCCTGCCCCTTTGCGCCGGGGCATATCGCCAGCAGGAAGGCCGACAAAATCCCGCCCGCGACCCACATCGGTTTCCCGTCTGCGCGTACCAGCTCACCGGCGTGTCGTACCCATCTCTCTCCGACCCACATCGGTTTTCCAGCAGCACAACCCTTCCTTTCAGCGCAACGCACCGCTATTCCAGCAGTGCGCGCCAATTTTCCATCGGAATATTTCTTCATAAAATGATCTAGTCTTTCTTTACAGGCTCGTCTTTGATCTTGCCAAGCTCATCCAGTGTCCAGGAATCTTTCCGGTCGGCCACGGCCTTCCTGATCTTCCTGACCTCCCCATTTTGTACCATCCCGGCATTATTATCGCCGAGGCTGTGACGGATATAGCTCAGCACGGATGCAATATATTCATCATTGTTGGCATTTTGCGCAGGCATGACATCGGGATATTTTTTATTGTCCACCGGTCCTTTCAATCCATTCAGCAGGATCCTGATCAGGTTATCCTTATTGCCATTCACCCTGGGCGATCCCACCAGCGGGGGGGCCAGCATCGAAGGCAGGCCTTTCCCATCGGGGCCATGACAGGTGGCGCACAGCTGTTTGAAGCTGATCGCTCCGTTGAACACCAGCTTTCTGTCATTGGGCGACAGCCCGGCAATGCTGGCCTTGAGCAGCCGCAGGGATTCATCCCCTTCCTGGAGGCTCTTTGTCGTGATCTTTCCGATCAGCTTATTATCCTTCTCCTGATCGGCCAGCTCCTTCAGGATCGTCTTTGCCTTTTCCTCCTTGCTGTAGCGCAGGGACAAGGCCAGTTGTACGCGGACATCGGCGCTGGTATCCTTCTTCAGCGGTTCCATTTTTGACAGCAAATCCGTTCCGCTCTTGTCCAGCCAGGACTCTCCGATACGGATAGCCGCCACCCGCAGGGCAGGTTCCTTATCATTAAAGAGTTTGAGCAGAAATTCTTCATCGATCGCATGGAGGCCCTCGAGGGTCCAGAGCGCGTGCAGCCGGCTGACGGGTGTCGGGCCATCTTTCCAGAACTTTATTTTTTCGCCAAAGGTCCTTTCTCCGAGGGCAAGGCGTTGCAGCTCGGGCACGACGGATTTATCGCCTTTGATGATGAGCAGTTTCTGTGCCGTCTCGCGCCACCAGCCATTCGGGTGAGAAAGGGCCGTCACCAGCTCTTCCGATGAGGCGTCCAGCAAATGCGGCGCCGGTCCCGGCTTGTAGCCGTCATGCACCAGGCGATAGATGCGCCCGCGGCCAATATTTTTTTCCAGTTGTCTTTTCAGGATCTGCGGGCGGAGATAGCTGTCTTCCTTTGTCCAGTTGCTTTCCTGGATGATCCCATGGTACATGTCTACGATATACAGACATCCATCGGGACCCGTGGTCGTGTTCACCGGCCGGAAATTCATATCCGCCGAAGCGAGGAACTCCGCCTTATCATACGCATTTCTGATATAGGTCTCTCCTTTCCGGTCGATCACCTTGGCGCGGCGGATCAGACGGCCCACCGGCTCACAGATAAAAAGGTCGCCGCTCATGCTCTCCGGAAGACGGTCGCCACGGAAGATCGACTGGCCGCAGGAAGCCGTAAAATGATTCAGCGAGCTGTCGGGACGCAGCCGCATCTTTCCGCCCTGTACGTCGGGTGTGGCGATGATGGGCCAGACGGAATCGAAGTCGTTCTCCCGCTGCTTGTCCATATTCAGCTGACCATACACGGGGTTCTGCTGGAAATTCAGCGCGGGCACTTCTCCCCCCGCGGAGGAAAAGAACATGCGGCCATAATCGTCGTTGGCAAGCCCCCACTGGCCGCCCGGCGTCTCGAACATGCTGTCCGCTCTCAGCATGCCATTGTCATAGCGGTATCTCACGGCATTGCAGGAGACATAGATATAATTATCCATATCCCAGACAAGACCGCTCTTCTGATGTTCGAGATTGGCGTTATCCGCCGTATCGTTGTGATAGACCAGCTTCTTCTCGTCCGCCGTACCATCGCCGTTCGTATCCCGGTAACTGTACAGGTTATACGAATAGGTCTCGTTCACCACCAGCCGGTCGTCGAGCGGCAGCATCATGCGGGGTAATACCAGGCTGTCGATAAAAATAGATTGCTTGTCCATTTTGCCGTCGCCGTCCGTGTCCTGCAACATGGATATGCGGCAGATGGGGAAATGCTCTCCCGTCCCATTGATATCCTGCATATAGCTGCGCATCTCGGCTACATACATCCGGCCATTGCCATCCCATACCACGGCTACGGGCTCTTCGATCATGGGTTCGCTGGCGACGAGCTCAAGGTGATACCCCTCCGGCAGCTGCATGGTCTTCATGCTTTCCGAAGGCGACAGATAAGCGGGTGAGGGATTGTAGTCGGTGATCGCATTGCGGGTAGGCTGTTTTTCCGCGGCATCCTTACAGGCTCCGCCACAAAGGGCCAGGGTCAGCGCGAGCAGGAACATTTCTTTGGGAACGGTGGGGCATACTGATCTCATCGTATATTTTTTATTTTAGCGTCTTTATCTTAATGCTTCTGAAGCTGACCTCGAATCCATGGTCCTGCAACAGGATATGGCCCTGGTCGGCCTCGCCGAAATTCTTCCAGTCCTTGTATTTGCTTTCGGCAACCAATGCCTTGTAGGCCGGCGATCTGCGGACATATTCAAGGACCTTGAAGCCGTTGAGATAATGTTCCACCCGGTTGTCCGGATACACGACGATACGGCCCGTGTTCCAGGCGCCTATCGGACGGATATAATCTTCGGGCTTATGCGCAGGGATCAGGTCATAGAGAGAGGCCAGGGTCCGGTTGCCATTGCGTCCCAGTTTGGCATCGGGATGCACCTTATCGTCGAGGCTCTGGTATTCAAGTCCAATCGCCGATCCGGATGTGTTCTCATCGAGGGTGACAAAATATTTAACGCCGCTGTTGGCGCCCTTGCTCAGCCGGAACTCGAAAGAAAGATCAAAGGCGCTGAACTGCTCCTTCGTCACGATATCCCCCACATTCTTTGCTTCCTCGCCACCCGAATTCTGTATCGTGATCATACTATCCTTTATGATCCATCCACCCGGCTTGGATGGGAACTCGCCGGTATGAGCGCCGACCCAGTCGCCGGACGTTTTGCCATCGAACAACAGCCGCCAGCCATCCCGTTTTTCTGCTTTGGTCAGCGTATTGGGCGGGGCTTCTACGGGCTTAGTTATCTCAGCCTTTCCACGGATCTCCAGCTTTATGACGGTGGCGATCGTATCCAGCGCCGCCGGGGGGACATCGATCAATACTCCTTCTTTGTTCTTTTTGGTCTTCAGCTCGCTGCCATTGGCCAGTAATTTTGCGGAAAGCACCCGGTTGGTCAATCCCGGTACGGTCAGCTCACCGCTGGCAGGCCAGTCGTATACATGAAGATAGAGGGTAGTATTGCCATCCGGCTCCACTCTGGAGGTGCAGCGTCCCCAGGGCAGCCTTTCGAACGGGCTCGCAACCGTCCCATAGATGGATTCGCTGTTCACCTTCATCCAGGCGCCTATTTCCTTCAGGAGACCGGTGATCGGTGCAGGAAATTTTCCCGTAGGTTCGGGGCCGACGTTCAGGAGATAGTTGCCTCCCTTCGAGGAGGTTTCGATCAGGTTCCGTACGAGGGTCCTGCCCGATTTCCAGTGATGGTCGTTTATCTTGTACCCCCAGGTATCGTTCATGGTCATACAGGCCTCCCAGTTGCGGCCAGGAATACCGGTAGCCGGTATATGCTGTTCTGGCGTGGACAGGTCTCCGGTTATGCCGCCTCCCAGTCTGTCGTTGGTGATCATGTTTGGCTGAAGACTCAGCAGGGGAAGGAATCTGGCTGCCCGCTCTTTGGTCATATCGGTAGGCACATCCCACCAGAGCTCGGCGACATCCCCGTAATTGGTCAGTATTTCGCGGACCTGGGGAATGGCCACCTTGTCGATATATTCGTCCATGCTCCCGTCCTGGGCCTTGTCCCAATGCCCCTTGTGCGCGGCCCCGCCGGGATTGTTCCAGTCATTGGCCTGCGAATAGTAGAAGCCCAGCTTCATGCCATGCTTGCGGCAGGCCTCCGCCAGGAGCTTCAGGATATCCTTTCCGTAGGGAGTGGCCTTGACGATGTTCCAGTCGCTGGCCTTGGAGTCGAACATGGCGAAGCCATCATGGTGCTTGCTCGTGATGACGATGTATTTCATCCCCGCCGCCTGTGCCATCAGCACCCAGCTCTCGGGGTCATATTCCGTCGGGTTGAAGCTTTTTGCATATTCGCGGTAGGTGGCTACGGGGATCTTTTCATGCTGCATGATCCATTCGCCAAGGCTGGGGTCTTCCTTGCCCTGATAGATGCCGCCGGGGACGCTGTAGACGCCCCAGTGGATGAACATGCCGAATCTGGCCTTGTTCCACCAATCCATTTTGGAGGTGTCGGCCATCCGGCCCTTGTCTCCGAAGGCATCGGGGGATCGCGGGATGTCTGTTCTTGCCGGACCGTCGGAACTTCGGGGAGCCCCGGCCCCACCCGCCCGCGCAGCCAGAGAGATCAGAAAAGAAAAAAATATAGCCGCGGAGAGTAATGTTGATTTTTTCATGCGCAATCGTAGGTGAGGCCAGCCGGGTGAAATAATTATATGCAATTAACAACCAGGATATTAACAAACACGTTAATAAACGATTAATTTAAAAAATTAAACGCAGATAGTGAATAATTACCTGGAATGATCCTCTTTAAGGCACGTTCACCTGTCTGGGGACATTGTAATTATACCGTTTGTTGACATTATCCGCCGTCCTGGCCCCGACCCGCACATAATAGGGCCGGCTGGCGCCCAGGGCTGCCTTTGAACTGATCGCCACGGTCTGTCCCAGTATCAGGTTGCCGGCCGTGCCGGAATAAGACACCTGGTTGGAGAGCTTGCTGTCGAAGCTGCCATTTCCGTCATATGGCGTCGTAGATATAAATAAATAGATATCTGTAACATTAAAAATGCGGTCGGGGACGGCCGTGCCCCTGCTGATCTTTATGCTTACGGTCACTGTTTTGTCGGCATTCAGCACAGGGTCCCCCACCCACTCGACCTTCAGAAAAGGGCTGACTTTGAATACCACATTCTTCACCCCGCTGACGTCGACCGTATCGCTGCCGGAATCCACCTGAGCCCCCGATGAATTGGTATATACAATGGGTACGAACGCGCCATCCGTAGGATAAAGCCGGTATTTCCCCTTGAAGACCTTCGTATTGATAAAAGTCCCATCGGACTTGATATTAAAATATTCCGGGGTCACCGTATTGCCCGTCGTCGTGCCCCAGCTCAGCTCATAGGCTGTCAGCCGCAGGTCCCCGGTGCTGTTCTGAAGTGGCTGCCCCGTGCTCGAATCGATGATCGTCCCCATGAGCGTTTCTTTCGGGCCCGTATAATTATCCAGCTTTGTGCAGGAGGCGGCGGCGAAGATCACCATGCCGGTCAATAGACCCTTTCCGATCCATGCCCCCTTTCCAATCCATGAGTAATTTATTATCCTTCTCATATACGTTATTATTTTACTGATTATAAGTTTTGATACAGACCGCCCCTGCTGATCTCGGCAGCAGGGATCTGCTCATAATACCAGGTGGTGCTGAAGGTGAACCTGGAATTCCTTTCATCCTTTCTCCTGTCATAAATGTATTTCCCGTTGGCGGCCACATAGATGGGGTTCAGGATCCACCACACCCTGTTGTTGATCTCGGTATCTGCCGTCCTCCATCTCTTGAGGTCCCAGAATACTTTGTTCTCAAAACCCAGCTCCTTCCTGATCTCCTTGCGGATCGTGTCGATGCTGGTCAGGTCAGCCTTGCTGGTCAGCGGCACCGCCCCTGCCCTGTCGCGGATATCGTTGATCTGCGTATAAGCGTCCTGCAGGTAATCTACGTCCGCCTGCCCGCCAGCATTCAGCTCATAGGCGGCTTCCGCGCGGTTGAGCAGCACTTCGGCATAACGTAATTCCATATACGGCTGCGTGCAGTAGCCCTGGGTAACGAGATTCTTGGGCCTGTTCTGGTCAATGGATTTCCGGATAAAAAATCCCGACAGCGTGCCGCCGTCATGGCTCCCGAAGACCCCGCTGAGGCCTCCTGAATTCAAAGGGCCTGCTCCTGAGCTGACGGTGGGTATGCCCAGCTTGCTGGTGCAGGGCACGAAATTCGCGCTGGCCGTATAACCCGTCGTCGTTGGCAGCAACAAGGCCGGTGTGATCCCTCCCGACACATCGGCTGCCGTATAGATGCCTCTCCGCACATCCACGACCTCGCCTTTCAGGGTAGAGCCGGGCAGGGTTACGGTGGCGAGCAACCGGGGTTCGGCATTCTGAAAGATACTGGTGCGGTCATTAAAAAAAATATACTTGCCCCCTGCATCCAGGACCTGGAGCGTCCCATCCGGGTTCTTTGGCAATCCGTCGAACAATTCCACGAAGTCCAGCGTGGGACAGATATAAGAGCCATATCCATCGGGGCCCTGCATCTGCAGCGGTACGCCGAAAACATCGTAGCTGTGGCCCACATCCGGGTAGCCGGAATACTCCTTTGCAAAAATGACTTCGGTATTTGCCGCCGTCAGGTCGAAGAACAGATTGGAGTAATTAGCCACCTTATCGGGCACCGTTCGGTAAAGCTTATACCCGCCTGTCTCCACCAGCTTAGCCGCTGCATAAGCCGACTTGAAATACCTTATCGCTTCCGTCGGAGCGATTCCCTGCACACGCCTCCCGTTGCCGCCAGCCCGGTTATCGACATTATTAACTATATTATATTTGGCGACAGATCCCGCAAAAAGCATGGCCCTTGATTTAAAGGCGGCCGCCACATATTTATTGGCCCTGCCCCGCGCCTCGCTCTTCGGAAGCATAAGACTGATCGCCGAATCCAGATCGTCGGCGATAAAATCGTAGACTTCCTGCTCCGAGCCCCGTTGTACCATCAGCGAATCCGTGGGGGTACCCGGATAATTCTGTGCGGTCTTGATGATCGGTACGCCGCCATATCTTTTTACCAGCGCAAAATAAGTATAGGCCCTCATGAAACGTCCCTCGCCAAGCCAGCTGTTCACCTGCGCCGGGTTATTGATGCTTGTCGCGTATTTAGGGAGTGTCTGTAACAGCGTATTGATGTTCCGGATGGCGAGGTAGGCATCGCTCCAGTAACTGTTGCCGCCATTGCTTTCCCCGCTGACGTTCTTATTCATGCCCTCTCCCGTCAGGTCGCTGGTCGTATTGAACTGCTCGTACTGGTTGAACCCCGCCGCGGTGCTGTATTTAAAATCCTCGATAGGGAGATACCGGTACAGGCCCGCCATATAGGCCGTGACGCCGCCGGCGCTGCCCAACACGTCCTGGTTTTGTAAAATACCCTGCGGGGTTACGTTCAGCTTATTACAGGAAGAGACGATATAGAATATTACAAACAGGCAGATTAGTTTTTTCATTTTTAAAATTTTAAACGCTGCTAAAAGGTTATGCTTATACCCGCATTAAAGGTCTTTGCTAAAGGATAGGTATAACCGTAATTGCTGGAAGGGTGCTCGGGATCGACGAATTTAAGACCGGTGATCGTGAGGATGTCATAACCGTTCACATAGATCCTGGCTTTCTGGATCCCCACTTTCTTCAGCAGGACCTGAGGCAGTGAATAGCCCAGGGTCACCGCCTTCAGCCGCAGGTAGGATGCATTCTGAATAGCGAATGCAGAGCTGCCGTCGTAATTCGATCCCGTCATCGCGTAGAATCCCGGCACATATGTGGTGTTGGGATTATAAGGGTCGGCCAGCGGATCGGCCGGATGCCACCTGTTCATAAACTGCGACAGTGCATTGCCGCCCTGGTCCAGCGGTACGGCTAACGAGTTGCCGTAAGCGATATACCGGTCGGCCACGCCCTGGAATAATATATCGACGTCGAAGCCCCTGTATTCCACGTCCATGGTGAGCCCATAATTGATGGCCCCGGGATTGGGGGTGGGAGTCTGCTGGGAGGTGGACCCGTTGTAGGTATTGGCGATAGGATGGTTATCCAGCGCATCGATGACGCCGTCGCCGTTCCAGTCCTGGTATTTATAATCTCCGGGCAAGGTGCCCCGGTTGCCACCGCCCTGGTTCACCATGTAGGAATAAATATCGCTGAAGGAGGAAAATCTGCCGGCGGCCCCATTCCCCCACCAGATATCGTTATAGCGGCCATTGGTATTATTGCGCCAGTTGTCATACGAGTTCCCCGCTCCGGCCCGCTCGACATACAGGTTCCTGATCTTCGTATAAGAGACGTTTGCGCTGATCCGGTAATTTACTTTACCGATGCGGTTGTTATGCGTTACCACCAGTTCCGCGCCTCTTGCCTGGTCGCTGTTGAGATTCTCCTGTGAGATGGTCGCGCCCAGTGAAGAAGGCAGGCTTACATTCCGGTTGGCCAGCAAGCCCGTCCTGTTCCGCTGGAACCAGTCGATCTGGAATCCCAGCAGGCCTTTCCAGAGATCGACATCAAGGCCGACATCCGCCGTCTTCGCCTGGTACCAGGTGATATTGGCATTGGGCAGGCTTCTGAATCCGAGTGCGGATGTATAAACACCGTTAAAGACATATCCTCCGGCCAGCCCGTTCTCGCTGCCGCCCGTAGGATAATCATAGCCCTGGATGAACTGGAACTGCGAGGCTCCGTCATCGCCCATGATGCCGTATGAACCCCGGAGCTTGATATTATTGATGAACCCCAGGGCGGTATTATCCTTTATGAACCCTTCCTCCCCGATCCTCCATCCCGCGGTGACGCCGGGAAAGAATCCCCATTGTTTGCCGGGCGGGAATTTGGAAGAGCCGTCATACCGGCCATTGATGTCGATCAGGTACCTCGCCTTATAGTCATAATGGATCTTACCCACCAGGCCTTTGTTCGTGTAGGTATACAGTCCGTTGGGGTCCTGTGACCCTATCTGGCCGCCGGATGATCCGGAGGCGATCTGGTCGAGATTGCCAAAGACCAGACTTCTGGTGGCGCTGAAATTATCGGACTTGCGCGTCTGCTCTTCGTACAGCGCCAGCACGCTGAGGTTATGCTTGCCGAAGGAGTGATTGTAATCGAGCGAATATTGCAGCAAGGTATTGGGGGCCGTAACATAGGACCGCACTACTTTGGAAGGAGCATTTTGGGGTACGGTAGTATAATTGGGCGCCGTGTAGGTGTATAAATTAAACGACTTGTAGAATTGTTTGTTATCGGCCACATAGCTGTCATAGCTGAACATGCCCCTGGCCTTCAGCCCCTGTATGAACGGCACGTCGTATGACAATTTGAACGATCCCTGGAACCATTTGTTATTGATGGTCCTGTACCCGCTGACGGAGCTGTTCGTGGTAGCCACGGAATTGATGCCATTGTCGCCAAGGAAATCGAGATGGCCGGGATCGTTGTTGGCATATACCGGTAAGATCGGAGGATGCCTCCATAACGCCCGGAAAATATCCCAGGTATCGTTATTGGGATCGGGCTGATTCTTGGTATCCGTGATCGCACTTAGTTGCAGTTCGGCCGTCAGTCGCTTCGATATCTTAGCCGTCGTATTCGAGCGGACATTATATTTGTTGTAATTCAGGTCTCCGCTCTTCCAGAAGCCCCCCTGGTTCTCATAGCCCAGGCTGATATAGTAGGTCAGTCTGTCTGTGCCCCCGCTCGCGCTCAGGCTGTGCTTCATCTGGGGAGCGGTATTCCTGAGGACGGCGGGATACCAGTTGCCGGCAGTCCTGGCCCCGCTGGCATAAGCATCGAAATCCGCCTGCGTATAAGGTCTGACGCCTCCATCCACATTGTGTATCGCCTTTTCGTTGGTCAACGTCATCCACTGATAGATATTCAGCAGCTTAGGCAGTCCGGATGCATACTGAAACCCTCCGCTCCCTTCATAATTGAGCAGGGTCGTGCCCGCCTTTCCTTTTTTAGTCGTGATCAGCACCACTCCGTTTGCCGCACGAACGCCATATACCGCAGCGGATGCATCTTTCAGCACGGAGAGGTCTTCGATATCGTTGGGGTCCAGGCGTGCATAATTGTCGCGGGGTACGCCATCCACGATGACCAGTGGGGTGCCGAGGCCACGGATGTCGAACTGGTTGTCGAAAGAGCCTGGTTCGGCGCTGTTCTGGGAAACACGCACACCCGGGATCTTTCCAGCCAGCATGTTGATCAGGCTTTCATTCCGGGTAGTCACGATCTCTTCACCCTTCAGCGAAGAAATCGCCCCCGTAAGGACGGCCTTTCTTTGTTGCCCATAGCCGACCACGACAATTTCATCCAGCTTCCGGACAGATGCCGTAAGGATGATCTCGAAGCTGGCCTTTCCATTGATGATGACCTCCGTGGAGGCATATCCCGTAAAAGAGATGACCAACACATGGTCCGCGTCGTTGATATTCAGCTTGAATTTTCCGTCCGCATCCGTAACCGTGCCCCTGGTGCTGCCTTTAACCTTCACACTGGCCCCTTCCAGCGGCTCTCCTTTCTCGTTGGTGACTTTCCCTGAAATATTGGCCATCATTCCAGAGACGACGGGCACGGGGAGCGGGGCGGGGGGGCTTTTTTTTACCACCACCGTCCGGTCGACGATCTCGTAAGTAAAAGGCTGATCCTTAAAGCAGATGTCCAGCGCTTGTTCCAGCGGCACATCCTTTACGCGCACATCGACTTTCCGCGCCTGGTCCATCCAGTCGTCCTTGTAGAAGAACTGGACGCCGGTCTGTCGTCTGATCTCCGCGAACGCCTTTTTCAAAGAGGCATTCTTAAGAGAAAGGGTCACGTTCTGGGAGACGCCCCGGGCGGAGACCTGCATTAAGGCCACCGTCAGCAGTAGAAAGGTCAATTTCATGGCAAGTTTTCGTTGAGTTGAGATAAGCACGTAGCGATCCCTTTGCTTATCACAAATAGAAATTTTCATACTTTTGCAATGTTAGGTTTAGACAATAATGATCCCTTACCGTTTTAATTATTGGAATAGCCTGATATTGGCCGGAGGTGTTCCAAGCACTTCCGGTTTTGTTTTCGGCCCGAAAATTTTATGGGAGTACGGTCAACGTGTTGCCTTCGATCCTGAAATGCAGATCGCTCAGTTCCAGTATCTTTAATACATTCGACATTTTCGTGTTGCGGCTGACGCCACCGGAGTAGGTGCCCCCGGGGATCTTTCCCTCATATATGACCTTCACATCGTACCAGCGGGATATCTGGCGCATGATGGTCCCGATCCCGTCATTCTGAAATTGAAAATTGCCATTCTTCCAGGCGACGGCTTCCTCCGTATCCGCATCGTTGACCAGCCTGATCTTTCCATCTCCGGTCAATCCGGCCATCTGTCCAGGCCTCAGCAGATCCATCGCATTCCCTTGCCTCACCTGTACGGCCCCTTCCAGCAAGGTGATGTTCATAGATACCTCATCGCTGTAGGCGTTCACATTAAATTGGGTCCCCAATACTCTCACCTCTCCGTCTTTCTCCGTGCTGACGATAAAGGGCATGGCCGCATTCTTAGCCACTTCGAAATAAGCTTCGCCTGTGATCGTTACCCTTCTTTCCTTTCCGGAAAAGGCGGCTGGAAATTTTATAGAGGACGCAGCATTCAGCCAAACCCCGGTGCCATCGGTCAGCACGATATGATATTGTCCGCCGCGCGGAGTGGCGATCATATTGTAAAGTATTTCTGCGGTCTTCTGACCGGAAGGGCTGTATACCAGTTGTCCGTTAGTCAGTTTCAGGATCCTCGCGCTGCCCTGCTGGGCAAGGCTGCCGTTGACAGCGCTGTCCAGGACGATCGTCCTGCCATTCGCTAAGGTCAGGGTCGCTTTGTCGCTTCCAGGGAGCACATCATTTTTAAAACGTTCCGATTGCCCGGCAAGCTTGTCCTGCCTTGTCCCCTTTCCTTTGTTCAGCAGCCTGTACAAAGATCCCGTCAGTAAGATCAGGATGACCGCGGCAGCGGTATATTTCCAGAAAGGCCTGCCGAAGGGGACCTCGCGCCCTTGGATCGCGGGCTTACGCTCCGGAACCCGCTTGTCCGGCCCGGCTATCTGTTCGTCCAGCCTCTGCCATATTTTTTCCTTCGTGCTGTAGAGTCCGATGATCCCCTCCTTTAACTTATCCCCGTCCAGAAATTCCTCAACGGCCTGCCGGTTCATCGGGGATTGGTCCATCCATTCCTGCAATTCCGCATATTCCGCTTCGTCCAGCCCTTTGTTCAGATGCCTGATGATCAATTGGGATATTCTTTCCGCTCCTGTAGCCATATTACTGCATTATGATAAGTGACAATAGTGTAATACACCGTCAGGCGCCATTTGTACTCAGCTTGCAGCAAAAAATATTTTGGAATGGGGGCGGGCGATCCCTGCGGAGGCAAAGTGCCGTTACGGCAGCCTGTGTTCAGGGCCGCAGGGAGAAGGCCAGAAAGACCAGCATGATCTCATAGAGGTCCTTATCCCAAAGCGCCATCCTCAGATGCCGGAGGGCTCTGGCCTTATGGTTTCTGACCGACTGATTGTTTATTTTCAGCCGGTCGGCGATCTCCTGATTGGAAAGCCCTTCGATATAGGCCATCTTGAAGACCCGTTTTATCTGGGCTGGAAGTTTTTCGATCTCTGCATAAATATATTGGTAGACCCTTGCCCTGATCTGGTGCTCCTCCGCATCCTCTGCGCCGGGCTGGTTCAGCAGATAAGCCAGTTCGCGTTGGTGAGTGGATTGCCGCGTCTCATTCCGCAGGTGGTTCAGGCAGGCATTCTTTGCGGTGGTATGTAAAAATGCCCGGATGCCTTCGAGGCTCACAAAATGAGAGAGCCTTTCCCAGAGCTTCAAAAAAGTTTCGGTGGTAATATCCTCTGCCGCCTTCTGGTCGGCAACGAATCGTTTTGTAAAATAAAAAATGGAAATATAATACCGGTTGTAGAGGGTCTCAAAAGCCTTCTTGCTGCCTTTTGCTACCATCTGGAGCAAGACTTCTTCATCTGGTGAATCTTCAGGCATGAGGGAATAGCAGGTTAGTTTTAATTAAAAGTAATTAAAAAAATGATCCTGCCTCTCTCCGGTGTTCGGTTAATTTTCCCGGAGCGCCTTCAGATAGGCGATGCTCTGGGGCACCTGCTCCATTACATTGCTGCTCTCGTCCTCGATATAATAATGCTCCAGGCCTGCAGCCTTCGCCGCTTTCAGGACGGCGGGCAGGTCGATCTGGCCCGTTCCCAGCGCGACATCGTTCTCACCCGAAGTGCCTCCGGAGAGATTGCCGGTGATGCCCTTGCGCAGATCCTTCAGGTGCATGGTCTTATACCGGCTGCCGTATTTGTTGATCAGGGCCGCGGGATCCTGTCCCGGGAAGAAGGCCCAGAGGATATCGATCTCGAAGCTGACATATCTGGGGTCCGTGCCGGTAACGATATAATCATAGAGCGTGCCGTCCTTGTACGGTTGAAATTCGAACCCATGATTGTGATAGATAAACCCCAGTCCGTATTGTTCCTTCAGGATCTTGCCCATCCTGTTGAAATCTTCCACCGCCTTCTGCGCCTCTTCCAGCGTAAAAGCCCCTTTGTGCGGAATACCGGCGACACGGACATAGCTTGCTCCCAGCGTTTTTGCATTCTGCGCAACTTCCGCTGTCTTATTGACGAGGTCATCATAGCCAACGCCGAAGGACGAACAGTGGATCCCCTTCTCATCGATCATCTTGCGCAGGTCGGCGGCCGTTTTGCCGAAAAGATTGGAGAACTCGATATCCGTGATGCCATTCGCCTTGACGATGTCCAGCGTGGAAGGAACATCCTTCTCAAAATATTTCCGGTAGGTATAGGAGACGACGCCTGGCTTCTGCGGGAACAAGGGTTTGCCGGACTGCGCATGCAGGTCCGCGCACAACAGGAAGATCAATAAAAAAGGCAAGGCGGCTGTAGTCATCGTTCGCAGGGCCGCGGTTATCGTTTTCAGGGTTGCGGCTGACATGGATGTCACCGCAGCAAAAAAGAGTTTTTGGGAATATGCAAGCATGGTTATGAATTATTGATTTTTTTGATGAGCATCCTCCGTTAGGCAAGGGCCTGGCATTGGCCTATACTTTTGGTTCCCAGCCGGGCTCATAGGTCCTGCTCCACAATTTCTGAGCTTCCGGGTCTCCGATGATATGGGCGTTGGAAGGATCGATCTTCAGATCGCGTCCCATGCGCCAGGCGATATTCCCCAGCTGCATGGCCACAACGCTCTTGTAGCCGATCTCTACATCGCAGTTCGGGCGACGGTTGTTCCGCACCGCGTCGAGGAAATCATTCACATGCAGGCTGTCCATTCCAAGGCTCGGGCTTGCCGTATTGCGTCCCTGTACGTTGTCCTCTTTCGCAGCGGGCTTTACTTCGTTCACCAGCTTGCCGCTGAGGTCGTAGACCTTATAGCCTTCACCGTCCGTATCGAGGCTCCCGTTATCGCCATAGAAGATCACGCCGCGGTCCGCGCCTTCGATCTTTCTTCCGTTCGAGCTGCGGTTCTCCCACATCAGCGACACCCGGCCCGGATAATCCATCGTGACGATCTGCGTATCCGGCGTCTCCCAGGCATCATTGAACTGGTACCGGCCACCCACCGAACTGACGCGGGTCGGGAAATCCACGTTGAGCCCCCAGCGTGCGACATCCACTTCATGCGTGCCGTTATTCAGGGCCTCGCCCGTACCCCAATGCCAGAACCAATGCCAGTTGTAATGGATCAGCCCATCCTGGTACGGCATCCTCGGCGCCGGGCCCTGCCACAGATCGTAATTAAGATTGGAAGGCGCCGTTCCTGGTTTCAGGAAATTCGATTTGCGCATATTCGTGTACCAGGCCTTGGCAAAATATACCCGGCCGATAAGCCCCTTATGCAATTGGCTGATGCAGTCTATAAGCACCGGTACCGAACGGCGCTGCGCGCCCATCTGAACGACGCGGTTGTATTTTCTCGCCGCAGCGATCGCCAGCTCCCCTTCCCTCGGATTATGGCTCAGCGGCTTCTCCACATACCAATACTTGCCCGCCTGGCATCCCATGATGGCAAGCGGAGCATGCCAATGGTCCGGTGTGGCGATATAGATCGCATCGATGGATTTATCCTGCATTACCTTGCGGCAATCTCCTTCCGTGCGCGGAACGTTCACCTGCTTAGCATCCGCCACCGATTTCAGGGCTTTTGAGAATACATTCGAATCGACGTCGCAGACGCAGGCAACTTCCGCATCCTTCGCGCCGGCAAAGGTCCCGGCCATGCTGGCGCCGCGCCCGTTGAGGCCAATGATGCACATGTGGATCCTTTCGTTCGCGCCGATGATATTCCGGTAGCTCTTTGCGCTGAAAGCCGTGGCTGTGCGGCCGATGGCCAGGGCTGTTTTGCCGATCACCAGGCCCGCCGAGCCCATGGCGACCTTTCTGATAAATTCACGCCTTCTTTCCATAAAATTATTTTTTTAAAAAAATGTCCGGGCTGAATTTAGATATTAAAGTTCAGCCCCGGCCAGCTAAAAAAAAATATTTTTTAGCCTGGCCCTCGCAAAAATTGCAACAGGGTCAATGGCAAGATAGTCCGCTCACCGGGGACTATTCCGCACCCACCGACCAGTCGTCTGACCGGAAAGGGGCCAGCGGCAGGCCTTCCTTGCTGAACACGTTCCCGATCCCCGCGTTGCTGAACTGATAACGGACGGCCACGGGTTTCTTTACCTGTCTGGAAGACACGATCAGCTCATTGCCTTCTACCGTGGCCTCGGCGGGATAGAACACTTTATCGGCCCCGGCAATTACGATCTCTTTTATATGAGGGCCTTTGACCACAAGGCCCGTAGTGGCATCCGCAAAATGGACCCATACTTTGTCGTTCTTTATTTCTATGCTCTGATAGGCAGGACTCTTACAGCTGATGCCGGGCGCATGATACACTTCCACCAGCGCCCAGTCGGCCAGCCGCGCCCCGACCTCATGTTTGTTCTTTGGATGGATATTCGTCGTATCCTCCACAAGATCGCTGATCACGACCATACCCGTATTATCGAGGCTCAGGCTCTTCGCCTGCTGCTCGCGGATAAGGGTTCCAGCATTCCCCTTCCCATAGGTAAAGGGAGCAATCTGTACATAATAAAAAGGCAGGCTCTTGTTCCATGCCTTGCGCCAGGAACCGATCATGGTCGTGAACAACCGGCTATAGGTTTGCGGAGCGGCGGTATTCCCTTCACCCTGGTACCAGATCGCGCCTGCAATATTGAAAGAGGTGATCGGCGCGATCATGCCGTTGAAGCAGTTGCCCGGCGTATAGGGCCAACCGTCATACGGCTTTTGTTTCGCCACGGATGCTTTCAGCTCCGCGTCGTTGTTCACCAGTTCGGCAGGCGTCCATACCTCCGCGGGGGTGCCACCCCATGCCGCCTCGATGATCCCTACGGGCACGTTCATATCCTTGCTCAGCTTCTTTGCAAAAAAATAGCCCACCGCGCTGAAATTTTTTAAGGTTGTCGAGTCGCATTTTGTCCACTCCGCCCTGACATCGTCCTGGGGATACGCCGACGTCGTCCTGGGGATACGGAAAAAATGAATGTTGTTGGTCGCGCAGGTGGCCAGTTCGGCCTTTACATCCGGCAACCCCCAGGTCTCGCACATCTCCATATTCGATTGACCGGAACAGACCCATACTTCCCCGATCATGATATTCTCCAGTACGATGCTGTTCCTTCCTGCTATGGTAATGGTATAGGGGCCGCCTGCCGCGGGAGTAGCCACGCTGACCTGCCAGGACGCATCGCGTGTGCCTTTGATGGAATCCGTATGGTTGTTCCAGGAAGTCGTCACCGTGAACCACTCTCCCGGTTCGCACCAACCCCATAATTTTGCCTGTGATTTTTGCTGCAGGACCATATTGCTGGAAATAACGGCAGGGAGCCGGACATCGGCCAGCGCGTAAAAAGAGGATCCCAAAAAAGCTAAGACGAGAAAAATAGTCCTGTCCGGGAGAATGCGGCCAGCCCTTTTTGCGGAAGGCATGCAAGCCTTACTGGCCGGCGCAGACGGTTGTAAGAATTTGACCATGATCAGGCAAGCAGGTTTTATTGCTTTGGATAAATATAGGAATTTATTCGGGACAAGAGGACGCGGCGGCTCATTCCGATCAGAAGACGCGAAAGCGGCTGATCTTAGAAGGGCCAGCGATGTGGACAGCTCACTCCGATCAGAAGACGCGAATGCGGCTGATCTTAGAAGGGCCAGCGATGTGGGCAGCTCACTCCGATCTTAAACTCCTCACCGGATTGGCAAGCGCCGCCCTGATCGCCTGAAAGCTGATCGTCACCAGGGTGATGATGACCGCAGCCATGGCCGCCCACACGAACACCCAGGGTCCGATGGAAATACGGTAGCTGTATTTACCGAGCCAGTTCTGGAGAAAATACAGCGCGAGAGGCGAGGCGATCCCGCAACTGATGAGGACCAGCAACATAAAATCCTTTGAGAGCAACAGCCAGATCCCTGGTATGGAGGCGCCCAGCACTTTACGGATACCGATCTCCTTTGTCCGCTGCTCCGCTACATAAGCGGCCAGCCCGAACAGACCCAGACAGGAGATGAATACCGCAAGGGTCGCAAAGATACCGGCCAGTTTACCGATAAACAGCTCAAGGGAGAATTTGGCCGCATAGCTCTGGTCTACGAACTGGTAGGCATACGGAAAGACGGGATTGTATTTATCGAACAGGACGGTAAGCTGTGCAATCGCATCCTGGGTTTTTATATGGGGAGCAAGCCGGTATATCAGCGAGGAATACCCATCTGGCAGACAAAGGAACATGGTGGGATCCGCGGGTGCGAATGGCGACACCATCAGCGCATCCTTTGCCACTCCGATGATCCGGAGATGCTGACCCTGCCAGCCGATGGTTTTGTTCAGCGGATCTTTGATCCGCATCCGCTGTATGGCCATCTCGTTAAAGATCACGCAGGTCGTATCCGCCCTTCCCGAAAAATCCCTTCCCTCCCGCATACCGATCCCCAGCGTTTTGAAATAATCCTCCGCAACGACGATCGTGCCCATTTCTATCGTTTCGCCCGCTTGCTTGCCGGGCCAGTTGTCGATGTTGGAATGCCACCCGATATCGGTGGCCGGACTGCTGGCCCGGGTGACGCTGGCTACCAGCCCTTTCTGGAGCATTTCATTCTTAAGGGCGGTATAGTTGTGGTTCAGCGTGCTGTAGTTCATATCGGTCATCATCAGCCGGTTGGCATCGAACCCGGAAGGTCGCTCGCGTGCATACTGGATCTGCTGATAAACGATGATCGTGCTGATGATCAGCGCCACCGAACAACTGAACTGGATCACGACCAGTATTTTTCTGGGCAATGCTTTTGCCTTACCCAGATGCATGGAGCCTTTCAGCACCTCCACCGGATTAAAGGCCGACAGGTAAAATGCGGGTCTGCTGCCGGCCACCAGCGCCGTGATCAATACGCAGCCGAGCATGACCGACCAAAAGATGCCGCTGGCAAACGGTATGCTCAGCGAGCCGCCGGTCAGGGCATTAAAGGCGGGCAACGCCAGGCTTGCTATCAAAAGGGAAAATAAGAAAGCAATAAAGCTAAGCAATATGGACTCCAGCAGGAACTGGAGGATGAGGTCGCTGCGCTGCGAACCGATCGCCTTCCTTACGCCCACTTCCCGCGCCCTTTTTTCCGAACGCGCCGTCGTAAGATTGATAAAATTTATACAGGCGATCAGCAGGACCAGCCCACCGATGATGCTGAACATCCGGACATAGTCGATGAAACCCCCAAGTGCCTTGCCATTGGTATATTCGGAATAAAGACGCCAGTCGGCAAGCGGCTGCATCACGACCATGGAGTTCATCGCATTGACATTGTCCTTCTCGGTCCGTTCGATATCCCTTATCTTAGGCGCCACCTGGGCGTAGGGAATGCCTGGTTTCAACCCGACAAACAGTTGATAATTGTTGTTACCAAACCCGCCGGTCCTGTCGGATCGTACGTCGGCATTGGTCTGTTCGAAAAAAGCAAAGGGGATCAGGTATCTGAACTGAAAGGTCGAATTGGCCGGCAGATCCTTTAATATGCCCGTTACCTTAAGGTCGTTCCGGTTATCGAGACGGACCTTCTTCCCCATGGGGTCCTCCTTTCCAAACAGCGTCCTGGCCGTTGACTCCGTCAGCACGATGGAAAAAGGATCGCTCATTACGCTGCCCGTTTTCCCCTTCAGCAGAGGATAGGGAAAAATTTTCAGGAAATCACCGCCCACCTGCGTCCCGGCCATATAGAATTTTTTACCCGCCACCATCAACCCATGCGACGAGCTCCAGTCGGCCTCGGCGACATATCCGATCTCGGGGATATCACGCCGGAGAATATCCGCCAATTTCAGGGAGGTCGTGGGAAAATTGAGCGTGTCGCCATTGCTGTTGAAGTTCCGCCGCACCTGGTAGGCCTGCCGATACCCGGGAAGGAACCGGTCATAGGAATATTCGTTATACACCCAGAGGCCGATCAGCAGGGCGACGGCCATACCGGTGGCGAGGCCAAATACATTCAGGGCGCTGTATCCCTTGCTCCGGATAATATTACGCCAGGCGGTCTTGAAGTAGTTTCTGAACATGGGAGTGTTTTATCGATGTCCTGCCGGAACAGCCCGGACACACTCAACTCTCCAAAAATGAAACCAATATTTATCCCGTTTGATCCTCAGCCGGTTAGGCAAAATCGCCTCGTGGAGATCGTACAACTCCGATACACAAACCGTCCGGTTTTAATACAGACCGCGACCGTCTATTTAATACAGACCGCGACCGTCTAAAAATAGCTCAGCCATTTCTGCTCAGCCTGATGGGCGCGCTTGTATTTGTCGAACCGTTTGCAGAATGGGTACAGGATGATGATCACGACGATCCAGACGATGTAGACGGTCAGCAAACTGTACCCATAGCCCTTTAATTCCGGCTGATCGGAGACCCAGGTCGTGAGCACCATATCCGTCCATTTATGACCAGACAGCACCGCCGCACCGACCGCCAGCGCATGTACGAGGAAGATATGCGCCAGATAAAAGAACATCGGCACCCTTCCAAAGACCGCGATCTTCGAGGTCAGGGCATTCAGCGGCTTCTCCGCAAGAGCGAGGAACACCAGCGCAGGTCCCAGCGTCATCAGGATATACAACAAGGAAGGCGGATATTTACTGGTTCTCAGAAAGGACAGCAGGCTGAAGAGGGCATTTTTTTGGGTGGACCAATGAGCGGATTCGCCGTAGAAATTCCCGGCCCGCAAAAGGATGAACAGGGCGATCGCGCCCAGTCCAAGGGACAGCAGCGCCTTCTTTCTTTTTTCCGGATCATACCCCGGCGTGTACCATCTGCCGAAACAATACCCCGTGGCCATGATCCCAAGCCAGGGCAATATAGGATAGCCGATAAGGATGGTAAAATGACCATAGACAAAAGCCGAACGGTCATGCACCAGCGCCCAGAGAAGGGATGGCGCGCCGTTGCCGGGCACATGCACGCTATCCAGCAGATTGTGGGCGAAGATGAGCAGGATGCCCGTTATAAGGATCAGGCGCTTGTCCAGCCAGATCATCGCCGACATCACGATCATGCTGATACCGATGGCCCAGATCACCTGTATGATGATAATGCTGTATAAGGGATTGAAGGTCCAGCCCAGCGTGACGATCAGGCATTCCGCCAGCACCAGCCATATTCCCCGGGTCAGCAGGAAAAAGGACAGTTCGGGTCTGCTGCGCTTAGCACCATACAGCTGAGCGGATATACCCGCGAGGAAAACAAAAATAGGGGCGCAATAATGCGTGATCCATCTGGTAAAAAAAATGGGGGCGCTGGTGCGGCTCAGGTCTGTGGGATCGTACAGATAGGCGCTGCCGTGAAAATAATCACGGACGTGATCGAGGCACATAATGATCATAACGGTGCCCCTCAGAAGATCGATGGATTCGACGCGTCTGGGCCTGATCGCCGCTGACGCGGAATGGGCAGACGCGGAGCCCGTGGCCCGGGCATCGGTCATGGTTAAAGTCGGCATGCTTAGGTTGGTTTTAGTCAATAGTGTTTTTCGGAGATAAATGTACATATTTCGGATAATATCATGAAAAAAAGAATTAAATCCATTTATTCACATCATAAAGGAATATAATTCGATTGGATCGGGCCGTCACGCCGACCGCAGAAATATCACGCGACCGCAGATATTTAAAGGACCGGTCCCGCTTTTTATTAAATTGCAGCTCCCTTATGCTTACCGAGTACACCGATACCAGCAATCCTATTTTTCAACTGGCAGCGCAGTTTGTCAACCAGACCGGCCGGCATATCTTTCTGACCGGGAAGGCCGGCACCGGCAAAACGACTTTTCTCCGGTATATCCGGGAGAACTGCTTCAAGAAAATGGCTGTCGTGGCGCCCACCGGCGTAGCCGCCATCAACGCAGGCGGGGTCACCATGCACTCCTTTTTCCAGCTGCCCTTTGGCCCTTTTCTCCCCGTGGCGGAACGCCGCTGGGCCGATCCCGGGTATGGATGGAGCGATGACAATTCGGGCTTCTCCGACCCGCACAGCTTGTTTAAGAATATCCGGTTCAGCGCAGACAAACGGGAGATCCTGCAGGAGTTGGAACTCCTGGTGATCGATGAAGTGAGCATGGTCCGCGCCGATATGCTCGACGCCGTCGACACGATCCTCCGGCATTTCCGGCAGCAACCCCTGATCCCTTTCGGCGGCGTACAGGTGCTCTATATCGGCGACCTCTTCCAGCTGCCGCCCGTCGTTTCCCGGGAGGAATGGAGCGTGCTGGAACAGCATTATAAAAGCCCTTTCTTTTTTGACGCGCTCGCCCTTCATCAGGCGCCGCCTATCTATCTGGAGCTGGAAAAGATCTACCGGCAGAACGAGGCCGGGTTCATACAGATCCTGAATAATATCCGCAACAACCAGGCGACATCCGCAGACCTGGACAAGCTGCATACTTATTATCGTCCCGATCTGCATCCATCCGAAAGAGAGAATTATATCACCCTGACCTCCCATAACGCCAGGGCTGACAACATCAATCAGCACGAACTGAACAAGCTGCCCGGCAGAGCGCATGCCTTCGAGGCCTCGGTCACCGGTGAGTTCCAGGACAAGGCCTTCCCTGCCGAAAAAACATTGCATCTCAAGGAAGGCGCCCAGATCATGCTCATCAAAAATGACAAGGGGGAGACCCGGCGTTTCTTCAATGGGAAGATCGGCGCCATCGGCAAGATCTCCGGTGATAAGATCGCGGTCCTCTTCCCCGGGGAGCCCGATGAGCTGCTCCTCGAAAAAGAGACCTGGAAGAACATACGCTATAACTACAACCGGGAAAAAGACAGGCTGGAAGAAGAGGAGCTGGGCACCTTCTCGCAATACCCCATCCGCCTGGCCTGGGCCATCACCATCCATAAAAGCCAGGGGCTGACTTTTGAAAAAGCCATCATCGACGCCGGCGCCTCCTTTGCGGCAGGACAGGTTTACGTGGCCCTGAGCAGACTGACCACGATAGAAGGGCTGATCCTTCACTCCCCCATCCATCCAAATGCGATCAGCACCGACCAGCGGGTGATCGGGTTCACGGAAAGCCGGCTCGGAAACAAGGCATTGCAGATAGCCTTGCAGTCGGAACAGATTTCTTTTATCCACCAGTTGCTGCTGAGGTCCTTCTCCTGGTCACGCCTCGTCGGGCATTTGCAGGCCAATTTTGAGGAATGGCAGCACAAGCAGGGACCCGATAAGAAGAATACCGGCCTGCTGATCCGGCAATGGCTGGATAAGGCGCTCGCACAGCAGGAGACGGCGATCAAATTTTCAAGACAGCTCGACCAGCTCCTGACCGGTCCGCTGGAGGAAGAAGGGTTCGGTCAACTGCAGGAAAGGATCCAGGCGGCATCGGCCTATTTTATAAAAACCCTCGAAGACGAGCTGACCGGGCCGGTGCAACAGCATATCGCGGACATGAAGATCAGGCAGAAAGCAAAAAAATATCTGCAGGCCCTCGCTGAACTAAAAATGCTTTTCACCCGGAAGCGACAGCAGCTGGAGCAGGCCGTACAGATCGTACCCGGTCTGAAAAAAGGCATGGATGCCGGAAGCCTGCTTTCCATCCTGGAGCAACAGAAAAGGTCGGACGCGCACGGGCAGGAAGGAACATCCACGACCGGTGGCACTCCGGCATCGGCAGGAACTGCCGCATTGCCAAAAGGCAGGGCTCCGAAAGGGGAGACCCACCGGATCAGCCTCGGGCTTTTTAAAGAGGGCATCCCCCTCACAGAGATCGCCGCCCGGCGTGGCATGGCCCTGAGCACGATCGAGACCCATCTTGCCTCCTTTATCCCAACGGGCGAAATAGAGATCGGTGAATTGGTATCCGAAACAAAGGTAACGGCCATCCTTTCCGCCATCCGCGAACTGGGCAGTGTATCCGTAAACCCCCTTAAAGCCAGGCTGGGGGATTTCTGTTCCTATGGAGAGATAAGGGCAGTAGTGATTCACCATTCGCTGACATCGGCCATTGCAGGCGCAACCTGAACCCTGCGACCGCCCCTGCGTCTATTTAACATTTCTATAACAAAAATTCAGGCCACCCAAAAAAACTATCGCGGTTTATAAAAGTCATACTGTGGAATAAAACATTTTTATGAGAAGAATTCTTGTGTCAATCCTTTCCCTGAGTACGATGGTCTTATTATTCAGTTGCAGCGGCTCGAGGAACGCGTCCAATTTCGTTCCTTTTAACAAGAGCCTGAAGCAGAGGCTGGAAAAAGACAATATCGACCTGAAACAAGTACAGTTCTATGTCGATCAGAAGCTGATCCTTTCCAGGAACCTTGGGGACCAGAAGGTTCAGGTCAGCTCCGGAGTGGTAAAGCTGGAAAATGGGAAATTTATCAACGAGGTCATCGTGCCCGGATTTACGCCCGGCGTTTGTGAAGGCGCCGAAGGCGAAAGGCTGCTGATCAGCTTTGAAAAAGGGAATAACAACCTGGCTTTTGGACCGGGCAGCGGGTATACGTTTAATGAATACGTGTTGTATGGTACGGAATGGAAGAACGGAACGGCTGCGGTGACCTTTGACGCCAACAAATTCCGCGCACGTTGCGGGACCTGTGCCGATGTGGCCTCCGCTACCCTGGTCGTCCGCAAGAGCGAGATTGATAAGATTGAAAGAAAAACACGTACTCTTAAAGGGAGAACGGTGTCGAACTAACCGCCGGTGTCGAATGAGTCGCCGCCGCCGAACCAACCTGAGACGCCAGACTAACCGCCGTTAACAAGATCTTCGATGACTTCCATTTTTCCGTCGACGACCGAAATGGTCTTTATGGAAGAATGGTTTTCTATTTTCAGCAGGTAAAAGGTTTTTACCCCGTTCGTGATCTCGGTGACCACGCCGATCCGGTAATCCGGGTACTTCCTTTTCACATCCGGACCGGTATAGCCCGTCAGCTCTTTTTCCCCATAGAATTTCTCCGAATAAAGGAAGCTTCCGCGCAGATCGAAATGCGCCCGGTTACGGAACGAATGCTGGACAAAGGAGACGATATACCCATCTTCTGTTTTTTGCCAGTACTCCCCGGACACACCCGCAAACATCTTCTGGAAATGCCGGTAAGCACGAATGCTGATCTCGTTGAGGGGTACATTACCGTTGATCGTATGGCCGCCCCGGTCATGATAAGCCGCGTATGCCGCATATTGCTGCTGAGTATGGCCGTTCATACCGATAAAAAGCAGGGCCGCAGAGAGGAGGATCAATCGTTTCATATGGAAGAAGTTCATATTAAGTTAACAATTAATTAATATTAAAACAAATCTGTTTCCGACCTTTAGCACTTCCCGATCTCAGTCATGCATGTCCAGAAAAAGAATCCCAAAAGCGCTAGCCGGTTACACGCATCATAATAAGGTAAGGTTGGTCCATGGTGGCCACGATTATTTTTCCGTGCTGGAGCAGATGATCGACAGCGCGCAATCCACGGTTCATCTTCAGACCTATATTTATGAAGATGATGCTACCGGGCGCATCGTAGCCGATGCCCTGATAAGGGCTGCCGGCAGGAAAGTAAAGGTCTTTGTGTTGCTGGATGGATATGCTTCCCAGGACCTCCCCAAACAATTTGTACAGCGGCTGAAAGATGCAGGCATCTTTTTCAGATGGTTCTGGCCCTTGTTCAAAAGCCGCCATTTCTATCTGGGCCGGCGTATGCACCACAAAGTCCTCGTGACGGATGGCTCATACGGTCTTGCAGGCGGCGTCAACATCAGCGACCGCTACAACGATATCGGTGGGAACAAGGCCTGGCTGGACTGGGCCCTCCATGTCGAAGGCGAGGCGGCGCTGAAGCTGCACATCGTCTGTAACGATATGTGGAGAAAGGCATACTGGAAAAAGGGGATCAGCGTGGACCGCACCGAATGGCTCCCGGGTATAACCCCTTCCGAAGAATGCATGGTCAGGGTAAGGCGCAACGATTGGGTGCAGGTAAAAAATCAGATCTCCCGCAGCTATCTGGAAATGTTCAGGACGGCTTCCACGCGCATCACCATCATGTCCAGCTATTTCCTACCCGGCAAAATATTCCGCAAGCAGATGGCACTGGCCGCAGGCAAAGGCGTGGCCGTTAAAATAATACTGGGTGGTGTCTCGGACGTAAAGATCGCCAGGCTGGCAGAGCAATACATGTACCGCTGGCTCTTCCGCAACAAGATAGAAGTGTATGAATATCAGGATACCGTGCTGCATGGCAAACTGGCCGTGCATGATGGGGCCTGGGCGACCGTGGGTTCTTACAATGTCAACCGGATCAGCGCTTATGCCAGCGTAGAATTGAATATGGATGTCCGGGATCATCCCTTTGCTACCCTGGTCGAGGCCGAGCTCGACGCGATCATAACCAACCATTGTATCCGCGTCACCCCAGAATCTTTTTTCAGCCACAGTACACTATTCAGACGGGTGCGGCAAAGGATCGCCTATCAGACCATCCGCCTGCTGTTCTTTCTTTTTACCTTTTATTTCAAGCAGGAGAAATAATCCGGTGTCTGGAGACCGGTCTCGTCCGCATTCCGCCAACCCTGGCGCTGGCTACAGCAGGATCCGCCTCAGTTTCCGCCGATCCGCCGGATGAAGGCCTCCACAGCATGCTTATCCCAGCCCGCAAAACGTCCTCTCTGCAGGATCACCATATTGTCGCCCGGCCGCTCCAGAAAATAATGGAATACAAAATGCGCATCGGGATATTCCCATCCTTTCATCTGGCCGAAGCGGAGATCGCTGAACACCAGCACATCCTTCCAGCGCTCGACAGTATAATAGCCTTCGGCGAACCGCAGCAGGTTCTGCACATCTTCCCGGCCGCGGACCGGCGTCAGCAGCGAATCGTTCCTCGGAAAAAAATGAAAGGCGATCGAGCCGTGCCGGTCAAACAAAGAATAATAGCCGACATCATATCCGTTCTTATCTTCTGCTACGATATACCAGAGCCAGTTATTGAAGGGTGTGGGGGAAGTAAGATAACGGGTGTACGCGATCTGTTGCCTGGCAAGCTCTTTTTTCACCAGTTTATCGACCTTGTATTTATTCATCACACAATAATAGAGGTAGAAGCTGCTGACAAGCAGGCCAAACCTCATCCAGAATTTCCGCGCCCGGCTATCCCTTTTCAGGATCAGCAAGGCAAGGAAGGAAATGCCCAGCCAAACGGAATAGAAGGGATCGGCTACGAACAGCACATTGAACGAGACCCGGTAATGACTGAAGGGCTCGAACCAGCCGGTGCCGTATGCGTTGAAGGCATCCAGAAAAATATGCACGAAGAGCTGTAAGCAGAAAAAGAACAGCCAGCCCCGCAAGGAAAGGCCGCCCGAACCAACACCTCGTCCCACATCTGCCGCATGCTCACCACTCCCCAATTCGGCGCCCGCCCCGGCCCCTTTCCGCGTCCTTCTCCGTCCCAGACGCTCCGCCAGAAGGGCCAGCGCAATCCCCGCCAACAGCACAAACAGAAAAGAATGGGTAATGCCGCGGTGCGCCAGCACATCACGGGAAGTATCCAGCCAGGAAGAAGCGACAAAATCAATATCCGGAAGGCTTTGGGCTACGGCGCCCAGCAACATCGCCTTTTTTCCAAGCTTCCGTCCGGCCATCGCTTCCCCGATGATGGCTCCCAGTACGATATGTGTGAGTGAATCCATTACTCCACTATTTTATACAAGCCGAATTTCGCAAGCGCGGGTTTCAGCCTCGATGACAAGATCCTGAGCCGCACCCTGCCCGCCGTAACGGCGGGAAAACGCAGCAACCGTTTGTACCCCACCGTTGTCCCTTCCGTTATTTTTTTCCAGCCCTCTGCATCCTTATACTCCAGGTCAAAACCTTCGATCCGCTGCCCCAGCCTGATCTTCTCCTGCAACAACAGCACATCGAAGGTCCTCGCTTCCTTCCAGGACAGGTCGATCGTCGTCGCCGTATCCGGAAAATTGGCGCCTTTAGCCAGATTCACGGCAAAGGTCGCGTCTATTTTCTTCTTCCAGCCTTTCAGGCTGCTGATATCATTTTCATGGATCAGCCCATTCTTATCGGGCGGAATGTTCAGCAGCAGAACGCTGTTACGACCCACGGAGCTGAAATAAATATCCATCAGGGCATCCGGACTCTTCACCTTGTCGTCCTCGGCGGGGTGATAGAACCATCCCGGGCGTATCGACACATCCGTTTCCGCGGGATACCAGATAAGGCCCTTTGCCCCCGCCAGCTTTGCACGGCTGCCAAGATCATTGTCCGTCAGGTCGCCTTGGGGAACAAAGCTCATATCGCGCTGCGAGCCCGACGCGATCCTGTCCTGCATCTGCTGATCTACCGGCAGCACGCTCCACTCCGTAAGACGGCCCTGTCCGCTCTCCGTGCCCACCCATCGCACATCGGGTCCCATGATCGCGATGATGGCGCCGGGCTGCAATCGCCTGATCAGCTTATACCAGGCGGCAAAATCATATACCGGCTTCTTTCCATCCGGGCCCTCGCCATTAGCGCCGTCGAACCATACCTCGTCCACTTTCCCATAGTGGGTGAGCAGCTCCGTCAGCTGATCTTCGAAATAACGGTTGTATTTTTCCGAATCACCATAGAATGGGCAGTTCCTGTCCCAGGGTGAAAGATAAACGCCGAATCCCATCTTCGATGCATGGCAGGCCTCCGATACCTCCTTCACCACATCTCCTTTCCCATTCTTCCAGGGCGTGTACTGAACGGAATGCTCCGTGTACTTCGTCGGCCACAGGCAGAAGCCATCATGGTGCTTGCACGTAAGGATCACCTGCCGGATCCCCGCCGCCGCCGCCACGCTTACCCATTGCTTTGCGTCGAGGTTCGCCGGATTGAAAAGATGGATATCGTCTTTCCCCGTCCCCCACTCCCGGTCGGTGAAGCTGTTGATCCCAAAATGGAAAAAAGCGGTCAGCTCCAGTTCCTGCCAGCGCAACTGTCTTGGAGAAGGCGCCACCCTGGCCGCTTTCCGGATGATATCCTCTTCACTGTCCCCGGGTAGGATGGCCACATAATTCTTTCCGATAGCCGCCTGTCCCTGTTCAGGAGCTACTCCGCCTTTCCCTTTAGAAGGGGTGGCAGTCTCCTGCGCCAGTGCGCTTACCGATAAAAAAAGCAAAGGCCCGATGATCTTATTCATGCCGGCACGATTAATTTCGTTAATTATTCTTCATGCAATCCCCGTACCCCCCGCGATCCGGCGGATAATACCGCTAAGATAGAGTCCCGGAACCTCAGTTTTCTCCAAACCCAGTCTATATTTTTAATAATTTTATTCTTCTTAAACCTTCTTATGGACCGGTTAGTGTGGGAGTCTGATGTGGTTGATTGGGAGAAGATAGGCGTCGACGCCTATAAGTTTGTCATTGAACAGGCAAAGGAAAGGCTGACCGAGGTCATCGAGGAATCGCATGCCATTACCAAAAGTGGGATGACCGTTCTGCTTTGTCATATAGCCGCATTGTCGGGGATCCTGGGCTATGTGTTTTCCGAAAAATCAAGGATCACACATGAAAGAGGTTTAACTATCGTCCTGGCTATTTTAATAGCGTCATTATCAATATATGTTTTCAGCCTTCTGCTAAAGTTGATTTACCCTAAAAATGTGTTTTTTAAAGGCAGTCCACCTAAAGAGATTTTCTTCAAAGAAGTATTTGAAGGATGGACGGAACAGGAAGGATTAAAAAATATACTGCTGAATGAAGTGGAGAGGATTCAGGACAAGATCGAAAGGCTTGAAGAATCAAATAAAAAGAGATTTTCCCGATATAGAAGAACTTTAAAAATATCTTTGTTTTTTATAATCATTGCGATATTAATAATCGTCAAGACTATTTATACCCCCTGATACTTGTCTGTGGAGTATTTGGCCTGGGCATAGCTCTTGGTTTTGCCATAAAAATAATTTACTCAAAATTACATTTTTCTCTTCAATTTTTCTTCCCATCTTTCCCGATCATTGCGCCTGCAAAAATACTGCAGTGTCACGCCTGGCCCTTCTTGCTGATCTTCGTACTCCCGTCGCCATAGCCCGTGATCACCACATCGGCCATGTGAATAAAAAGACCGTTATCCATCACGCCCGGGATCGCATTCACCTGCTCATTCAGCAGCCGTGGATCGGCAATGCTGCCAAAAAAGCAATCCAGGATATAATGACCGTTGTCGGTGTGAAACGTTTTGTCGTCGACTGTCTTTCCCGCTGATTTGTCCGTCGTCCGCAGATGCAAGGAACAACCCAGTTTTTCGAGATGATGCCGGGTCAGCTCCCAGCCGAAAGGGGCGATCTCCACCGGCAGGGGAAATTTTCCAAGATGGCTGACCCGCTTGCCCTCATCCACAATGATGATATAGAATTTCGTGGCGGCGGCAACGATCTTTTCACGGAGCAGGGCGCCACCGCCTCCTTTTATCAGGTTAAGGTCCTCATCCACCTCGTCCGCCCCGTCGATGGTAAGATCGATATGATCGATCTCCGAAAAAGGCACGATGGGAATGCCCGCTTCTCTGGCCAGTGTCTCGGATTGAACGGAGGTGGCGACCGCCCGCACCTTCAGGCCTTTTTTTAACATTTCGCCTATCCCCACTATAGCCCAGTAGGCCGTAGAGCCGGTGCCCAGACCCAGGATCATCCCATCCCGGATATATTCCAGGGCCTTGTCGGCGGCTATTTTCTTAAGGTTAAGTTCAGGTTCCTGCATGATAATAATATTGAGCACAATATAAATAACAATCAACTATTTATGTGATTCTCTGCTAAAATTCCACCCGCCTCCCCACACAGGGTAGAACCCGTCGGCGGAGAGATCCGGCCACGCTGTTCCCACAGCCCGACCGGCTCCCACAGCGGACCCCGGGCAGGTCTCGCGGGTACCCCAAGCTCCCGTCAGGCCTCCTCCTTTTTGGCAAATTCTACCAAAGGGGTAGGAAATTCAGAACTATTCCCCTAGATTTGTGTTACTATCATTCACACAAATGAACCAGGCATTCACCTATAAGACTTGTTGTTGTTGCTGTTGTACGCAAGCCATGGTTATTTTGGTGGGGGATGACCTCTTATAAGCTGATTAAAACTGTAACAAACAATATTATAAGCTCCACCAGATGTGGGGCTTTTTTTATTTATAACCATTATGCCAACAACGACGACTATCCATACCGGCAAAGATCTCATACAGGCCGTTCGCTCCCTGGAGAAAAAGATCGGGAATACGCCACTGCACAGGATCACGCGCCTGTTCAGTAAAAAGAACGTTACCCTTTATGCGAAAAAGGAATGGATGCAGCTGTCGGGCAGCGTGAAGGCCAGGGCCGCTTATAATATCATACGCAGGGCCATCGAGAGCGGCGATCTCCACCGGCAGAAGACCCTGCTGGACGCTACGAGCGGCAACACCGGTATCGCCTATGCCAGCATCGCGCAATTACTGGGCATCCCCGTTGCGCTTTGTCTTCCCGAGAATGCCTCGCCACAGCGAAAAGAGATCCTGGATTCCCTCGGCGTGCGCCTCATCCTGACCTCCCGTTTCGATGGCACGGACGGAGCGCAACAGGCGGCGAAGGCCCTTGCCGGAGAAGACCCTGGAAATTATTATTATGCGGATCAATATAAGAATCCCAACAACTGGAAAGCGCATTATTATACTACCGCCCCGGAGATCTTCGAAGCCCTGCCCGGCATCACGCATTTTGTGGCCGGCCTTGGTACTACCGGAACCTTTACGGGGACGGGCAGAAGGCTGCGAGAATTGAATCCATCCATCCGGCTCATCTCGCTGCAACCCGACCTTCCCTTGCACGGGATGGAAGGATGGAAGCATCTGGAGACGGCCATCGTCCCCGGCATCTATGACCCGACACTGGCAGATGCCAACTATGAGATCACTACGGAGGAAGCCCATGAGATCATCCGCGCAGCCTATAAACACGAGGGTTTGCTGCTGAGCCCTTCGTCCGCGGCTAATCTGGCCGGCGCCATTAAAATTGCGGAGCAGCTGGAAGAAGGCGTGGTGGTGACCGTCCTGCCGGACAATGCCGACAAGTATCCCGAAATCATCCAAAAAATAATACAACCATGATCATTATCGAGCCCCATATCAGGCAGCTGCTCACCGAAGACGCCGTGAATACATTCCCCGACGAATGCTGCGGATTCCTTTTCGGAAGGGAGGAGACGGATGGCACCCGCGTTATCGTCGATATCCTGGTGGTGGACAATTCAAAGGCAGGCGATAAGACACGCCGCTTCGAGATCTCGCCCGCCGACTATATGGTGGCCGAGCAGCATGCGCTGGACCATGACTGGTCGCTGCTGGGAATATATCATTCGCATCCCAGACACCCGGCCATCCCTTCTGAGCATGACCGTATAGCAGCCCAGCCTTATTTTTCTTATCTCATCGTTTCGGTGATGGAGAACGAGTCCATTACCATGCGCTCATGGCTGCTGAATGAAGTACAACAATTCGAAGAAGAAAAAATAGCAGACTATCAATTTTCCTGAAACAGACAATCATTCACCTGAAAAAGAACAAACAAAATGGCAACTGTGATCATTCCGACCCCATTGCGGAAATTTACCAACAATACAGCCCGGCTGCAGGTCAGCGCCGGCACGGTGCATGACACCGTACAGGAACTTACCGTTAACTTCCCCGACCTGAAAAAACACCTGCTGGACGAGGGCGGCAATATCCGTTCCTACGTCAATATTTTCGTCGGCAACGACGATATCAGGGATTTGCAGCAGGGGCTTACCGCCGTCAAGGAGGATACGGTCATCAGCATCGTTCCCGCTATTGCCGGAGGCGCCCCAGCCGACAGCACAGCTTCATCGGGCAACGGCGTCCGGGGCTCCGACATCAACAGTGCACCTGCATCGGGCAACGGCGCCAGGGCCGCGCAGCCTTTTACAAAAGAAGAGCTGGCCCGCTATAACAGGCATATCATCATCCCCGGATTCGGGATGGAGGCACAGCAGAAGCTGAAAGCCGCCAGGGTGCTGGTCGTTGGTTCCGGCGGGCTGGGTAGCCCGGTATTGCTCTATCTCGCGGCGGCCGGAGTAGGCACCATCGGCATCGTCGATTTCGATGTGGTCGACGACAGCAATCTGCAGAGACAGGTACTGTTTGGCGTCGATGAGATCGGCAAACCAAAGGTGGAAGCGGCCAGAAGAAGACTGGAAGCATTGAACCCCTATATCCAGCTCAATATCTACAACACGCATCTTAATTCACAGAATGCGCTGGACATCATCCGGGACTACGATGTGATCGCGGATGGCACGGATAATTTCCCAACCCGCTATCTGGTCAACGATGCCTCGGTCTTATTGGGCAAGCCGAATGTTTACGCTTCTATTTTTCAGTTCGAGGGTCAGGTCTCGGTATTCAACTACCGCGGCGCCGATGGGAATCCCGGTCCAAATTACCGCGACCTCTATCCAACCCCTCCCCCTCCCGGCCTGGTGCCCAGCTGCGCCGAAGGCGGCGTATTGGGCGTGCTGCCCGGCATCATCGGAAGCCTGCAGGCGCTGGAAGTGATCAAGGTGATCACGGGCGTGGGTGAAACCCTTTCGGGCCGGTTCTATATTTTCGACGCGCTGAATTTCGAGAGCAAGACCTTCAATATCAAAAGGCGACAGGATAACCCCATCAACGGCGACCATCCCACGATCACCGGGCTCATCGACTATGAACAATTCTGCGGAATGCGCGCCATCGAAGAATCGCCTCTGAAAGAGGTCACGGCCAGAGAATTATACGACTGGCAGGTGAATGGAGAAAAAATTCAGCTGATCGACGTGCGGGAACCCCATGAATATGACATCGTGAATATCGGGGCCGAGCTGATCCCCCTTGCGACGGTGGCAGCCAATGCGGACAGGATCGACACGGATAAAAAGGTGGTGGTCCATTGCAAGATGGGAGGCCGCAGCGCAAAAGCGATCCGGGAGCTGGAAGAAAAATTCGGGTTCAAAAATCTGTATAATCTCAAGGGAGGAATTCTCGCTTATATAGACGAGGTGCAGCCCGAGCTTACAAAATACTAACCGGGCTCACAAAATACTAACCCGGTGCGACATCCGGAACAGATCCCGAACGCGACCTGAACAATGCATCGCGGCCACCGGGACCCACCACGCCACGCGTCGGACCCAACGCGCATTTACAACTGCCTGACCGGTCTGACCTCCGGCGCAGCGGCACGGACAGAGGTCAGGGACACCCCTGCTTCAGCGCCAGCCTTTGCTCCGGTCCTGCCTCCTGCTTGCTTTGCTCCGGACCCGAATTGGGCGAAGCACAGCAGGAAGATCACTATGCCCAGGAAGGAAAAAGTTGCCAGACGCTGCATGATTGCGGTTTTGTGATGTAACAGAACAAAAATAATCTCCTTTTCCTGCATTTCCAAATATTAGTCCACTATTTTTGTAGACTTTTAAAATCAGAGCCGGACTCCAAACAATAAGCCAGCAGGGTTTCAGCAAGGCGGCGCCCCAATCAATACGCCAGCAGGCGTTCCAGCAAGGCCGCGACCTTGACCGGGTTTGGCAGCATGGCATCTTCGAGAAGGACATTCATCGGGACTGCTGGTAGGTTCAGCGCGCCCGACACCTGTACCGGCGCGTCCAGCGAGAACTGGCAGCTTGCCGATATACGCCAGGCCAGCGCTTCGGCAAATGAATTGTTTTGCTGTTCTTCCGTCAGCACGAGGCATTTCCCATGACGCCGGACGGTGGCAAAGACCATTTCCTCATCGAGAGGATACAGTGTCCTCAGATCGAGGACCTCGACAAGACCCGGGAAATTTTTTGCGGCGGCCTTTGCCCAGTACACCCCCATCCCGTAGGTGATGACACAGCAGGTCTCGCCGGCGTCTTCACAATCCGGATCGGCGCTCAGCGCGATATTCGCCTTGCCAAGCGGTAAAATATAATCTTCGGCGGGCTCGACCGTCCGGGCATCCTCCGTTCCCGGCGATTTGCTCCAGTACAGGCCTTTATGTTCCAGCATGATCACCGGATTAGGGTCGAGGAAGGCTGCCTTCATCAGCCCTTTCATATCCGCCGCATTGGAAGGATAGGCTATTTTTATGCCCTTGATGGACAGGAGGGTCGTTTCGATGCTGCCGCTGTGATAGGGCCCGCCACCGCCATAGGCGCCGACCGGCACGCGGATAAGGGTCTGCACCGGGAATTTTCCGTTGCTCAGATAACAGGATTTCGAGATCTCCGTCACCAGCTGATTAAATCCCGGATAAATATAATCGGCAAACTGTATTTCCACGATAGGCCTCGCTCCAACGGCGCTCATCCCCACCGTCGAGCCGATGATATAGGCCTCCTGAATGGCTGTGTTGAATACCCGGTGGTCCCCGAACTGCTCGGCCAGGGTAGCCGCTTCGCGGAAGACGCCGCCCAGCCGCCTGCCCACATCCTGGCCATACAGCAGCGCCTCCGGATGGGCCTGCATGATCTCGCGGATAGCAAACAGGGCAGCATCGACCATCGGTACATTTCTCCCTCCTGCGGGTGAACGCTCTCCTCTTTCTTCCGTTACCGGTGTAGGCACGAAAACATGATCCGCCACGGAGGACGGGTCCGGCTCCGGCGAGGAGGATGCCGCTGCAAATTGCTCCGCAACCCAGCGGGCGGCGTTCCTTTCTATCTCCTGCAGCTCTTTTTCTTCCAGGTCCAGCTCCCGCAGGCGCGCCCGCAACAGGGGCACAGGATCTTGTTCCCCCTGCTTGCTCAGCTCTTCCGGGCTGCGGTAAAATTCTTTCCTGACGCCGCTGGTATGATGCCCCAGCAACGGGACGCTGGCCTGTACAAGATAAGGACGACGGCTGTTGCGCACATCCCTGATCACCCTGCCCATGGCCTCATAGCTGTCCAGGAAATTACTCCCGTCGATGCGCAACCGCCTCATTCCCCTGAAGCCAGCCGCATAATCATAAGCATCCGCTACCCTCGATTCTTCCGAGCGGACGCTGATGCCCCAGCCGTTATCCTGCACCAGATAAATGACCGGCAATTCCTTCAAGGTGGCAAATTGAAAAGCTTCGCTGACCTCCCCTTCCGTCACGCTGGCATCGCCCAGCGAGCAGACGACTACAGGCGATTCGCCGTTCCTGCCCCTGATAAGCAAGGGAGACCCGATGGTCTCCAGATAGCGGATGCCCTGGGCTATGCCCGTTGTGGGAATTGCCTGCATCCCCGTCGCGCTGCTCTGGGGGATAATACCGGGCTTATCGCTACCCCGGTAATTGGGATGAGCATAATATTCGCGGCCGGCCGTGAAGATATCGTCCCGCTTTGCCAGCAGCTGCAACATCAATTCGTATGGAGTGAAGCCCAGACCGAGCAGCAGGCTCTCGTCGCGGTAATAGGGGCTGACATAGTCGCAGGGCAGCAGGTGAAAAGCCGTTGCCAACTGAACGGCTTCATGACCTCTGGATGTAGAATGCACGTATTTACAGACCGGGCGATTGTTCTCATACGTCGCCGCCATTTCTTTGGCAGTGCACATCAGGTGATAGGCCCTCAGTAAGATATCGACAGTGATCATTTTATTTCTAAGGCCAGCAGGCTGTCGTCCTCAATAAATCCTTCGAGCTCATCTCCGACCACGCACTCGCCCACGCCCGCAGGAGTTCCGGTGAAGACGAGGTCTCCGATATTGACGGAAAAATAATTGGAGATATAAGCGACTACTTTGTCAAAACTGTTGATCATCAGGTTGGAGTTTCCCTGCTGCACCAGCTCCTTGTTCTTGTAAAGGCAGAAATTAAGGTCTTTCTTATTCTTGATATTCTGCAAGGGTACCCACTTGCCGACGGCAGCCGAGTTATCCCATGCCTTGGCTTTTTCCCAGGGCAATCCTTTTTCCTTCAGCTCATTCTGAATATCGCGGGCGGTGAAGTCGATGCCTACAGAGATGGCATCGTAATATTTACTGGCAAACCTGTCCTGGATGTATTTACCATTCTTGGAGATCCGCAGCACCAGCTCGCATTCGTAGTGCAGTTCATTCGTAAATTCGGGGTAATAAAATGGAGTATGGGCCTGGAGCAATGCGCTTTTCGGCTTCATAAATATGATAGGCTCGTCTGGGACCTCATTATTTAACTCCTTGGCATGAGCCACATAGTTACGGCCGACACAGAATATTTTCATATTCAATAAAGGTTTTTAAATAGAAAATTCTTGATTCAGTTTCATTTGGCCTGAAGAGGCTCCCGGGAAACTACATAGGCATATTGGAGATCAGGGTATCCACTCATAAGGGATGAATGCAATATTAAGCGAAAATAAAGATTCTCAACTACATATCATAGGGTAAAATCTATTTTATTGTACTGGCTCATGGTCCTTTCAATCCCGCTGGTGACGAAGCTTTCAATTATTTCCACCGACTTTTCGATCTTCAGCCGGACCAGCGGAAGCTCGGACGCTTCCCATTGCCCCAGCACAAATTCCGCCTGCATGCCTCTTGTAAAATCATTACCGATGCCAAGCCGCAGCCTGGGATAGGCATCCGTGCCCAGGGCCTCCTGTATGCTCTTCAGGCCATTGTGCCCGGCAGCGCTGCCCCCCGGCCTCAGCCTCAGCCGCTCCAGCGGAAGGGCCAGATCATCGAGGACCACCAGGATATGCCCGATGGCGATCTTCCCTTTGTCCATCCAGTATTTCACGGCCCGCCCGCTGAGGTTCACATAGGTCGTGGGTTTCACGCACACCAGCACATGCGATCTCCATTTCAGTTCCACCATCTCGGCTAAGCGCTCTATGCTGAATTCACTTCCGTGCTTATGCACTAACGCATCCAGTACCCCGAAGCCAATATTATGCCGTGTGCCGGCATATTCGGGCCCTATATTCCCCAGTCCAACGATTAAAAACTTCCCCATAAAGGAGGGTTGAAAACTAAGAAAACCCGGTTAGATCGATAACCGGGTTCCTGATAAGGTAAAATAACTATTTCTTGCCAGCAGGCTTGGCAGCGGCAGGAGCAGCGCCAGCAGCCGGTTTGGCAGCAGCAGCGGCGGCAGGAGCAGCAGCGGCAACCGGCGCAGCGCCCGCTTCTTCCTGTTTCAGCACGCGGGTCAGTACGACGGACGCAATGGGAATACGTGGCGAATTCAATATTTCATAATTCGCTTCCTTCACATCCTCGACGCGCACGTTACCATTCAGCTGCAGTTCGGTCAGATCCACTTCGATATTTTCTTTCAAATACTTTGGCAGGGTCTTTACCTTTAATGCCTTCATTTTGGTGATCAGCTTACCACCTTCTTTCACGCCGATGGAGGCGCCGGTAAATTTGATGGGAATAGTAGCAACCACTTTCCTGTCTTCAACGAGCTCCATGAAATCCGCATGGATCAGCTCATCGGTCACCTTGTCAAATTGCAGATCTTTCAAAATGCATTTGTAAGAATCTCCTCCTACCTTGATCTCCGCTAACTGGAAATCAGGCGTGTACACCAGTGTTTTAAAAGATACCACAGAAGCCGAAAAAATCACTTCTTTTGCACCCCCATAAATTACACCGGGCACATTTCCCTCAGAGCGAAGTTGGCGGGCGGCTTGTTTGCCTAGTCCGGTCCTGAGTTGTCCTTCGATTGTAATCGTTTTCATTATATGTCTGTTTAAAAATTACGCTGTCTTCCGCCGGCCCCGCTGTCACTGCATTTCAGGGCCGTCCCCTTACATGTTCTTCTTGTTCTTCAGCTGCGAATGGATGAACAAGCTCGTAATGCTCTTGTTCAGATACGCATTCTTTATAGCCACTGCGAATAATTCCGCTACGCTCAACACTTTGATCTTCGGGCTCTGCTGCTTCAGGGGTATCGTATCACACACCACCATCTCTTCCAGCGCGCTGTTCTCGATATTGGCGTAGGCATTACCGCTGAATACCGGGTGCGTACACATGGCCCGCACGCTCCTTGCGCCCTTTTCCATCAACAAGCCCGCCGCCTTCGCCAGCGTTCCCCCTGTGTCGCAGATATCATCGATGAGGATGATATCCTTGTCCGTTACATCTCCGATGACCACCATGCTCGCTATCTCGTTTGCCCGCTTCCTGTGCTTGTCACAGATCACCATTTCGGCATTGAAATAGGAGGAGATTTCACGGATACGGTTGGCGCTTCCCACGTCAGGGGCCGCAAAGGTAAGATTTTCGATCTTAAGTTGCTCAATATAAGGGATAAAAATAGCCGAGCTGTCGAGGTGATCCACAGGAATATCGAAATAGCCCTGGATCTGGGGAGCATGCAGGTCCATGGTAATGACCCTGTCCGCCCCTGCAGCCACTAACATATTGGCTATCAGCTTACTACCTATGGCCACTCTGGGTTTGTCCTTCCTGTCCTGACGGGCATACCCATAATAAGGGATGACCGCCACGACCTTATAGGCGGATGCCCGCCGGGCCGCATCGATCATCAGCAGCAGTTCAAGAAGGTTCTCGGAGGGGGCAAAAGTGCTCTGGACGAGGAAGACCATGTCTCCCCGTATGCTCTCGTCGAATATAGGCTGGATCTCCCCGTCGCTGAAGTGCTGGATAGTGATCTTTCCGGAAGCGGTACCAAACTGCTGGGCTATTTTCTCGGCCAGATACTGGGATCCCGTGCCGGAAAAGATCTTGGCTGTAGTCTGCTGCATAGATGAGTGAAATATGGGGCGAAGATATACATCAAAAGAGAATAGCAGCCAGGGACCCTTTAAAAAAATTATTAACGCGTAATGTTAATACAGGAGGGTTTCCGGCTGAATTCCCAGAAACGCCTCCTGTACAAGCGCGGATGACTTTACCGGCGCTGATTAATGCGTTACAGAAGCCAGTTGCGGATTACCGGAAGGCGCAGCAATGACCGTTTTAGCGGTTTCTTTCCCTGTGGACCTGGTATTAAGCGCGTAAAAAATGGAGGAGCAAACAAAGATGGAGAAGAAAAGGGCTACTACATACATACCGATACAGAACAGAAGGGGTTGCCAGCCGCCGATAGCGGAAAAGGTTGATCGTTTCATGGATTTAGATTAAGTTTTCAAAAGGTAATGGACTCGGAACGGGTTAAGTTTTCCTATAACGAAGGAGTTAAATCGTTATTTTAACATCCCGTTATAATATCCAAAATAGGCACTAAACCCGGTATATGCAAGCGCAGAAATACTCTATAAAAAAATGGGCAAAGGACGATCAGCCCCGCGAAAAACTACTCCGTAAAAACCCCCAGGTCCTGAGCGATTCGGAGTTGCTGGCCATCCTGATACAGAGCGGTATCCCGGGAAAGAGCGCCATCGAGCTGGCCAGGGAGGTCCTGAAGCTGGGAAAGGGCGATCTGAACGAGCTGGGCAGGATCACCGTCCATGAAATGGTCCGGATCAGGGGGATCGGGCCTGCCAAAGCCAGTATCATGGTCGCCGCCCTCGAATTGGCCCGGCGCAGACAGGCTGGCCCCCTCCCTAGAAAAACGATCGTAAGGGACAGTCGGGATGTGGCCGTTTATGTCCAGTCCCTGCTGCGCGATCTCCATTATGAGGTCTTTGCCATTATTTTCCTCAACAGAGCGGGCAGGGTCAGGCATTTCGAAGTGATCAGTCAGGGCGGGATCACCGGTACCGTAGCCGATCCCCGTCTTATCCTGAAAAGGGCCCTTGAAAAGGATGCGGTCAGCATCATACTCTGCCATAACCACCCGTCCGGAAACCTCCAGCCCAGCAAGGCGGATGAGGAATTGACCAAAAAGATTAAAGAAGCGGCTAATTATTTAGATATCAAACTGTTGGACCATATCATCGTAAGCGAGGAGGGGCATTTCAGTTTTGCCGACAAGGGGATGCTGTGAAGAGTTACGCCGGCGGGAACGGGAAAAGACCGGATTTTGGTCATGGCGGCGGGTAACTGACCGGTGCGCGGTGAACGCAGAGGGCTAGGCCTGTGCCGTAGGGCCCCCGAAATTCATGGGCAGCTGGACCTCTTCGAGGTCCTGGATCTTGCCGTTAGCAGCCTCGAAACGGCCCAGGTTCTCGGTCAGCGCCTTCATGAACCGCTTGGCATGCTGCGGGGTAAGGATGATCCGGGATTTCACCTTGCTTTTTGGCGTGCCCGGCATCACATTGACAAAGTCGATAACGAATTCGGCATGAGAATGCGTGATAATGGCCAGGTTGGCATATTCTCCTTCGGCCGTCTCCTCGCTGATCTCGATATTTAACTGCCCGTTTGGCTGCGTTTCTGCCATAATTTTTATTTGTACAAAGGTAATCAAATGGCTCAATGCACCCATAAATTCGGCGGAGGGAGCTTACCAAAAAAAAGCAGGGCCCCGTAAAAGGACCCTGCCGTGTAATGATATATAAAGCCTTCTTTAATAATCGTCGTCGACGAATCCCGTCCTGGCCGTACCCTTGATCTCATAAGTGGTTGTCGGATCATCGGAAAATACAGCCTTCATGTAAAGGCTATCGGTAGCTACTCCGGTCTTGGAATGCCCTGCCTTTGGTAGTACTTTGCCCCCGGTGATCGTTACCGACGCAGGGAAGACCGGTGTACCTACATAATATAGATTACCTGATCCTGAAACTGTGAAAGTAAGGCTCTTGTAATCAACATGCACCTTACTTTTAAAACCATACCCATTCTTCAGATCATCCAGCCAGATCGAATCCTGGTTCTCTGAAGTATTGTAGGTAGAGAAGAAAAAGGTACCCAGATTATAGACATCTACGCCGTCTACAGTAAGGGTGGCCCACCAGCCATTGGACATTTTCGGAGTGGCCGTGCCTCCGTAATCCGGCAGGGTCCTTTTACAGGACACCGAAAAGAGCAACACGCCGAGCCCGATGATGAACGAAATTTTACGCATATAAATGATTTTAATTTTACATTTTGTTTTTAACAAAGTTCAATATCTGCATTATTGGGCATGCCAGTTCCTTGGGGTACCACTGATGCCTTGTTCTGGTATCGTCACCACATATTGTAAGGCTCCGGCGACGCTTAACGTACCCGTGCCAGACAGGGTCCCGTATGGGGTGGCCTGGGATGGCATGATGATATGCGTACCGTCTGCGCAGATGAACTGGCAGGCGATGGTCGTCGCATTGCTCCAGCAATTCGTCGTGGCATAGACACCGGGAGCCAGTTTGGTGATTGTGGAGGTCGTGGCGACGGCAGTCGCATAATAATACGTGCCGGAAAGGTCCACACCCGCAACTTCAGCGCTTGGGAGCACAGCCACCTGCCTGCTCACGGCAGCAGGAAATCCATCCGAATTAGTGGCCGTATAGTTCACCGTATAAAATCCGACCGCACCCGTATTGACGGTTCCGGTCACCGTAACGGTCAATGGAGCGCCGGACTGGGATGCCGTAGCGCCGGGATCGGTAAACGCCGCGCCCTTGACGATCGACATGATGGGGTCGCCCAGAAGTTTCAAGTCTGCAAAATGGGTTACTTTGGAAGTACCGACCTGCTTGTCATTGCTGATGATCGTATCCTTCTTACAGGAGCTGATCACGACCAGGAGCAGGACTATGGAGAAAAAATGAATTCTATTATTTTTCATATAAAATAAATTTAAAAATTATAGACCCCACCATGGTTTGGTCGTGATCGCTACGTTTGTCTTTGGTGCATTGGTATTTCTCGACGTCTCGTCATACGCAAAGATCAACCGTTTGGGCAAGGCCGTCGGATCGCCAAAAACAGAGTTTTTTGCCACGACGATCTGGCCGGGGATATATCCGGCTACATTGGAATAAACGGCGCTTTGTTTTGGAAATCCGGTCCGGGTATGTTCAAAGAAGCTTTCGATCCCATGACATCCATATGCGCAGGAAGCCCATTTCTGACGGATGATCTGCTCGACGTCACCCAATTTTACACCATTTTCCAATTCATTTTGCCATTCATAAGCGCCACCCCCAGCGATAAAGGTCGCGGCATTTTTTCCCGTTGCGGCAAATGCGGCGGTTACCCCCTGGTCATAGAACGACTTGGCATTCCCTCCGCCAAAGTACCGGACATCGGCTTCAGCCTGAAGGAAATAGGATTCTGCCAGCGAGATAAAGTCCACAGGGTCCGTTGGAGATTCGAAGAATACGGCCGCGTTGGGATAGGTCGGATCGCTGTTCCGGAAATCACCCTGATGAATGGATATCGGGTTGGCCGAACCGAAGAAATAGGGCAGCCTCGGATCGCTGTTGGATTTCAGCCAGCTTACAAAGGTATAGCTCGCCCGTATATTGACGGCTGTATTCAGCTGGCGGATATTTTGTTCGTAGAGCGGATTGTCAAGACCAGGAGCATCCGAGAAATTGGTGATGGAGGCGCCCCCGGTATTGCCGTCGAGGAAGGTCGCCCCAGAGTTGTGCAACGCCGTGATCCCTGCGGAGGCCACATCGGGATGGGCATTGACCATGCGCAGGTACATCTTCAGCTTCAGCGTATGTGCAAAGGCAATCCACGCATCCATGTCCCCGCCAAAAACAAGGTCCTGGGTACCCGGGTCCGTCACGGTGCTCGCACCAAAATTCTTGCTCAATGCATCATCGATGCTGGCGATAAGACTCGTATAAATGGTATACCCGTCATCGAATTTCGGGTTCAGGGTATTAGCGCCTTTCAGGGCCTGTGAATAAGGCATCTGGTCCCAGAGGTCTACCATCACTTCGGTCGTGTAGGCCTTCATGACCGTACCGAGCAGATAGAAATTCCAGTCCTTCAGCGTATCGGCATGATCGATCACATACTGATAGTTTTTCAATCCGCTGGAGAACAATACGTCCCAGGGGTTTTGCACGAACCCGTCCGTGGGGTTCACATTATAGGAATCCTGCCCCGTGTATTGCTGGGCCAGCGCAGCCTGTGTAAAATGTTCAGACCACATCCCGCCGACGATCTCGAGGTCCCCGCCTATCTTTCCCGTGGTGGCCAGTACGGCTACCGGGAATACCAGGGAAGGGGTTCCCTGATCGAGGGTCGGGAAATTTGGGTTCTGGTTGATGTCCAGCTCTTTCTTGCAACCCGAATCAACAACGATCGTGGCAAGTAAACAGGCTCCTGCTATTGTATGTTTATTGAATAGTTTCATGTTCTTAGTCCTTTTTAGTTAAAAAACAACTTTTAAAGTAACGCCATAGCTTTTCGCAAGAGGGGCAGCATTCAGCTCTCCATATTCTCCTCCCAGGTCATTCCCGGCATTGGTCGCTTCCGGATCCACATATACGTTGCTCTTGGGCACCCACAGCAGGAAATTGCGTCCGTAGACGGCAAGAGAAGCACTGCTGGCCTTTACTTTCTCAGCCCATGACTTTGGCAGATTATACGATAAGTTGACATCTCTGAGTTTCAGGAAGGACCGGTCGATGATCCTCTGTTTGTCGGCCTGTCCGGAATAACTGTTGCTTTCCGAATACCCGTTATAATAAAGATCGCTCTGGCCATTTCCGCTGGCGCCTATAAATGTAGTATTGGGAGTATAAGTGGTTTTCCCAGATCCGTCCGTCGTTCCCACTACGGAGTTTGGAATGATATAGGGCTTACGGTCATTATAGGTGGAGGCGATACCATTTCCGACGAAAAGGTCAAGGTTGGCCGTTTCGCTGAACATGACCCCACCATACCGGAAGTCAAGAGAGAAATTCAGCGCAAAGTCCTTATACTGGAAGGTATTGCTGAATCCCATCGTGTAATCATACAATGCGCTTCCCATATAGGCCTTTGTGTGTCCGAAGGCATCGAGGGATGAAGCATTGGGGATGGAGTATCCTGTTTTTGGATTGACTACGATCTGTCCTTTATCGGACAACTGTGGCGTTCCGGTGTACATGGAAGCTACCGTCTTACCTACGACAGCCCGAAGCTCGGCGTCGATGGCCGAAGAAAAGCCAAAGAGCAGCGGATCGGGAGCCGTTCCGTTGAGGTTGACCACCTTGTTCCAGTCTCTGGAAAAGACATACTGGAAGCTCCAGGTAAAGTCGTTTGTTTTGACCGGCGTTACATTCAGGGTAAGCTCTATCCCTTTATTGTCAACCAATCCAAGGTTCTGTACCAGGGTAGTATACCCGCTGGACGGAGCGATGAATACAGGGAAGATCTGTCCTTTTGTCTTTTTATCATATACGGCCACATCCAGACCGATCCGGTCTTTCAGGAATTTTGCTTCCGCACCCAGTTCCACCTCATCCGTAAAGATCGGCTTCAGGGCCGGGTTGGCGATCTGGTTGCTGATGCCATATCCGCTGACGCCGTTGAAAGGGACGGTCAGGCTGCCAAAACCCAGGCTGATATTACCCGAGCCCAGTTGTGATCTGGTCAGATAGGTGGTAGGATCGGATCCCGTCCTGCCGTATGCAGCCCTTAATTTCAGATAAGAGACGGTGTTCCTCGAGTTCAGCAGCTGTGAAGCGACCCAGGAAAGGTTCGCGCCCGGATAAAAGATCGAATTTTTTTCGATCGGCAGCGTTGAAGACCAGTCTTCTCTTACGTTGCCGGTCAGGTATAGCTGATCCCTGAATCCCAGGGTAGCCGAAATATATCCTCCCATCCTTCTCCGCTGAAAAAATCCATCGGTGGTGGTAGGGGGTTTGGTAGTATTCGAGAGATTGTAAAAACCGGGGACCAGCAGGTTGGTGATCTGTGTAGCCTCCGAACGCTGGGTGGTCGTATAAAAGTTAGCACCCCCGAGCGCGTCCAGCGTAAAGTCCTTGCCAAAGTCCTTTGTATATTTCAGGATAGCGTCGGCATTGACGAGGCCAAAATAATCCGATGCCTGAAAGACTCCGCCGATATCGGGAGTCGCCGGAAATCCTTCCGTATTGGTAGGACTGGGGCCTCTCCAGCTGCCGGGTTTGGCAGCGGCTGAGTTCTTCCACTCGAATGTCCTTGCGTTGGTAACGTCAGTACCTATTCTTAATTCAGCACTGAGCTCACTGGTGAATTTATAGCCCAGATCGAGGTTACCAAAGAACCGGTCGAGCTTCTGCTGGTTGCTATTATTGAAAAGTCCGAAATACGGGTTCTCCGCATATGGGGTAAAGTAATTGTCTGTGTTGAAGAATTTATTGTTGATATCCCTGAAATCATGAATGGGAAGATCGACGGGGATCTGCAGCAGGGATTGGAAAACGCCGCCGCCGCTGGATGTACCCTGTCCAGTATTGGGCACTTTCAAGGCCTGGCTCACATAATTCATCGAGGTATTGATCGAGAATTTGCCAAAATTGCTGTTGGTGCGCAGCGCGAAGGTATTACGCTGCTGGGTATTGGCGTTCTCGGGGATTATACCGACGCTCGATACATTCCCATAAGAAAAATAGAACCGGGTTATCTCGCTGCCTCCGGAGAGTGCAACCGTATTGTTGTATTCATGCCCGGTGGTATAGAATTGCTTTAAAGGATCTTTTATCGCAGAAAAAGGCTTCAGCAGCTGCGAGTTATCAACAACCGAGCCCCAGAGCCTTTCCTTGCCATCCAGTTTCGGACCCCAGCTTCCGTTCTCACCCGGTACGAATACACCACCCCAGCCTTGTCCGAACTCCGTCTGATAATCGGGCAGCTTACCCACTTTGCTGAAGTTGGCCGAGCTCGTGACTTCAATCCTTAATTTCCCAGTCCTTCCTTTCTTGGTCGTGATCATGATGGCTCCGTTCTTAGCCAGCCCGCCATACAAGGAGGAGGCCGCGGTGCCTTTCAGGATAGTGACGCTTTCAATATCGCTGGGATTGACATTGTTCATCCCGTTGCCATAGTCGGCGCCATCGTCTCCGACCATAGCGCTTTGGAAATTTCCATCGCTCATCGGTACCCCGTCGATCACATACAGCGGCTGGTTATTACCACCTCCGATGATACCATAGCTCCTGAGCACCACTTTTGTGGATGATCCGGGACCACCTACATTGGAGATGTCCGCACCGGCTACCTTACCCTGCAGACCATCGAGCGCTCCCGTCACGCCATTTTTGGTAATGGCATCCGTTTTAAAGGTCTGTGCCGAATAGCCGATCTTAGCCTTGCTCTGGGTCTGGCCCAGGGCGGTGACCACCACTTCGGTCAGGTTCACACTGCTGCGGACCATCTGTATATTCAGGCTGGACGTTTCCCCAACAACGACTTCCCGGCTTACATATCCGGTTCCGCTGACCGAAAGAACATCCCCTGCCTTTGCATGAATGGAGTAACTGCCGTCAGCGTCTGCGGCAACCCCTGACTTTTGTCCCTTGACCTTTATAGAGGCGAATGCGACAGGCTGACCCTGCGGATCGGTGACCCTTCCTGTAAACACTTTTGTTTGGGCAACACCGTGTACCGTATATAGTACAAGGATCGCTAACAGCGTTAGAAATTTTCCCATGTGACTTCAATTTTTAATTTAAGTGACGAATTCTATCCTAATTCAAAAAAATAACGAAAAGAAACGTTAAAAACCGGGCGAAATTAGATAAAATCTAGACAGTCCGATCTTTCAAAGTGCTGCAATGTTAAAAGAAAATTAAATAAAGAAGCGCCCCAAAAGGTTGAAAAACTAGCTGAAGCGGGAAAAATGAGTACTGAAGCCGGAGAAATCTTGCCAGGCTAAATATTTGGTTAATACTATGTTAACTGGGGTGACTAGTAAAATTGCGGAGCGTTGCGGTTAATGATTCAGTGTTTCGATCAGCTTTATTAAAAAATCAACATCAATTTTAATGTATCCATGTTCAGAAAAGAACTATTGACATGCACTGCCTCTTCCTGAATTCATTGCAGGGCTTGCCTTTTTCGACGAGTCCATCCGATAAGTAATAAGATTTTTGAAATCTGTAACAGGGCAAAAGGCGGAGATTTGCGCATGAGCGGTACTGTTAAGGATTTTATCGGTTCATCTCGCCCACCATTTCCTTTAAGAAATTCTCATCCACCGTATCATACTTATGACCGGAAATATAAGCCGTAGCCTGGGGGCTATCGGCGCCCAGCGTTTCCTTCAGCGCTTTTATCTTAAGCTCCGGGATCTTCTTGCCGGCCTTCCCGCCGGGCAATATTAAAAAGTACTCGTATTCGTCCACGAATTCGTCATAGTTCTTGCCGCTCTCCACCATTCCGTCCGAATGATAATTCGCCTTCTCGAACCTTGTCTTCACCTGCTTGTACAGCGCATATTTACCAGGCGCAGGCGCGACGACGACCTGGAAGAAATGCAGGGAGTCCACGACCGCCAGCCTTGCAAAATTGTATTGTTTGTTTTCCTGAGCGTCATAGATGGAGAAGGCCTTTACCTGGTCCCGGGTGATCTCGATGACCGTCTGCTGGTCCCGGGTAGCATAAAGGTTCTGGCTTATTTTATCATAGTTGTAGGTAAGGGCGGGGTTATTCACGATGCTGTCGGAGAAGGTAGTGACCGTGCCACCGGCCCATCGCTCCGACAGCAGGTAACGGCTGCCCTTCGTGCCTTCCTTTATGCTGAATGCAGGCAGGGCCGACATATGGTAAATGGTATTTGCGGGAGCGTTGGTGATATAAGCCGATTTGGCATCGGGGCCGGGCGTCCTCGGATCGGGAGAATTGGGCGTGATGCGGGTCTGCCCTGAAAAAATATTCTCGCTCTGCTTGAATTCGTTCAGCGTAGCCCCTGCGGATTGGCTGCCTATCGTATTCAGTGGGTCATTCTTCGTTTCTTTCTGCTGCTGACCGCCGGTGATGACGATCCCTTCGAGAGATTTTGTCTTCAGTCTGAGCACTATGGACAAACGGGATTGATCGGCCACGGTGAGAGTATCGCCGATGAACCCGACTGCATTGACCGTAAGGATATTGCCGGCCCTCGTCCGGATCTTGAAATTTCCCAGCGAATCCGTGCTCGTGCCCGTGGTCTTATCCTTTATCTGGACAGATGCAAAAGGAACGGGAGCCCCTTTTTCATCTTTCACCGTACCGGCAAGATTAACGGTCTGGGCAAGGCTCAATACCGGTACCAGCACCGACAGCAAAATAAAACAGCCAATCGTTTTCATCCGTTGTGGTTTCAGTTATTGGTTTTCAATTATTGATTGATATAATCCACCATATCCTTTAAAAAAGCCTCGTCCACTTTATCATATCTGTGTTTGGAAAGGTATTCGGCCGCCTTCGGGATATCGGCGTTCAGTATTTCCTTCAATGCCTTTATCCTCAATTCCATGACCACGCGGTAAGGCTGTCCGCCGGGAGGCAGCACGAAATAGTAGTTCTCTTCCAAATATTCATCATAAGGAACGCCGCTCTCCACCATCCCATCCGAATGGTAATTGGATTTTACAAACCGGGTCTTTGTCAGCTTGTACAGGGAATATTTCTCCGGCGACTCCGTGATCACCTGGAAGAACTGGTTGGAATCGATGGCCTTTATCTTTTTAAAATTGTATTCCTGGCCTCCGGCCTTCAGGTCGAATGACCTGATCTGTTCCTTGTCGACCTCCATCACTTTTTTATTATCCTCCGTAAGGAACAGGCTATGTGTAATTTTATCGTAGTTAACGGACAACTTTGGGTTCCGGGATACGAAGTTCGACATGGTCACCACTTCTCCTTTACCCCAGGTGTCGCTGAAGAGATAGCGGCTCCCCTTTGTTTCCTCCTTATGGGAAAAAGCGGTTATGCCACTGTGTGAGAACCGCGAACCCATTGAATTGGAGATCCCGAAGAGGTCGCCCTGAACAAGCTGGTCATTCATCGCGGACCCCTGATCGCTTTTCGGGCCGGCGCCTTTGACCGTGACCTTTTCAAGGGATTTTGCCCTGGGCTTCAGCACGATGGAAATACCGGAATGTCCGGCTATCCGTATCGTTTCTTCTTCAAAGCCGGCAGCGCTGACCACGAGGGTGAAATTTGGTTGTGCGGTGATCCGGAAAAAACCAAGCGTATCGGTAAACGTAGTGATGCCTTTCTCTTTTACTTCGACGGTGGCGGACGGCATGGGTTCTCCGTTCTCATCTTTGACCGTGCCGGTAACGTCAAAATCCTGGGCGGTTGCCGCGCAAGTTACGAACAGGAGTACGATTGCAACTGATAATATCTTTTTCATATATTTCGATCAGGGCTGATTAAAAAGAGGCTGGCTTTCGGGCCAGCCTCTTGTCGATTGTAGAATCAAATGAGATAATTAGCGATAATCAATAGAACTTATCCGTTATATTCCTTGATGCACCACCGGAATTGACATAAACAAAATTAAAGGTGAATTTTTTGCCTACCGGATCGGCAAGAACGATCGTCGGACCGGCGGAGATCGTTATTCCCGCACCTGTAGGAGAGGTGGGTCCAGAGGTCGGAAATGCAACCTTAAATCCACTCAGTACCCCGGCCGTATTGGTAAAGCTCAGGATATAGTCAACGCCTGTGCCACTCTCAACGGAAATGCTGGTAGGAGAAACTGGCACAAAGCTAGCGGGACCGGTTTCATCATATCCCGGCGTTCCGGTAGCATCGGCCTGATCATACCGGATCCACTCCTGAGTATAGGGGCCTGCAAGCGGATTTCCGATAATGTGAAAATAGATCGTGCCCAGATTGCCGCTGATCGTGGCGCCCGAGGCGCTTTTAATGCTGATCGGCAGCATATAGCTCTGGGTGGGATCAAGATTGCCATGATGGACCACGACCGTGAAAGTGTCCAGCCTTCTTCCTGCCTTAATGGTCCCCGATGTTTTCGGGAAATCAAAACCCGCAGCCGGGAAAGCCGCGAATTGCACATTGGAGGCATTCGAAATATAGGATACACGAGCTGCATCATCTACCGCCAGCGTAACCGGTACGTCCTTGGTAGGTGGATAAGGAGAGGCGATATTCACCGTGAAAGTGATCGTATCCGGATCATCGGCCGCCGCGTTCATCGTTGCTCCGTTATAAAAATCAAGTCCGCCGCTGGGGGCGTTTGGCGTGCTGTTGGTGCTGGCCGTGCTGATCTCTGCAATATAGCTCAGATTGCTAAGGTCGACATTCGCCTTATCCTTCAGACAGCTTGAAAAAAGCAGGGAAGCCAGCGCAGGAACTATTATTAATAATTTTTTCATGATTGTACTTGTTTAATTTTTAAGGCATCCAGAAAATCTTGGAGGTCATGTTGTTGATGGCGCCCTGCGCATTCACATTATCGGTATTGTTGCTGTACTCACTGGCGGGGTAGAGCAGACGATAGGGAACGTGCGCGGATGGGCTGGTGCCGGGATAGATCGAGACCGGAAGATCCGAAGGGATCCCCAGTCTTCTCCAGTTATTCCATGCCGTTATGGGGTCGATCATATTCAGAGAGGCCCATTCCTGAAGGATCAGGGTCCTCTGCTTGTTGGCAGAATTATCGAAATTCACATTATCGTCCACCTGAGAACGGTAGGTATTTGCCGCACTTACATAATTGGTGACGCCGAGGAGCCGGAAGGATTCGCTCACAGCCGAATCGTAAGAGGCTGATGCCGTACCGCTCGAAATATATCCGCGGAGCTGCGCCTCGGCCAGCATGAAAAGGCTTTCGAAGGCAGGCAGGAGCGGAGCGCCTTGTGTAGGTAATTTGATGATACCGGGTCCGACTGCCGAGATGACCGTATTGTGCTCGGTACCGTCCTGGCTGCCGAATGCACGGCCCTTGACCACTCCGTTATTGTTCTTGGCGTAGAAGTAGGCCGCACGTGGGTCATTCGAATTGAGGTAAAAATTCACCGCATAAGAATTGGCCCTGTTATAGGAATTACCCGTGGTAGGGCTTGTTCCATTGGTAGCGAAACCGACATTCTGCCACATCGGGTTTTGCTGGTTTACCGCGGCATTGGTATAGCTGGGATTTACCGTCGCATCCGTTCCCTGAGTGAGGAAATTGGCAGGCGTCAACCCGCTCAGCTCGGCCGTGATAAAGGCAGGTCCGTCAGCAGTCTGTGTAAGGTTCAACAATATCTTCAGTTTCACCGAGTTGGCAAACTGTAACCATTTGGTCATGTTCCCACCAAAGATCACATCGTAGGTCGTGGGATTGTCAGCCGTCACCGGAGCACTCTTGATGACAAGAATGGCCGAATCCAACTGCGCTACCAGACTCTTGTACACCGTTTTGGCATCGTCATACTTGGGATAGTTCGTAACGCCGCCGTTCAGGGACTGTGTATATGGAACATTGTTATAAAGATCTACCAGCCGCTGGAAAAGAAACGACTGCATGATCTTCGCCATACCCAGATAGTTGGCCGAATTTGGCGAAGCAGACTGGTTGGCGATGAAACGGAAATTCTCGAGGGTCGTGTACACATTATCCCAGTTGCCGGTGGCGAAGCTGGTATTGGTGTTATAGACGGCTTCCGTGCCATACCCACCGTAATCCCCACTGAAAGACCAGTACCCCATGTAGCGGTTGGCAAAGTCAGGATAGCCGGCATTATACGTCTCATTGGCAGTAGCCGTCAGGGCAGCCGACAAAGCAAATTTGGGTGATACGCTTGACGGCACATTGGGATTGACATTGTTGATATCAAAGGTCCCCTTCTTGCATCCTGCCGCCGCAAACAGCAGCAGCAAGGCTGAAATAAAGAAATGATATAATTGTTTGGACATAATACTTCGTTTTAAAACATTTAAAATGGTTAGAACTGGATCGCTAAGGTTGCGCTGAATATCCGGGTAGGAGGCGTTTGTCCTTCGCCGGTCCTTCCCACGTCATTGCCGGTGTCTTCGCTGTATTCAGGATCGGTCCATACATTCTGTTTGGGCCTGAACATCAGTAAATTCCTTCCTGATACAGTCAGGGTAGCATGTTGTATGATGCGGGTCGGTGCATACCAGGCCCTTGGGAAATCATAGCTGACAGCCACTTCCCTTAATTTCCATGCGGCAGCGCTGATCACATAGTTCGCGGTGACGGAGTTATACAGGCTGGGCCAGAAATTGAAGTTGGCATCGTCGACCGTAACATTGGTATTGGTCTGGTATTTTCCACCTCCAAGGTCGATGGCTGAATTCGGGAATACGAAACGCTGGCGGCCGGTCAGCGCGGTGGTGTATCCGTTACCGGAGAAGTCCATGCTCGTACCGATGGCGTTAAAGATCTTGTATCCGCCTCTGTAATCCGCGGTGGCGCTGAACGTCCAGCTCTTGTAAACGACAGTGCTGGTGAATCCTAAGATATGCTTAGGGGTAGCCTGGCCCAAAACCTTCAGATTTGGATCCCTCGAAGGCTGGCCGGTGGTACCGTTGACGATGACCTGACCGGCGGTGTTCCTTACCCAGTCATAACCTTCGATCACGGGGAAAGGCTGACCGACTACTGCATAGGAGTTGGTATTGAGCAGGCCATTCGTACCCAGACCGAGGGATTTCTGTCCCCCGTTGATGGTCACGACCTTGCTTTCGTTATAGGTATAGTTGACATTGAAAGACCAGTTGACGTTCTTTGTTTTCACCAGCGTCGCCCGGATCTCGGACTCGATGCCTTTGTTCGAGGTATTGGCGGCATTCACCAGCGCCTGCGTAAATCCGCTGGAGTTGGGAATGGAGGCGAATACGATACCATCCTTAAGCTTGGACTGGTATCCGGCTACGGTAAGCTGGATCCTGTTCAGGAAACCCAGCTCAAGGCCTATCTCATCTTCCGTTACTTTTTCAGGTTTGATGTTGGGGTTGGCTATGGTCGTGTTCAGCCAGAACCCGCCAAGACCGTTATAGGGGAACCCAAGCGTGGTGTTATTCGTGGCAGTGAGGGTTGGAACCGTCTTGTAAGCACCGTCGCCGATGAACTGGGAGCCGCTGGCAAGGGCCGATACGTTACCCGTCAGGGAATGAGCGCCCCGGAGCTTTACAAAGTTCACGACCTTTCCGTTCGCGATGGAGGGGATCATATCGCTGATGACCACCGATGCATCCACATCATAATAAGGGATATAGCGGTTGTCTTTCGACAGACGGGAATCGATGTCGGTGCGGTAGGAACCATGCAGGAACGCATAGTTCTTAAAGCCCAGGGTGGCTTCACCAAAATAGCCCAGTCTGCGTGCTTCTTCTGTATAGTTGCTGGAATTGGTGGTATTGGCCGTTCCGCCCAGACCGGCCGTTCCGGTGAGGTTGTTTACGTTGAATACCGGGAAGAACAGGCTGTTCGCATTGATATACGTATTGTTGATACGGTTATCGAGATAGGTGGTACCCACGGTTACTTTCAGATTGAAGTCCTTGCCGAGATTCTTGTCGACGCTGGCGAGGAAATCCGATGTTATCAGAAAGTTACTGTATGCGTAGGTAGAGTATGTAGCCTGAGAACCGTGAGCGGCTATATATTTCGTGCCTTCATCCTTGATGGTGTCCACCCCATTGCCGGCTGCGTTGGAATACAACAGAACCGGACTGGTCTGGGAGAATGTCGAGAAGCTCTCATCCGCCGTCTTGGCCTCGTATTTCCTGGACAGATTGGTCATGGCCAGGCGGTAGGAGAAGCTCAGCCAGGAGGTCGGCTTGAGGGCCAGATGCATGTTCCCGGTCAGATTATGATCGGTGGTGAGATACCGGATATTGCCGATAACCCAGTAAGGGTTGTTGTAATAATCGTTGAAATAACCGTCTGGCGTCGCGAACTTGTTGTTCTTCCAGTCCTTCAGTTTGGACAGGGGAATGTCGGCCGGTGTGTTCAACAGGTCATCGTAGGTGGTCGTCTCGTTGGTGAGGTTGGTATATTTATACGTGTACCCGAGCGTGTAGTCTGCGGTAAATACGCCGTAGGTCTTTGAACCCCCGACCCTGAATGCATCCCGGCGGCCAATGTCGCTGGGCATCGTACCCTTGCTGTTGACGTCCTGGGCGCTCAGGTAGAAACGGCTGTTGTCATCACCTGCGCTGTAAGAAAGGTTGTTCTGGGTGGTGAATGCCTTCTGGAAGAAATCTCTTTTCTGGTTCTTGATGGCCGTGTAGGGCACGCTCAGATGGCTGCCATCTACCAGGATACGACCGATGGGGACAACAGCCCCGGGGCGGAATTCAGGACCATAAGCCTGGTTCTCATAAGGGGCCATGCCGGACAGGTCGGTGAAATCGTTTATCCAGCGTTCCCCTCCATTCGAGCCGAAGCGGTCCTGGTATTTGGGGATGTAGGCAACGCTTTCCATCTGTACGGTGGTGGAGAAAACAAGACTGGGCTTGCCCCGGGTGCCTTTCTTGGTAGTGACCATGATCACCCCGTTGGAGGCATCCGATCCATACACGGCCGAGGCGCTGGAACCTTTCAGGATAGTGATATCCGAAATGTCATCCGCATTGATCGTGCTGATATCATTGTAATAGATGGCCCCGTCCACGATGACCAGCGGCTGGTTGTTACCGGTCAGCGACCTGTTGCCGCGCAATACCACACGGGTGGGGGCGAAGACCCCATTGTTCACCGTATTGATCTGGAGTCCCGATACCTTACCGGTAAGACCGTTCACGGCGCTTATCGGTTTGGCCTGGGTAAGTTCCTTCCCTGTTACTTTGGCCGTAGAATAACCGAGCTCTTTGGCCTGTCTCTGAATGCCGAGTGCCGTTACGACGACTTCCGTAAGATTGGACTCTTTACGGGAGACCTGCACAGCCACCGGACCCGAACCGGGTACGGCTACTTCTTTAGCAGCAAGTCCTGCGCCGCTGATGATCAGCACATCGCCTGCTTTTGTCCTGATGGAGAAGTTGCCTTCCGCATCTGCGCTTGTTCCTGATTTTGATCCTTTGATCTTGATGGTGACGAAGGGGACAGGCTGACCCTGCTGGTCCGTAATCTTGCCTGTTGTTAGTTTGGTTTGGGCGAATACTGACATATACAATGCCAGCACTGCTACCAGTGATAGAAGTTTTCTCATGTGACGTGAGTTTTTAAGTTGGATGCGTAAATTATGGGAACTTTTAATTGTTACAAAAAAAATGTTAAAATTTTGGCGGGGACTTTTTTTTGCTCTAAACTGCTGCACGCATTTCATATATATTATTATTCAATACGATTGCATGCATTTTCTTTGCCCCTATAAACAGTTTGTTAAAACCTATGGATTACATGAAACAGCCTACCAATAGCGCTTTAACCCAAACGAAAAACTGAAATATGTTTATTTTTATATGTTCTTTATACATATGAATAATATATTATGAATTATAATTCTTGGGTTTTATGTTCATTTTTGTGATTTATGACTTATTATATCATATTACTAATTTTCATAAATTGCCATAATACTGCATGCCTGAAATTTCGATCCCCCTGATTATTACCTTTGCGGCATGCAATTATTAGATGGTCAGTTCGTTTCCCAGTCGATCCAGGACTCGCTCAGAATGAAAGTAGCGCAGCTCGCAACAGAAGGAAAGAAGATCCCGCACCTTGCTGCCGTCCTGGTTGGGAACAATGGGGCCAGCGAGACTTATGTCGCCGCAAAAGTGAAGACCTGCTCCGAAATAGGCTTCAAATCCACCCTCCATCGTCTTGATCAGAACATCAGCGAGAACAAGCTGCTGACCCTTATCGATGAGCTGAATAACGACCCGGACTTGGACGGGATCCTTGTCCAGCTGCCCCTGCCCAAACATATTTCCGATGAGAAAGTGATCAACGCCATCCATCCCTCGAAAGACGTGGATGGGTTCCATCCGATCAATCTGGGCAAGATGGTACAGGGCCTGGACTCCTTTATCTCTGCGACCCCACACGGCATCATGCTGCTGCTGGAACATTATAAGATCAATACCCGGGGCATGCACGCCCTGGTCATCGGGCGCAGCAATATCGTAGGAAGGCCGATGAGCATTCTGCTGAGTAATAATACCAACCCCGGCAACTGCACCGTTACCATCGCCCATTCGCAGACCCGTAACCTCGAAGACCTTTGCCGGCAGGCGGATATCATCGTTGCCGCCATCGGAAAACCCGAATTCGTCACCGCCTCCATGGTAAAAGAAGGCGCGATCGTCATAGACGTGGGCATCACCCGTGTCCCCGACGCCTCTAAAAAGAGCGGCTTTGCCCTGAAAGGGGATGTAAAATTCGATGAAGTGGCGCCGCGCTGCAGCTATATCACTCCGGTTCCCCGCGGGGTAGGTCCCATGACCATCGCCGCCCTTATGAAGAATACCTTCCGCGCCTGCGAAGAAAGAAACGAAAGCGTGTTTTCTTAAATTAATGAATTTTTAATATATGTATCCGGCCGAAGCCAACCAGTCCCATTTTTCAGCAGATCAGACAGCAGCCCTGCCTGTCATGGAAGCTTTCTACACTATCCAGGGGGAGGGCTATCATCAGGGCAAAGCCGCTTACTTTATCCGGCTGGGCGGCTGCGATGTCGGCTGCACCTGGTGCGATGTCAAAGAAAGCTGGGACGCCGGGGCCCATCCCATGCTGTCCATAAAAGAGATCGTCGCGGAGGCCGCCCGGCATCCGGGCCGGATGGCGGTCATAACGGGAGGCGAGCCCCTTATGCACGACTGCACGGCGCTGACGGACGAGCTGTACCGCGCGGGGTTCAGCACGCATATCGAGACATCGGGCTCCTCGCCCCTCAGCGGAGAATGGGACTGGATCTGCCTTTCCCCAAAAAAATTCAAGGGGCCCGTTCCGGAGATCCTTCCTCTCGCCAATGAATTGAAAGTGATCGTTTATAACAAGACGGATTTCGCCTGGGCCGAACAATGGGCCGCTCTCGTATCCAGCTCCTGCAAGCTCTTCCTGCAACCGGAATGGAGCAAGTCTGCCCTCGTCACCCCGCTGATCATCGAATACATCAAAAAAAATCCGAAATGGGAATTCTCGCTCCAGCTGCATAAATACATCCAGGTGCCCTGAGCCGCTCAAGGTTTGCGCGTGCGACCCCCCGGCCCACTCCCGCTCCAGGTATGCGCCGGAGAATAAATCTTTATAACATACGTTTTAGATATTGATTTGTAATTTTCCTCCATGAACTACCGAGCCTGCATCCTGATATCCCTGTTACTGATGACCACCCATCTGATCCAGGCTCAATATGACCCTGAAAAAGTAAATAAAAAAGCCCTCCGCCTCAATACAAAAGCCATGGAGCTCGCCCAGGCGGAGAATTTCAAGGATGCGATAAAGGCCCTGCAGGATGCCGTACAGATCGATAACAAATATGAGGAAGCCTATCTTTCCCTTGCCGGCATGTTCGGGCAGCTCAAAAACTATCCGGCCGCAATCGAGAATTATGAGAAGGCCCGGGCCATCGACAGCAATTATTTCGTGGACTACAACCTCCCTTATTCCATCGATCTGGCCGGCAACGGGGAATTTGCAAAAGCCTTCGATGCCGTGAACAAATTCCTTACGGTGCCCAATCTGAACGAGACGAGCAGGAAGGCGGGCGTATACCGGAGAGAATGTTTCCGCTTTGCCCTGGATTATGCCCAGGCCATGAAAGGGAGCGATTATAAATTCGAGCCCCAGAATATGGGTGACAGCGTGAACGGCGAATTTCCAGAATATTATCCCACCATCACCATCGACGGCAATAAGCTTATTTTCACCAGACAGGTGAATAATTATAATGAGGATTTTTACGAATCCACGCGCGTGGATGGTCACTGGAGCAAGGCAAAAAGTTTGCCCGGCAATATCAATACTACCCGGAACGAAGGCGCACAGAACATTTCCCAGGACGGTCAGTGGCTTATTTACACCGGCTGTAATTTTCCCGATGGACTTGGAAGCTGCGATCTTTATATTTCCTTTCTGACGCCCGATGGATGGAGCACGCCAGAGAACCTCGGAGAGAGCGTCAATACCGAATTCTGGGAGTCCGCCCCTTCGCTTTCCCCCGATAAAAGGGATCTGTATTTTTCCAGCAACCGGACGGGCGGCTACGGCGGCAGCGATATCTATGTAAGTCACCGCATGCCCAATGGCCACTGGGGCGAGGCCGAGAACCTCGGGCCTGTGATCAATACCATCGGCGACGAGGGGACGCCTTTTATCCATGCGGATAACCAGAGCCTTTATTTTACTTCCAGCGGTCACCGCGGATATGGAGGCAATGATCTTTTCGTCTCGCGCAAAGGCCCGAAAGGGGCCTGGAGCAAGCCGCAGAATCTGGGCTATCCCATCAATACCATCGAAAATGAAGGCAGCCTGGTCGTTGCCGCGGATGGAAAAACGGCTTACTACTCCAGCGACCGTTCCGACACCCGGGGAGCCCTCGACATCTATACTTTCGAGCTGCGCAGCGACGTTCGACCTGCCCGCACCTTCTGGGTAAAAGGAAAGGTGTTTGACAAAGCAACACATAAAGGACTTCCTTCCAGCGTCGAGCTGACCGATCTTTCCAGCCAGGAGCTGATCAGCAAGCTGCAAACGGATGAGACCGGCAATTACCTGATCACGCTTCCAAAAGGAAAAGACTATGCATTCAGCGTCAACAGGAAGGGATACCTTTTCTTCTCCGGGAATTTCCCGCTCAGTCAGGAGCAGGGAGATACGGCCTATAACATCGACATCCCGCTGCAACCCATCGAGGCAGGCGCCAGCGTTGTGCTGAACAATATCTTCTTCGACGTCGCGCGGTATGAACTGAAACCCGAGTCGCAGGTAGAGCTGGATAAGGTCGTGCAGCTGCTGAAAGACAATCCCACGCTGAAGATCCAGATCAATGGACATACGGATAACTCCGGCAAGGCCGCCGATAATATCAAATTATCCGAGAACAGAGCCCAGTCCGTAACGGCTTACCTTACTGCAAAAGGAATAGCCGCAGTCCGCCTCACGTTCAAAGGCTGGGGTGACACGCAGCCCGTTGCGGAAAATTCCACTCCGGAAGGGCGGGCGCACAACCGGCGTACCGAGCTGAAAGTGATCAGTCGCTGAGGCCCGACGCCAGCGATCGCACCCAGTCGGCCATGGCCATCCCGATCATCCACCCCGGCCCATGACATGCCCGCTATTACCCCATAGCCCCCCGGCCATGACTACCCGGTCCTTAAAAGTTGCCGGAAAAATTCCGCGTCCCTGTCCTAATTTTGTCCCCTCAACGACCTTCATCTTCATGGAAAATGATCTGCTATACCAATTAGCGCTTACCCGGGTACGTGGTATAGGCGCCTTTCATATGAGAATCCTCATGACCAGGTTCGGGACAGCCGCTGCCATATTCCGCACCGCCCCGCATATCCTGGGCAAGATCAGGGGGATCGGGAATATCAGGGTAAAAGCCATTTCGGAATTCAAGGATTTTCAGGCCGCAGAAAAAGAGCAGGCCTTCCTGGAAAAATATAAGATCCGGTCCCTGTTCTTCACCGATCCCGATTATCCCCGGCGGTTAGCCGATTCCTGCCACGCACCCGCCCTTTTATTTTACAAGGGCACCGCCGATCTCAACGCAGCAAAGATCATCGCCGTCGTCGGCACCCGCAGCCCAACGGAATACGGCAGACAAACAGTAGAAAAATTCATAGAAGGGCTTTCCGTCCCGGGACTACTGATCGTCAGCGGTCTGGCCTATGGCATCGATGTCGCCTCGCATAAGGCCGCGCTGAAAAATCATCTGCCGACGATCGGTGTCCTGGGCCATGGGCTGGACCAGATCTACCCACCCCAGCATGCCGCCCTGGCCAGGGAAATGACAAAACAAGGCGGCCTCCTCACACAATTCAACGCAGGCACTTCACCGGAAGATTACAATTTTCCTGTCCGTAATCAGATCGTAGCCAGAATGAGCGATGCGATCGTGGTGATCGAGACCGATCGCCGTGGCGGCAGCATGTTGTCGGCAGAGAACGCCTGGCGTTATGGGAAAAAATTGTTTGCCTTTCCCGGCAGGATCACCGATCCAAAAAGCGCCGGCTGCAATGCGTTGATCCGACAAGGCAAAGCACGCCTGCTCACGGATCCGCAGCAGCTGATCCAGGAGATGGGATGGGACAGGCAGCCGGGAACGAAGCCCGGTGCAAAAAGAGCCCCTGCGCAAGCGGCGCTTTTTCAGGCACAGGGAACCAGGTCCGGCGATGCGGGTCCGGCAGTTGCACCGGCTGGTCAGCCGGCAAGATCAACCGGCTTTGGAACTCCAACGGCAGCGGCGCTTACCACTGATGAAAAAGCCCTCCTCAACAGCATCCGGCAGCGGGGAAGTCTTTCACATGACGAGCTTCTGGTGGCACACGGTCTGGGCCACGGAGCAATGGCGCTTGCGCTGCTCAATCTGGAATTAAAAGGGCTGATAAAATCACTCCCCGGAAGAATGTACCGGCTTCCCGTCTGAGTATCATCCCCCCTGAGTGATCGGGTCTTGTGGGTGATCCGGCCAGTCCTGCCAATTTTTTATATACGAAATGGTCTATAAAGGTTGAACTTTTTGCAATTCATTCATTTACAATCAGTTCAAAAAAGTTCAACCTCTATGTGGCAAAACGCATATCGTGCGCCACCCAAAACGCATCCGTGCGCTCCTCATCACGACCGCACCGACAGCCGCAACAGCACCCCCCGCCCCGCATCCATGCCCATCCCCAGATCCCTTTCTTCAGTCCACCGGTCCCCCGCGGCCCTGCCGCAGCCCTCTTGCATAATAAAATTTGGAACGAATAAACCCACTGCCCTACCTTTGCCCATGGCAAGAATAAATACCCCCGTCAGCAAGTCAAAATCCCCATCAAAATTTTTCGGAGAAGGCCTTACGTTCGATGACGTTCTGTTATTACCCGCATTTTCACAGGTATTGCCCCGGGAAGTAGAGATCCGTTCCAGGCTCACTAAGGAGATCACACTCAACATACCCATGCTCTCCGCAGCCATGGATACCGTTACTGACGCTACATTAGCCATGGCCCTGGCCAGAGAAGGGGGCATCGGCATCCTTCACAAGAACATGAGCATCGAGAAGCAGGTGGAGCAGGTGCGCAAGGTAAAAAGAAGCGAGAGCGGCCTGATCATAGACCCCATCACCCTCCATGAGCAGGCCACTATCGGCGACGCACTGCGGCTGATGAAAGAAAACAAGATCGGGGGCATTCCCATCGTCGACAATAACAAGGTCCTGGTCGGCATCCTGACCAACAGAGACCTCCGGTTCGAGAACAACAAGGCCCGCAAGGTGAGCGAGGTCATGACAAAAGACAATCTGATCACGGCCCCACAGGGCACCGACCTTAAAAAAGCCGAGAAGATCCTCCAGAAATATAAGATCGAAAAACTGCCCGTCGTGGACAGACACGGAAAGCTGATCGGGCTGATCACCTACCGCGACATCCTGCAATTGACCAGCTTCCCCAACGCCGTAAAGGATTCTTTCGGACGCCTGCTGGTAGGTGCGGCGCTCGGCATCACCAAAGATCTGCTGGACAGAGCCTCCGCCCTGCAACAGATCGGCGTCGATATCGTCACGCTGGACAGCGCGCATGGACATCATATCGGGGTGATCAATGCCTTGAAGACCTTGAAAAAATCATTTAAGAACCTGTCCGTGATCGCTGGTAATATTGGCACTGCCGCGGGGGCAGCCGCCCTCGCCGATGCGGGCGCCGATGCGGTGAAGGTCGGCATAGGACCGGGATCCATCTGCACGACACGTATCGTTGCCGGCGCAGGCGTTCCCCAGATCACGGCCATCATGGAGGCGGCATCCGTTCTGCAATCCAGAAATATACCCCTTATCGCCGACGGAGGCATCCGTTACACGGGAGATATGGTAAAGGCGCTGGCCGCCGGCGCCAATGTGGTGATGATGGGCAGCGTATTTGCCGGGGTGGAAGAGAGCCCGGGCGAAACGATCATCTACGAAGGCAGGAAATTCAAACAATACCGCGGCATGGGCTCGATAGGCGCCATGTCCCAGGGCAGCAGCGACCGGTACTTCCAGGACGTGGAAGACGATATCCGGAAGCTGGTGCCGGAAGGCATAGAAGGACGTGTGGCCTTCAAGGGTAATCTCAGCGAGGTGGTCCAGCAGTATGTGGGCGGTCTCCGGGCGGGCATGGGCTATTGCGGCGCCAAAGATATCCGCGCCCTGCAAAAGGAATCTCAGTTCATCAAGATCACCAATGCCGGTATGAAAGAAAGCCATGCCCATGATATCGAGATCACCAAGGAAGCGCCGAACTACAGCAGGTAAATGCTCAATATGAAAAAAATTTCCCCGCTGCTCCTGGTCATCGTGTCCGGCCTTTTGTTATTTGCCGGCTGGTCTCCCTCCCCTTTTACTTTTCTGGTGTTTATAGCCTTCGTCCCTCTTTTATGGCTGGAGCGAGAGATCGCAGGACGGGGAAAGTTCCTGGCCCTCACTTATCTTACCCTGCTCGCCTGGAACCTGGTGACCACCTGGTGGGTCTGCAATTCCACGCTGGTCGGCGGTATTGCCGCCATCCTGGCCAATTCCCTGCTGATGTGCATACCCTGGATCGGCTTCCGCAACGTGAAAAAAAGAATGGGAGCAAAGATCGGCTACCCGGCGCTGGTAGTATTCTGGCTTTGCTTCGAATATATCCATCTCAACTGGGAGCTGAGCTGGCCCTGGCTTACGCTGGGCAATTCATTTGCCTCCCGTCCGGATTGGGTGCAATGGTATGAGTTTACGGGCACCAGCGGAGGCAGTCTCTGGATCCTCACGATCAATATACTGGCGTTCCGTTGCCTCTTCCCTTCCACCGGAAACCGGCGGACACCTGCAGTCTGGCTGGCGGCCTTACTTATCATTCCGCTGGCATTCTCCTGGAGCCTGAAACCTTCCGAAACTGGCACTCTGGCGCCGGCGGACAGCACGACGGGCGCAGCGGTGAATAGCGCGGTCGCCGGCAGGTCGTACAACGTCGTCATCGTCCAGCCCAATATCGATCCATGGGATGAAAAATTTGTCGCAGGCAAACAGGAGACCCAGCTGCAGAAGCTTATCCAACTCAGCGAATCCCGGATCGATAACAACACATCGCTGGTGGTCTGGCCGGAAACGGCTGTCCCCGTAGCCATCAACGAGGACGAGATGAAAAGCAATTATTTCATGGCGCCGGTATGGGATTTTCTGCGGAAACATCCATCCATCAACCTGCTCACCGGCGTCGAAGGGTTCCGCATATACAACCAACAGAACAAGACCCCTTATTCCACCAGGATACCAGAAAGCGACAAGTATGCAGAGACTTACAACAGCGCCGTCCTCATGGACAGCGGCAGCTTCCAGGTCTATCACAAATCCAGGCTGGTGCCGGGCGTCGAGGTCCTGCCCTCCTTCCTGAGATTCATGACCCCGCTGTTCGAAAAATTCGGCGGGACGTCCAGCGGTTATGCCAGACAAACGGAAAGAACGGTGCTCAACTGCACCAACCATAGTTTTCATATCGCCCCCGCCGTCTGCTATGAAAGCATCTACGGAGAATTCATGACGGCCTATATCCGCAACGGCGCAGACCTTATCGCGGTCATCACCAACGATGGCTGGTGGGGCAACACCGCCGGGTACCGGCAACATGAGAATTACGCCAGGCTCCGCGCCATAGAGACCAGACGCTGGCTGGTGCGCAGCGCCAATACGGGCGTGTCCTGCTTCATCGATCCGTCGGGAAAGATCATCGATCCCCAGCCCTGGGATAAGACCGCCGTCACAAAAATGAAGGTCCCTGCGAGAAATACCATGACCTTCTACACGCGTAATGGCGACATCATCTCGCGGGTGGCCGTCGCCGCCACCATCCTGCTGGTACTCTGGGGCCTCGTGCTGCTGATCCGTAAAAGATCGGCAAAGCAACCCGGACCGGCAAGACAACCCGGACCGGCAAAGCAACCGGGACCCGCAAGGCAATCCGGACAACCCGGATCGGCCAGCCTGCCCAGATCGGCCGGCCCGAAAAATTCTGGCAGCCATGGATAAGTCGATCCGCCACGACTCCCTCACGATATTTTACCGGGATGAAGGCTCGGGAGCTGTCGTCGTCCTGATCCATGGCTTTGCCGAAGACGGTGCGATCTGGGACCAGCAGACCGGACACCTGAAGAAAAATTACCGCCTCCTCATTCCGGACCTTCCCGGCAGCGGCAGGTCTTCCGCGCTGCCCGCAGAAACGACGATGGACAAGCTGGCGGAAATTATAAAAGCCATCCTGGATGCCGAAGGCATCGGGCAGGCCATACTCATCGGCCATAGCATGGGCGGCTATGTCACCCTGGCCTTTGCCTCCAACTATCCCGGCCGGCTGACCGCATGGGGCCTCTTTCATTCCACCGCCTATGCCGACACGGAAGAAAAAAAAGCAGCCCGGCAGAAAGGGATAGCCTTCATCCGCAACAACGGCTCGGCCCCCTTTATCAAACAATCCATTCCCAATCTGTTTGCGGAAAGATCACGGACAACGCATGCCGCAACCATCGCCGACCTCATCAGCCGCTATGGCGAATTTGATCCGGACTCCCTCATTTATTATTACCGCGCCATGATCGGCAGGCCGGACAGAACGGACACGCTGAAAAAAACCAGGGTACCCGTTCTGTTCATCATCGGGCAGCAGGACCCCACCATCCCTTTGCCACTCAGTCTTCAGCAAACGCACCTGCCGGAGCAGGCCCATGTTCATATCCTCGCAAATGCAGGACATATGGGGATGCTGGAGGAACCATCGGCCAGCAACGCGATCCTTGAAAAATTTTTGGGTTCTCTGCAGCCGGGGCAGGAGACGGTAAGCCGGTAATTCCTATTTTTGCGCATGAACCAGATCGTTTTAATCACAGGAGCCACTTCGGGTTTTGGCAAGGCCTGCGCGGAGAAATTCGCGGCAGCCGGATACGACCTTATCATCACCGGCAGAAGAAAAGACAGGCTGGATGCCCTGGCCGCGGAGCTGGGAGCCAGGCCAGCCCCACAAGCCGCCCGCTTCCCCGATGGTCCGGACCCCATGGTCCATTCCCGTATAAAGGTCCTTCCGCTGGTATTCGACGTGCAGGACAAGGCAGCCGTTTTCGCGGCCATCGGCGCACTTCCTGCCGCGTGGAAAAAGATCGACCTGCTGATCAACAATGCCGGCCTCGCCCTGGGCCGCGACTTCTTCGACGAGGCCAGTATGGACGACTGGGAGACGATGATCGACACCAATGTAAAAGGCCTGCTCTATGTATCCAGGGCCGTGATCCCTTTTATGGTGGAGCGCAACAAAGGGCATATCATCAATATGGGCTCGGTGGCCGCCAAAGATATCTATGAAAAAGGGAACGTGTACTGCGCCAGCAAGGCAGCCGTCGACGCGATCTCAAAATCGATGCGCATCGATCTGTTGCAGCATTCCATCAAGGTGACCGCTATCCATCCCGGCGCGGCGGAGACGGAATTCTCCATGGTCCGTTTCAAAGGCGACGAAGGTCTCGCCAATAAGATCTATGAAGGTTTCACCCCACTCAGCGCAGAAGATGTTGCCGATGCGATCTTTTATTGCGCTACGCTGCCCGCGCACGTCTGCATCAACGACCTGACGATGACCTGCACCGCACAGGCGAACGCCGTTTACTTTCACAAGAAGAATTGATCATGGCCCCAGCGAGATCCGCACCTGCAATCCACCCTTGGTGGTGGTGATCGGCGGGGTCGTCGATATCTTGGGCGTCGTCCTCCGCTGATCGAAGTATAACTTCAGGTTGATCCGGTTGTTCAGCACATAATCTATCGACGGAGAGATCGTCACCACCCGCTGGCCCCCGGTGGGCAATGAGGCATTCTGGTCCAGATAGCTGCTGGAGGTAGCGTCATCGCGTATGCTCATATCCAGCCGCAGCGTAAGATCGTTCTGCAATTTTTTCGAGGCCGAGCTTTGTCCGGGCATCTTGACATTGAAAGGCAGGGCTACGCCGCGTTTGCGGAAGCCCGCACCGATGGTGAACTCCGAGGAATGCGTCTCGCTCAGCTGGAAGTCTACGAGACTGAGGCTGAGCTGGCGCGATTTGCTGAACCCCAGCTTGCCCTGTAACTGGTTCACGAACTGCACATCGATATCGATCAGCGGAGCGAACTGCTCGCTGATCGTAATATTGGGCACGAGGAAATAGGGAAGGAAATTTCCCGTCAGCGTATCCACGAATCCGGGCTGCGCATACCCCAGCGGGTCTCCATAACCCAGTTGCGAGTTGAAGCTGTTCATGCTCAGCGTGCTCGTATAGGCATTGGTGATATTAAAAGAAGTAAAGACCTTGTTGAGCCCCGGCAGACGGGCCAGCCCGTTATAGCTGATATGCCAGTTCGGCTTGGGCAGATAGCCCGAGAAAGGATTGGATGTCACCGATGCGCCGTTGCTCTCGTTGATGAGGGCTACCGTAGAGGGGCTCTTACCGGTATAGGCCGCGATAAAGGCGGGGATCAGCACATCCTGCGCATATTTGCCATACCCCTTTGCATACCCATCCGATCCGATAAGACCGCCGGTATACGGGTTGATAGTGCCCAGACGACTCGATATGATCGACCGGTAGGACTCGAATTTCTGGAAAGTACCGGAGAGCTCATTCGGCTTGTATTTTTCAAATAAGGTATTGAAGGAAATAAAGCTGACGCTGAACGTACCCGCCGTATAAGGGTTCAGCCTTGCAAACCCGCTGCTGCCCACCGTATCCTTATACAGCTCGGAATAGTTCTTGCCGAATGTCTTGTCGAAGCTGATGCTGATATGGAGATCGTGCACCGGCTCGAGGGTAGCCGTAATGCTGATCTTCTGGGTATAGCTGATCAGGTTTTGGTTGTTAAAGCCGGTATCTGTGCTGAGCAATCCTTTTTTCCCGAGCCTGTTGACAAAATTGGTATCGGGGCGCATCCCGAAAACATAACCCCATCCCGGCTGCATCGACCGCAGGTTCATACCCAGCACCCGGCTGCTGTCGAGGAACCCATAGATCGACGAAGAAGAATTATCGGTATAGTTCACCGTTATATGCTTCAGCGAGGTCAGGATCCTGGCCATGGCCTTTGGCAGACCCTTCAGTTGGTAAGAAGACTCCTGGGAAGATTTTTTATTCCTCGCCGTGTCTCCCTTGACGGGCGGTGGCTTGGCATTGGTACCGGGGGGAGCCTGCTGCTCCAGTTGTCGCAGGACCTTCCATTTACTGTAGAGGCTGATGAAATCGAGGTCTGCCAGCACCGTTTTCTGCTGACTGTTCTGCAGGCTGTTGCCAAAGGATTTCGCGAGTTCCGAAGCGCCGGTCCAGGTATAGCTGGCGGAATAACCCGCACGGATCTTTGTCCAGTCCAGCAGCGGGATCTTATTGGTCGGCAGCGTATAGGTAGCATTCGTCGTCTGTGTGTACAGGATCGTCCTGCCGCCTTTCCAGAAGTTGCCCCACATCCGGCGCCTGGCCGATTTGTCGAGACGGCCGCTGTCCTCATCCACCCAGGCCCTGTTGGACGCCGTATAATCGAGGGCCAGCGATCTTGTCAGGTCCCAGCGCATGGTATACAGGCGGTCGAACGTGAAAAATTTATTATAGGTCTCCGGCAATATACCCTTCGGACCACCGATATTCCGGGACCGGTATGCGCCGAACTGGCGGTTGATGTCCGCATGAAAGGCGAGCACGGTCGGGATCGGGTTGAAGTTGAAATCTCTGATCAGCGCCAGCCAGGGTGATCTGGATTTTATTACCCGCTTGAAGGGCTCTATAAATTTAGTCGCGTGGTTATAATTATAGTTCAGCCCACCCTTATGCACGATAAGCTCGTCCTCTTCCGCCAGCGGACTGTGATGCTCCGACCGCGTATAAGAATAGCTGACATCGAAATTCTCGACGCTCCAGGGCTTCGGCTTTTTCCCGCTGGTATTGTTTCTTTTTACGTTCGTGAAATTGACGGTCGTCACCGTGGTAGCATCCACGGCCTGCTCCTTGATGGAATCCTTCAGGTTTCCCGGGGCGGCCTTGATCTTATCGGCCAATTTTATATCCAGATCGAATGGGTCATACTGGGGCGAGCTCGTCGTCTGCGTTATGCCGGCATACAGCGGAATGGACATCGCCGCCTTTTTGGGCAGCAGCTTGCCAAGTTGTAACGTAGTGGCCGCGTCGAACTGCGTATTATTATCCAGCGAACGCTGGTTGGTGCTCTGATCGATGGATCCGAAGCCAGCCGTCCGGACAGCCCCGGACACATTTACGGTTCCCAGGTCGGCCAACTTGATGTCCACCCTTCCCACGGCAGCCCAGCCCCCCTTCTCGCTGATATCCGTCAATCGCAGTTCATTGAACCATACTTCCGTACAGATATTCGCCTGGTGCGTGTTCTCCACGCCGAGGAAGAAGGCGCCCACCGCGCCCAGGTTGGGATTACCCAGGATGGCATAGATCCTCCCCCCGGGATCCGTCTCACTATAGTATTTATCGCTGGACACGACGTTATTACGGTTCACCTTCAGCTGGATCAGCCTGTTCAGCGCAAGATTAAGGTTGTTCGAGTCCGGCCAGATATCCGTGTCGAGGGTCTTCCCCCATTTGGTAACCCTCAGCGGTATCCTCACCTCATAATAGTTACTGACGAAGTCGCTGCCCATACGGATCACCGCGGTCAGGTCATTATCGTTCAGGTTGTCGGAAGGGCCGGCGGATTCCGCATGGATGAACATATCCATCGTGCCGTACCTGCGCAGATCGAGGGCCGTGGTCTTATATACACCCCTTACATCCTTGTTCAGCAGGTTGCAGATCTGCAGGCTCATGGCCTGCTCGTTGAGCAGAAGGTTGACATTGTTATTGCTCAGCTCCTGCTGACGAACGATACCGGGAGGGGTGACATAACGGATAGGAGTGCGCGAGCTGTTCTGCTCGATGTTGACGGCCGTGACATTGAAGGTGGTGAGGTTGTTGGCCGGCAGCAGCGTATACTGTCCCGTGGTATCGATCTTGTAGTTGAAGCTCCTCCAGGAGTTCCTCACCATTTCCAGCTTGGCGAAGCGGCAGACCACCATCGAGTCGTTAAACCCCGTAAAATACATACGGATGAACTGGATGGATTTGAAGTCGGGGATATTGCCCACCTTCTGGTAATATTCCGCGATCGGTATCCTGAACTGGTACCAGGTCTGTCTGGCCCCGCCGTTCTTCGGCGTGAAGCTCACGGAATCCGTAACATAGCCTTTCCCGGGTTTCAGGCTGTCCGGGACAAGGTCTACCTTGTATTCGAAATATTCCTCCAGCTCGTTCATCGTATTGTCCTTGTTCAGGTCTTCCTGATCGGGGTACAGCGTATAGGCAGTGATGGTCGTCTGCCCGGCAGTCGCTACCGGCGAGTTGCCCTGTGGGTTGTTCACGTTCTTATAACGGCCAAGGATACCTGTCAGCGACTTATCATAAGCGGCGTCCCGGTAATTGATGAAATCGTCGTTTGCCGGATCGGCCACCGCATTCTGATAGATAGGGGAGTTCGTCCCGAAGGTGGCCGCCAGCGTATTCAGATAGGTCCGGAATTTTGAGGTTTCTGCGGTATTGTCCATCCCGTCCAATCCCACATCCTGGAAGGGGCGGTCGGAGGCATCGTTGCTGAAGGCCGTGGTCACCTGGATGGAATTAGCGGGAGTCCGGCCCCAGACAGAGCTGCTGTCGACAGCCGCCGATATATTTGGCGTGTTCAGCCCGTTCTCGAATTGTTTTTTTCCATCCCGCAGGATATCTTCGGAGACGCTGCCGAGGTCGAAGAACAATTGTCCCCCCGTGCTCGTCGGATTGGTGAGGAAAGGGCTCTCCATCCAGAACTGGATGACCTCGATATTGTTGGTCTCGAAGTCCGTCTGATCGATCGCCCGCATGATCCCACCCCAGCGTTTGGCCGGATTGGCCAGTTTTCCGGTGGCCAGCACGCTGCCCGGTCTGGCATCGAAATTATAAGGACCTCTATCGGAGGGATAATAGGCCATATCGAAGGTGATCAGCTGGGCCTGGCCCGTCTGCACCGTTTGTTCCGGGAAAAGGTCCGAGACATTGATCGGCGCGATCCGCGGATCGGCCAGGACGTTTTCATAACGGTCAGGATTATTCGTATTGGAATGGTCCTGCAGGGTAGGCTCGATATTGTACCAGGCCAGCTTGGCCCTGTTGTATCCGTAGTCTAGCGAGTCGTTAAGGCTTCCTTCGGGGAACAAAGGCGGATACTGCCCGTTCTGTCCCTGGGGAGTGGAGGCCAAGGCCCAGCTCGTCAGCGGGAACCGCAGATCGATGGAGCTGGTAGACCCCTCGAAATCGTCGATATAGACCGCGCCGCTGCTGCCCTTGCCGATCTGGGGCGCGTGGCCCGGCTTCAGAATGGCCGCCTCGCCATAAGCATTGATGGTGCTCGATTCCTTAGTGGTATACAGCAGCTTGTTCACGAGGCGGGTCAGTTGCGGCGTTTGTGCCCGGTAGTTAAAATCCACTCCGTAGATCGTGTTGTGAATGGGGTCCTCGCCGTAATTGGTTTTGCTGAAGAAAGGACGTTCGTTCAATTTTTCTATGGTGCCCCCGAAGGTCAGCGACTCGGTGGGCGTACTCTTGGCCAGGTAGTCCAGCCGCAACCCCATAAAGCTTCGCTGCTGCGTGCCGAAACTGGCATTGTTCTCATACGATACATTGACGGCAACACCCGAATTGATGATCGCCTGGTTGATGATCTGTACGGAGCCAAGGTTGTAGTCGACCACATAATCGACGTTCTCCCGCAAGGTCTGACCGCCGGCCGTCACGATCACGGAGCCCGGCGGCACGTTGAAGGCGCCAAGGGAAAGATTGGAAGTGGACTGGCCTTTGGCCGAGCCGCTCAGGATATAGCGGTCTACATTGGCGAAGGTCTGCGCCACCGCCTTTATCGTATCGTACAGCTGGTGAAATATATACTTGTCCTTGAGCGCCTGCGGGGCGCCCGCAAAAGCCAGGGTCTCGAGGTCATTCCCGAACGGCTCCAGCACAGGGAAAATGATCCTGCCCTGCGGCGAAAGGACGGTGAAGCCTTCCAGATAATCGAAGATCCCATCGGGCTGGGGATCGTTGCGCGCGTTGAGCCGGTCCAGGTTAAGCACCGTCAGCAGCGGGATACTCGCTTTGGGGCCTTCCGGGAGATATCTTTTTGTGCCCTTGCTGGGCTCGTCGTATAATATGTTCAGCTGAAATCCGGCAGAGGTGATATTGGACAGATAGCTGCCGCTGGCCGTCTTCAGCGAATACACGTTCTTCATCATCAGCCCCCAGAGCGGCAGGTTCGTACGCTGCGAGGTCGCTTTCAGCAATTTCAGATACAGCACTTTCTGCGCGCCTGCGCCTCTTCCGAGGGAGGTATCGGGGGGCACATCCTGGGCAAATTCACCTACCTGGTAGATGCGGCCGTTATAGCTGTACTGATAAGCTACCGCCAGCACATCATTGGCCTGAAGGGTCTGGTTGACGGAAAGGAACCCCACCTGCTGATTGAAATAATAATCGTTGGGGCCCAGCTTGCGCGCATAAACCATTTCAAAGTCCTGCACCTGCAGGAGCCCGAGCGCATTCAGATTATTGGCCGCGGACGACGGGTCCCGGCTGTTCGGTCTGTTGATGACGCTGTTGTATTCGGTATTGGCGCCGTTATAAGGGTAAGGCACGGCAGCCTGCGGATGTACATTGGAGTTATATGGCGATGCCTCTCCAAGGTCCATGAGGCCGACGATCGTCCTCGAGCCCGTATCCAGCCCTGCCCGGTTGGTCACCCAGACCTCCATCCGGAGGATCTGCACCTGCGAGCTGACGACGGGCAGCTTGGACATGGCGTTGTTGTAATTGCTGCGGAAATATTGTGACAGCAGGAAGTGCCGGTTCTCTTCATAATCGTCTGCCTTGAAGGAGTAGGTGGTGACGGCGGCCCCGCCCTGGGAGGCGACGGATTGCCGCTGCGAACGCTGGTTGGCCAGCACCGCCGTAACGGACAATTTGCCGAACTGCAATTGTGTCTTGATCCCAAACAGCGATTGCGCGCCTCCGATGAGGGTGGATTTGGTGGTAAAGGTCACGTTACCCGCCTCGATCTTCTTGATGATCTCGTCGGGGCCACCGGTATAGTCCAGCTTCAGCTGGTTCTCAAAATCGAAAGTTGCCTGGGTGTTGTAGGAAATGGGGAGCTTCAGCTTATCCCCTATATTGCCGACCACGTTGATGTTGGCGCTCTCGTTAAAATCGAAGCCACCCGTCTTCCGGGCGCTTTCGGGCAGGGTCGGGTTCTGGATATTCTGCCCCTGATAGCCCGCTGTGATATCCACATTCCCCTGGGGCCGGATATCTATTTTACCGTTCCCGAAAATGCGGTTGAACAGGTTATTGCCCACGTACAGCTTGGGCCGGAGCAATTTCCGGTTGAGCGCATCCAGCGCGTCCGCGCGTTTCCGGAAATAATCTTCTTCCGAGTTTTGGCCCTGAAGACGCATCAGCTCTTCGAACGTGAGATAGGTCGGTTTTCTATAATACTGATTGCCAACCTTTTCAACGATATAATACTGTTGAGTCTTTGGATCGTACTCGATCGAATCTCTGATGTTGACGGGGTCTTTAAGATCGAAGGGATTTCTGTTGCGGTCGGAGAACGGGTCTCCGCGGCGGTCCTGGATGGGGAATTTTAAGGTATCTGCTTTTTTGCCGGAACTGTCTGTTTTTTTTCCTGAGCTGTCCGCTCCTGGTTTGGTCGTATCGGCTGCGGCTGCGCCCAAAGTCCTCAGCCCGAAGTTCAACGCTGTTCCCGTCTGGCCTTTTGCTGCCCTTTCCGCCCGCGCTGCTGCCGGGTTTTCTCCCCGCCCTCCGGCTTCTTCCGGGAACTCGTGCGCGGTCGCAGTAGTGCAAAACACCACGGAAGCTACGGCAAAAAGTGCCGATGCCGGAACTAGCTTAAACAGATAGCGGGTCAAACTTTCCTCAAGAATTAGTTAAGTAGAGATAAAAACGATAGGCTTACAAGATTTTTAAGGCTTTCTTAATTACATCCTCCACTCTATCCGTTCCGGATGCCTCGATGATTACTTTTTTGATGGCTTGTTCCGCGGCAGGTCTGGCTATACCAAGGGTGATCAGTGCATTTAACGCGTCCTGTTCCAAGGTATTGTTTATCAATGATGAAATATTTGTTTCCTCTTTGTTACGACCGATCTTATCGCGCAATTCCAGGATGATCCTTTCGGCCGATTTTTTACCGATCCCTTTTATACTCTCCAGCTGCCGGGTATTGCCCTGTACGATCGCCCTGCCGATCTCGTCCGGCTTCATGGAGGACAGCATCATTCTGGCCGTCGAGGCCCCCACTCCGGAGACGCTGATCAGCAGGATGAACAGCTCTTTTTCCACCAGTTCAAAAAAGCCGTAGAGGATATGGGCATCTTCCCGGATATGGAGATAAGTCAGCAGGACGCCTCTTTCCAGCGGCTGGATCCTTGAATAGGTATTCAGGCTTATCTGTAGTTCATAACCCACTCCCCCGACATCCATATGGACGACAGTGGGTGTTTTATGCACGAAATCTCCTCTCAGAAATGCGATCATGGCTGCAAAATAAGGGAAAAAAGCTCAACCAGGCGCCTGCTTGCGCCATCGTCCCAAGTCTGGACTTTTTTCCCCACCTTTGCCAAAATATTTTCTTAACCTGATTGGAACTTATGATGAGCCAGAAAATGACCGCCGCCATCACCGCGATTGGCGGATATGTACCAGAAGACCGTCTTACGAATGCCGACCTCGAGAAAATAGTCGATACCAATGATGAATGGATACGCACCCGGACGGGTGTAGAGGAGAGAAGGATCCTGAGAGGTGCGGGCAAAGCCACCTCCGATCTATGCGTACCTGTCGTGCTGGAGATCTGCAAAAAACGAGGAATTTCACCAGAAGAAATTGATTGTCTTATAGTTGCAACGGTAACGGCGGATATGCTCTTTCCTGCCACGGCCAATATCGTCTGCGATAAGGTTGGCGCTAAGAATGCCTGGGGTTATGATCTCAGCGCTGCCTGTTCGGGTTTTTTATATGCCCTGACTACCGGAGCCATGTATATCGAAAGTGGGAGGTACAAAAAAGTGGTGGTGATCGGCGCCGACAAAATGAGCGCCATCGTCGATTACAGCGACCGTACCACCTGCATCATCTTTGGCGACGGGGCCGGCGGCGTCCTGCTCGAGCCCAATTCCGAAGGTTTGGGGATACTCGACAGCATCCTGCGCAGCGACGGCAGCGGCAGGACCCATTTACACATGAAGGCTGGCGGCTCGCTGAAGCCTTCTTCTTACGAGACCGTTGCCGCAAAAGAGCATTTTATTTACCAGGAAGGTCAGGCCGTGTTCAAGTTCGCGGTAAAAGGAATGGCCGATGTCAGCGCGGAACTGATGGAACGCAACCACCTGACCAGTGACGATATCAGCTGGCTGGTGCCCCACCAGGCCAATAAACGCATCATCGATGCGACGGCCAACCGCATGGGGCTTTCAGGCGAAAAGGTCATGGTCAACATACAACGTTACGGCAATACCACCTCCGGTACGATCCCCCTCTGCCTGTGGGACTGGGAAAGCAAGCTGAAAAAAGGCGACAACCTGGTGCTGGCCGCCTTCGGCGGAGGCTTCACCTGGGGAGCGACCCTTGTTAAATGGGGACATTAACAGCAACATTTATGACAGACAAAAAAAACAACCTGAGCGGCTTTGGCTCCCTGGCCATACATGCCGGGCATACCATGGATCCAAGGTATGCCCACCTGACGCCGATCTATGCCAGCAGCACATTTGTATACGATGATGCGGAGCAGGGCATGCGACGTTTCTCCGGCGAAGAGCCGGGATATATCTATACCCGCTGGGGCAATCCGACCTTTACGGAGGCGGAAGAAAAGATCGCAGCCATGGAGGCTTTTGGCATACGTGAAAATGGCAGCCCCTTACTGCTGAAGGCGTTGCTGCAGTCATCGGGAATGGCGGCCATCAGCACGCTGTTGCTGATGAACCTCAAGTCCGGCGATAAGGTACTCACCCATTTTTCCCTGTACGGCGGCACCCAGGAAATTTTACAGAATGTACTGCCATCATTCGGTATAACGGCCATCATCGCCGACCTGCGCGATCCCGGTAAGGCTGAGGCAGCGCTCAAGGCGGACCCGGCCATCCGGATGCTGTATATCGAGACGCCGGCCAATCCGACCGTTCAGTGCGTGGATATTGCAGAGCTGACCCTACTGGCCAAACAACATGGGGCGATCGTAGCCTGCGACAATACTTTCGCCACGCCCTATCTTCAGCAGCCTTTCCGTTTCGGGGTGGACTACGTCGTTCATTCCACCACCAAATTCCTGAACGGACATGGCACGGCCATCGGAGGCGTCCTGCTTGGCCGCGATCTTGAATTTATGAACACGAAAGGAGCAAAGATCCACAAGACCCTTGGCGGCAACAGCAACCCTTTCGATGCCTTCCTCCTGGTCAACGGGATGAAGACGCTGGAGGTCAGAATGGAACGTCATTGCCAGAATGCGGCAGAGGTCGCCAAATTCCTTGAACAGCATCCTTCCGTAGCCCGGGTGAATTACAATGGACTGGCCTCGCATCCGGATCACGCCGTGACCATGAAGCAGATGCGGCACCCCGGCGCGATGATGAGCTTCGAACTGAAGGGAGGATTGCAGGCCGGCATCCAATGCATGAACAAGTTATTGATGTGTACCCGCACCGTCTCGCTGGGCACCTGCGATACGCTGCTGTGCCATCCGGCATCCATGACGCACAAGAGCGTCCCCAAAGAACTGAAAGATCAGTACGGCATCACCGATGGGCTGATCCGCATGAGCGTGGGTATGGAGAACCTGCCCGATATCTTGTCGGACTTGGACCAGGCGCTGGATGCATAGCGAAGGCCAGATGCAAAACCTCCGATCAAACAGTGAACAGACAAAGCCACGCAGCGAACATACAAAGCAAGTCGAAAAAAACGGAAGACCATGGAGAAAATTTCCATAAGAAGGGCGGTGAAAGAAGACTGCCCGAGATTGCTCGAGCTGGTGCAGGAACTGGCCGAGTTCGAAAGAGCGCCGGAAGAAGTTACCGTAACGCTGGAGCATTTTACCGGGAGCGGGTTCGGTCGAAACCCGGTCTGGTGGGCATTTGTAGCCACCGCCGACGATAAGGTGGAAGGATTTGCGCTGTACTATATCCGTTATAGCACCTGGAAGGGGCAACGCCTGTATCTGGAAGATCTGGTGGTCACGGAGAAGATGCGCGGAAAAGGCCTGGGCAAATTATTATTCGATCGCCTGATCGGAGAAACAAAAGAAAAAGGGCTTTCGGGCATGGTCTGGCAGGTCCTCGACTGGAATGAGCCCGCCATAAAGTTCTATAAAAAATACAATGCGGAATTCGGCACCGGCTGGATCAACTGCTCGATCGGCTAGCTCACGGCATCCAGCTCCGGCCCGTTCCAACGCGCCGCCAGGGCTAGCTCACGGCATCCAGCTGCATTTCCTTGTTGATCTTCTGGATCAGCTTGCCCAGCACCGTTCCGGGTCCTATTTCCGAAAAGTGAGAAGCGCCGTCAGCGATCATCGCCTGGACGCTCTGGGTCCAGCGGACGGGATTGGTCAGCTGATCGATCAGGTTCTTTCTGATCTCTTCCTTATCCACCACGGCCCTTGCGACAACATTCTGATAGATGGGTGCGGTAGGATTATAAAAAGTCGTTCCCGTTATCGCCGCTCTGAATTCCTCGCCGGCGGGAAGCATCAGGGGTGAGTGAAAGGCGCCTTCCACAGGTAACAACAATGATCTTTTTGCTCCAGCCTCCTTCATACGCTCCATAGCGACCTGCACGGCCCGGACCGTCCCGCTGATCACCAGCTGCCCGGGACAATTATAATTGGCCGGGACCACCACCTCACCCGTTTCTTCCTGAACTTTCTGGCAGACGGCTTCCACCGCCTCATCGCTCAGTCCGAGCACCGCAGCCATGGAAGAGGGGTTTGCTTCACAGGCCTTGCGCATGGCCTCCGCGCGATCGGCTACCAGCCTCAGTCCATCTTCAAAGCTCAGCACTCCATTTGCGACCAGCGCGGAAAATTCTCCGAGCGAATGCCCGGCTACCATATCGGGGCGGATGTTCTCCACACCTTTGAACGCGATGACGGAATGGATAAAGATCGCCGGTTGGGTGACCCGGGTTTTTTTCAGCTCGGCCTCGGTACCCGCGAACATAATATCTGAAATGCGAAAACCTAAGATCTCGTTTGCATTTTCGAATAATTTCTTTGCAAAAGCGCTCGTCTCATAAAGGTTCTTTCCCATGCCTGAAAACTGAGAACCCTGGCCCGGAAATACATATCCATGCTTCATATTCAGTGAAATTTATTAATGTAGGTTAGAAGAGATCAGTTTGGTAAATTCGCTGCGGGTCTCGCTCTTTTCGAATTCACCCCAGAATGCGGAAGTAGTGGTGACCGAATTTTGTTTCTGCACGCCGCGCATCATCATGCAAAGATGCGATGCCTCGATGACAACCGCCACTCCTAATGGGTTCAATGTTTCTTTTATGGCGTGGAGGATCTCCGTAGTCAGTCTTTCCTGCACCTGTAGACGCCGCGAATAGACGTCCACCACTCTGGCGATCTTGCTCAATCCGGTGATCCAGCCATTGGGGATATAAGCCACATGCGCCTTGCCGAAAAAAGGCAGCATATGGTGCTCGCAGAGGCTGTAGAGTTCGATATCCTTTACCAGGATCATCTCGCTGACATCCTCATGGAATTTGGCGGAATTTAGGATGGCCTTGGCGTCCAGCTGATACCCCTGGGTGAGGAACTGCATGGCCTTTGCAACGCGTTCGGGCGTTTTTAACAAGCCTTCCCTGCCGGCATCCTCGCCAAGCAGATCAAGGCTATGGCGATAGTTTTCCGTTAGTCCGGCAGTGATTTCCTGATCGTATTCTTCCACTTTATGATAGGCCATGAATCGGTGTTTAACGTTTTATTGTTTTAAAAGAAGGTGCTGATAAGATCTTCCCGTCTGTTTACAAGGCCGATCGTTCCGGCCGTGGGTTCCTCATACCGGGTATTCGACAAAATTCCTTTCCGTCTCATATAACCTCACCTGAAGGTCCAGCTTCGGATCGATGCTGTTCCGGAGCAACCCATAGATCACCTTGACAATATTTTCCGCTGTCGGGTTCAGGTTCCTGAATTCCACCGTGTCCAGGTTCAGGTTCTTGTGATCGAATTTCTCGAGGATCTGTTCTTTGGTGATCCGGGATAATACTTTCATGTCCATGACATATCCAGTTTCCGGATCGGGCTCGCCGATGACCCGGACGACCATTTCGTAGTTATGCCCGTGATAGTTCGGATTGCTGCATTTCCCGAACACGTCAAAGTTCTTCTGATCATCCCATGCGGGATTGAAGATACGGTGCGCCGCATTAAAATGTTCTTTCCGGTAAACAGCTACTTTATTGCTCATCCCGTTGTTTTTTGATCAAAAAATGTTCCCGCGCCATACTGCGTCCATCACCAACTCACACTGTTCACACGTCGTATTCCGCTGTTCATGCGCATATGCTATTGTTCACGCACACATCCCGCCGTTCACACGCCATCCGCCCCAAAATATTCCACAAAGATCCTCGGCGTTTCATACAGCTTCAGACAATGCAGCTGCACGTCCTCCGGCAGATGCGGCTGCAACTGCTCCCAGATGGCGATCACCAGGTTCTCGGTGGAGCACAGCTTTCCGGCCATGAACCCGACATCGATATTCAGGTTGCGATGGTCCAGCTTTTCGGTAACATGGTCCCGGATGAGCCCGCTCAGCTTCTTCGCATCGACCACAAAGCCGGTATCCGGATTGGGATGACCTTTCACCGTAACGTAGAGCTCATAGTTATGACCATGCCAGTTCTCATTGGCGCATTTACCGAATACGGCCTCATTCTGATCCTTGCTCCAGCCTGGATTGAACAACCTGTGTGCAGCGTTAAAATGTTCTACCCGCGTCAGATACACCATACACCAATTTTGTGCACCGGGATGGTTTATCCTGAAAATTAACCCATTCCCGGTGCACGGCTAATGATGGGCTTTCAGCCAGCGGACCCGTGGCCCGCTATTGAGCGGACCTGTTGTCCGCCATGAGTAAAATTTGCGCAAAGTTAATGTATAGCGCAGGAATGTCAATGATTACAGATATTTGCAGCATGTATATCCTGCTGGCAGCTGCAACAACGCTTGAAATTCAAGCTACTATTGATTTTCTGGAGGATACCGTCTCCCGGCCGGGCGGACAGGAGACAGCCTTGCTGATCACCGGGGTAGGCTCGGTGGCGGCCACCTATGCGCTGGCCCGCCGCATCGGGGACCGTCGTCCCGATCTGATCATCCAGGCCGGAATTGCGGGCTGCTTTTCACAAAGCAAGCCGGGGTCAACCGTTTCCGCCGGGCCAACCATCTCCGCCGGGGCACCCACTGCCGCCGGAGCCGCCACTGCATTCGGCTCAACCATCCCCGGCACTACTGTCCCCGACGCAACTGTCGTTACCGTCAGGCCGACCATCCCCGGCGCAACTGTCACCGTCGGCCCGACCGTCGCCGGCTCTGTCGTCGCCATCGGCTCAACCGTAGCCGTCAGCGAAGAGTTGCTGGCCGATCTGGGGGTATGGGAAGAGGGAGGATTCAGGACCCTGTTCGATCTGAACCTGGCCGGTAAGGACAGCCCGCCGTTCACAGGTGGTGCGCTGATCAATCCCTACCAGCGGATCCTCGCTTTGTCGGGGCTCGAACAGGTAAGAGGCATCACCGTCAATGAAATAACGACCAGCAGGCAGCGTCTGGAATGGTATCAACAAAATCTTCAGCCGGTTGTTGAAAGCATGGAAGGGGGGGCGCTGCATTATGTCTGTCTGCGGGAGAACATACCCTTTATACAGATCAGGTCGGTCTCGAACGATGCGGGAGAAAGAGATAAAACAAAATGGAATATCGGCGCCGCCATCCGTCAGCTTAACGATGAGCTGATCGCGTTGCTTACCCGGCTGGCCGCAGCGGATGGTTCGGTGCTGGAGGCAGGATAAAGGACCGGCCGATGACGCGTCCGCCGCAAAATATTCGTTGACGCCCGCCGAAAATATACATTGACCCCGCCGCAAAAATTTAAATGAACAGGCAATTCGCCGGAAAATGATTTTCAGATGAAACTAACCCTTGGGTTCAGCCCATGCCCGAACGATACGTTTATTTTCGACGCGCTGGTCAATAAGAAGATCGACACCGGAGGCCTTGACTTCGAAGTCCATCTCGAAGATGTGCAGACGCTCAACCAGTGGGCCCTGCAAGGCAGACTTGACGTCACGAAAATAAGTTATGGCGTACTGCCGCTTGTGCTGGACCGTTATGAACTGCTGGATTCGGGAGGGGCGCTGGGCAAGGGCGTGGGGCCGCTGCTGATCACCACCGCCGGTCACGCTGCCAGCCTCACGGGACAAACTCCGGCACCCGGGAAGGTTCACGCGGAAAGCCTCGGCGGACCGACCCCCGCGCCCGGCCGCAGGGACGTCCCTGAGCAAACGCCCACCCTCGAACAAACCGAACTCCTGGTCAACACGGGAACGGTGGCGATCCCGGGCGAAAACACTACCGCTCACCTGCTCTTTTCGCTGGCCTTCCCACAGGCGCGCAACAAAAAATTCATGATCTTTTCGGAGATAGAAAATGCGGTGTTGTCCCGTCAGGCGGACTGCGGGGTGATCATCCATGAAGGCCGTTTCACCTACCGGCAGAAAGGGCTGGCCAAACTGACCGATCTGGGAGAGTTCTGGGAAGAGAAGACCGGCTGCCCGATCCCGCTGGGCGGGATCCTCATGCGGCGTGAACAAGACCCGGCGTTGGCGGCAACAGTGAATGGGCTCATCCGGAAAAGCCTCGAATATGCCTTTGGTCATTACCCCATCCTCCCGGAATATGTCCGGCAACACGCGCAGGAAATGGATGAACAGGTGATGCGGCAGCATATCGATCTTTATGTCAACGATTATTCCTTGTCGCTTGGCGAGGACGGACGAAAGGCAGTTGATACTCTGCTGCAGGTCTATGCAGGGCTCCACCCCGCCGAAAACGCACCGGCCCAGACAGCGCCCCAGCCGCTCGCGCAGTAGATCCGCCATGCCAGTTCCGCCAGTAGCCCTCGCCATACCAATCCCGCCAGTCTTGCCAGTCCTGCCAGCAGCCCGCCATGCCAGCCCCGCCAGCAGACCGTTGTCGGCAGTCCCTCAGCCAGACGTTCAGCATCCATCGGGCGCGTCCAGCCCTACCCCCGCGCCGCCTTCAGCGCATCGCCATAGACTTCCAGCGCCCTTCGCCTGGCGAATTCGTGGTCCACGATCGGGGCAGGATATCCGGATTCCGCGTATTCCGGTACCCAGCGGGAGATATATTTCATTTTCGGGTCGAAGCGTTTGGTCTGCAACGCAGGGTTGAAGACCCGGAAATAGGGGGCCGCGTCACAGCCGCTGCCAGCCGCCCACTGCCAGCCACCATTATTAGCTGCCAGGTCAAAGTCGAGGAGCTTTTCAGCAAACCAGGCTTCGCCCCAACGCCAGTCTATGAGCAGGTGCTTGGCCAGAAAGGAAGCCACGATCATCCGTACCCGGTTGTGCATAAACCCGGTCTCGTTCAGTTCCCGCATGCCCGCGTCGACGATCGGATAGCCGGTCTGGCCTTTGCACCATTTTTCAAACTCCTCTTCGTTGTCCCTCCATGGAATATGGTCATAGGCTGGTTTGAAAGATTTGCCCCTGCCGACCCAGGGGAAATGCCAGAGGATCATCTGATAAAAATCCCGCCAGATCAGCTCATTCAGGAAGCTGTCGCTGAGCTCCGACGCTTTTCTGGCCAGTGTCCGGATGCTGCAGGTGCCAAAGCGGAGATGGATGCCCAGGCGGCTGGTGCCGGCCAACGCGGGATAATCCCTCTGCTGCCGGTATTTCTTCAGGATCTCCTCCTTCAGCATGCCGGACGGAAAAGGCTTGTCGACCGGTTTGAAGCCCATGGATGATAAGGAAGGAAGGGAATGGGATGCCTGGCGGAAAAAACCGGAAAAATATCTTTTCACCGGATAGGAGGACAGGTAAAAATCGTCAAGGGCCGCCCGCCATTTCTTGCCGTAGGGAGTAAAGATCGTATAGGGCTTACCGTCATCTTTCAGGATCTCGTTCTTTTCAAAAATGACCTGGTCCTTGAAGCTATGGAAGGGAATGCCCCTTTTTTCCAGCAGCTTTGTTACGGCCTCGTCCCTGTCGATAGCATAAGGCTCGTAATCGTGGTTGGCAAACACCTGCGTGATCTGGTATTCCGACAGCAGATGCCGCCATACGTTCTCCGGAAGATCATAATATACTTCAAGGGAAGAACCCATTTTGTGCAGGTCCGCCTGCATTTCCTCCAGCGCCGCATGGATGAATTCAACCCGCCGGTCGGCCTTGTCTTCCAGCTTGTCGAGGATATTCCGGTCAAAAATGAACAGGGGCAGCACCGGGTCCGGTCCTTTCAGGGCCTGATAAAGACCGGCATTATCCTCCAGCCGGAGATCCCGGCGAAACCAGAAAACGGATAGTTTTTGCTTCATATGCAGAGAATCGTTGAGAAAATATCGGGCCAGGGGGACCAGCTCAGCGGATTACTGGCCAACCGACTTCAACGCGTATCCGGGAGATGCCCGTTGAAAATAGCCGTTGCCAGACGGGTCCCGAAGCTGGCTCCGCGGAAAGCCTTTACCCAGCGGATGGGATGGATAGCGTTGGTCAGAAACACCTCCTCAGCACCTTCAAGGTCCTCTGGAGAGGTTTCTTTTTCCTGCACCGGTAATCCTGCCTTTGGAAGGGTTTCCAGCAACCAGCGCCTCATTACCCCCGCCACACAGCCATCCGACAGCGGAGGGGTATAGATCTCTCCGTCCCTGCACCAGAAAAGGTTGGAGATCGTGCTGTCCGCGATCCTGCCCTGACTGTTCAGTACAAGACAGTCGTTCAGCTGCCGCTGCCCGGCATAAAGGGCCGCAAGGACATACAGCAGGTAATTATTCGATTTGAGGTTGGCCAGACGATCGCAGGATTTGCGGCCGTCTGGAAAAAGACCGATGACCAGCCCGTTTTCGTTGAGCCTTTCGTTTTCTCCGGGCAGGGGCCAGGACTGGATGATATAGTTGGGAAAATGGTTCTGAGGATCATAGAGCCCGCCATCTCCCCGGAAAATGACAAGACGGACCCGGCTGAGGCGTTTATGACCGTTCTTTTTGCAGAGATCGAGTATCTGGCTGGTCAGTTTTTCAACGGTAAAAAAGGAGGGGAGCTTGAATTGCAGCAGCGCGGCGCCGGCCAGCAGCCTTTCAAAATGAAAATCGCCAAGGACCAGGCGATCACCGGCGACACGGATGGTTTCGAACAACCCATCCCCATAACGGAAACTGCGGTTATCGGCGCCAAGGATGGCCTTGTCCGAACGAATGATGGCCCCGTTAAAATTGACATAGGTGTTCAGCCCCATGTTTATTGTTGTACGATGATTCCGTTCTTTACCGCATACATGACCAGGCCTGCCATCGACTTGGCCCCGGTCTTGGTCTTCAGCTTGTCCCGGATAGCCTCCACGGTGCGGGGGCTGATATCTACGATATCGGCGATCTCCTTGGTAGTCTTTTCCTCGCACATCAGCTTAAGAACGGTGAGCTCTTTTTCGGTGAGATTGACGTCCTGTGGCTGTCCCATATCCGGACGTTTGGTCCGGAGCCCGGTCAGTAAGGCCTTATTGGTCAGTTCGTTGAAGAAGAATTCCTGTTCGTAGCAGGTCTTGATGGCCTGGTAAATGGTCTCCGAATCCGAGTTCTTGGTAAGATAAGAATTTGCGCCGATCTCCATGAGCTTCGAGATCATGGAATGATCGTTATGCATGGAAAGAATGATCACTTTTACATGGGGATATAATTTGCGGATCTCCGGAAGGGTCTGGATCCCATCCATTATCGGCATCTGTATATCGAGCAGGATCACATCGGGCTCAACGTGTTTGAGGAGATTGAGCAGCTGCATGCCATTATCGGCTTCCGCAATCAGTTCCACGTCCTTTTTGACGGCAAGCGCCGTCTTCACTCCGGCCCGGAAAAGGGCATGGTCGTCAGCAATGGCTACTTTTATGGCCTGGTTCAAATCTGGTTTTTTCATTAGATAATGTATTTTACAAATAGGGTCTGACGGATTACGGCAAACTCCTGCAAAATGAAACAAAAATTGCGACACTTACTATAGGAAATCTACGGAAAAACACCATTACGGAATATACGGAATATCGAAGATAATTGTTTTTTTTACGATAATGAACTGGAATTTCTACAGAATAAATACCAGGTGTTTTACCAGGATTGCCGTAAAACCCGAATAAATAAAAACGAGCAATTGTGCTCTTGTCCACATAGTTATTCACATCTACATTTGTCCTACAAGTTGATTGACGGGGATTAGCAACCTCAGACCATCCAATGTCCTAGAAACCGTCCAGTAAGATTTTCCAATATCCAATGAATGCCAGGCAAAATCCAATGTCAATCAACTTCTTTTAATTAACAGTCGTCCAATATCCTATAGATCCCTGAATCCTTATCCGAATATCCAGATCCAGTGAAAGGCCCAGACCCGGATCTTGTGAAAGTCCAGGTCCTGAGAAATGTCCAAATCCTAAGAAAATCGTCCTTTATCCAGTGTTCTTGTTGACGTAGTTTTTACCTTAAGTTGGTCCAGGTTCCTATGAAAATTCAGATCGACCACCATTAAAGAATTTGACCCAGTTCACGCTGGTTAGGCCTTATCCTGATGATTCCCTGATCGCGAAAATAAATTTGCCTGCTTCCAGTCTGCGGTGATCCCGCTGTACTCCGGAAGCAGGCTTTTTCATTTGGGCAATCCGATTAATCTTTAACTTTACCCGGATGTACATCCCCAGATCATTGCATACCACCATCGTTTTGGAGACCTTACTGGAACATTTCAGGGGCGGGAAAGGCTTTTTTATGGATGAGTCCGAAATGCCCCCGGAGTTCCTTGAGCCAAGCGCCTGCTTTGTTTCCTATTATCTTCCCAATGAGAAAATGAGAGGCTGTATGGGATCCGTCGAGCCGCTTACAAAGAACCTCTTCCGGGAGATCGGGAAAAATACTTTTCATGCCGCCTTCGAGGACAACCGTTACCCACCACTGAACGAGAAGGAACTGGAAAAGGTTTCCATCATGGTCGAAGTGATCTGCAAGCCGGAAAGGATCTTCACCCCCACGGAGCTCAATCCGGAAAAATTCGGGGTCATCGTGAAGAACGATCAGAACCAGATCGGCCTGCTCCTGCCCAAAAGCAAGGGGGTGGAAACAGCCGAACAACAGGTGGCTCTGGCGATGCAAAAAGGAGGGATCGATCCCAGGTCCTGGGACCCCGCAAAATTCAAGCTTTACCGGTTCACGGTGGAGCAATTTCGTTAATCGATCAGTTTGTTGCGCATGCCATACATGATGAGGCCGGCAATGGTCTTGGCTCCCACTTTCGTTTTCATATTCTGGCGGATCGTCTCGATCGTACGGGTGCTGAGGAACACCTCTTTGGAGATTTCTTCGGTGGTCTTATCTTCTGCGAGCAATTTCAGGATGCGGATCTCTTTTTCGGAGAATTTGATCGGGCTGGGATAGAACTGTCTTACCTGCCGCTTGGTCTGCAGTTTGGACAGTACGGCCTTGTTGACCAGATCGTTGAAATAAAAATCATCGTTCATACAGGTCAGGATGGCCTGATAGATCTCGTCGGGATCCGTGGTCTTGGTCAGATAAGCGTTGGCTCCCATTTCCATCATCTTGGAGATCATCTCCTGGTCGTCATACATCGTGAGCACGATGATCTTAACCTCCTCATATTCTTTGCGAAGCATGCCTATGGCGTTGATGCCATCCACCTCCGGCATGCGGATGTCCATCAGCAGCACATCCGGGCGCTTGATCTGCATTTTGTGCATAAGGTCCCTGCCGTCTTCGGCTTCCCAGAGGATCCGCAGGTATTCTTTGTTTTTCAGGGCCATCCGGATACCATCGCGGAAGATCTTGTGATCGTCTGCGATCGATACCTTAATTATCAATTCAGCAGTCATACCAGGCAGGTTTGTAAAATTGATTAGGTATAAGTTTCAGTTTTAATTTGAAAATCAGATTATTATACATTTAACTTTCGACAATACTAAAGAATATTTCATATTGTACGGAAATATACCCATTATACGTCAGCGTTTTTACCTGTGGGAATGTAATTCCTGCATAAATTAAAATGAGCAATTCTGCTATTGTTCAGCAACCTCAGACCCAGTACATTTGTCTCAGAAGTTGATTGAATAAAGGATAGTATTCCTAAAACCATCCAATGTCCATTTACCGTCCAGTAAAAGATTTCAATATCCTTGAAGGCCAGACAAAATCCAATATCAGTCAACTTCTTCTATTTTAATTTCCCTCAATCCTCATATATTAATAAAAGCTAATATTTTTCCCGCTGGTCATCTGCCCAACAGACAGATCATAAGAACGCGAAAAAGTCAATAAAATTTTCCTTGTAATCCCGTTTTAAAATCCCCAGTCTCCCCCTGCTTAATTATACACATTTAGCTCTAAAATGTGAATATCTCCCTTTTTAGGATTTTCTCCATGTAGGTTTTACTAAATTTGTGATAGTAAAAATACTGATTTTATATGGGGTAACTACGCTAATTTAGTATCGTAAAGACCCTGGTAAAAACACGTCAAACACAATACTACCTTGAATTACAGGCAATTTAAAGCATTTTACCATAAATTATGGCCGTTGTGTATCTTTTTTTTTAGGGGTTATTTCGACCCAGAAACTAACATTTTTCAAACCTCTAAAAACTCATTAGTATGCAAAAAGAGTTACTAGCTAAAAAAGATTACTCCGCAGTTGGGGAAGAGATCAGCCATGAAATGGCCGCAGACTTCATCAAGTCCTATGCGAACGCATACCCTGATGAAGTTAAACACTTTGGCATGGGTAAGATCATCCTCGAAAAGATGCTCGCTCAGCCCGGTTGCGTTGGAATGCGTTTTTACAACGGCATCAACGAAAAAGGGGAAAAAACCCTGGTCTATGTAGGTATAGACGAAGCCGGCAATGACATCGTTAAAAGGACGATGGTTGACGAAGAAGGTAACGTAGCCATTACCAACGGATTGATCTCCGACAGGAATGACGGCGAATGGAGTCTCTTTGGCTGGATATTTGGTTACTAGCTAAATAAATGCTTGGATTATAGGCAGATGCCTTTTATATTTGATAAAATTTAAAGGATTTGCTAACCAAGATAAGCCAGGGGTTAGGGATATTACCTATAGTCGTCTTCTTGATCTTTCTGAAAAGAAACAACAAGAAGGGGGAATGGGTAATATTTCTGTATTGCATACTCTCCTTTATCACCGATCAGATCTATGGTTTTCTAAAAGCCAAGAATTATACCTTTTCGGTTTTCAGCTCCTTCACCTTCGTGGAGTATGCCCTTTTTTCCTTATTCATTTATCTATCCCTCAAGGAAAAGGCCTTTAAGGTTATCCTGATCATCTGCTCGGCGATCTTTTACGGGATCACCATCTTTACGTTTGCCGGCAAAAGAATAGACAGCTTCGATTCCCTGTCGGCTTCCTTCGAGGCCAGCCTGATGATCGTCTACTGCATTTTCTTCCTGTACGAACGGATGAAGGACCCGGCCATCTTCTATATCTACTATTTCAAGGATTTCTGGATCATCATCGCCCTTCTTCTCTACTTCTCGTCGACGCTGTTCCTTTTTATATATGCCGCCACCTTTACCAGCCAGGAGCACCGCAACTACTGGGGTATCAATAATATTTTCGACATTCTGAAGACCGTGCTGTTCACCATATCCTTTATCATGAAAGACAATAATAAAAAACAGGAATTTTCCCTGGGAACCTCTTATAACGAAATGTAAAACCTCAAAAAAAAATTAAAAAAACCTAAACAACCTTAAACCTAAACCCGTTCGGAGACGATACTATTAAATGATACTATTACAAGTCACTAATCCCGGTAGCAATGTATCCCTTGTGCTGTACTTTGGCACCATCGGCATGCTTGCCCTTACTATCGGGCTGATTGTATTTATCATCTTTCACCAGCGTAAAGTAATCCGTTACCAGCTACGTCTGCAAAGATTGGAACATGATCAGCAAAAGATGTTACTCAACGCATCCATCCGCCTCCAGGAGGAAGAGCGGCAGCGTATTGCCGCCGATCTGCATGACGATGCGGGCCCCCTGCTGGCCACGGCAAGACTTTACCTGAATGAGAACCTGGTCAATCTCGACAAGACGACACAGCTGCAGAGCATATACAACGCCAAACAGATCATAGACGATACCATCCAGCTGATCCGTAATATATCGCACAGCCTCATGCCCCCTACCCTCAAGAATTTTGGGCTGGAGTCCGCCGTCAACGATCTTTTTCAAAGATCCAGCGGTTCGGGCAGCATGAATGCCAGCTCCCGCTTCCATGATTACCGGGAGCGTCTGCAGGCCGAGAATGAGCTGATCATCTTCCGGGTCATCCAGGAGCTCGTAAACAATATCCTCAAGCACAGCAATGCGAGCTTTATCCATCTGACCCAGAATACCAGCGGGGACCGGTTCTTTATCCGCCTGCACCATGATGGCCGCGGCATCACCCAGGCCGATTTCGAGAAGCTGAACAAGAGCAATGTGGGGCTGGGGCTCAAGAATATCCAGAGCCGCCTGAAGGTGCTGCACGGAAAGATCTTCTTTGAAAAGGACATGTCGCAGACTTATTATAAGGTGACCATCGAACTGGACAAAGAGGACGAGCAGGATAAGCTTAGGGAAGGGGAATGAATTTATATGTATCTTTAGTCTTACAATAACCTATGGGGGTAATTAAAGTTGCAATAGCCGACGACCACAAAATTTTCAGGAAAGGAGTTATTCTTTCCTTGCGCCCCTATAACGCCATTAAATTCGTGCAGGAAGCAGAGAATGGGCAGGAATTGCTGGATGGACTGGCCGCCTCGGAACCCGACGTCGTATTAATGGACCTGCGGATGCCCCTCAAGGATGGCATCGAAACCACCAAGATCATCGCCAAGACCTGGCCCTCCATTCATATCATTGCGCTGACCATGTATGAGGATGAGCGTTTCGTGAGCCATATGATGGAAATTGGGGCGAATGGTTACCTGCTGAAGAGCGCCGACCCCTCCGAGATCAAAAGGGCGATCGTGGAGGTAGCCACCAAGGGCTATTACCTGAATAATTTTGTCAATCGCATCCTGCTGAAGAAATCCCATTCCCGCACCAAGATAATACCCAGCCTGAACACAGAGATCACGCTCAATGACCGGGAGCGGGAAGTAGTAAAATACATCTGCATGGAGTTCACCGCACAGGAGATCGCCCAGAAGCTGGATGTGAGCCCACGCACGGTGGAAGCCATCAAAGACCGCCTGATGGAGCGCTTTGGCGCCAAGAATACGGCAGGCCTGGTGTTTTTCGCCGTCAAGAACAACCTGATCGACTGACCACCGCCCCGCGGAGCCAGCGCCTTTTATCGCCTTATCCGATCGCTTGACACGCGACCACCTTATCCTTTGACCGCTGATCCTCTGATCGTTTCCCCAGATCGCTATTCCCCTTAAAATGCCATCAAGTAAATCCCTGTGAGAGGCCGGTTTGCCTTAGACAATACTGCCATATGTTCAAGACCGGTAATATCTTTATTGATTATTTTTTAGGGGTTGACGCCTTTCTTCCGCTGCTGCCGGTCATTCTTATTTTTATACGGAAGACTTACCGGAAAGAACAGCTGAATTTCCTGATGATCGTATGTCTGCTGAATTTCATCCTGGGCATGATCAGGGCAATACCCCTGCTAGGCCCGGAAAAGCTGCCCATCGTCAACAATCTTTTCTCCCTTCTTGAACTGATCTCCCTTACGCAGTTGTTCAAGCCTGCCCTGAGCGGCAAGTCAAAGGACCTTTTCAATATATTCCTCATCTCTTTTCTGTCCGTTCTCCTCACCTATTTTTCGGTAAAAGGCTGGGGGATCTTCAGCATCGGGTTCGACACGCTCCAGAGCGCCATCATCATCGGAGTGATCCTGCTGAGCCTCCCCTTTCTGGTCAGGAGCACCGCCCTGCGGATCTTCGAGGCTCCGCTGTTCTGGATCGCCATGGGCACACTGTTCTATTTCCTGATCTTTATCCTGATAGAATGGGTTGATGGGGATAATCCGGAGAAGACGGTCCTGCTGGGCGTTGCCAGCTTTGTCCGTTATATTCTTTATACGCTGGCCATCCTGCTTTGCCACCCCGCCCCCGACCGGGACATGGATTAGACCGGTATGGATCAGGCGGCCCGCCCGCCGGTCGTAGTCCTCTCAGAACATCATTTCCGGCACTTCTCCCGTAATGATCAGCCTTCCGGCCGTCCTGCTCTTTATCTCGTCGACGGACACCCCCGGCGCCCGCTCCAGCAGGCGGAAGCCCTCCGGCGTAATATCCAGCACGGCCAGTTCGGTTACCACCTTTTTTACACATTTCACCCCCGTCAGCGGCAGTGTACAGGATGACAGCAGCTTGGACTCGCCCTTCGGGTTGGTATGCTGCATGGCCACGATGATGTTCCGGGCGCTCGCCACCAGATCCATCGCTCCGCCCATTCCTTTGACCATCTTGCCCGGGATCTTCCAGTTGGCAATATCACCCGTGTCGGATACTTCCATCGCCCCCAGCACCGTCAGATCGACCTTACCGGCCCTTATCATGCCAAAGCTCTCGGCGCTGTCGAAGAACGCCCCACCGGGCAGCACCGTCACCGTCTCTTTGCCCGCATTGATCAGATCGGCGTCTATCTCGCTTTCCATGGGATAAGGGCCCATGCCCAGCATGCCGTTCTCGGACTGGATCATAATGGAGATGCCCACCGGGATATAGTTTGCCACCAGGGTGGGGATGCCGATGCCGAGGTTGACATACATCCCGTCTTTCAGTTCCCGGGCGATCCGCCTCGCGATGCCAAATTTGTCCAGTGCCATATTGCTGTTCGTTTATTTTTGATGATCTGCCATCGGCCCGGATCCGGCCCGGACCCATGGCCTGCCCGCGAGCCTTGCGGGGACCCCGGCCCTGACCCAGCGCGAGCCTTGTCTTCGCCCCGAAAAGGAGCCCCCCCCATTATCCCAGCCGCACCGTCCTGCGCTCGATCCGTTTGCTGTAATGGCTGCCCTGGAAGATCCGGTGAACATAGATCCCGGCCACCTGCACCTCATCGGGGTCCAGTTCGCCCGGCCGGACCAGTTCTTCCACCTCGGCGATGGTGATATCCCCCGCTTTTGCCATGGGGACGGAGAAATTACGGGTCGTCTTCCGGAAGACCAGATTGCCATAGCCGTCGCCTTTCCATGCTTTGACGATCGAAAAATTGGCGTGGAGGGCATGCTCCATCAGATGGGGCTTCCCATTGAACTCCCTCACTTCCTTGCCGGCAGCGATCTCCGTGCCATACCCGGCCGGCGTAAAGAAGGCAGGGATGCCCATGGCAGCCATCTGGATACGGGTGGCAAGGGTGCCCTGCGGATTCAGCTCTACCTCGAGCTCGCCGCTGAGCAGCTGTCTTTCAAACTCTTCGTTCTCGCCTACATAGGAGCTGATCATCTTCCGGATCTGGCGGGTCTCCAGCAGCATGCCCAGACCAAAGCCATCCACCCCGGCATTATTGGAAATGCAGGTCAGGTCCTTTACTCCTTTGCGGACCAGGGCGGCTATACAGTTCTCCGGTATCCCGCAAAGGCCAAAACCTCCCAGCATGATAATGGCCCCGTTCTGGATATCAAAGATGGCATCATCCGGGCCTGCGAATATTTTTTGCATCTGTGGCAAGATTTAAGACCATAAAAATACAATTAAAATGAGCATACCCGATGGGCTTCTGTGAGCATGCCCCGTGCGCTTCTGAGGCCGTCGGGGAATGGCGTGGAGAAGCCGGACGATTTCCGGACCCGACCGGTATCCGGGTATGCCGACGATGCCGCCGACAATGCCGCCGACAATGCCACCAGGGCTTTGCCAACGATACCGCTATGGTTTTGGGAATTTGGCGTGTAGACTGTCGCGCCTTGATTTGAGCGCCTTCGAGTGGAGAAAAAAAGTGGGCGATGGTCTGACATTCCCGCCGGCGGCCGGATTTACCGGAACGGTCGTGGTAGTAACAGGCCTCGCTTGTCCGGGTGGAACCACAGCCTGGCCCGGCTTTGGTAATGATTGACCCGGCGCGGCCTGTCCGGGCGGACGCGTAGCCTGTCCGGGCGGCGTCGATTTTTTCGTCGTATCCACAGGGTGACTGTAAGAATCCGCACGCAGCCGGTTGGCGCGGGCAATGACGCTGTCCATCAGCGTTTTGGTAATATCGGGTCGTTCCAGATAGAACTGGTAGCTTCTCCGGAACTCCTCCAGGGTCACATGATGGACCTGGAAGACCTGCTGATAGAGCTTCAAAGTTTTCAGCTTCAGACCGGCGCGGAACGAATCCTTGAGCTGGGCGATCCGGAAAGAATCCTCCACCCGCTGACGGGCGGAATCCTTCGCGCTGAGATGTCGCGCGTCCTGACGGACAGAAGCCCTGGCCTTTCCCCGGAGCGCCGCCGAATCCTTCGAACTCAGCCTCACCGCAGTTCCTCCTGTCCCGCCGGTCCCTGCGATCCCTGCGGAATCTTTCACGCTCAGCCGCACCGCTGCCTCCGCGCGTTTCGCGGAATCCCTCCGGAGGATCCGCAACGAATCCTTCCAGTCGATCTGCTGGGAATCCTTTGCGATATAGCCGGAGGCGAACTGATCCGCCTGCACCATGTCCCAAAGGATCTTTCCCATCTCCTCGCGCGGGATCACATCCGAAGGGATCTTATCCCGGTCGACACAACCCGTCATCAGACAGCAAAAGACCAGCAGGCACCCGGCAATCCTCATTGCAGTTCCTGTTTATACTTATTGATATTGCTGATATCCATTTTGGTCAACAGGTCCAGCGCGCGCGACTTTTCATCGGGCGGGGACTTCTGGAAGATCTTGGACAATTCCCCCGACCTGCTCTGGAAAAAGAACTGCATGAACATCGTATTGGGGGTTTCCGTATTGACGGTATTGAGCATATTCAGCGCATTCAGCACGCCATTGCGCGCATCGGCTTCCTTATCGTACATCTGGTCGAGGCCAGAACGGTAATAGCTGTAAAGGGCATCATGCACCAGGGTGTATTTGCTGTTGGTGAGGTTATCGATCAGCCAGTACCGGTTGCGCACCCCGTCGAACGCTTTCCATCCGGTGATATCCCGTCCGTCGGGTGCATTGTTCACGATATTCAGGGCCTTCTGGTAATAGGGATCGCCTCCGCGCAGGGCATACGAATCGAAATTCAGCCCCAGGATGATATATACATAATACGCGAGCTCGGCCGTCAGGTTCGCCGCATAGGGCTCGGAACCCTGTATCCTGTTCTCATTGAAATCCAGCGGCTGGAATTCCACATACCGGAAAGCAAACGATTCGTCATTGAAATTGATAAGCGGACTCTGGTAAGAAGAATTGAAGACCGGCCGGCCGGCCTGCACGACAAGAGAAGCCTGGAAGGTATTGTTATCGCCGGAGGTGCTGATATTGATCAGGAAATTGCAGACGATCTTTTCATTGGTCTGGAAGCTCTCGTTGCTCCATTTCCGGTTGGACAGAAAATCCTGCAGCGCGCCCTGCAGCGTCTTGAATATTTTATGATCGACCGAGTTGCCGACCCGGGTGGCGTTTACGGTGATGTTGGCCTGTAATTCCTGGGCCCGGAGGGAAGACTGCGCCATTCCCAGCAGCAGCATCCACAAAAGATAATGTTTACGCATACAACCTGTTTACAACTCTGTCAACGATATCCCTGGCCACTTGTTGTTTGGGCTTTTGCTCATAGCTGAACTCCTGCCCGCCCGCCTCGAAAATGGTGATCTTGTTCGTATCGTATCCGAAGCCGGCGCCGGCATCGCTCATGGTATTCAGCACGATGAGGTCCGCATGCTTGGTGCGGAGCTTGTCCAGGGCATATTCTCTTCCGGCGCTGGTCTCCAGCGCAAAGCCCGCCAGCACCTGTCCTTTTTTCTTCTGTTCGCCAAGGGTCCGGAGGATATCTTTTGTCTTCGTCAGCTCCAGCACCAGGGCATTGTTATCCTTTGTTTTCTTGATCTTTTCTTTTGATGGGGTGGCCGGGGAGTAATCTGCCACCGCCGCCGCCATAATGGCAATATCCGCAGCGGGCCATTTTCCAAGACAGGCCATATACATTTCTTCCGCCGACTCTACCCGCTGCACCGTCACGCCGGGACTGTCGGCCTCCAGCGGGGAAGGTCCCAGGACGAGGTCTACCAGCGCCCCTCTGCGCGCCAGCTCGCGGGCGATCGCGATGCCCATTTTTCCGGAGGAATGGTTGCCGATGAAGCGGACAGGATCGATGGCCTCATAGGTCGGCCCGGCCGTTACAAGGGCCCTTTTACCCGCCAGGTCCTGTTTGACGGCGGCATCCGCGTCGCGTCCCGAACCCGGAGCCCCCTTGTCCTCACCGCCCATCGGGGCACCAGCCATGCCGTTACCTTTCCCATTGGCTCCGGTGGCGCCTTCCGCAAGGAAATGACCGAGGATGAACTGACCGATCGTTTCGGGCTCCGCCATCCTTCCATTCCCATACAGCCCGCTGGCCAGCTCGCCTTTTTCCACAGGGATGACCGTATTGCCAAAGGCGCGGATCTTCTCCAGGTTGGCCTTTGTTGCCGGATGGAGCCACATGTCTTCGTCCATGGCCGGCGCCACCACCACGGGGCAGGTCGCCGACAGATAGGTTGCCAGTAAAAGATTGTCGCAGAGGCCATTAGCCATTTTGGCGAGGGTATTGCAGCTCAGCGGAGCGATCAGCATCAGATCGGCCCAGCGGCCGAGCGCAACATGGTCCGACCAGGTGTCCGCTTCGGACAGGCCGGTCAGAACAGGATTTTTTGAGAGCGTAGACAGGGACAGGGGAGTAACAAAATCTTTGGCTGCGGGCGTCAGGATCACTTTCACCGTCGCCCCGCCTTTTATAAGAAGCCTTACAAGCAGCAGGGATTTATAGGCCGCAATGCTTCCTGTAACACCCAGTAAGATTTTTTTTCCCTGGAACATAAGGAAAGCTTATTTGAACAGATCATCATCGTTCTTACGGTAGTAGATCTTGTCTTCCATGAATTCCTGTGTAGCCAGCAGGGGGGAATTGGGCATTTTTTCATACGCCTTGGAGATCTCGATCTGCTCCTTGTTCTCATGGATCTCTTCCAGGCTGTCGGTATGGCTGGCGAACTCCTCCAGTTTGTTGTGCAATTCCTCCTTGAGGGAGATATTGATCTGGTTGGCCCTTTTGGCAATAATGGCGATCGATTCGTACAGATTACCGGTCTTTGCCTTGATATCGGTAAGATTCTTCGTCTCCACCACATTCGTGGTGTTCGCGTTAACTTGCCTTCTTAACCTGCTCATTTTTTACAGCTTTAATGTTGTTTTGAGATAAATTCAGATACTCCTGCACATTCTTCAGCAACTTACTTTCAGGAAAACGGTCGGTGAACTCATTACATTGTGTTACCACGATGCCAAACCGCTCTTCTTTTCGCTCTTCAACGCTTTGCAGCGCATATTGATAGTCGGCTTTTATCATCAGGAGCTTGTACAGATCGCTCTTTTCCGAATCCGGGTAGCTGTTCATCAGGCTGTTCAGCACGGTGGCCGACGCCTTGTAGAACTGCGCACCCATATCAAAATACAACTGTGCGGTCTCGTATTCCTTCAGCTCCAGCTTGGCCCTGCACTTGTCGATGATCTCGGTGGCCTCTTTCACCCTGGCCGAGCCGGGATGCTGGTTGATAAAGGCCTGCATGAACCCGATCGTCTTGGTAGTATTCGTCTGGTCCAGCTGCACCTTTGGGGACTGCTTGTAGAACGTAAAGGCCCGCATATAGTCCATTTCCTCGGCCTTGGCGCTGTTGGGGAATACCTCTACAAAACCCTTGTACAGGTTCTCGGCATTCGCATAATCCTTCAGATAATACGCGCAATAGGCAAATTTGTAATAAATATCCTCGAAATGCTCGCTCCCCTTGAAAACGCGGAAAAGTTCCTCGAAGAGCTGCTGCGCATGGTTATAATCCTTGTCCGCATAATACTTGTCCGCTATCCTCAATTTGTAATCGTAGTCATTGCTCTTCTGGACCTTCGAGAACTTTGAACATGAATTAAGCGTAACGATCCCTATAAGTAATACAGTCAGTAGTCGCATAGTAGAAGCTTGCAAAATTAAGGTTTTTAAGTCGAAAACGCAATGTCTTTATGGCGGTGCCGAGTTTGCGGCAAATATGGAAGGAAATCCTGTTTAACCCAAAAAATGCTCGTTAAGGATTAGATAAAAGGACATTACGCCGTGCGGCGAGGCGGAGCGGCAGAGTACCGGCCCGTGCGGGAGCTCAGGATGCCGCGCACAAAAAAACCCCCGGAATTACCGGGGGTTTTATCCTTATTGATTGATAATGAACGAGTTATTATTTTTTCCTCAGGTTCGGGTGCGGAGCAGGCACCGTGTTCGGGCCTTCTTCGCCTGTACCGTCCTTCAGGTCTACCGTATTCTCTTCGCCACCACTTTGTCCGTAGCGGAAGATGAAGCGGTCGGCGCTGATCCCTTCTTTCTCTACCAGATAGTTGATCACGGCATTAACACGATCCCAGCTGAGCTGCTGAGCTGCCTTGCTGGATTCGCCATAACCGATCACGGCTATCTTACAATTGGGGCTGTTGCGCAGTTTTTCCGCTGTGCTGGCCAGTAAAGCCTGGTTGTCCTTGCTCAGGGTAACCGTTCTGCCCTTGAAATTGATGCTGGGCAGGTCGCCGACATTACATTTGGAACGTCCGCCGAAATTGCCGGAATCGAGCGCGGCCTTCAGGTCCTTGCAGCACTGGGGATCGGGGCATTTACCAACGCCATCAGCATCCACGGGCTGACACTGGGTCGGGGTAATGAGCTCCTTGTCCTTGCAATCCGGTACGCCGTCGCCATCCGTATCGCGGCTCACGCCATGCGAATCGACCGGGCAACCTTTGGGCGTGTTTGGCTCGAGGTCGAACTGGTCGGTGACGCCATCTCCATCCGCATCATCCAGTACGGGTTTGGGAAGCTTCATATGACGGGGAGCGTTGATCTCGTTGTAGGCATAATCCAGAGGATTGAGCCACCAGAGAGGTTCAACGGCATGCTTGCCGATATTCATATTGATGCCGATCGACAGGAAATTATAAGAATCCGCAGACCTTGTGGCAGCGATGCTCTGGGTAGCGCCAACCGTAAAGTTGTTCTGCCATTGCTGCCCGTCGACCAGGTCGGAAGTGGTAAAGGTGAACTTATCTTCGATCGCCAGGTTGAACTTGTTGTTCAGCTTGAATTCAAATCCAAGGCCGGCCACACCGACGAGGGCCAGCGGAGCGCCGCCCAGCGTACCATTGGCGCTGCCTCTTTCCGCCATCGTATTCCAGTCGCCTGTGGTCACGTCCTTCACCGCCTTCAGGATATCCTTGCGGTGTTTGTAATCCTGGTTGGGGAATGTGGCCATAACATTGGCATAACCCGGGACGTAGCTTGCGTTCGCTTTATAGAAAGTGCTGTAGGTCATTGCGCCTATACCACCGAACAGATAAGCGTTCCAGCCAGTCTTGGCTCTGTGGAAGTTGATATTGTTCAGCGAGAACACGCCCTGTATGCTCAGTTCGTGCACGGTTGACCGGTAGTTGTAAAAAATAGGGTTGTAGTTGCCCAGCACATCGCCCGGATAAACCGTGGTCAGCGCTCCGTTCTTTCCGTAAGACTGTGAAGGCTGATAGTTCAAGCCTTTCAGCCTGATCCAGTCGTATTCCGCTCTGAGAGAGAAGACATAGCCAAGCGCCTTGCGAACATGTACACCGAATCCTCCGGTAGGTCCCCAGTTATGGACGTCCGTAACGCCGGTAGTCAGGCCTCCTTTGATTCCGATCTCCCATTCATTTCTAGGTTTTGCAGGAAAAGGATAGGCATTGTTTAAAAATTCATTGTGTTGCGAGAGTCGTTTATTAGGTATGAGAGAGGAGTCCCGAACATCGTAGCTGCTACCCACCTGCTGGGCATACGAGTACGATATAACCAGGCAGAGGAACCCGATTAAAAGAGTGAATTTCTTACTTGCCATAACTGATATTTATGTGAATGAATGAATTAAACCTGAGAAGAATATGAGCAAAAATAGAGTTTTGACGAGCAAAAATCAAATTTTTTTAACAATCCATATAAAAATAAATGCTTATTAATCGGACCGTTAGACAAGTTAAATTTAAAATTAGATGCTTTGGGAAGAAAATATTCTCAAAGTAGTAATATTGCTTCCCGTTGTTACCCAAATTCAGCAGCCCAAAATAAAATTTTCGTCAATGATCCCAGGTCAATGAAGATAGCGCAAGTCATATTACGTGAAGAACTGGCCATTTTTGAAAAAAAGTTCAAGGAGGCTGTGAAAAGCCAGGTTCCTTTGCTGGACAGGATCATGCGCTTCATTGTCAACAGAAAAGGCAAGCAGATGAGGCCCATGTTCGTCCTGTTATCGGCTAAACTTTGCGGTCAGATCAACGAATCCACCTACCGGGCCGCATCCCTGGTAGAGTTATTGCATACGGCTACCCTGGTACACGACGACGTGGTGGACGAGTCGCTGGAAAGAAGGGGCTTTTTCTCCACATACGCACTATGGAAAAGCAAGGTATCCGTACTGGTGGGCGACTATCTGTTGTCCAAAGGGCTATTGTTGTCCCTTGACCATAACGATTTCAGGATCTTACAGCTTATGTCAGACGCAGTCCGCCGGATCAGCGAAGGGGAACTGCAGCAACTCGAAAAATCAAGATCGCTCAACCTGAGCGAAGACGTTTACTTCGAAATTATCGGCAATAAGACGGCTTCCCTGCTGGCCTCCTCCTGCGCGGCGGGCGCTTTTTCTGCTTCGGGCGACGAGATCCTGACCGATAAATTACGCAGCTTCGGTGAGAAGATCGGGGTCGCCTTCCAGATCAAGGACGATCTTTTCGACTATGGCAGCGAAGACGTGGGCAAGCCGACCGGGAACGATATCAAAGAAAAAAAACTCACCCTGCCGCTTATCTATACCCTGAACAGCACCGATAAGGCCACCCGCAGGGAGCTCATCTACATCATAAAGAATCAGAATAAGGACCCGCAAAAAGTGCGGCGGGTCATCGACAAGGTGGTGGAAGCCGGTGGCATTGAATACGCCACCCGGAAAATGAATGCCTACCGCGACGAAGCATTGAGTATTTTATACACATTCGAAGACAGCGATACCCGCAAAGGCCTGGAAGAGCTGGTCCGGTACACGACGGACCGGAAATACTGACCGGCCTTTTTACGATCTTCGCGCCTGAGCGCAGGAAGGCGCCCAGACGATCATCCCGTCCAGATATTGCCGACAACGATAACCAACGATTATGCAGAAACGCTGGAACATACTGAGCGCCGATCCCCGGAAGACGGCTGCATTGCAGGCAGGGTTGAAGATCAGCCCGGTCCTCTGTCAGGTGCTGGTACAGCGTGGCATCGAGACCTTCGACCAGGCGCGGGATTTCTTCCGTCCTCAGCTGAGCGGCCTGCACGATCCCTGGCTGATGAAGGACATGGACAAGGCCGTTGGCCGCATCGTCTCCGCCTTCCGCGACCAGGAAAAGATCCTCGTTTACGGAGATTATGATGTGGATGGCACGACGTCCGTGGCCTGTCTTTTCCAGTTCTTTCAGAAATGGTATCTCCCGGGGCTGGTGGATTTTTATATCCCGCTCCGCTACCGGGAAGGATACGGCGTTTCGAAGATGGGGATCGATTTTGCAAAGGAGAATGGCTTCACGCTGATCATTTCCCTCGATTGCGGGATCAAGTCGGCCGACCTGATCGGCTATGCCGCGTCCCTTGGAATAGATTTTATCGTCTGCGACCATCATCTCCCCGATGCCCATCTGCCCCCTGCCGTCGCCATCCTCAATCCCAAGCAGGACGGTTGTCCTTACCCGTATAAGGAGCTTTGTGGCTGCGGGGTCGGCTTCAAGCTGATCACCGCCCTGGCCCAGAAGCTGGATTTTCCGCCGGAAGAGGCCTTCGCCTATCTGGACCTGGTCGCCACGGCCATCGCGGCCGATATCGTGCCTATCGACGGGGAGAACCGTATCCTTGCTTATTTTGGCCTGAAAAAAGTGAATGAGAACCCGAATAACGGGATCCGGGCGCTGATCCAGCTGAGCGACCTGCAAAAAGAGCTCAGTATCAACAACCTGATCTATATGATCGCCCCGCGGGTGAACGCGGCCGGCCGGATGGACGATGCGAAGAAAGCCGTCATGATGTTCATCGCCAGGAATTTTGAGGAAGCGCTGGCCTATGCCGTTATGCTGCAATCCGACAATACCGACCGCAAGGAAGCCGACTCCAGCATGACGGAAGAAGCACTGGCCATCCTGGAGAAAGACGGCCCACAGCCCCTGAGAAGATCCACTGTCCTGTTCCAGCCCCACTGGCATAAAGGCGTGGTGGGCATCCTCGCATCCCGGCTTGTGGAAAGATATTACCGGCCAACTGTCGTGCTTACCCGCAGCGGGGAAATGATCGCCGGCAGCGCGAGGAGCGTGATCGGCTTCAATGTCTATGAGGCCATCCATGCCTGCCGGGAACATTTACTGGGCTATGGAGGCCATTTCGCGGCGGCCGGGCTCACCCTGCTGCCGGAGAATATAGAAGCCTTCAGTATAAAATTCGAGGAAACGGTGGCCGCCATGATCGAGCCGCGTTCGCTGGTCCCCGAGCTCTGCATCGATGCGGAGCTTGATTTTGCATCGATCAGGCCCGCTTTTTATAATGTACTCTCCCAGATGCAGCCCTTTGGCCCCGGGAATACACAACCGGTCTTTGTCGCCAGGCGGCTCGTGGACAACGGCTATTCCCGGATCGTCAAGGAGCAACATATCCGTTTCTCGCTGGTGCAGGGCGATATCCAGCTGACCGGTATCGGCTTCGGCCTGGCGGAAAAATTTCCGCTGCTGGCCAACCGGCAACCCGTCGATGTGGTCTTCACCCTCGAGGACAACGAATGGAACAATCAGAAGACGCTCCAGCTCAAGGTCATCGATCTGGAGCGGAGCAGATCTTAGCGATGCGGTCCCGGTCTGATCACTCCCGGCACCATCGTCCCGCTACCCATTTCGCACCGCAATCCGATTCCGGACCTGATTTTGCCAGGCCCGCCTTAAGCCTCCAGTATGATCCGGCTCTTCTGCGCCTGCGCACCGCTCATCAGGTCCACGCTCCGCTGGATAAATGCCGTCAGCTCATTTCCTTTCAGCAGGCCCTGCGACAAGAAGGCGAGGTCCGCGAGATTATGTACCAGCTGCTCCTGTTTGTTCTTGTCTTCCTGTTTCAGCACCGACTGATAGATCGGATGATTGCCGTTGACGGTCAGGGTCACTTCATCGGGCATGCTGGCATAAAACCCACCCATCTGTCCGTTGATGGCGGCCATATCTTTCATGCGCCGCATGAATTCCGGTCTTGTCGCCAGCACCGGCGGGGCTTCCGGGCTCAGTCCCTTTATTTCCACCGTGACATGCAATCCCGAGGCCTCTCTGCTGAAGAGCTCCTTCAACTGATCCTCTTCTTCCTTGTTCAGGACCGTTTCCGATGCCTCGGCCTTGTCGATCAGGTTATCGGCGATATCCGAATCCACCCTTGTAAAATGCACATCCGGCCATTTCATTTCCATCTGATTGATAAACGCCGCATCCACGATCGTCTCCAGCTTCACGATCTTATATCCTTTTACAAGGGCCTGCTGGATATAGCTGTCCTGCTGCACCGGGTTGCTGGTATAAAGGATCACCAGCTTGCCTTCCTTATTTTTCTGCAGGGATTCGGTTTCCGTCCTGTATTCGTCGAGTGTGTAGAACTTGCCGCCTTTGCTGTCTTCCATGATATGGAACTTCAGGGCTTTTTCGAGGAATTTGTCGTCTGTCATCATGCCATATTTCACGAACAGGCCGAGGCTCTCCCACTTTTCTTCGAATTCCTTTCTTTCTTTGGTAAAGAGCTCGTCCAGTTTATCCGCCACTTTTTTGGTGATATGGCCGTTTATTTTTTTTAAGTTCGGGTCCCCTTGTAAATAACTGCGGCTGACGTTCAGCGGTATATCCGGGCTGTCGATGACGCCATGCAGGAGCATCAGGAATTCAGGAACGATATCCTTTACTTCATCGGTGACGAAGACCTGATTGCTGTAGAGCTGGATCTTGTCCTTCTGCATTTCATAGCTCTGTTTGATCTTCGGGAAATAGAGGATCCCCGTCAGATGGAAAGGGAAATCCACGTTGAGATGGATCCAGAAGAGCGGGGCCTCGCCGTAAGGATAAAGCTCTTTATAAAAGTCCTGGTAATCCTGGGGGGTCAGCTCGCTGGGTTTTTTCGTCCAGGCCGGGTTGGTATTGTTCAGCTGAGTGCCTTCGAACCGGATCGGCACGGGGAGGAACCGGCAGAATTTTTTGAGGATGTTCCGGATCCGTTCGGCATCGAGGAACTCAGCGCTCTCGTCGTTGATATGCAGGATGATGTCGGTGCCTCTTTCCGGCTTGCTCCAGCCGGGTCCGGCCTCCGTGGCAGCTTCACCCGTGCCATCGCCACCGGCGCCTTCCAGCTCAAGGGTATACTCGGGACTGCCATCGCATTCCCACCGGACCGCAACGGCGTCTTCCTTGTAGCTCCTGGTGATCACTTCCACCTTTTCGCTCACCATGAAGGACGAGTAGAAGCCCAGGCCAAAATGGCCGATAATGTTCGCCTCATTCTGCCCCTTGTATTTGTTCAGGAATTCTTCCGCCCCGCTGAAGGCCACCTGGTTCAGGAACTTGTCGACCTCTTCGGCCGTCATGCCGATCCCCTTATCGGAGATGGTGATCGTCTTTTTTTCAATATCCAGCCGGATATCGATGCCCAGATCACCAAGTTCGCCCTTTGCCTCGCCGGATGAGGAGAGGGTCTTCAGCTTCTGCGTGGCATCCACGGCATTGCTGACCAGCTCACGGATAAAAATGTCGTGGTCGCTGTAGAGGAACTTCTTGATGATGGGGAAGATGTTCTCGGTCTGAACGCGGATATTTCCTTTTTGCATATTTTAATGATTTTGGGAGCTGATGGTATCCGCTGGATCAGCGGCAAGAGCATTCAACAAACAAAATGCCATTTACCCCGAATCTGACACACTGTCAACCTGCCGGGGCCGGCGCGATCAACTCTTCGGCTGCCGCCGTCGCCGGCTCCTGCCCGATCTGCAGCCCCGGTCAGTCCCTGCCTCCGGGCAATACCTGACCTCTTCCTTAGGGCCGGGGCGCGGCGGCAGGATCGGGGGAGATCCATCAGTAATGCACAACAATATGATAACCAGATAATTGAAAACTAACCAACTGGGATCATCGGCGACATCGGGGCAGGCGAGGTGGAGGACACGCTCAGCAACCAGGGAGAAATGCCAAAAATGATCCGATTTCCCCCGGTAATTTCCCCGGGATGCATTACCTTTGCACCCCGTTTGTACGCAGACCGGTTTATAGCCGGACGGGGCAGGCGGGAATACACAGCATTATTCATTTTTAAACCAAAAACAGGGATCATGAACAATTACGAATTGATGGTGATTTTTACCCCTGTGCTATCTGAGGAAGACTACAAAGTCGCCCAGAAAAAATACACTGCCTTTATCAAAGATAACGGAGGAACAGTGGTGCACGAAAATCCCTGGGGTCTTAAATCACTGGCGTATCCCATCCAGAAAAAAACTACCGGTCTGTACTGGGTTCTGGAATACGATGCGCCATCCGACTTCAATGAGAAGCTGAAAATTCAGATTCTCCGCGATGAAAGCATTCTGCGTTTCATGGCTACGAAACTCGATAAATACGCCGTCGAGTACAACAACCGAAAGAGAAAAGGCGTACCTACAGGAACCGAAAAATTGGAGGCGTAACCCATGGCAAAAGCAAATGAGATTAAGTACCTCACGGCCATCAAGCCGGAGAAGCGCGCGAAGAAATTCTGCCGTTTCAAGAAATACCATATCAGGTATATCGACTACAAGGACGCGGAATTCCTGAAGAAATTCCTGAACGAGCAGGGTAAATTATTGCCCCGCCGCATCACGGGTAATTCTCTGAAATATCAGCGTAAGGTATCCGACGCGGTGAAGAAAGCCCGTCAGATGTCATTACTGCCTTATGTAACGGATCTTTTAAAGTAACCTCACCCTAATCCCGTCTCCGACGGGAAACAGTCCGCCGGTTGCACGGCAAACGGTGGATTGGGACAACGGTGAACAAACGACAACAGTTTATGGAAATCATTTTGATTCAAGACGTAGATAACCTGGGCGCCGCTCACGAGAAAGTAAGCGTGAAGAACGGGTATGGCCGCAACTACCTCATCCCGCGCAAACTGGCGGTAGAGGCCAATCCATCCAACCTCAAGCAACTGGAGGAAAGGCAGAAGCAGCTCAAGAAGAAGGAAGCCAAGTTGCTCGCCGAGATCAACAAGGTGATCGAGGTCCTGAAGGCATCTCCGCTCAAGGTAGGCGCCAAGACAGGCACCAGCGGAAAGATCTTCGGCAGCGTGACGTCCGTGCAGCTCGCACGCGCCATCCGCGACCAGAAAGGCTATGAGATCGACCGCCGCCGCATCACGATCATCGACGAAGTGAAGGAACTGGGCAGCTACAAGGCGAAGATCGACTTTGGCAATGGCAACGAGACGGAAGTAGAGTTCGAAGTATCGGCCGAATAGGCAGCATGATAAACAAATAGTTATTTATTTGAAAGCCCGTGAATAAATCACGGGCTTTTTTATTGGCGTCACCGGGATGCCTGGAATTCCTTAAAAAATATCAAAAGGGGCCGGTACAAACCCTGTTTTCAGGGTGACAAAAGGCTCCAAGAGGCTGATTAGCTGCTATTTCCAGAGATTTAACACAAAATTTCGATAAGTAATAAAAATCCCTATCTTTACAATAGCTCTATTGTTTTTAGTTTTATTGTGTGCTGTCGTAACTTTCTTTTCGGTCAGATTCCACGGTTCATTGTATACTAAAAGTAGAGTGTGTTTTTTTTTCATTTTTTAATTTTTTGTACAATGAACATCTATGTAGGCAACCTCTCCTGGCAAATGACCGATGAGGATCTCCGGAATCTTTTTGAGCAACACGGCACCGTTGGGTCTGCCAAAATTGTAAAAGACAAAGTTTCAGGCCGCAGCAAAGGCTTCGGTTTCGTAGAAATGGAAGACGATGGCGAAGCGCAGGCTGCTATCACCAACCTCTACGACAGTGAAGTAATGGGCCGTAAGATCATCGTCAACGAGTCGCAGCCTAAACAACAGGGCGGCGGAGCCGGAGGCGGTGGTGGTTACAAGAAAAGAAGCTTCGGCGGCGGTGGCGGAGGCGGTGGCTACAAAAAAGGTGGCTTCGATCGCGGCGGTGGCGGCGGTGGCTACAACAGGGATTATTAATTTATTCTAATCAATACATCTTTGTTCAAATCCTTCCTGGTAGTAATACCTGGAAGGATTTTTTATTTATGCGCATTGGGGACAATGCCGGCGCAATCGGGCGGCCGGATCCGGCATCAGGTGAGGGTGATCGTCTCCGGGGCTGGAGCGTTGCAGCGGCGGCACTTTGTTCCGCGGCCCTCGAGGCCGGCGAGCGGTATGGGCATAAAAAAACCCGTTCAGAATAATCTGAACGGGCTAAATGAATATGGCAGCTACCTACTCTCCCGCATTGTGGTGCAGTACCATCGGCCATGAGGGGCTTAACTTCTCTGTTCGGTATGGGAAGAGGTGAACACCCTCGGCAAAACCACCATAAGAATATACACCAACCTTTGATCTCAATAAAGAAATTGAAGGGAGGTTAATAATGTACATATTGGGAAGCTGTAATACAAAGTGAGTATTATTAACCATGACCGAAGTCATGAGATAATAAAAAAAATTAAAGCATACGGGCAATTAGTACTACTCGGCTTTAATGTTACCATTTTTATACCTGTAGCCTATCAACGTCATAGTCTCTGACGACCCTTAAAAGAAAACTCATCTTGTGGAAGGTTTCACGCTTAGATGCTTTCAGCGTTTATCCTGTCCGTACATAGCTACTCTGCACTGCACCTGGCGGCACAACAGATACACCAGCGGTACGTACGACCCGGTCCTCTCGTACTAAGGT
>Ga0193726_1000128_pt1 | contig 107265 bp, 105 predicted proteins | sample H2c1metaG_FD_144928 | JGI IMG/M metagenome (GOLD analysis project Ga0193726, IMG submission 144928) | Soil microbial communities from a riparian zone of the East river system, Colorado, United States - H2c1 | ecosystem: Environmental > Terrestrial > Soil > Riparian zone | place: USA: East...
GTCGTGCTTGATCTTGATGCCGGTGATCTCGGTGAACGCCTTCGCCAGCGTCTTGGCTTCGTATTCGTGCGTCGTGATGGTTTCCGAGACGACGTTGACTTCCATCCCCTTGAAGGGCTGCGCGGCCTTTTCGAACCACTGCAGTTCCTTCAACTGATCGGCCTTGGACAAGGTCGAGGGTTGAAATTCGCTATCGATCCACCTCTGTGCGGTTGCGTCGTCCGCGCGCGCCGGCGCGGCCATCGTCACCGACGCCGCGATCAGCGCCGCAGCGCTGGTCATCGTCATAAAACGAGTTCTGGTCAAAGGACCGTTGCTCTTCACCAAGTGTCGCATGTTGGTTTCCTCCGTTGCAGCGACAAACTAACTTCAGGCCCGGGTTGCCCCCGGATCTGCTCTTTTTCGGATGTCTCAGACGGTGCGGAAAATCGCCACGGCCGAAACAAGCGAAATCACGGTGGCGAGCCACAGGCTCGACAATTCAGTTCCTTCTTCTCCGATCGGGAGCGTCAGCAGCGAGTCGGTGCCGACGAACGCGATCCATAAGAGATGAATGACGGCGGCTGCGATCAGCGAAATGAACAGCCGGTCGCCGCGCGTGGTCGGAATGCGCAGGATGCCGACGCGCTCGGCTTCCGGATAGGCGACCGCGAGCCAGGTCATGGTGGCCAGCGTGCAGGCCAGCAGCACGAAGAAAATCAAGGTCGGCAGCGTCCAGGCCATCCATGCGATGTTTTCCATGACTACACCCGGCCCAGCGCGAAGCCGCGCGCGATGTAATTGCGGACGAACCAGATCACCAGCGCGCCGGGAATGATGGTGAGCACGCCGGCGGCCGCCAACAGGCCCCAGTCCATTCCGGCCGCCGACACCGTACGGGTCATGACCGCTGAAATCGGCTTGGCGTTGACGGAGGTGAGCGTGCGGGCCAGCAGCAACTCGACCCACGAGAACATGAAGCAGAAGAAGGCAGCTACGCCGATGCCGCTGGCGATCAGCGGCACCAGAATCTTGACAAAGAATTTCGGGAACGAATAGCCGTCGAGGAACGCCGTCTCGTCGATCTCGCGCGGCACGCTGGAGACAAAGCCTTCGAGGATCCACACCGCCAGCGGCACGTTGAACAGGCAATGCGCCAGCGCCACCGCCCACGGCGTATCGAACAGGTTGAGCGCCGAATACAGATTAAAGAACGGCAGCGCGAACACCGCGGGCGGCGCCATCCGGTTCGACAGCAGCCAGAAGAACAGATGCTTGTCGCCGAGGAAGCGGTAACGTGAAAACGCGTAAGCCGCCGGCAGCGCGAACGAGATCGAGATCACGGTGTTGATCAGCACGTATTTCAGCGAGTTGATGTAGCCGGAATACCAGCTCTCGTCGGTGAAGATGCGCACGTAATTGGCTATGGTCGGCTGGTGCGGCCACAGCGTCATGGTCGAGACGATCTCGGTGTTGGTCTTGAAACTCATATTGACCAGCCAATAGATCGGCAGCAGCAGGAAGATCAGGAACGAGATCAGGATGATGCGGCGGCCGGGAATCGAATGCATCACGCGGCTCCCTTTTCCGGCCGCTCAACGCCGACATTGGTCATGACGGTGTAGAAGACCCAGCACACGATGATGATGATCAGATTGTAGACGATCGACAGCGCCGCGGCCTTGCCAAGGTCGAACTGTCCGAGCGCGATCTTGACCAGCTCGATGGACACGAACGTGGTCGAATTGCCCGGGCCGCCGCCGGTCACCACGAAGGGCTCGGTATAGATCATGAAGGAGTCCATGAAACGCAGCAGCACCGCGATCAGCAGCACGCGATTCATCTTCGGCAACTGGATCGCGGAAAATACCGCCCAGCGCGAGGCGCCGTCGATTTGCGCCGCCTGATAATAGGCATCCGGAATCGACTTCAAGCCGGCGTAGCACAACAGCGCGACCAGGCTGGTCCAGTGCCAGACATCCATCACGATGACGGTGGCCCAGGCGTCGAAATCGTTGGAGACGTAATTGTAGTTCATGCCGATGCCGTTCAGCACATAGCCCATCAGGCCGATGTCGGGCCGGCCGAATATCTGCCAGATAGTGCCGACCACGTTCCACGGAATCAGCAGCGGCAGTGCCAGGATGACGAGGCAGACCGCGACCCGCCAGCCATCGCGCGGCATCGACAGCGCCACCACGATGCCGAGCGGCACCTCGATCGCCAGAATGATCGCCGAGAAAGCCAAATTGCGCAGCAGCGAGGCGAGGAACCGGCCGCCGAGATCGGTCGACGGATCGAGCAGTTCCTTGAACCAGCCGACGCCGTTCCAGAAGAACTGGTTGTTGCCGAACGTGTCCTGCATCGAATAGTTCACCACCGTCATCAGCGGCAGGATCGCGGAGAACGCTACGATCAAAAACACCGGCAGCACCAGGAACCAAGCCTTTTGGTTGATGGTCTTGTCCATCACGCAACCCCCTCGACGAGACGGCTGTCGGCATAGATGTGCACGCGCGACGGATCGAACTTCAGGCCGGCCTGCGCATCGGGAATCGAAAATCCCGGCGGCACCCGTGCATTGAATTTGACATCGCCGATCCGCACCCGCGCGAAGCGGACGCGCCCGAGGTCGTCGATGCGCTCGATATTGGCGGTCAGCAGGTCCGGCGCAGGCGGCGCGACCTGCACGAATTCCGGGCGCACACCGACCTCGATGTTGGCGCCGGACGGCAGGTGATCGTAGCTGCGATTCAGTGCAATGACATGACCGCCGATCACAGCCTCGCGGCCCTTCACCTCTGCCGGCACGATGTTCATGCCGGGCGAGCCGATGAAATAGCCCACAAAAGTATGCGCCGGCTTGTCGAACAATTCCGCCGGCGTGCCGCTCTGCACCACGCGGCCGTCATGCATCACCACCACCGTGTCGGCGAAAGTCAGCGCCTCGGTCTGGTCGTGGGTGACATAGATCATGGTGAGATCGAGGTCGCGATGCAGCGCCTTCAGTTTCGAGCGCAACTGCCATTTCAACTCGGGATCGATCACCGTCAGCGGCTCGTCGAACAGCACCGCGGCGACGTCGGAACGGACGAGGCCACGGCCGAGCGAGATTTTCTGTTTTGCATCCGCCGTCAGCCGCGTCGCCTTGCGCGCCAGATAGGGCGTGAGATCGAGCAGCCGCGCGATCTCTGCGACCCGCGCGTCGATCTCGGGCTTGGGCACGCCGCGGTTCTTCAGCGGAAAGGCGAGGTTCTGGCCGACCGTCATGGTGTCGTAGATCACCGGAAACTGGAACACCTGCGCGATATTGCGCTTCTGGGTTGACAGCGGTGTGATGTCGACATTGTCGAACAGGATTTTGCCGCGCGACGGCGTCACGATCCCTGAAATCAGGTTGAGCAGCGTGGTCTTGCCGCAGCCGGATGGCCCGAGCAGCGCATAGGCGCCGCCCTGCCGCCAGGTCATCGAGATCGGCTTCAGCGCGAACGACTCCGGATCGGCGGCATTGCCGCCGTAGGAGTGCGCGAGATCGACGAGGTCAATGCGGGCCATGCGCCATCTCCCTCACATCGAACCGGGGGCCGCGACCAGACGGCCGGCGGCGTCGAACACGAATAGGTCGTTGGGATCAAGCACCGCATCCAGCGTATCGCCGGGTGCGAATTCATGCACGCCCTGCAGCACTGCGACCCAATTCTGGTCGTCGCGCTTCAGATGCACGAAACTTTCCGAGCCGGTGATTTCCGTCACCGTCACGGTCGCTGAAAAGGCGTGGCGGTCGGCAATGCCGTTGGCGACTTCCAACTGGTGCGCGCGAAAACCGACGCGATAGGCGCCGTCGCTTAAAGCCGCGTAGAGCCCGCTTGCGGGCGCCTGCACGCCGCCGGCGTATTGCACCGAGCCGTTGTGCTTTTCGATGCCGACGATATTGAGCGGCGGATCGGAAAACACCTGTGCCACGCGCAGCGTATCGGGATGGCGATAGACTTTCGAGGTCTCGCCATTCTGCAGTATCTCGCCTTCCCACATGCAGATGGTGCGGCCGCCGAGCAGCAGCGCTTCGGAAGGCTCGGTCGTCGCATAGACGAAGATCGCGCCCGACGTCTCGAAGATGCGCGGCAGTTCGGTGCGCAACTCTTCGCGCAGCTTGTAATCGAGATTGGCGAGCGGCTCGTCCAGCAGCACAAGATCGGCGCCCTTCACCAGCGCACGCGCAATCGCGGTGCGCTGCTGCTGTCCGCCGGAGAGCTGCAGCGGCGTGCGCTGCAGATACGGCTCCAGCTTCAGCAGCTTTGCCGCCTCCTGCACCCGGCTTTCAATTTCGGCGCGCGGCTTGCCTTGCACGCGCAGCGGCGAGGCGATGTTTTCATAGACGCTGAGCGACGGATAATTGATGAACTGCTGATACACCATCGCCACCGAGCGCTTGCGCACGTCGACGCCGGTGACATCCTTGCCGTCGACCAGCACGCGGCCTGAGGTCGGCTTGTCGAGGCCGGCGAGCAGCCGCATGATCGAGGTCTTGCCCGACAGTGTCGGTCCCAGCAGCACGCTTAAGGTGCCGCGATCGAGCGTCAGAGAGACGTCGCGGATGGTATCGATGCCGTCGACCGCGCGGGTAACATGGTCGAGCGAAACGCTCATGTCCGCCCTCCCGCTTCCAGCAAGGGACGCTCGGCCTGTGCGCGATGCGCGGATATCCAGCCGTCGAGCGCCGATATCTCGGCGGCCGACAGGCGCAATCCCAGTTTGGACCGCCGCCACACGATATCTTCAGCCGTGCAGGCCCACTCGTTCGCGATCAGGTACCTGACTTCGCTCTCTGTCAACGTTCCGCCGAACGATTGACCGAGATCGGCAAAGGATTTCGCGTTGCCCAAAACCTTGCTGGCGCGGGTGCCATAGGCATGCGCAAGACGGCCCGCATGCGCCGGGATAAGGAACGGATAGCCGCGCTGCAGTTCCGCGGTCAGCGCCGCGATCGCCGAGACGTCGAGGTCGCCGCCCGGCAACGGCGATTTCGCGGTCCAGCCTTGCTTCGCGGCCGCGCCATTCAAATACGGCGCGAGTTTTTCCAGCGCTTCCTCGGCGAGGCGGCGATAGGTGGTGATCTTGCCGCCATAGATCGACAGCAGCGGCGCGCCGCCGGGCGTATCGAGTTCGAACACATAATCGCGGGTGGCGGCCTTGGCCTCGCTGGCGCCGTCGTCATATAGCGGACGCACCCCGGCGTAGGTCCACACCACATCCGCTGGGCTAACGGGCTTGGCGAGATATTCGCTGACGGAATCGCAGAGATATTTGATCTCTTCTGCCGAAGCCTTCACCTTGGCAGGATCGCCGTCGTAATCGCGGTCGGTGGTGCCGATCAGGGTAAAATCGTCCTGATACGGAATCACGAAGACGATGCGGCCGTCGCTGTTCTGGAACATGTAGGCGCGGTCGTGGGCGTAGAGTTTTCGCACCACAATGTGCGAGCCTTGCACCAGCCGCACTTTGGCCCGCGCATTGACGCCGGCGCCCGACGCCAGCACCTCTTCGACCCACGGGCCGCCGGCATTGACCAGCGCGCGGGCTGAGATGGTCGAGCGCTCGCCGCTAGCTTTGTCTTCGACCGTGACCTGCCAGATGCCGTCGGCCTGCTGGATTTGAACCGCGCGCGTGCGGGTGCGGATATCGGCGCCGCGATTGGCCGCGTCGCGCGCGGTCAGCACCACCAGCCGCGCGTCGTCGACAAAGCAGTCCGAATATTCGAATCCCTTGGTGTAGCGGCCGGGGACCAGGGGCTGCCCGACCTCGTCATGCGCAAGGTCGACCGAGCGCGTCGGCGGTAGCAGCTTGCGGCCGCCGATATGGTCGTACAGGAACAGGCCCAGCCGCAGCAGCCACGCCGGCCGCAAGCCGGAATGGTGCGGCAGCACGAAGCGCAGCGGCCGGATGATGTGGGGCGCGATCTGCCAGAGCAGTTCGCGTTCGATCAGCGCCTCGCGGACCAGCCGGAACTCGTAATATTCGAGGTAGCGCAAGCCGCCATGCACGAGCTTGGTCGACCATGACGAGGTGCCGCTGGCCAAATCATTCATTTCACAGAGGAAAACGGAATTACCGCGGCCCGCCGCGTCGCGGGCAATGCCGCAGCCATTGATGCCGCCGCCAATGATCGCGAGGTCGAAAACCTGACCCAAAGACGCTTCCTCATGCTTTTTTGGCGCACGATCCCGGCAAAGGGCCTCGCCGCTGTTCGCTGATTTTCAGATTCAGCGATTTAGCTTTCGTTTTTGGATTAAAGCACAACCAAAAGCGAAAGCAATATGATTAACGGAACTTGGGTGGGTGAGTAGGCCACCAGCGCCTCCCCCGCGCAGTGCGCCCCCCTCGCCCCGCTTGCGGGGAGAGGGTTGGGGTGAGGGGATTCTCCACGCACTCGGACTCGCGGAGAGTCCCCCTCACCCGCCTCGCATCTGACGATGCGAGGCGACCTCTCCCCGCAAGCGGGGAGAGGTAAGAAAGCCGCGCGGGGGAGAGGTGAAGAAATCTATCGCGCCCGCAGCGGCGTGACGGTGGACTCGGTGTCCGCGTCGTCGGCGTCGATGTCGGCCTTGGGCATGGCCTCGATCACCGCGATACCGCGGGTGTGGCAGATGTTCGCCAGTCCCGCCGGCAGCGGCGCATCGGTGACGAAAGTCTGGATCTGGCTCATGTGCGCGATGCGGACCGGGGCGGTGCGCCGCATCTTGGTGGAATCGGCGACCAGCATGACACTGCGGGCATTGGCGATGATCGCCTGCGCCGCCTGCACTTCGCGATAGTCGAAATCCAACAGCGCGCCCTCTTCGTCGATCGCCGACGCGCCGATGATGGCGTAATCGACCTTGAACTGGCCGATCAGGCTGACCGCGGTCGAGCCGATCAGGGCGCCATCGGCGCGGCGCACGGTGCCGCCGGCGACGATCACCTCGATGCGCGGATGCCGGTACAGCAGCATCGCGACATTGAGATTGTTGGTGATCACCAGCAGGTCTTCATGTGAGGTCAGCGCGCTGGCGACTTCCTCGGTGGTGGTGCCGATATTGATGAACAGCGAGCAGCCATTGGGGATTTGCGTCGCCGCCGCCGCGCCGATCGCCTTCTTCTCGTCGGCGGCGACGAAGCGGCGCGCCTCATAGGCGAGGTTCTCGACGCCGGAGGCAATGATGGCGCCGCCGTGAATCCGCGTCAGCGAACGGTGATCGACCAGGTCGTTGAGGTCCTTGCGGATGGTCTGCGCCGACACCTCGAAACGCCGGGCAAGGTCCTCCACCATCACCCGGCCAAAAGCGCGGGCGATGTTCAGGATCTCGGATTGGCGATGGCTCAAGCCCGGCATGGCGGTCCTCACGCGATACGGGCCGTATCGTGCTGCGGTTTGGCGAGCGGGTCAACAACCTCGTCGTCCCCGCGAAAGCGGGGACCCATAGCCGCCGACGTTGGTGATTGAACACAGATGGGGCGACGTCATTGCTTAACGCGAACGACGGTGGTTATGGGTCCCCGCTTTCGCGGGGACGACGTGGTGAGAGTTCACGTCGCGATCACCGCCCCATCCCGCGCAATCGCCTGCGGATGGCCCTGCTCGTCGATCGACACGTAAGTGAAATTGCCGTCGGTGACGAGGATCGACTGCATTTCCTTGCGGCGCACCACCCAGGCTTCGAGATGCACGGTGACCGAGGTGCGGCCGATGCGGACCAGATTGGCGTAGACCGAAACCAGGTCGCCGACGTAAACGGCCTTGCGGAAGTTCATCGCCTCGATCGCCACCGTGACCGTGCGCGATTTCGCGACCTTGGAGGCGAAGATGCCGCCGCCGATATCCATCTGGCTTAAGAGCCAGCCGCCGAAAATGTCGCCGTTCGCGTTGGTGTCGGCCGGCATCGCCAGCGTACGGATGCAAAGATCGCCTCGCGGTTCGGTTTCGGTATTCGGGAAGGCGTGAACGGCAGGCGTGTCGGTCATTTGAAATCATCCCAGCCGGCATCGGGATTGAACCGGTGTCCGAATTTCACCGCCAGCGCGCGAAGCGTATCGACTACGTCATCCGCGCCGCGCGCGCGCGCGTAATTCAGCGGCCCGCCGCGGAACGGCGCGTAGCCGGCACCGAAGATCATCGCGCCATCGACGGTATCGGGGTTATCGACAATGCCCTCGCGCAGGCAGGCGACGCAGACATTCGACATCGGCAGCACGAGGCGATCGATCATTTCATCGGTGGGCTTCTCGGTCGTTGCCGCAGCCGACGACTTGTCGGCCTTGCCATCCTTCCAGACGTAAAAACCCTTGCCGGTCTTGCGGCCGAGTTCGCCCCTCGAAACCTTTTCGCGCAGCCAGGCCGGCGTCGGCGGTAGCAAATCGCCGAATTTCGAGCGCAGCATGTCGCCGACCGCGAGACAGATATCGAGCCCAACCTGATCGGCGAGTTCGATCGGCCCCATCGGCATGCCGAATTTTTCCGCCGCGGCGTCGATGACCGATTTGTCGATCTTCTCGTCCAGCATCACCATCGCTTCCAGCATGTACGGCGTCAGCGCGTGGTTGACGAGGAAGCCGGGCGAGCTCTTGACCAACAGCGGCAGGCGTTCGATGGCGCCGACGAAGGCGAGCGCTTCCTTGAGCAGTTGCGGATCGGCGCCGTCGTGGCTCACCACCTCGACCAGTTGCAGCCGCGACACCGGATTGAAGAAATGCAGCCCGACCAGCCGCTCCGGCTTCTGCAGCGTGGTGCGTAGATCCTGCAGCGGAATGCTGGAGGTGTTGGTGGCGAGAATAGCGCCTGGCTTCATCTTCGGCTCCAGCGACGCATAGACCTTCTGCTTCAGCTCCAGCTTTTCCGGCACCGCCTCGATAATCAGGTCGGCATTGCGGACCCCTTCGCCGTCGAGATCGGGAATCAGGCGATCCAGCGTGTCGCGCTGCTCGGTGCGCTTGTGGATGATCTTGCCGTAGAGCTCGGCGGCGCGCTTGATCGCGCCGGCGATTGGTTCCGGCTTCATGTCGGCGAGCGTCACCCTTAAGTCCCGATGCGCGCACCACGCCGCGATGTCGCCGCCCATCGCACCGGCGCCGATGACATGGACGTGCTTGATGGTATTGCCGGAGCCCGCGGTTTTCTTCATCTGCTCGCGCAGGAAAAATACGCGAATGAGATTCTGCGCCGTCGGCGTCACCATCAGGTTGGCGAACGAGGTCTTCTCCGCCTTAAGCATCGCAGCCCTGTCGCCGCCGTGCTTTTCCCACAGGTCGATCAGCGCATACGGCGCGGGATAATGCTCGTGCGGCGCCGCCTTCCCGGCCTCGCTGCGCATCCGCGAGGCGAGCAGGCCGCGCACCGGCTTGAGATTCAGAAACTCATTCAGCATGCCGGGCCTGGCGCGTTTCAAGCGGCCGAGCACCGCGTCCTTGACGGCGTTGCGGACGTGGCGCTCCTGCGTCACCGCATCGACCAGCCCCAACGCACGCGCCTTCCGCGCCTCGATGGTCTTGCCGGTCAGCATCAAGGTCATCGCTTGCATCGGATTGACCAGATGCGTGAAACGCGCGGTGCCGCCGAGACCAGGATGCAGGCCCAGCATCACCTCGGGAAAGCCGAAGCGCGCGCCATCGATGGCAATGCGCGATTGGCAGGCCAGTGCCACTTCAAGGCCGCCGCCGAGACAGAAGCCATGAATCACCGCCACGGTCGGAATCTTTAAAGCTTCGAGTCGGTCAATGATGGCATGCGCGCGGCCGATCTGGGTTTCCACCGCGTGGGAATCGGTAGCGCCGCGAAATTCATTGACGTCGGCGCCGGCGATGAAGCCGGAGGTCTTCGCGGAGCGAATGGCGATCCCGGTAGGACGCTGGCTTTCCAGCGCCGCCAGCACGGTGTCGAATTCCTCCATCACGTCAGACGACAGCGTATTGGCGCTGGCGCCGTCGCGGTCGAACAGCAGCCACGCGATACCGTCGCTATCGCGGGTGAGCTTGAAATTGCGATACGGTCCGGCCGCGCTAGGTTTGGGGCCGAGTTCGAGCACGCGGTCGGCGAGAACGTCCATGATCTTTGAGTCCATGATCACACCGTCTCGATCAACATCGCGCCGCCCTGCCCGCCGCCGATGCATTCGGTGGCGATGCCGCGTTTGGTGCCGAGCCGCTTCATCGCGTTGACGAGATGCAGCACGATGCGGTTGCCGCTGCAGCCGACCGGATGGCCGAGGCTGATCGCGCCGCCATCGACATTGAGTTTGGTTCGATCGATCTCGCCCGCGGCCCCGTCGAGGCCCAGAATCTCGCGGCAGAATGTGTCGTCCTTCCACGCCGCGAGACAGCCCAGCACCTGCGTGGCAAAGGCTTCGTTCAATTCCCAGGTCTCGATATCCTGCAGCGTCAGTCTGTTGCGCTTGAGCAGTTCAGTCGCCGACAGCACCGGGCCCAGGCCCATGATCGAGGGATCGAGCGCCGACCACTGGCTATCGACGATGACCGCCTTCGGCGTGAGACCGTGCTTCGCCACCGCATCTTCCGACGCAAGGATGACCCAGGACGCGCCGTCGGTGATTTGAGATGAATTGCCGGCGGTAACCTGGCCCCATGGCCGCTCGAACACCGGTTTCAATTTCGCCAGCGTCCCCGGGTTGGAATCCGGCCGCACGCCGTCGTCGTGATCGTAAAATCTGCCGTCGCGCGCGAACGATGTCTCGACCTCGCCCTTGAGCCAGCCCCGTTTTTGCGCATTGGCGAGGCGCTTGTGGCTCTCGGCGGCATAGGCATCCGACTGCGCGCGAGTGATGCCGAACAGATGGCCGACCACCTCGGCGGTTTGCCCCATATTGAGTTCGGTGATCGGATCGGTCAGGCCGCGCTCAAGGCCGATGACCGGCTTGAAATAGCTCGGCCGGGCTTTCAGCGCCGCCGCGGCCTTGGCGAACACGCCTTTTGCGCCGGCGAGGCCAGCGAACCAGCGCACGCCCTGCTGCGGCCACACCAAAGGCGCGTAGCTCAGCGCTTCCGAGCCGCCGGCCAGTATCAGATCCGAGACGCCCTCGCGAATGTAGCGATAGCCGGTGTCGATCGACTGCATGCCGCTGCCGCAATTGATCTGCACCGTGAACGCCACCATCGCCTCGCCCATGCCGAGCCGCAACGCCGCGACGCGGGCGGGATTCATCTCGTCCGCGATGACGTTGACGCAGCCGAGAATGACAGAATCGAACGCATCAGGCGCAAACGGCTGCCGCATCAGCAGCGGCCGTCCGCATTGCACGGCGAGATCGACCGGCGTGAACGGGCCCGGTCCGCTCCGCGCTTTCAGGAACGGCGTCCGGCTGCCGTCGATGATATAGACCGGCCGCACCATCAGCTCGCTGCCCGCTTTTCACCGAGTTCCTGAAAGAACTGATGCACGTCGGCCGGCTTTTTGTAGATCGGCGACAGCGCCTCCGGGGCGAAATCATCGACCTCGATCACCTTCGACACCGCGTCGTGCGCCGCCGCGAGTCGATCGCCCTCTCCTTGCGTGATCACGCCCTTCTTCACCGCCTCGCGCCAGTCGCGGATGTGGGCCGCATGCATGCGTTTCGAAATGTCCTCGGCGGCGGTGACGAGCCGGAACGCCTTCTCCAGCCGCGCGACACCGCGGTCGTCGTCGACAAAGGATAGGTTCGGCGTCAGCCGCTCGCGCGCTGCCGACGGCTCCAATATCAATTGGGCACATTGATGAACGGTGAGATCGGAAGGTCCGATCGCGCGCGCGCCGAATGGCTGGATCAGGAATTTCAGAATCACGGCGACGAACCGGTTCGGCAAATTGGCCAGAATTTCCGCAAAGCGGTTCTCGATGGTCTTGAATCCCGTCGCCACGCACCATTCGACTGCCGCGAAATCCTCTTGCTGACGGCCCTCGTCCTGCCAGCGCTTCAGCACGGCGGACAACAGATAAAGTTCGGACAGAATATCGCCGAACCGCGCCGACAACATTTCCTTGCGCTTCAGCGCGCCGCCTAATGTCAGCAGCGCCATGTCGGCGCACAGCGCGAAGGCCGACGAATAGCGCGAGAGCTGGCGATAGAAGGAGGTGGCGGCTCCGGCGTCGGGCGCGGGCGCAAAGACGCCGCCGCTCCAGCTTCGGCCCCACGCCCGGAATAGCGTGGTCACGCTATGGCCGAGATGTTTCCAGAATGCCTTGTCGAACGCGTCCAACCCCCTAGCGTGATCCTCGTCGCCGAGCGCGTTCATCTCTTCCAAGAGATAAGGATGCGCGCGGATCGCGCCCTGGCCGAAGATGATCAGATTGCGGGTGAGAATGTTGGCGCCCTCCACCGTGATGCCGACCGGCACCGAGCGATAGAGATTGCCCATGTAATTCTGCGGGCCGTCGATCACCGCCTTGCCGCCGTGGATATCCATGGCGTCGTCGATCACGGTCCGCATCCGCTCGGTGGCGTGCAGCTTCATGATGCCGGAGATCACCGCCGGATGGCGGCCCTGGTTGAGCGCGGCACAGGTCAGCCGCCGCGCGGCGTCGAGCAAATACGCAGTGCCGGCGATGCGGGCCAACGGCTCCTCGATGCCTTCGAACCTTGCGATCGGCACGTTGAACTGTTCGCGAATCCGCGCATAGGCGCCGGTGGTGCGCGCCGCATAGGCCGCACCCGCCGCCGACAGCGACGGCAGCGAGATGCCGCGCCCGGCGGCAAGCGCCGTCATCAGCATCTTCCAGCCTTGTCCCAACCGTTCCTGCCCGCCGATAATGTAATCCATCGGGATAAAGACATCGCGGCCCCAGTTCGGGCCGTTCTGAAACACCTGCATCGACGGCAGATGACGTCGACCGATTTCGACGCCGGGCAGATGGGTCGGGATCAGCGCCACGGTGATGCCGAGTTCTTCCGTTGCGCCGACCAGATGATCCGGGTCATAGGCCTTGAACGCGAGGCCCAGCAGCGTCGCCACCGGACCGAGCGTGATGTAGCGCTTGTGCCAGTTGAGGCGGAGGCCAAGCACTTCGCGGCCTTCGAAATTGCCCTTGCAGATGATGCCGGAGTCGATCATCGAGGCGGCGTCCGAGCCGGCTTCCGGGCTGGTCAGCCCGAAGCATGGAATCTCGCGGCCGTCAGCGAGGCGCGGCAACCATTGTTGCTGCTGCTCTTTGGTGCCGAAGCGCATCAACAGTTCGCCGGGGCCTAGGGAGTTCGGCACCATCACGGTGACGGCGGCATCGAGCGAGCGCGACGACAGCTTGCGCACGACTTCCGAATGCGCGTAGGGCGTAAAGCCAAGCCCGGCATATTCCTTCGGAATGATCATGCCGAAGAACTTTTCGCGCTTGATGAAATCCCACACCTCGCCCGGCAGGTCGCGCAATTCCCAATTGATCTTCCAGTCGTCGAGCATGGCGCAGAGCGCATCGACCGGGCCGTTGAGGAATGCATCCTCCTCGGCGGTCAGCGTCGCCGGTGCTGTGGCGAGCAGTTTTGCCCAATCGGGATTGCCGGTGAACAGGTCGGCGTCCCACCAGACATCGCCGGCCTCCAGCGCCTCGCGCTCGGTATCCGACATCGCCGGCAATACGCCGCGCGCCCAGGAGAAGATCGGTTTGGTAATGTTGTCGCGGCGAAAGCTCATGGCAATGGCCTCGTGGAGGAAGCAGGCGGTGCGGAAACGCGCAGTGCGGGAGACACAGTTCAATCTAGCAGGAAAGCTGGCACCTTCGCATTGAAAGTAAAGCGCAATTGATCCAAATGCGGAAGCAGCCGATAACGTCAGGATACCGGTACAGTTCCGAAAAACGCGGCAAAACGCCGATGCTGGAACGCAGTGCCTGAATTTGGTAGGATGTTGGCATGCGCCGCGACGATGTCATTGCCAGACTGAAGGAAGCCGAGCCCGCCTTGCGGGCGCGCGGAATCCGCCGCGCGGCCGTGTTCGGTTCGATCGCGCGCGGCGACGACCACCCGGACAGCGATATCGACATTCTGGTGGAATTCGAGCTCGGGGCCGAAGGGACGATCTACGAATATGTCCGCCTGAAAGAATTTGTCGCAAGCCTGTTTGACGGCCCCGTTGACGTGATTGACCGGGACGCGCTCAAGCCTCATCTGCACGCGCCTGCTGCGCGGGATACGTTCTATGCTTTCTGAGAAAGAACGCGGCGCGCTCCGCGAGCGACTGCCTCAACCAGACTAGCGGCTCCGTTACCTCGCCCCGCTTGCGGGGAGAGGTCGAAGCCGGAGCGCAGCGAAGGTTTCGGGTGAGGGGGACTCTCCACGCACTCGGACTCGCGGAGAGTCCCCCTCACTCGTCTCGCATCTGACGATGCGAGACGACCTCTCCCCGCAAGCGGGGAGAGGTGACCATCTCTAGTCCGGCCGCACCATCTCGAACATGGCGTCCGGATTGATCACGAAATAATCGCCCTTGCGGCCGGCGCGCACGATCGGGCGCGCCAATGCGGTCTGATAGACGCCGTCCTTGATCAGGGCCTTGTCGATATGGACGGCGACGACCTCACCCAGGGTCAGCCACGCCTGCGCCTTCTTGCCGTCGGCGCCCTGCAGCTGGATGATCTGCGTCAGCTTGCATTCGAACGAGACCGGGCTTTCCGCCACGCGGGGCACGTTAACGAGCTTGCCCGGCACCGCGGTGAGGCCTGCGATCTTGAACTCGCTGACGTCGTGCGGGACATGGGCCGCCGTGGCGTTCATCTGCTGCGCCAGATCCATGGTCGCGAGATTCCAGACGAACTCACCGGTTTCCTGGACGTTGACGACGCTGTCCTTCCAGGAGGTCGAGGAAAAACCGATAATGGGAGGGGTGTAACAGAAGCCGTTGAAGAAGCTGTAGGGCGCGAGGTTGATGTTGCCCTTCCTATCGCGCGACGAGATCCAGCCGATCGGGCGAGGTGCTATGATCGCATTGAACGGATCGTGCCGGAGCCCGTGGCCGTTTTTCGGCTCGTAATAATGCAAATCTTTCGGGCTCGATACGTCCACGCGAATCTTTCCTTCACTTACCGTCATTGCGAGGAGCGAAGCGACGAAGCAATCCAGTCTTTCTTGATTCTCTGGATTGCTTCGCTGCGCTCGCAATGACGAACTACTTTTTGCCCTTCGGCGTCAGGCCGTCGATAACGAAATCGATCATCTGATCGATCGACGGCCCCGGCTTGTCGGCGCATTGCGCGATCATCTGCGGATGAAAGAACCGCATCATCGCGGTGCAACTGCACATCGCCGCCAGCGGTACGTCCGGGGCTTCGAATTCGCCGGATGCCGCGCCCGAGGCGATCACTTCGGCGATTGTCTCGGTAATCCGCTCCATATGCGCGACGCAAACGTCCCAGCTCTCCTGCATCGCGATCTCGACCATCTCGTGCAGTTTCGAATCGCCGACATAGCGCTCGGAGTTCATGCGGTGGATGGCGGTCATCAACTCGCGCAGGCGCCGCGCCGCCGGTCCCGGCCCCGACGCGATTGTCTGCGCGGCATCCTCGACCTCGCCCATCAGGCCGCGCGCCACGCCCTCGTGGATCGCCTTCTTCGAATCGAAAAAGCGATAGACGTTGGCCGGGCTCATCCGCAGCACTTTGGCAATGTCGGCGACGGTGGTCTTCTGGTAGCCGATTTCGCGAAACAAACGCTCCGCCACCACGAGAATCCGCTCCCGTGTGCCAGCTTCGATATTGTCCGCAACCATCGTCATGTCAGGCTTAATGTTCAATTATTCCGCCGCCTCGGCAAGCGGAAATGCAGGCTGTGATTCGCCGTGATGCTGCGGCGCAAGGCCAACATGCTCATTGGGACCGCTTTCTTCAAGGCTTTTGCGGAACCAGAGTGCGTAGAGGCCCGGCAGATACAGCAGGGTCAGGAAGGTCGCGACGAACAACCCGCCCATGATGGTAATCGCCATCGGTCCCCAGAACGCCGAGCGCGACAGCGGGATCATCGCGAGAATCGCCGCCAGCGCCGTCAGCACCACCGGGCGCGCACGCCGGACCGTGGCTTCCACGATCGCCTCGCGCCGGGTCAGGCCGTGGGCGACGTCGGTTTCGATCTGGTCGACCAGGATCACGGCGTTGCGCATGATCATCCCGGCCAGCGCGATCAGGCCGAGCAGCGCCACGAAGCCGAACGGCTTGTTGGCGAGGTTCAAGCCCAGCGACGCGCCGACGATGCCGAGCGGCGCGGTCAGGAATACCAGCAGCAGCCGCGAAAAACTCTGCAGCTGGATCATCAGCAGGGTCAGCATGACAATGACCATCAGCGGAAACAGCGCGAAGATCGAGGCGTTGCCCTTGGCGGATTCCTCGAACGCGCCGCCGGCCTCGATGCGATAAGCCGGCTGCAGGTTGTCGCGAATGTCCTGCAGTTTGGGCCAGATCTGGTTGGTGACATCCGGCGGCTGCACGCCATCGACGACGTCGGCACGCACGGTGATCGCCATGTCGCGGTTACGCCGCCACAGGATCGGCTCCTCATGGGCGTATTCGATTTTCGCAATCTGCGTCAGCGGCACGGCAACCCCGTTGCGCGAGGTGACGGTGAGATCGCCGACATGGCCGAGGTCGAGGCGTTCGGACGGCACCGCGCGGGCAACCACGCCGACCTTCTCGATGCCGTCGCGCACGGTGGTGACCGGCGCGCCCGAGATCAACATGGCGAGCGCCTGCGAGACGTCCTGCGGCGTGAGACCCAGTGCACGGGCGCGATCCTGATCGACCACGAGCTTGAGGTAAGGCGACTGTTCGTTCCAGTCGAGCTGCGGGTCTTTGACGTTGGGATTCTGCCGCACCACGTCGCGCACCCGGTAGGCGATGTCGCGCACGGTGTTGGCATCCGGGCCGATCACGCGGAACTGGACCGGGAAGCCAACCGGCGGGCCGAAATTGAAGCGATCGACGCGTACGCGCGCTTCGCTCAGCGTGCCGCCATCGACCGCCGTTTCGATCTTCGCCTTGATGCGCTCGCGCGCCTCGACGTTCTTCGCGACGATGACGATTTCAGCGAAGGCTTCGTTCGGCAATTGCGGACTGAGCCCGAGCCAGAACCGCGGCGAGCCCTGGCCGACGTAAGCCGTGTAGGTCGCGATGGCGCCGTCGTCCTTGAGCAGGGCTTCGGCCTTTTTCACGGCCTTCTCGGTGACGTTGAACGCGGTGCCCTCTGGCAGGCGCAGCTGCAGGAACAGCTCGGGCCGCTCCGACAGCGGGAAGAATTGCTGTTGCACATGGCCGAAACCGACAACGGAGAGCGCAAAGATGCCGACCGTCGCCGCGACCACCTTGATGCGATGCTCGACGCACCACTGGATCATGCCGCGCAGGATACGATAGACGCGGGTCTCATAGACCGCGTGCGGATCGTGATTGTGGCTAACGGTAATGTTGGGCAGCAGCTTGACGCCGATATAGGGCGTGAAGATCACGGCCACGAACCACGACGCCACCAGCGCGATCCCGACGATCCAGAAAATGCCGCCGGCATATTCGCCCACGGCCGAATTGGCAAAGCCGATCGGCAGAAAGCCCGCGGCGGTGACCAGCGTACCGGTCAGCATCGGAAACGCGGTGGATTCCCAGGCAAAGGATGCCGCGCGCATGCGGTCCCAGCCCTGCTCCATTTTCACCACCATCATCTCGACCGCGATGATGGCGTCGTCCACCAACAGCCCGAGCGCGATGATCAATGCGCCGAGCGTAATGCGATGCAGGTCGAGCGACATCATGTTCATCACGATAAAGACGATCGCCAGCACCAGCGGCACCGACAGCGCCACCACAATTCCGGTGCGCCAGCCCAGCGCCAGGAAGCTGACGAACAGCACGATCGCCAGCGCCTCGATAAAGGAATGCACGAATTCGCCGACGGCATGCTCGACCACTTTCGGCTGGTCGGCGATCTGTTCGACATCAATGCCCTGCGGCACCGCGGCCATGAACTCGTCGGTGGCCTTCTGCACATCCGCGCCGAGTTCGAGAATGTTGGCGCCCTTGGCAGTGACGACGCCGACGCCGAGCGCGGGTTTGCCTTCCTGCCGCACGACAAAGCTCGGCGGATCGACGTAGCCGTGGGTGACGGTCGCGATATCGCCTAGGCGAAACACGCGGCCGTTGCTTTCGACGGGTGTTTCCGCGACCGCCCTGGCGCCGTCAAGCGCGCCGGTGACGCGCAGCGGCACGCGCTGCGAGGAGGTTTCCACCGTGCCGGCCGGGGTGATGTTGTTCTGCTTGGCGAGCGAATCGAACAACGTCTGCGGGGTGATGCCTAATGTCGCGAGCTTGGCGTGCGAGAATTCGACATAGATCTTTTCGTCCTGCGTGCCGTAGAGGTCGACCTTGGTGACGCCCGGCACCTTCAGCAATTTCTGGCGCAGGCCTTCGGCGGTTTTCTTCAACTGCGCATAGTCGGCGCCGTCGCCGGTCATCATGTAGAGAATGGAATCGACGTCGGAGAATTCGTCGTTGACGACCGGACCGAGCAGCCCCGCCGGCAACTGGCCTTGGACGTCGAGCAGTTTCTTGCGCAGCAGATAGAACAGAAACGGCACGTCCTTCGGCGAGGTCGAATCCTTGAAGGTGACCTGCATCGCGGTAAAGGACGGCTTGGAATAGGTCTGCACCTTCTCGAAACCGAGCAGTTCCTGCAGCTTCTTCTCGATGGGATCGGCGACCTGGGTCTGCATTTCCGCAGCCGTCGCACCGGGCCAGATCGCCGAGACGTTGACGACCTTGACGGTGAAGAACGGATCCTCGGCGCGGCCGAGCCGCTGATACGAGAAGAAACCGGCGGCGCTGAGCGCGATCACCATAAACAGGATCAGCGCGGGATGGCTGACCGCCCAGGCTGAAAGGTTGAACCGCTTCATCGTACCCTCCTCGCTTAGAACGACAGCGACGACACGACCCGCACCTTCTGGGCCGGATCGAGTTTTTGTACGCCGAGCACGACTACCCTGGCGCCTTCATCGACGCCGCCGGAGATCACGACGTCGTCGCTCTCGTAAGCTTTCACAGCGACGGGCTTCAGCGTCACATCGCCCGCGTCGTCGACGATATAGAGCGATGACGCCGCGCCCTGACTGAACAGCGCCGACAGTGGCACCCGCGCGACTCTTTCGGTCGCAGGATCGGACAGCGTCAAGGTCGCGGTCATGCCGAGCGAAACCTTGTCACCGGCGTCGGGCAGCGAGAATTTCGCCAGATAAGTGCGCGTCGCGGCATCGGCTGACGGCGAGATTTCGCGAAGTTTTGCCGCATACTTCCTGTTCGGCTCGGACCACAGCGTCACCGAGGCTGTCGCGTCCTTGGCGCGGCCGAGCAACGTCTCGGGAATCGCGACCACCGCTTCCTTCTCGGCAAAGCGCGCGACGCGGATCGCGGTCTGGCCGGATGCCACCACCTGGCCGGCGTCGATCAAGGTTGCGGTGACGACGCCGCGGGTGTCCGCGACCAGTGTCGCGTAGGAGAGAGAGTTCTTGGTCAGCTCGACCGAACGCTCGGCGCGGTTGAGCCGCGCGCGGGCTTCGTCGGCGGCGGCCCTGGCCTGATCCATCTGCGCGTCGGTGGTCCAGCCTTTTACGCGCAAATCTTTCGCGCGGTTCTCGGAGGCAGCAGCCTGGGCGAGCACGCCGGTGGCGGCTGAGAATTCGGCCTCGGCTTGCTCGGCCTGCAGCTTCAGATCGACTTCATCCAGCGTGGCGAGCGGCTGGCCGACATCGACGGTCTGCCCGACCTCAACCAGGCGTTTTGCCACTTTGCCGGGGACGCGAAAGCCCATGTCGGTTTCAATGCGGGGCTTGATGGTGCCGACAAAACTGCGCTCGGGCGATTCCGCTTCGTAATGCACGGTAGCGACCAGAACGGGGCGGCCCGGAGCCGATTTCTCGGCGACCCTCTCGTTGCAGCCGACCAGCGCAACCGCCAGCAGGGCGATACTCGCACCAGTTAGAAGCTTGTAATGATTAGCGAAAATCGAACGAGCCAACATGGCAGCTTCCCTCATCTGAATGTGAGGGAAAGTGTGGATTATTAACTGACGATTGTCAATATTCGTCACTAATCAGGATTTCGTGAATGGCCGCTCCGGGACCGTGCCCCGGACGCAGCGCAGCGCCATAAGCGCGTTTACGCGCGTCTTCGACGCGCTATGGCCCTTGCGAAGCGGTGCGCTGCAGAGCCGGGGCCTAGCTTGCTTGCTTAAGCGGGGTCCCGGCTCTGCGGGGAGCGGCATGAAGAATGCCGCACCGCGTCCGGGACACGAGAGCGATTGCGAACCCGGAATGACCGCAACGGGCTACTTCCCAGCCGCCGGCGTCGCGAACTCCGCCTTGGTCTCGTGCCCGCCTAAAAACACCAACAACCCGCCGATCAGCGGCAGCACCGCGAGCACCAGCAACCCCGTCTGAGTGCTCCCCGTGGCTTCCTTGACCCAGCCGATCAGATAGGGCCCGCCGAACCCCGCGAGGTTGCCGATCGAATTGATCAGCGCGATGGCGCCGGCGGCGGCGGTGCCCGAGAGCCACGCGGTCGGCAGCGTCCAGAACACGCCGAAGGTGCAGAAGATGCCGATCGCGGCGATAATCAACGCGATCATCGTAATCGTCGGATCAGTGACGAGGCCGGAAATGCCAAGGCCGATTGCGGTGACGAACAGCCCGAGCGCGACATGCCAGACGCGTTCCCGGGTCTTGTCGGAATGCCGCGCCCACAGGATCATCGCGATGGTGCCAAACACGTAGGGGATCGCGGTGACGAAGCCGGTCTGCGCGTTGGAGAAGCCGAAGGCTTTGACGATCTGCGGCAGCCAGAACTGCATGCCGTAGAGCGCGCCGACGAAACCGAAATAGATCAGGCTGAGCGTAATCACTTTCGGTGAGGTCAGCGCCTGCCCCAGCGTGAGATGCACGGCCTGCTGCTTGGCGGCATTCTCAGCGGCGAGACGCGACGACAGCCATGCCTTCTGCTCTGCGCTAAGCCAGTCCGCCTTCTCGGGCCGATCGGTCAGATAGAACCAGGTGATGATGCCGAGCAGCACCGAGGGAATGCCTTCGATGATGAACAGCCACTGCCAGCCTTTCAGACCCATCGCGCCGTCGAGCCCAAGCAGCAGACCCGAGACCGGCGCGCCGATCACAGTCGAGATCGGGACCGCGATCGCAAACGCGGCAAGAAAGCGCGCGCGATATTCGGCCGGGTACCAATAGGTGAGATACAGAATGATCCCCGGAAAGAATCCGGCTTCCGCCACGCCGAGCAGGAAGCGCAGGATGTAAAAGCTCCACTCGCCACTCACCGTCGCCATGAGAGCCGAGATGATGCCCCAGGTCACCATGATGCGCGCGATCCAGCGGCTGGCGCCGAATTTCTCCAGCGCCAGATTGCTCGGCACTTCGAATATGAAATAGCCGATGAAGAAAATGCCGGCGCCCCATGCGAAAACGATCGGCGAGAACTTCAGTTCGGCGTTCATGGTCAACGCCGCGAAGCCGAGATTGACGCGGTCGAGATAGGAGAAGAAATACGCCAGCACCAGAAACGGAATCAGCCGCCACGAGATTACGCGGATGGTGGAGGTCTCAAGCTCGCTCTTGGCGGCAGGAGATGCGAGCGTGGTGGCGGAGACAGGCATGTGTTTCTTCCCGATTTTCGTTTCTGAGATTGCTGCTGGCATTCGCTGTTAGCATTTTCCTCCCATTGTCGTCATAAGGATTGCGCAGAGCCGCATTCTCAAAATGAAAGACCGCACATGGCCGAACCGCAAATCCGCTTCGAAGACGGCGCCGGCTACGAGCGGATGATGGGCACGTGGAGCCGGCTCGCGGGCGAGGTCTTCCTCGACTGGCTGAAGCCGTCCTCCGGCCTGCGGTGGATCGATATCGGCTGCGGCAACGGCGCCTTCACCGAACTGCTGGCCGAACGCTGCGCGCCGGCCGAGATCCAGGGCATCGATCCGTCCGAGGCACAGCTTGCTTTTGCGCGCGCGCGGCATACTGCGGGCATCGCGCAATTCCGCCAGGGCGACGCGATGGCGCTCCCCTTCGCTGACAACAGCTTCGATGCGGCCGTCATGGCGCTGGTGATTTTCTTCGTGCCCGATCCGCCGGCCGGTGTCGCCGAAATGGCGCGCGTGGTTCGCCCGGGCGGGCTGGTCGCGAGCTATGCCTGGGACATCGAGAACGGAGGCTTCCCGCTCGAGCCGCTGCTCGCTGAAATGCGCGCGATGGGGGTGCCGCCGATACGGCCGCCGAGTTTTGCCGCGTCACGAATGGAGAACCTGCGCACGCTATGGACCGATGCGGGCCTCGACGGCATTGAGACCCGGGAGATCACCGTGCAGCGAACCTATTCCGATTTCGACGACTTCTGGAGCATCGCGCAGTTGGGATCGAGCGCCCGGGCAACCATCGCAACTTTGGCGCCGGACCAGGTCGAACAGCTGAAAAAGCAGGTGCGCGCGCGCCTCGCGGCGGATCACGGCGGACCGATCACCACCAGCGCACGCGCCAATGCGATCAGGGGGCGCGTGGCGGCTTAAGGCTGCATCCGATTTGTATGCATCACCCCCGCCCGGCAATCTCCAGTGTCACCAGCCTTGCCAGCAGCGTCGCCGGGTAGAGCTGGCCGAAGATCGATTCCAGATTGCACAGGCTGCGCGCGATCGGGTGGACCGGGAAAATATCGCCGTAGCCGGTCGTCGTCAGCGTCGTGAAACTGAAATAGACCAGATTGCTGGCGAGCGCCGGGCTGTCTTCCAGCGACATCCCGGAAAACGCCTTGGGCACCAGCGTTCCGATAAAGGTGAACAGCGCCACGAAGATGATGGCGACCGTCAGATAGAGCAGAACGGCGCCCATGATATGATGATAGGTGACGCGTCCCGGGCCGAACACGGCAGGGGCAACCACGCACGCCAGCGTAATTCCCGTGATCAGCCAGGCGCCGGCAAACAGGTTGATATCGAGCAGCGACGGCGCCTTGAGCCGGAATATCGCGCCGGTGGTGGCCATGACCAGCGCGACCAGCATTGCGGCGACCGCGGTGCGGCTGCCCGACATTACAAAGACGCCGCCCATCAGAACGATCGCAAAAACCAGCTCGAAGGCCTGGAAAAAGAAGATTCCAAGGGCCTGCAGCGGCGCGATGACAAACAACATCACCACCAGCAGCACGGTGAGCGCCGTCAGCAGCGGATCGCTCCAGCGTTCCCGCATGCGGGCGATGCGATCGTTCATAAGCGACAGGCTCCGCTCTGGATTCGACCGCAACCTTGGCATGGCCGGCGCACACCGGCAAACGCCATTACGCCCTGCTTGCCCCCGGCGACGCATCGTCGGCCGGGCTCTGCCGCACCGCGAGCAGCAGCAGCGGGCACACCGCCACCAGCACGGCGGCGAAATCGAACGCGGCGCTCGAGCTTTCCCAGCGGTCGGCGAGTTCGCCGCCCACCGCGGTGCCCAGCACCAGGCCGCCATAATAGATAGTGTAAAAAATTCCCATGCCGATGGCGCGTTGCTCCGGCCGCAGCAACCGCGCCGGCAGCTTCATGATCATGCCCGCCGGCAAGCCGCCGACAAGACCGATCGCTGCGAATATCAGCGCGCTTTGCGTGAAGCTGCCGGCGGCGATCAGCACAGCGGCGAACACGATTGAACCTATCGTGAGAATGAGATTGGTACTGCCGAGCCGGTCGGCGAGAAATCCGCCTAAGGGCACCGACACCATCGACAGGAACAGCACCAAGGTGACGGTCGAGGCGGCGGACGCAGCCGAATAACCCCGTTCGGTCAGCAGCGTGACGCCGAACGAAAAGGTGATGGTCGAGGCGACGTTATAGAATCCCCAGATCAATCCGGCGGCAATCAACGAAACAATGATGCCCCGCGGCATGGTCACGCGCGGCTTCGCCATGCCATTCGCAGCGACGGCGTCGCTCCGCATCGCGCCATAAAATCCAAGGAATAGCGCGAGGCCGCAGGCGACAATCGCGGTCGAAACGACGAAGGCGCCATGGCTGCCCCATGTCGCGGCCACCGTCGGCAGCGAAAACAGCGCGACGATGATGCCCGCCGGCCAGCAATTGACAAAGACCGCCATCGCGCCGGCGATTTCGGCATTGGCAAACCAGTCCGCCACCATCTTGGTCATGATCACGCTGACGATCACGCCGCCGGCGCCGGCGAGTAGCCGGCCGACGATCAACGCGGTCCAGCCCGGAATCAGGATCGGGATCAGTCCGCCGACGATGGCAAGGATGAAGCCGAGCGTCACCGCAAACCTGTCGCCGGCGACGTGGCCGATCGCGCCGCCGGCCAGCGGCAGCACCACGCCGGGCAGCGCATAGAGGCCGATCAGCAATCCGGCATCGCCGAGGTCGAAGCCAAGCTCGGTGCGCAGCACCGGCGTGATCGCGGCAATGGTCTGGAACTGATACGCCAAACACATCCGCGCAAGGAACAGGATTGCGAGGACCAACCAACGGCGCTGCATCAAGTCTCCTCCGCCGGGCGCCGCTTATCGATTGGTTCTCTGCGCGAATCGGCAGAGGTGGGGACACTCTCAGGCGGAGCGAGACTAGGCTGCTTCGCCTATCTTTTCAATTAACGGTAGATTGCAATCGCAGGTTGGTATTTTCTCAATGTCCTCGCGCGAATGGTTAGAGTTGCGTTCCATTGAAACCGGCGCATCACGCGGCTGTCCGGCCTTCATAGGCGTTCTTCAGTCCCGCGATATCAAGCTTGACCATCTGCATCATCGCCTGCATCGCGCGCTGCCTGCCTACCGCATCGGGGCCGCCGAGATATTGCACAAGTGCCGTCGGCACGATCTGCCACGACACGCCGTAGCGGTCTTTCAGCCAACCGCAGCGCTCGACCGAACCGCCCTCGGACAGTGCGTCCCAATATTTATCGACCTCGGCCTGATCGGTGCAATCGACCTTGAACGAGATAGCATGCGTGAAATCGAACGGCTTGCCGCCATTGAGCGCCATGAAGCGCTGGCCGGCCAGCATGAACTCCACCACCAGCACCGAGCCGGCCTTGCCGGCGGGGCTATCGACGGTGTTCTTCTGCACTTTTTCGATGCGCGAATCCGGCAGCAGCGAAACATAGAACTTCGCGGCCTCTTCGGCTTCGCCATCGAACCACAGGCAGGGGGAGATTTTGGACATGGGTATTCCTTCAGGCTTGTTTCGGTTGACCGTCCGGAGGACGAACGGGATGATCCGGCCCCGACATCTGATTTCAGATTTTTTCGCCGTCATGGCCGGGCTCGTCCCGGCCATCCACGTCTTGACTGCGACGTTTTAAAGACGTGGATGCCCAGCACAAGGCCGGGCATGACGAATGGTGAGTCAGTTGATCACGTCGCAATCGGCGTCGGCATGGTCAGGAACGCGCGGGTGACGTGCCAGAACAATTGCCGGTTGGTCGCGAGCGTGACCGAATGCGCGGTGCCGGGCAGGATGATGAACTGGCGGTCGCCGTTCGGCAGCGCGTTGTAGAATTCCTCGAGATCGGCGACGGTGGCGATGCCGTCATATTCGCCGCGCACCAGCAGCACCGGCGACAGCACCTTGTCCGGATGTACCACCGGCAGATTGGCAGTCATGTCCAAATAAGTCCCGGTCGGAATCTGGTCGCCGAATTGCATCTCGGCGTCTGCCAACGCCTCGACCGCGGCCGGGTCGCTGGTGCCGGCCTTGTCGCGGGTCGCGATCGAGCGGATCATCTCGCGGTCGCGCTTGCGCATGTTGTGGGAGCGGTAATAGGCAAGCTGTTCGGCGCGCTTTGTCAGTGTCGGCGATCCCTCGCCCTTGTAGGTGAAGGCGGCAAATACCAGCCGGTCGGCGCGTTCGGGCGCGACCATGGCATAGGCGCCGGCGCGCAGCGCGCCGGAAGACTCGCCAAGGAAATGGAATTTCTGCTGGCCGGTCTCGCGGGTGACCACATCGGCCGCGACTTTAAGATCTTCGACGCCGCTGGCGATGTCGGAATTGCCGGACGTGCGTCCCGACTTGCCATAGTTCTCATGGTCCATGGTCCAGCAATCGAAGCCATAGCGGGCGAATTCGTTCATCACCGAATATTCGCCTTTGCCCGGCACGTTCAGATCGAACACCCGCGAGGTGACCGACGAACCGTGGACGAAAAACAGCACCGGCCGCGCGGCTTCGCCGGGCTTCGGGCTGCCTAACCGCTTGCGGAACATCCACAGCGGCACGTCGCCCTTCTTGGCCCAGTATTCGCTGCTCCAGATTTCGCCGCCTTCTGACGACTCGGCTCGCGCATCGTGCGCGGGTAACGCAGCGGCGACGCCAGCCGCCAGGCCAATGCCAGCGCCTTTGATGACCGTACGCCGCGCCAGCGGCTGATCGAGATGTGGCATGGTTGTCTCCCTGTCGGCCCGAGATGTTCGTTTTTGTCGGGTGGCTGCGATGCCAAACCTAACAGACCGGCGCATGATCCGAAAGCTGTGCTCAGGGCTGCTTGCGCTCGATCTTCCATGTTGAATTCTTGCGGATCGCCGCTGCCGATACCGTGCGTTCCCCGCCGTCGGTATTCTGCACAAATGCAAATGCAATGCTGTCATTGGACGTCCATCCCTTCAGCACGCCATTGCGGCCCGACGCGCCCTGATCGTCCGAGTCGCCGTTGAATTCCACTTGCGCCGTGCCGGTCTCCAGATTCGCTATTTCCATATCGAAGGTGGCAAGTTCGCCCGAGCTCATGAACGAAACCAGACGCTTGCCGTCCGGCGAAAACGCCGCCTCTCCCATTCGCGAATAAACCTCCTCTCCCGACCGCGCCGAGATCGCATGGTGGGTGGCGGAATCGGTGACCTCCTTGACCAGGAAATAGGGCATCTTGCCCCGGACATAACCGACAAGCCGGTACTGCGGGCATTCCACCGGCGGCTCCGCTTCTTCATCCGGACTGCAATCCGCCGGACTGTCCTTGAAGGTAACGATCTTCCCGTTCAAGGCCTTGATACGGAGCGTCGCACCCGTTCGCTGTGCCAACCCTGCGCTCGACCTCAAGCACGCTTTCTCACTGGCACATGCCCATGGATTTTTTGAGATCGTAGCCTCGGGCACGTCGAGCGACGCGGCAACGGCCGTGGTGGCAGCGCCGGCGGCGCCGATTGCGGCAGTGGCGAAAACAATGCTGCGAAAACGATGAGGTCTCATGGCAATTCCTTGTGCACGACATGGGGTGCATCTGATTGATATCACAACTTTATCCGTTTGCGTTCTGCAATGGCGGGTGAGCGAACGTCCCATGTGCAGCGCGCCAATGATTTTGTGCGCGCAGCCGCACCGGGGCCCGTGCGTTTCCCGTCAACAAGGTCTAGTCTTCCGCCAAATTGGCCCGACCGGAAAAATCCGGCGGCCTTAAGTCAGGGAGGAAATCATGAGCAACCAGCTGACCGATGAAGAACTCGCAGCCCTAATGCCGTCCGAGCTCTGTCAATACCAGACGCCGATCCCGACCCAGATCGTGGCATCGGACGAATTCTATCCCGATCCGCAGAACGAACGGCAACGAGAAGTCGAAACCCGGCTGCTGGCGATGGCCGACGATCTCGGGGCCAAGCAGGGCATGGACCGCCGCCGGTTTTTCCAGACCGCCGCGGGAATGGCCGCGTCGTTCGTGGCGATGAACGAAGTCTATGGGCCGCTGTTCGATGTGACCAAAGCGGAAGCCGCCACGCCCGCGATGGCGCAGGAGCGCGCCAGCGCGCTCAAGGACCAGTTCATCATGGACATGCACACGCATTTCCTGCGCGACGACACCCGCATCATGACCTTTGTCGATATGCGCAAGGCGGTGGGCAAGGCCGGCTGGAACAAGGAACTCGGCAGCCGCGAGCAGACCATCGAGGATCTGAAATTCAACAACTACAAAAAAGAAATGTTTCTGGACAGCGACACCAAGATCTCGCTGATCTCGTCGGCGCCGTCGGACATCGAGCAGGACTGGTTCCTCACCAACGAGCAGATGGCCGACGCCCGCAAGAAGATCAATGACGAGGCGGGCTCGCGTCGGGTGTTTTCGCACATGATCTTCACGCCGGGGCAGCCGGGATGGCTCGACAAGCTCGACGCCGGGCTCGCGCTGAACCCCGAGTCCTGCAAGGGCTACACCGTCGGCGACAACACCCACAAGGACATCAGCCGTTATCCCTGGCGGATGGATGACGAGAAGGTGGCCTACAAGGGCTATGAGAAGATGGTGAAGGCGGGCATCAAGAACGTCTGCGTTCACAAGGGGCTGTTCGCGCCGGGAATCGAAAAGCAATATCCCAATTTGCGCGGCTACGCCGACGTCTCCGACGTCGGACAGGCGGCCAAGGACTGGCCGCAACTCAATTTTGTCGTTTATCACTCGGCCTATCGCCATGTCGGCGGCGATCCGAAACAGGCGCTGGCGGAATTCGAACGCACCGGGCGGATTTCCTGGACCAGCGATCTCGCCGACATCCCCGCGCAATACGGCGTCAGCAATGTGTATGGCGACGTGGGCCAACTGTTCGCGACCACGCTGGTCGCCGAGCCGAACGTCTGCGCGGCGCTGATGGGCACGCTGATCAAGGGGCTCGGCGCCGATCATGTCTGCTGGGGCACGGACGCGCTGTGGACCGGCGCGCCGCAATGGCAGATCGAGGGCCTGCGCCGGCTGGAAATTCCGGAGGCGATGCAAAAGAAATACGGCTACGCCCCGCTCGGCGCCGCCGACGGGCCGGTGAAGACCGCGATCTTCGGTGACAACAATGCGCGACTGTACAACATTCAGCCCAAGCGCGCGATGCTGGAGCTGAAGGGCGACCGCTTCGCGCTGATGAAGGCCGAATACGAGAAGGCGGGACCGGAGCCGTCCAACACGCGCTATGGCTATGTGGTGCCGAACGGAGCGGTGGATCACAGCGTGTTTGCGTAATCTCTCACCACGTCATTCCGGGATGCGCCACTTGGCGCAGGCCCGGAATCCATACTCACGATGGTGGTTATGGATTCCGGGTTCGCTCGTTTCACTCGCGCCCCGGAATGACGGCCGGCGCCGGATGCACCGGATCGACCCACAGCACGGTCTCCGGCTTTTCCACCGGCTCGATGTCGAGATTGATCGCGACCGCCTGGCCGTCGCTGCGCACCAGCACGCATTCCAGCACTTCATCCGGGCTGGCGTTGATTTCCTGATGCGGCACATAGGGCGGAATGAAAATGAAATCGCCGGGATTGGCCTCGGCGGTGAATTGCAGATGTTCGCCCCAGCGCATCCGCGCCTTTCCTTTCACGACATAGATGATGCTTTCGAGATGGCCGTGATGATGCGCGCCGGTCTTGGCGTCGGGCTTGATGGTCACGGTGCCGGCCCATAATTTCTGCGCGCCGGCGCGGGCGAAATTGATCGCGGCCTTGCGGTCCATTCCCGGCGTTGACGGCACGTTGGGATCGAGCTGGTCGCCGGGAATCACCCGCACGCCGTCGTGCTTCCAGCGGTCGTGATCGTGCGCGTGGGGTTGGTCGGTCATGGTGTGCTCGGGTTTATTCGCCTGCAGTTAAATAGCAGAACCGCCATCACAAGCCAGGTAGTGCAGGAACTTTCGCTGGCTCAAAAACTTGTCCCGGCTCAATCACCTGAATAAGGAGAGTTCCCATGGGTGCCACCACAGACAAGGTCAAAGGTACTGCCAATGAAGCCATCGGCAAGGCCAAGCAGGGCATCGGCGAAGCCGTCGGCTCCGACCGCCTTGAGGGAGAAGGCGTGATCCAGGAAGTCAAAGGCAAGGGCCAGAAGGCCGTCGGCGACGCCAAGGAAGCCACCAAGGACGCGGTCAACAAGGCCGCTGCGGCCGCGAACAAGAATCTCTGATCGACAGACGTCGATTAGTTCGAGAGACCGGTCCCTTTCGGGGCCGGTCTTTTTGCGTTTTAGTGCGTAGGGTGGGCAAAGCGAAGCGTGCCCACCATCCTACCAATGAAAAAAGATGGTGGGCACGGCGCAAAGCGCCTTACGAACGTTTCAGCACATCCGGATTGACCACATTGCTCGGCTTGCCCGCGGCATAGTCCACGATCTGATCGAAAATATCGGTGAACTGCAACTCGTATTCGTCGCGGGTGACGTAGCCGATGTGCGGCGTGCAGACCACGTTGTCCATGGTCAGCAGCGGGTCGTTGACGTCGCGCAGTGGCTCCTTCTCGAACACGTCCACCGCGGCCATGCCCGGCCGCCCCTTGCGCAGCGCATCGACCAGCGCACCCGGCGCAATTAGCGGCGCACGGCTGGTGTTGACCAACAGCGCCGTCGGCTTCATCCGCGCAAGGTCATCCGCGGTGACGATGCCGCGCGTGGCATCGACGAGGCGCATGTGCAGCGACAGCACGTCGCATTGTTCGAAAAATTCCTGCTTGCTTGCGGCGGTCGCGTAGCCATCGGCGCGTGCCTGCGCCAGCGCGGGCTCCCGCGCCCATGCCAGCACCTTCATACCGAACGCCTTGCCATAACCCGCGACCACCGCGCCGATGCGGCCGTAGCCGTAGATGCCGAGCGTCTTGTCGCGCAGGGTGTGGCCGACGCCGATCTGCCAGTTGCCGGATTTGAGCGCGGCCATCTGCTGCGGAATCTGCCGCATCGCCGCCAGCACCAGCCCCCAGGTCAGCTCAGCCGCGGCATAGGACGGCGTGCCGGCGTGCTGGCTCGACGACACGATGATGCCGAGCCGGGTGCAGGCGTCGATATCGATATGCGGATAGACGCTGCGCTGGCTGATCAGTTTCAGGTTCGGCAGCCGCTGCAGCAGCGGCTCGCGGATTTGCGTGCGCTCGCGGATCAGCACCAGCACTTCGGTGTCCTTGAGCCGCTCCGCCAGCGCATCGACGTCCTGGACGTGATCGTTATGGATGGTGACGTCGTGGCCCTTGAGCTTGGCGAAGCAGTCGAGCGTGCGCAGGGTGTCGAAATAATCGTCGAGAATGGAGATTTTCATTTGCGACTCCCTCGTGTCCCGGACGCGGTGCAGCGTTCTTCACGCTGCTCCGCAGAGCCGGGACCGTACCAAGCACCCGGCGTTCGTTACGGCCCCGGCTCTGCAGCGCACCACGCCGCGAAAGAGCCATAGCGCGTCGAAGACGCGCGTAAACGCGCTTATGGCGCTGCGCTGCGTCCGGGGCACGAGATATTCAATACCCCAGCGCGCAGCCGTCCTTGCGCGGTTCGGAGCCGCCGGTGAGCGTGCCCTTGTCCCAGTCGATCCAGATCGCCTGGCCGCCGCCGAGCGGTGCGACGATGCTCGTCGTCTTGTGGCCGATCTTCTTCAGACCTTCGACGATCTCCGCCGGCACGCCATCCTCGAGCTGATAGACGCCCTCGTAATGCAGCCCGCGCGGCTGATCCAGCGCCTCCTGCACGTCGAGACCGTAATCGAGCATGTTGGTCAGCACCCGGGTCTGCCCGACCGGCTGATACTGCCCGCCCATCACGCCGAACGACATTTTCGCGCGGCCATTGATGGTGGTGAGGCTCGGAATGATCGTATGCAGCGGCCGCTTGCCAGGCTGAATGCAGTTGGGATGGCCGGGCTGCACCCGGAAACCGGCGCCGCGGTTCTGCAGCAGCACGCCGGTCTTGTTCGACACCACCGCCGAGCCGAACGAATGCGCGATCGAGTTGATGAAGGAGCAGACGTTGCGGTCCTTGTCGATCACACTGATGTAGACCGTGGACGGATTGATCGGCGGCGACACCTTTGGCAATTCCAGCAGCGCGTCCATCCTGATCTTCTTCGCATAGCCTTCCGCGAATTCCTTCGACAGGATGCGCTTCACGTCGACATCGACGTAAGCCGGATCGCCGATATCCTGCTCGCGCATCAGGTACGCAATGCGCGCGGCTTCCGCCTCGAGATGAAACCGCTCGACGCTGACAGGCGGATACTTTGTCAGATCGAAATGCGACAGCACGTTCAGCATCAGCAGCATGGTGATGCCCGGGCCGTTCGGCGGGCACTGCCAGACGTCGTGCCCCTTGTACATGGTACCGATCGGCGTCGTGGTCTCGGTGGTATGGGCGGCGAAATCATCCATGGTGTGCAGGCCGCCGAGGCCGCGCAGGGTCTCGACCATGTCTTCGGCCACCGCGCCCTTGTAGAAACCGTCGCGGCCCTGCTTGGCGATGATGCGCAGGGTCTGGCCGAGCTCAGGCTGCTTGATGATGTCGCCGGCGACCGGCGCGTTACCATGCAGCAGCAGATAGCGCGGGGTGTTGGCGCCGCCGCGCAGTTTTTCCAGTCCATTGTTCCAGTCGAATGCGATGCGCGGGGCGACGATGTAGCCTTCTTCGGCGGCCTTGATCGCGGGCTGAAACAGGGCGTCGAAACCGCGCGTGCCGTGGTCGCGCAGCAGCGTCGCCCAGGCGTCGATGGCGCCGGGAATCGTGACCGAATGCGGCCCGGTGGTCGGGATCGCATGCATCTTTTGCTCGATGTACCACTCCGCCGTCGCGGCCTTTGGCGCGCGGCCGGAGCCATTATAAGAGACGATCTTGCCCTCGCCCTTCGGCTGAACCAGCGCAAAACAATCGCCGCCGATGCCGGTGGATTGCGGCTCGATCACCGCGAGAATTGCGCTCGCGGCGATCGCCGCGTCCACGGCGTTGCCGCCGGATTTCAGCACCTCGATCGCCGTCAGCGCCGCCAGCGGATGCGACGTCGCCACCATCGCGTTCTGCGCGTGCACGGTGGACCGGCCGGCGAGATGGAAATTCCTCATGTCAACTTGCTCACTTTGTCGCTGGTTTGTCTGCGTTATCGGCCGCCGTATGGGGCGGGTCTACATGGCATTTCACGGGAGGGAGGGCAATGCTTGGGGACGCATATCAAACGCTCGACCTCATCCTGAGGAGCGGCCTTTTGGCCGCGTCTCGAAGGATGGCTGCAAACTCCTCGTCCTTCGAGATGCGCGCAAGGGCGCGCTCCTCAGGATGAGGGCTAGAGAGGGTTTCCCCTTGCCCGACCTTGGGATAAACCACCGCCATGCTCACCGTCGCCGCCTTCTATCAATTCGCCGCCATGCCGGATTTCCGGGAGCTGCGCGAGCCGCTACGCGCGATCTGCGCTGAACTGGCCCTGAAAGGCAGCGTGCTGCTGGCCCATGAAGGCATCAACGGCACATTGGCCGGAAGCGCCGAAGCCATCGACGCGCTGATCGCGGAATTGCGCGAAGGTGCGCTGTTTGGCGGCCGGCTCGACAATCTCGAGCTGAAATTCTCAACAGCGTCCACGATGCCGTTTGCGCGGCTGAAAATTCGCCTCAAGAAGGAGATCGTCGCCCTGGGCGATGCCACGGCCGATCCGACGCGCGCGGTCGGAGCTTATGTCGATGCCGCCGACTGGAATGACTTGATCGCCACGCCCGATACGCTGGTGATCGACACCCGCAACGCCTTCGAGGTGGCGATGGGCAGTTTTAAAGGCGCGGTCGATCCGCAGATCAAAAGTTTTGGCGCGTTCAAGGATTTCGTGGCGCAGACGCTCGATCCGCAAAAGCACAAGAAGATCGCGATGTTCTGCACCGGAGGCATCCGATGCGAAAAGGCCAGCGCCTATCTGCTGTCGCGCGGTTTTGCGGAGGTCTACCATCTCAAGGGCGGCATCCTAAAATATCTGGAACGCGTGCCGGAGAGCGAAAGCCGCTGGCGCGGCGAATGCTTCGTATTCGACGAGCGCGTCGCGCTCGGCCACGGCTTGCGCGAGCGCCGGATGGAAATTGCATCCGATGAGTGACGCCAAGAACTTGAGCGAACGCATCGACCTGCTGGAAACGCGGCTGACGTTTCAGGACGAAACCATTGAGACGCTGAACAAGACCATCACCGCGCAGTGGCTTAAGATCGACGCACTGACGCGCCAGCTCGCGGCCTTGAGCGAACGGTTACGGGAGGCGGAGGCCAATGCGCCGGGTGCCGTGAACGAGCCGCCGCCGCATTATTAGGGTCCAAGACTTGCGTCGTCCCCGACTGCGCCAATCTCCGGTCCCGCAACTCCCGCTTCAGCACCTTGCCGATGGCGCTGCGCGGCAATGTATCGACGATCACGACATCGGCGAGGCGCTGGGTCTTGCCGACACGGCCGTTGGTCCACGCCTTCAGCGCGCTCGCATCGACAGCCGCGTTCGGCTTCAGCACCACGAACGCCACCGGCGTCTCGCCCCAGTCCTCGGACGGCATCGCCACGACAGCTGCTTCGACCACATCGTCGTGCTTGACCAGCACCGCCTCCAGATCGCTCGGATAGATGTTGAACCCGCCGGAGATGATCATGTCCTTCTTGCGGTCCATCAGCGTGAGAAAGCCGTCCGCGTCGAAGCGGCCGACGTCGCCGGTACGAACGAAGCGTTTTCCGGTTTCGTCGTGCCAGAAGGTTTCCGCGGTTTTGGCCGGCTGGTTCAGATAGCCCTTCATGATCACCAGGGAGTGGCCGACGATCTCGCCGATTTCGCCAGCCTCAACCGGCTTGCCGTTATCGTCGATCAGCCGCATTTCGTGATCCGGCATCGGCACACCTACGGTGTGCAGCTTGTCCGGATGCTCATGCGCCAGCAGCGCGCAGGAGCCGCCGCCCTCGGTCATGCCGTAATATTCGGTGAGGCCGCCGGGCCAGCGCTTCAGGATGTCTGCCTTCAAATTCGCAGCGAATGGCGCCGAGGTGCAGAACTTCATCTGATATGACGAGAGATCGAAGCTGTCGAAATCCGGCAGGTTCATGATGCGGCGATACTGCACCGGCACCAGCATGGTATGCGTCGCGCCGTGTTTTTGGCTGAGTTCGAGAAATCCGCGTGCGTCGAATTTCTTCATCAGCACTATCGAGCCGCCGCCGGCAAATGTCGGGTTGAAACAGACCAGCGTGGTGTTGGAATAAAGCGGCGTCGAGAGCACCGTCACAGCATCGGGACCGTAGCCGAGCGGATCGAGCTGGCCGTATTGCATCCAGCGCAAGAAGTGCGAGTGCACGATACCTTTCGGCGTGCCAGTCGTGCCCGACGAATAGATGATGTTGAAGGTCCAGTCCGGATCGATCGTCACCGGATCAGGCTTTGTTCCCGGCGCCGCGCACCACGTGCTGAACGGCCGTCCCCACACGCTGTCATCGAGCGCCACGCGCAAACGCGCATCAGCCGCCGATCCCATCGCCGCCGCGGTGGTTTCGTCCATGAACAGAATCTTTGCGCCGGAATCCTGCACCATCGCGGCGAAATCCTGCGGCGTTGAGGACGGGGCCAGCGGCGCAACCGCGACGCCGGCGCGCAAGGCGCCGAGAAAGGTCGCGACATATTCGATCGAGCTAAGTGCGCAGATCGAAATCACGTCGCGCGGCTTCAGCCCGTCGCCCTGCAGCGCCGCCGCAACGCGGTTGATGAGATCGTCGAGCGCGGCGTAGCTCAGCCGGCGCTCTCCGTCGACCACCGCGATGCGATCCGGCGCACTGGCCGCGGTCTGTCCGACCAGCGCATCGAGCGCGATAAAATCCGGCATGGGTTGTTTCTCCCGTTTATTTTTACTTCCGTCATCCTGAGGTGCTCGCCGTCTTCGGCGAGCCTCGAAGGATGGCCGCATGCATCTGGCCCATCCTTCGAGACGCCGCGCAAGAGCGCGGCTCCTCAGGATGACGCCGGAGCGCGAATTACCGGTCCAGTTTCTCACCCTTGAGCCACTTGGCGCCGCTGGCGTAAAGCTGCTGCACCGTCTCGCCCTTCAGGCCAGGCATATCGAGCTTGATCTTGTAGCTGATCTGACTCTGAAGATAAGCGAGATGACAATAGCCTTCCGGAAAACTTGCGAGCAATTTTGCGTCGAGCGTCAGCTTCACCGCCGGGTCGATGGGATCCATGCGATCCTTCTCATAGATCGGCTGGCGCAGCACCAGGCCCCAGCGTCCGTCGCGTTTTTCGAGGAAATCGTAGAACCGCCCGGTGCAAATCACGTCGACGACAACGTCATGCACGGGCGCCCGTTGCGAGATGGTCATCTTGGTTTGCGAGATCGCGCGGTTGCCAGCGAGATCGATGGATTGCGCGCCGAGGAAATGCAGAATCGAGACGCCCTTGGCCCAGCCCTGCTTGCTCATCTCGATGAATTCGTCGGCGGCCTTGGGTCCAGGTCGCCATCATGCGGCCATCGTCGAACCAGACCGAGCGAAACCGCTCCCAGTCGCCGGCATCGCGCCACACCACCCAGTTCTCGATCAGGTCGCGGATCGCAAGGCGGTCGCGCAGTTCGTTGTCCATGTGCATTCCTCTCCTTTCCGGGACATGCGTTTTCGCGTGGACCCGGAATCCAGCATTCAGGTCTGGATACCGGGTTCGCGCGGAGCCTGTCATCGGGCCGCGCTTTGTGCGGACCCGTTGGCGCGCCCCGGAATGACGGGTGATAGCAAAAAGAAACGGCCTCCGCGAGGGAGGCCGTTCCAGTGACAGATTGTGTTGGTTATTAGCGGTCGATAATGACCTTGCGCTCGCCGCGATCCCAGTCGCGATCATGCTCCTTCTTGATAATCACGGTTTCGTCGCGGCGCGGTTCGCGCTCGCGAATCACTTCACGCTCGCGCACCCGATCGCGGTCATAATCGGGACGACCGGTTCCGATTGTCACGCCCGCGCCGACCGGGCCGACACCTACGCCAACACCGACTTCTTCAGCGCTCGCCGGTACGGCGCTGTAAATTCCGATAACCGCGACAGCGGCCACTGCAAGACGCTTGATCATCGCATGCTCCTCATTTGTGAATTATCGGAAAGGCAATGCCGCGGGAAAAGAATTGTTCCGAACGACTCGCGCAACTCACATCTTGATTGCAAACCAGATCGCGAGCACCACCATCAGCGCGACGATCACGCTCCAAACCATGGGCGTGACCTTCTTCGAACCGCCGCTGCGCGGCGAGTCATTGGGCGCGTGGTTGTAGCGGTCGTCCATCGCTAGCGGAACACCGCCAGCACCTTGTCCCAGAGCGTATCGCTGTGCCGATCGCCGTCCGGCTTGGAAGGCGCCGGCTGCGCCGCGCTCACCGGATCCGACGCCGGAAACGAGTCCATCAAACCGGCCTCGAGCCGCGCATGCGTCTCGATATCGGCCAAAGCGGCTTCTTTGGGATCGTCGGCATGTTTGTCATGTGCCGCGGGGTTGAATTTCTCAGCCATTGGATTCTCCTCCAATGACAACGCTGCCATGAACCGGAGGTTCCCGCTGGTTCCACGCGCCGGCGGTGCCGGCACGCTCAGGCGTAAAAGCATGGTTAAGCTAACAAGGAGAGTTGGTAGCGGGAGAGGGACTCGAACCCCCGACCCCAGGATTATGATTCCCGTGCTCTAACCAGCTGAGCTACCCCGCCACGGCGTTCATCGCCGGGCAAACCATGCCGCGAACTTAAGAACGCGCGGCATATAAGAAGCCGGTCAGGGGCATGTCAAGCAAACGCGGATGCCGCGCCAAGTGCCTGCAAAGCGGGCTTATTTCGGCCGGATACTCGGATCGCCGCCGGGGCTGCCGGGCGGCCGGATCACCGGCGTGTTTCCAGTATCGGGCGTCGGCGCGTGCATTTGCGGATCGACGCCTGCGGGCGGGCACAGCACACCGTCGGATCTCGCCAGTTTGTCGCCGAGTAGCTCGGCGCGCTGCCCGGTAGTCGTACCTTGTGGCGCGATCGATCCCTCCTTCGGCATCGATTCCGTCGGCGCGCAATTATTCGAACCGCGCGCGGGCACCGGCGCCGCAGTTTGCGCCGGCGGCGTCACCGGTGTCGGCGGCGCTTGTGCGAAGGCGGCGCTGGAAGCCGCGATCAGGGCGCATGAGAGAAAGAGGGACTTTTTGGTCATGGTAGGAAACGGTCGGCGCGCGCCGAGGTTCCCTGTAGAAATGTTACGCTTTCACGATTTCCGGTAGCGGATCAGCGAAAAATGCCCCATGGGCGGCATCGGGCGGCGCTCGGCGAGGCTGACGCCGCCATGTTTCGCAGCCCAGTCCACGAGGCGCGCCCACGGAAATTCCGGCCGCCAGCCGAGCCGGCGCGCCAGCGGCGCGAACGCCAGCTCGAAGGCGCGGCGCGGGCCGCTTTCGGCGCCGATATGGTTGACCAGGATGAGTTCGCCGCCAGGCTTCAGCACGCGGATGAAATCGTCCAGCGTGGCTTCGGGATCGGGCACCGCGGTGATGACGTATTGCGCCACCACCGCGTCGAAAACCGAATCCGCGAACGCCAGGTTCTTGGCGTCCATCACCGCCAACGTCTCGACATTGGAAAGACCCATCGCGCGCACCCGCTGCTGGGCCTTGCGCAGCATCGGCTCGGAGATATCGACGCCGCACAATTTCGTGGTACGCGAATAATCCGACAGCGACAATCCGGTGCCGACGCCGACATCGAGAATCCGGCCGCCAATCTTGTCGGCTTCGGCGATGGTGGATTGGCGGCCGTGGTCGAATACCTTGCCGAATACGAGATCGTAGACCGGCGCCCAGCGGCCATAAGCTTTTGCGACCCCTGCGCGGTCGATGTCGTTGCCCATGCCCACCCTGGAGTTTCTTGCCTGAATTTTCTTGCCTGATTTTCTTATCCGCGCATCGCTTCGACGAGCGGCCTTGACGCAACTTCGTTGTTCGCAGCCGCACTCTTGATAAAACCGCCGCCAAGCACGCGCGCTTGGCCCGAAGGCGCATCGTAGAATACGCAGGCCTGGCCGGGCGAGACGCCCTCCTCGCCCCCGACCAGTTCGACTTCGTAGCCGCCGTCCACGGCGCGCAGCCACGCCGGCTGCGGCGCCCGGGTCGAGCGCACCCGCACGAAAATCTCCAGGCCATTGCCGACCGCACGGTCGAGCGCGCCATCGCCGATCCAGTTCACGTCGCGTAGCTTAATGCGATGCATCCGCAGCGCCCCGCGCGGGCCGACCACGACGCGCTTCGTGGCGGCATCGAGCCGGATCACATAGAGCGGCGCGCTGGAGGCGATGCCGAGACCGCGGCGTTGCCCGACGGTGAAATGTGCGATGCCCTGATGCTTGCCGATGATGCGGCCATCGAGATCGACCACATCGCCGGGCTCCATCGCATTCGGCTTCAAGCGCCCGACGATATCGGTGTAACGGCCGGTGGGCACGAAGCAGATGTCCTGGCTGTCCTGCTTGTCGGCGACCGATAATCCAAAACGCCGCGCCAGTTCGCGGGTCTGCGGCTTGGTCATGTCGCCGAGCGGAAAGCGCAGGTAGTCGAGTTGCTCGCGCGTGGTCGCGAACAGGAAATAGCTCTGGTCGCGGTCGGCGTCGGCAGCGCAGACCAGCGCGCGCGATCCGTCGGCCATGCGGCGCGACGCGACATAATGCCCGGTGGCGAGCGCCGACGCGCCGAGTTCGCGCGCGGTCGAGAGCAGATCGCGGAATTTTACCGACCGGTTGCACTCGATGCACGGCACCGGGGTTTCGCCGGCGGCGTAAGAATCGGCAAAACTGTCGATGACCGACTCGCGAAAACGGCTTTCGTAATCCAGCACGTAATGCGGGATGCCAAGGCGCGCGGCGACATCGCGGGCGTCGTGGATGTCCTGCCCGGCGCAGCAGGCGCCCTTGCGATGGGTGGCGGCGCCATGGTCGTAGAGCTGCAGCGTGATGCCGACGACGTCGTAACCTTCCGACTTCAACAGCGCAGCCGTCGCCGAGGAATCGACGCCGCCCGACATGGCGACGACGATCCGTGTGTCCTCTGGACGGCCTTCGAGATCGAGACTGTTGAGCATGGTTCCGGTCGCAAGCGGATCCGGGAAAGCGAACTCGCTTCACCGGAGCGGCTGAAAGGTCAGCCTTTCATATAGTCCGCATTCCCGTGAGGCAATCGCGAGGCCTGCATTTGCGCGGCGCGAACGGCAATTCTTGCCGCCGGGCAGAAATGAGGTGGCTGCGCGGGCTGCGGGACGCGCGGCCGCGGCTCCTAACATATTGAATTATCGTAATTTTATTTCGGCAGCGGCGTGGCCCGGTCCTTGCTGACTTGAACGTGGAATCATCGCGAAAGGCCGCCCGTGTTCAGTGTCACGTCAGAAACCGCCGCAAACCTGTCCGTTCAGAGCGCGCCGTCGCGGTCCACCCGATCGGACCCGACGCCTGCGCCGGACAGCTTTTCGGCGCTGATCGACAGCAACGCCGCTGAACCTGCGAGCAAGGACCGTCCAACGGCGCCGGATCGGCCAGCGCCGCAGCCGCGTCCGGACGATAGCGCTGCGACATCGGACAGCCGCCAGCCGCGCGACACCGCATCTTCTTCAAGCGCTGCCGCTTCGCAGGACGCCGAACCCGGCGCCGCGCAGGCCGTCACTGCCGACGGGAGTGCCGGCACCGTCTCCAAACCCGAGAAGCCGGGAGCAGCAAAATCCGGCATCGTGAAGACGGTCAAGGAACCGGCTCCGGACATCACCGCCACATCAGACACAGCCACCGCACCCGATCCCGCGGCATCGCCGCAGCCATCGCCCGCGATGACGCCGGTCGCGGTTGCCGCCGTGATCGCGGCGCCCGTTGTAGCAACGGACGCCGTTGTCGCGCCGGCATCAATGGGCAATACGACCGAACCTCTCGCGATTGCCGCGGCAGCTATCGCCACCAGTTCATCGACCGTCGAGGCATCGAAGCCCGTTGCATCACCGGCACAAGGTCAGATCACGCCGGAAAAGCCCGCTCCCACCGCAGCAGCAACCGCAGTGACGACGGAGCCGGCAGCCGCAACAACAGCAACAGCAACGACCGCAGTAAACACCGCTGCTGTTAACCCGGATGCGGCAACACCCGATACCGCGCAGGCAGTAGTAAGTACCCCGACTGCCGCTCCCATTAATCAATCCACGGCAAAAGCCGATGCGGCGGTTGCGCAAGCCAATCCTGAGCTGGCGGTCGTCGCTGCGGCGGCTCCGGTTGCGGCTGTCACGCCGAAAGGTACCGCCAAGGTGTTGGGCACTGCGCGTCCGAGCGACGTTGCTGCACCGATCAAGACCGGCATTCAATCGAGCGCGGCCGATCCTTCCGCGCCAACGCCATCGACACTGACAGACGCCGGCTACAAGAGCGCTGCTGTCCCGCAAGCCCCTGTTGCCGACGGCAAGCCGAAGGCCGACGGCGCGGCCGTTGACGCTGCGAAAGCCGAACCGGCGAAACCAGACGCGCCGGTGACTGCGGCCGCGACGGCGACGCCCCACGAGCACCGCGCTGCGGCAGCAGATTCAGTTCAGATCGATACCTCCGATGCCGGTCAGGCCGCCAATGCCGTCCAGCAACCGCAGGCGCCATCCGCCACAGCGCCCGCCGCCGCCCCGCAACTGAGCGTCACCGCCGCGACCACCGCCGCTGTACCGTTGAACGGCCTCGCGCTGCAGATCGCGGTGACCGCGCAAAGCGGCAAGAGCCGGTTTGAGATCAGGCTCGATCCCGCCGAGCTCGGCCGCGTCGATGTCCGCATCGACGTCGACCGCCACGGCCAGGTCACCTCGCATCTGACGGTCGAGAAGCCGGAAACGCTGGCGATGCTGCGCCAGGACGCGCCGCAATTGCAGCGCGCGCTCGACAATGCCGGATTCAAGACCGCCGACGGCGGCCTGCAATTCAGCCTGCGCGACCAGTCCTCATCCGGCCAGAACAGCGGCGATGAGACCGGCCGCAACGCGCAACGGCTGATCATCAGCGAAGACGACACCGTTCCGGCCTCAGTCGCGGGGCGAACTTACGGCCGCATGCTCGGATCGAGCAGCGGCGTGGACATCAGGGTTTAGGAGACGGACATGACAACAGCATCAGGCGTGGCGCCATCGGTCGTATCGGGAACGACACCGCTTCCCACCAATTCGGATTCGGGATCGAGCCTGACCTCGACCGCGGGCTCGACCCTGGCCGGGAACTTCCAGACCTTCCTGACGCTGCTGACGACGCAGCTGCAGAACCAGAACCCGCTCGACCCGCTGGACACCAACCAGTTCACCCAGCAGCTGGTGCAGTTCGCCGGCGTTGAGCAACAGCTCAAGACCAACGATCAGCTGACCTCGCTGGTGTCGCTGCAGCAGACCGCGCAATCGACGCAAGCGCTTGGCTTCGTCGGCAAGACCGCCGTGGTCGACGGCAGCACGACGAAGCTGGCCAATAGTGCTGCGACCTGGACCCTCGGCGTTGAGTCGAATTCCAATGTGGCCATCACCATTGCCAACTCGACCGGGCAAAACGTATTCAGCGGCAACTATCCGGTCACCGCCGGAGCCAATCAGGCTTTCACCTGGGACGGCAAAGGCATCGACGGCACGCAGTGGCCGGACGGAAAGTACACCCTCACTGCCACTGCCCTTGACGCCTCGGGCGCCCCTGTCGCGGTCTCGACCCAGATCCAGGGCCTGGTCAATTCGGTGGATCTCACGCAATCGCCGCCGCTGCTGTCGATCAACGGCCAGACCTACACCGTCAACCAGATCAAGAGCATCACGAACTGATCTTGTCCCGGACGCGGTGCGGCATTCTTCATGCCGCTCCGCAGAGCCGAGACCTTACCAAACACCGATGCTCGTTACGGCCCCGGCTCTGCAGCGCGCCGCATAGCGCGTCGAAGACGCGCGTGAACGCGCTGGTGGCGCTGCACTGCGTCCGGGGCACAGAATAAATTATCATTTCATTCACACCCTGCTTCACCCCGGCACACATCGTGGCGCCGGGGCGCGGGTTTACGTCGATTCCAAGGAGAATCGTATTTGGGCCTGATGCTTAGGCAAATTTTAAGTCGCGGGGGTTACGTTGTGACAGTGAGTTCAGTGGTTGAGAGTTTGTGAGTACGCCATGACAGAACCCCATCGCCCGAGGGTAAAATACGTCATCGGGCCTGACGGCAGTCCGTTAACAATTGCGGACTTGCCCGCGCCCGGGACCAAACGGTGGGTGATCCGCCGCAAGGCCGAAGTCGTTGCCGCGGTTCGCGGCGGCCTGCTCTCCCTTGAGGAAGCCTGCAGCCGCTACACCCTGACGGTTGACGAATTCCTGTCCTGGCAGTTTTCCATCGACCAGCATGGCCTGGCCGGATTGCGCACCACCCGCATCCAGCAGTATCGCCAGTAAGTCTCAACGCAATCATTCGCATTTTTCGAAAATCGGCCTTCCCATGGAAGGCCGATTTTTTTCGTGCCCGACAATTCCTTTCGGCCTTTAACCTTCATTAACCATATCGAAACCATCCCATAGGCAATAATTGCCCAGTCGGCTCTTGGGGCCGAATCTTTTGGGGCTGGTTCGTGCAGGGTCTTGCGAGTTTCCTAAAAAGCCTGGGTGCGTCCCGGGTCATGGCGATGGTCGCGGTCACCGCCGCGCTGATCGGGTTCTTCGGATTCGTCATCATGCGCGTCACCACGCCGCAGATGACCACCCTGTTTACCGACCTCAGCCCCGAAGATTCCGCCGGGATCGTCAAGGACCTGGAACGCCAGGCCATCGCCTTCGAACTGCGCAACGACGGCGCGGTCATCATGGTACCGAAAGACAAGGTCACCCGGTTGCGCATGAAGCTCGCCGAAGGCGGCCTGCCCAAGGGCGGCGGCGTCGGCTACGAGATTTTCGACAAGTCCGACGCGCTCGGCACCACCAGCTTCGTGCAGAACATCAATCATCTGCGCGCGCTAGAAGGCGAGTTGGCCCGCACCATCAGGGCGATCGACCGCATCCAGGCCGCGCGCGTGCATCTGGTGCTGCCGGAACGGCCGCTGTTCTCCCGCGAAACCCCGGAGCCCTCGGCCTCGATCGTGGTGCGGGTGCGCGGCGCGCTGGAGCCGCAGCAGGTTCGCGCCATCCGCCATGTCGTCGCATCCGCCGTCAACGGGTTGAAGCCGCAGCGAGTCTCCATTGTCGATGAAGCCGGGCAGTTGCTGGCCGACGGCGCCGCCGGCGATACCGAAGGCGCTACCGGCGACGAGCGCCGCGCCGGATTCGAGAAGCGGATGCGCAACCAGGTCGAGGCGATCGTGTCGTCGGTGGTCGGCAGCGGTCGCGCGCGGGTGCAACTCTCGGCCGATTTCGACTACAACAAGATCACCCAAACCTCCGACAAGTTCGATCCCGAAGGCCGGGTGCTGCGCTCCAGCCAGACCCGCGAGGAATCCTCCGCCACGGCAGAGAGCAACGGCCAGGTCACGGTCAACAACGAGTTGCCGGGCGCCCAGCGCCCGGACAATGCGCCGGCGGGGCGCGACCAGAGCAAGAAGAGCGAGGAAACCAACAATTACGAGATTTCCCGCACTACCAAGACCGAAGTGACCGAAGCCGGCCGGGTCAATCGTATCTCGGTCGCGGTGCTGGTCGACGGCAGCTATTCCAAGAACGAAAAAGGCGAGATGGTCTATGCCGAGCGCGGCAAGGAGCAGCTCGACCGTATCGCAGCATTGGTGCGCTCGGCGATCGGCTTCGACCAGAAGCGCGGCGACCAAGTCGAGGTGGTGAACCTGCGCTTTGCCGATGCGCCCGCGGTGGTGCCGGTGAGCGAGCCCGCCGGCCTGCTCGGCATGCTGACGTTCACCAAGGACGACATCATGTACGGCATCGAACTTGCGGTCATGACCCTGCTCGGCCTCGTGGTGCTGTTCATGGTGGTGCGGCCGCTGGTCAAGCGCATCCTCGCCTCCGAGCCGGTCGCAGCCATTACCAATGCCGCCCTGCCGGCGCTCGCGGATGCAAGCGCGCAAGGCGCCACCGGACAAAATCTCGTTCCCGGCACCAACGCCACTGCGCAGATGATCGATGTCGCCCAAGTGCAGGGTCAGGTGCATGCCCAGTCGGTGCATCGCGTCGGCGAGCTGGCGCAGCAAAACCCAAGCGAAACCGCTTCCATTGTTCGTCAATGGCTCTCGGAGCCCGCGTGATCTGACATGGCTGTACCGCAAACCACGACCAATTCCAGCAACGACATCGCGAGCGTAGTCGCGACGCTGGCGAGCCGTCAGGGCAATCGCCCCAAGAGCAAGCCGATGAGCGGCCCGAAACGGGCGGCGATTCTGATGCTGGCGCTGGGCGAGCAATATGGTGGCAAGGTCTGGGCGCTGCTGGAAGACGACGAGGTGCGCGAACTGTCGATGGCCATGTCCACGCTCGGCACCGTCGAGGCCGACGTGGTCGAGGACCTGCTGCTGGAATTCGTCTCAAGGATGTCGGCGTCGGGCGCGCTGATGGGCAATTTCGACGCCACCGAGCGGCTGCTGGCACAATATCTGCCGAAAGAGCGCGTCACCGGCATCATGGACGAAATCCGCGGACCCGCCGGCCGCAACATGTGGGAGAAACTCTCAAACGTTCAGGAAGAGGTGCTCGCCAACTATCTCAAGAACGAATATCCGCAGACTATCGCCGTGGTGCTGTCGAAGCTAAAGCCCGAGCACGCCGCGCGCGTGCTCGCGATCCTGCCCGAGGACATGGCGCTCGACGTGGTCGGCCGCATGTTGAAGATGGAGGCGGTGCAGAAAGAGGTGATCGAGCGCGTCGAGCAGACGCTGCGCACCGAATTCATGTCCAATCTGTCGCAGACCCGCCGCCGCGACGCCCACGAGGTGATGGCGGAAATTTTCAACAATTTCGACCGCCAGACCGAAACCCGCTTCATTACCTCCTTGGAAGAGGACAACCGCGAATCCGCCGAGCGCATCAAGGCGCTGATGTTCACCTTCGACGACCTGGTGAAACTGGATTCGGCCTCGGCCCAGACCCTGATGCGCCACATCGACAAGAACAAGCTCGGCATCGCGCTGAAAAGCGCCAATGAGGAGGTCCGCGGCTTCTTCCTCGGCAATATGTCGTCGCGCGCCGGCAAGATGCTGCTGGACGACATGGCGGCGCTCGGGCCGGTGCGGCTGCGCGACGTCGACGAGGCGCAGGCGCTGCTGGTCAATCTCGCCAAGGACCTCGCCGCCAAGGGCGAGATCATGCTGACCAAGAACCGCGCCGACGACGAGTTGGTGTACTGATGGGCGCCCCGGCAAAATTCCTGTTCGACATGGACTTCTCAGCACCCGAGAAGGGCCGCGAGCGCGCGGCCACGCCGTCCGAGATCGCGCAGCAGATCGCCTCCGCCGAGGCCCGCGCGTACCGCGACGGTTTCGATGCGGCGATGTGCGAGGCCAAGGCCGAAAGCGACCGCCGCGCAGCACTGGCTTTGGAAGAGATCGGAATCACGTTGCGCGGCATCGCAAATGGGTTTTCCGGCGTCGAGGCCCGGATGGAAACCGAGGCGGTCGATGTGGCGGTCGCGGTGGCGCGCAAATTGTGCAGCGAATTGATGGCCGGCGAGCCACTCACTGAAATCATGGCGCTGGTGCGCGACTGCTTCTCGCATCTGGTTTCGACGCCGCACTTGGTGGTCCGGATCAACGACTCGCTTTACGACGCCGCGCGCGATCGGATCGAGCGGATGGCCAAGCAAAGCGGTTTCGAAGGCCGGCTGGTGATGCTGGCGGAGCCGGAAATCGACAGCGGCGACTGCAAAATCGAGTGGGCCGACGGCGGCGTGGTGCTGGAGCGCGCCGTGATCGAAGCCAAGATCAACGAACTTGTCGGGCGCTATATGGCGTCCCGCGATCAGGCCGGAACGGCCGTGAGGAATGAGCCATGAGTGACACCGATACCCACGTTCCGCTTCCCGATCTCAACGCCGCCGATCCGGCGGTCATCGACGACATCGGATATCACGACGACGAACAGATTTCGCGCGTCGCCGCCGATCTCGAGGCGGTGTTCGACGTGCCGGTCCAAGTCTCGGCGGTGCTCGGCCGCTCCAAGATGGACATCGGCGAGTTGCTGAAGCTCGGCCCCGGCACCGTGCTCGAACTCGACCGCCGCGTCGGCGAAGCCATCGACATCTATGTCAATAACCGGCTGGTGGCGCGCGGCGAAGTGGTTCTGGTCGAAGACAAGCTTGGCGTGACCATGACGGAAATCATCAAGGCGGAGCGCGCCTGAGACTTTTAACACCCGCGCACGACGCGCGCGAACGACGGACAGGAGAACACCATGCGGCTTCTTATCGTTGGCACCCTGAAGGGCCAGCTTACGACCGCCACCAAGATCGCCATGGACAATGGCGCCTCGGTGACCCATGCGGAGGATAACGAGCAGGCGATGCGCGTGCTGCGCGGCGGCAAGGGCGCCGACCTGCTGCTGGTCGATGTCGCGCTCGACATTCGCGACCTGGTGATCCGGCTCGAGGCCGAACACATTCACGTTCCCATCGTCGCCTGCGGCATCGCCAGCGATGCCCGCGCCGCGGTCGCCGCGATTCACGCCGGCGCCAAGGAGTACATCCCGCTGCCGCCCGATCCGGAACTGATCGCAGCGGTGCTCGCCGCCGTCGCCAACGACTCGCGCGACCTGGTCTATCGCGACGAGGCGATGGCGAAAGTGATAAAACTGGCGCAGCAGATCGCGGGCTCCGACGCCTCGGTGATGATCACCGGCGAATCCGGCACCGGCAAAGAAGTGCTGGCGCGCTATGTGCACACCCGCTCCAACCGCGCCAAAAAACCGTTCATCTCGATCAACTGCGCGGCGATCCCCGAGCATTTGCTGGAATCCGAACTGTTCGGCCACGAGAAGGGCGCCTTCACCGGCGCCATTGCGCGGCGCATCGGCAAGTTCGAGGAAGCCACCGGCGGCACGCTGCTGCTGGACGAAATCTCGGAAATGGACGTGCGGCTGCAATCGAAGCTGCTGCGCGCCATTCAGGAGCGCGTCATTGATCGCGTCGGCGGCACGCGGCCGGTGCCGATCGACATCCGCATCCTCGCCACCTCGAACCGCAATCTCGCCGACGCCGTGCGCGAGGGTACGTTTCGCGAGGATTTGCTGTTCAGGTTGAACGTGGTGAACTTGAAAATTCCGGCGCTGCGCGACCGCCCGGCCGACATTCTCGAACTGGCGCAGCATTTCGCCCGCAAATATGCCGACGCCAACGGCGTGCCGGTGCGCCCGATCTCCGCCGACGCGCGGCGCGTGCTGACGTCCAACCGCTGGCAGGGCAACGTCCGCGAGCTGGAAAACACCATCCATCGTTCGGTGCTGATGGCTCAAGGAGACGAGATCGGCGCGGACGCCATTCTCTCGCCCGACGGCGACCGCCTTGACCTCGCCAGGACCGCGCCGGCCGTGGCGCATGCAACCTTCGCCGCCGAGCGGGTCACCCGCGCGTTGGTCGGACGTACGGTAGCGGACGTGGAGCGCGACCTGATCCTGGAAACGCTGAAGCACTGCCTCGGCAACCGCACCCACGCCGCGAATATCCTCGGCATTTCGATCCGCACGCTGCGCAACAAGCTCAACGAATACGCCGATGGCGGCTTGCCGATCACGCCCGCCGGCGCTGGCGAGTATCACCGGGTCGCCGCGACGGCTTAACGTCATCCTGAGGTGCGCGCTCTTGCGCGCCTCGAAGGATGGGCCACAGGCGCGTAACCATCCTTCGAGACGCCGCAAGCGTGGCTCCTCAGGATGACGGCGGCATGTGCGGACACTCACGAATAACTCGGCGCATCGGGCTTGCGGAAAATATGGATCGGGTCGCCCGGCTGCAGGTCGCGGCCGGTGAAAGCCGCGTAGGCGTAGAGCGCGAGGTAGCCGATCGCGAGCGCGCCGACGCAATAGAAAATCCAGATGCCTGCGCGTTTCATTCAGGTGAACGCGCCGCGTTTAGCGACGTCGGCGACGTGGCGCTGCCACAGCCACAATAGCGGCACCAGGATCAGTCCCGCGGTCAGGCTAACCAGGATGCCGACGGTCGCGACCCCATGGCCGATCACGGCCATCAGCCGCGATGCCGCGCCGCACACCAGGATGAATGTCACCAGCGAGATTCGCTCGCCGCGCCGCTCGATGTCGGGAATGCACGACCAGTAGATCAGGCCGATCGCCAGCAGCATGCCCTTGAAAAAGCGCACCGAGCTATCGATTGCGCCATCGTCGAAGATGTCCACAAACGCGGTGCCGAACACTACGCCTGCGAGGCCGAAGCCGACGCCGACCAGACCCGCGAAGGCAACGGCGATTTGCAGCAGTTTGCGTTCCATGCGGGTTTCCTCTCGGTTCGTCATCCGCGGGCTTGACCCGCGCATCCATCTGCTTCGCAAGAGTCGTTTTAGGAAGATGGATTGCCGGGTCAAGCCCGGCAATGACGAAAGTGGCTACCCCGCCGCCGCGACGGCCGGCTTTGCGACGCTCACCGCCAGTTTGCCGTAGCGATCCGTGAACGCTTGCGTGTCGATCTCCTCAAGCTGGATCGCGCCGCTCATCACGCCTTTCTTCCACGCCTCATGTTCGGGATCCGATTTGAATTCCGGCATCACTTCCTTGGCGAACAGTTCCAGCGAGTCGCAGATGTGCTCGTGGCTATTCTTGCCGGCCTGGTTGAGCAGGATCACCTGGTCGATATGCGACGTTCTAAAGCGCCTCAGCTTTTTGCGGATGGTCTCGGGCGAGCCGATCAGGCCGCCGCGCAGCGCCGCCTCCTGCGCCTCGGGATTGTCGCGTTTCCACTTGTTGTATTCGTCCCACATATTGACGGTGCCCGGCGCCGGACGCGCCCGGTTCTGGCCTTGGCCGTAATAGCGCAGCGCGAACTGGAAGAACGTGGCGCCATCGGCGCGCGCCCGCGCTTCCTCGTCGGTCTTGGCGCACATGAAGAACGACACCAGCGCCATGTTGGGGTTGATCTCGTAGTCGGCGAGCTTCTTCAGCCGCTTGGTGATGGCGTTGTAATAGGCGTGCACCCAGGCATGCGCGGCGTCAGCGCTGACGAACTGGAAGCCGAGCGCGCCAAAGCCGTTCTGGCCGGCGCGCTCGATGGTCGGCAATTGCGAACACGCCATCCACAGCGGCGGATGCGGCTTCTGCACCGGCTTCGGCACCACGTTGCGCAAGGGAATGTCGAAATATTTGCCGTGATGCTCGCTGCCGCCTTCCTTGAACATCGGGAAGATGGCGCGGACCGCCTCCTCGAACACTTCCTTCTTGGTTTCCATGTCGCGGCCGAACGGCGTGAGCTCGGTGATCGAGGCACTCTCGCCCATTCCGAACTCGCAGCGGCCGTTGCTCAACAGATCGAGCACCGCAACGCGCTCGGCGACGCGCGCGGGGTGATTGGTGGTGAGCTGGAAAATGCCATGGCCGAGCCGGATGTTTTTGGTGCGCTGGGAGGCTGCGGCGAGAAACGATTCCGGCGACGGCGAGTGTGAATATTCTTCCAGGAAATGATGTTCCACCACCCAGGCATGGTCGTAGCCGCAGCGGTCCGCGGTTTCCAGCTGGGTCAGCGCATCCTGGTAGAGTTTTAGTTCGCCGCCCGCTTCCCATGGACGCGGCAATTGCAACTCATAAAAAATGCCGAATTTCATAAAGCGCCTCCCGCGGCCGGCTTGTTGTTGGCCGGGAGTGTAAACCCGCGCGCGCTCAAGTCCACCGTCTAGCAATTCCGCGTGGCGGAAGGTGGCTTGCGCAGATGGCATGAATGGTTAGCTTTGCAGGCAGTGAGTCGCGGCCATGCTGCGCGGAATCCCCTTCATCGAGACCCATGCCCACCTTTACCCCGCATCAGGATTCCGCGCTGAAGGCCGTCGCCGACTGGCTGAAGGCAAAGCCCGGCAAGAACGGCACGCCGCCGGTATTCCGGCTGTTCGGCTATGCCGGCACCGGCAAGACCACGCTGGCGCGGCATATCGCCGACGGCGTCAGTGGCGAGGTCAAATTCGCAGCCTTCACTGGCAAGGCCGCTTTGGTGATGCGCAACAAGGGCTGCGACAACGCTTCCACCATCCATTCGCTGATCTATCGCGCGCGCGAATCCGGCGTCGAGCAGCCGAGTTTTGAATTGTGGGACGACGCGCCCGCCTCAAAGGCGAAACTCATCATCATCGACGAATGCTCGATGGTCGACGCGGAACTCGGCCGCGATTTGATGTCGTTCGAGTGTCCGCTCTTGGTGCTCGGCGACCCAGCGCAATTGCCGCCGATCGCGGGTGGCGGCTTCTTCACCAATGTCGAGCCCGACGCGATGCTGACCGAAGTGCATCGCCAGGCGCAGAACGATCCGATCGTGCGAATGTCGATGGACGTGCGCGAAGGCCGCCACCTCGATATCGGCCGCTACGGCGAGAGCGAAGTGGTGTCGCGCGCCGAGCTCGATCCGGGCCGCGTGATGAGCGCCGATCAGGTGCTGGTCGGGCGCAATAACACACGGCGCTCCTACAATATGCGGGTGCGGCAGAAGCAGAACATCGAGGATCCGCTGCCGGTGGCCGGTGACAAGCTGGTGTGCCTGCGCAACAACCGCAAGAAGGGCCTGTTCAACGGCGGACTGTGGCGGGTGAAGTCGCGCACGGCGTCGCGGTCAAAGTCGCGCATACTCAGCATGCGGTTGTCGCCGGATGAGGATTTTGGCATCAAGGTAACGAAAGTCTCGGTGCGAACCGATTGCTTCGAGGGCGGTGTCGAGGCGATTCCATGGGAGCAGCGCAAGCCCTATGACGAATTCGACTACGGCTACGTGCTCACCGTGCACAAGAGCCAGGGTTCGCAATGGGACGACGTGGTGCTGTTCGACGAGAGCTTTGCGTTTCAGGACAGCCGTGCAAGGTGGCTCTACACCGGGATTACCCGCGCGGCGAAGCGGCTGAGCGTGGTGGTGTAGCTGTCGTCCCCGCGAAAGCGGGGACCCATACGCCGTGCAGTTTCTTGAGGCATGCGGCTAATGCTTGCTGCTATCATTAGCGTCTGTGGTTATGGGTCCCCGCTTTCGCGGGGACGACAGATAGCTACTTCCCCGCCACAAAATAAAAATCCTCGCGCCCCGGCGGCGAACCGTAGGTGAACGGCTGCTGCTGATGCTTGGTGGAGGTCCAGACGTCGTCGCGGACGATGTCGAACAGTTTTCGCACTTCGACGCGCGGCTCCTTGATGTCGCGCGCCAGCGCCAAGGCAAACGGACCGTTGACACCGTCGCCGTCCAGCGCGGTCTCGCCGTGCTTGGCGGCATAGACCACCATGAATCCGGCCTCCGGCTCGATATTCGACAGGCCCTTGCCGACCAGCTTGAGCGCCATGGTCTTCTGCATGTTGGGCTCGAATGGATTGTCGCGGCAGGCGTCGAGCAGCACCAGTTTAAGCTTGCGCGCGCCGCCGACCGCGGCGATCACCTGCTCCAGCGCCACCGCTTCGGTGAGCGCATCGCGGTCCGCCGCCAGTTTGGCATCGACCGGCACCAGATAATTGACGCCGCCGATTTCGAGTCCGTGGCCGGCGTAATACACCACCGCCCAGTCCGCCTTCTCGGCTTCGCGCGCAAAGGCGTGCAGCGCGTCGAAGAATTTGTCGCGGGTGAGATCGCCGGCCAGCGTCACGGTTTGGAAGCCGACGTCGCGCAGCGAGCCTGCAATCAGCTTGGCGTCGCGCGGCGGATTGTTGAGCTGATGCACGTTCTTGTAGGCGCCGTTGCCGATCACCAGCGCGATCTTGCGCGCCGTCGGCCCGGACGAAATCTGAGGCGTTTGTGTCGCCAGCGCCGCCAGCCGTTCGCGCGCTTTGGCCCGCGCCAGCGCGGTGTCGATCTCGTCGAACGGCGTCAGCGCGAAACTGGCGGAGCGATAATCGGCGCGCGCCTGGGCCAGATTTTTGCGCTTCTCGAACAACTCGCCCCGCCCCGCATAGGCGCGCACATTATTCGGGTTGAGGCCGAGCACGGTATTGTAATCTTTCAGCGCCGCATCGAGATCGCCCTTGCCGAAATAGGCGTTGGCGCGGCTGGTCAGCGCGAACTGCTGCTTCGGGGTCTTTTCGAGCAGGCTGTTGCAGTCGGCGATGGCGTCATCGAACCTGCCCATCGCGGTGTAGGTGATAGCGCGGTAGAACGCGGCTTGCGTCGCCGCCGGATCGATGCGCTGGGCTTCGGCGAATTCCGCGATGGCGCCGTCATAGTCCTTGTCGATGGTCAGCACGCGCCCCTTGTTCATGTGGGCGAGATAATAAGTCGGCTGGCTCTTCATTGCCGCGTTGAAGTCGTCGAGCGCGCTTTGAAACGCGCCCTTACGCAGATGAATGGTGCCGCGATTATTCAGGGCGCTGGCGTAGTTCGACCGCATCTGCAAAATCAGGTTGTAGTCCGCCATCGCATGGTCGTCGTCGCCCTTCCGCTCATAGGAGATGCCGCGCCAGTTGATATATTCCAGCACATTCGGATCGGCGATGTGCGCCGCGTCGAACGCCGCGATGGCCTTGTCGTAGTTACGCTTGGTTACAAGCGCATTGCCGCGAACGAAATACGCGATGCCGAGATCGCGGCCGGAAGTTTTTCCGGCGGTGATCAGGTTTTCGCACGCGTCCGCGCGCGTCTTGGCCTCGGCCTGCCGGTCGCGGCAGGTTTCCAGATCATCCGCACGCGCGGGAGCTGCGATTATTATCGCAGCCGTCAGGATAAGAAGGGCGCGCAACATTCGAAGGAACGCTCCGGCGGTGAGTTATCGTCGCAAACACCCAGTCATACGCGGGCTTGACCTGCGTATCCATCAATCTTCGCTAAAAGCATTTTCGAAGCAGATGGATGGCCGGGTCAAGCCCGGCCATGACGGCTTGCGCCGTCACTTCGGATTCGGATCGACCAATCCCTCGCCCGGATCTTCGTATTTTCCGGCGCGGTGCAGCGTCACCGCCTTGCCGAGGGCGCGGGCGACGTTGCGGACGTTGTCCTGAAACGCCGTGTCGTTGTCGAGCGCTTCGTGCGACGTAGCATAGGGCTCCATGTAGCCGATATAGCCATCGGCCTCGCTCATGCCGCCCGCCGAGATCAGCGACATGTCGGTGAGCCAGTCGGCCAGCGAGCGTCGCAGCGTTTCCGCGCCAACGCTGTCGCCATGGACGACGATGCCGAAATGCCGGCCTTCGAGATGGCGCGGATAGGGCCAGCCTTTCAATTCCAGCGCCTTGGCTTCGTCGGGCTTCTTGCCGTGCGTCGAAGACGGATCGGGATTGCCGCCATCGGCGCAGACCAGGCGATCGATCATCGCCTTTAGTCCAGTCGGCGCGTGATACCAGTTCACCGGCGTGACGATCATGATGCCGTGTGCTGCGACCCACAGCGGATAGATCTCGTTCATCCAGTCGTCGGTCTGTTGAAGCGAATAGTTCGGATAGCAACTGCACGGCCAGTGGCACAGCGCCATCGAGGTCGAGACGCAGGATTTGCAGGGATGAATCTGCCTGCCGAACTCGGAAGTGAGCCTGCTAAGATCGAGAATATCGACGGCGAATCCCATCTCGCCGAAGATCGGCTCGGCCAGCTTGATCAATCGCCAGGTCTTCGACATCTCGCCGGGACAGGTGTGTTCGCTGCGCGACGAGCCGTTGATGATCAAGATGCGCGGCGTCTCATTGGCATCGTCGTGCCGCCGCTGCGCGGCAAGAATCGCATCGCGCGCGGCCAGCCAGTCCACCGAAATTTCGTAATCCGGATCGGCGAAGCCAGGTCCTGCCTTACGCGTCGCCGGCGATTTGCGAGAATTGCGGTAGCCATCCCATGCGGCGGCGATGATGGCGTCGAGTTCGCGCTGCAACGGCTCGAACACTGGGTCCTTGAAGCGGCTGCGATAGCGCTTTTCGAATTCTTCGCGCGACAATTCGACGGAAGGCATTCCCTTGCGGACCTCGGCCTCAGCCATCACCTAAAATCCCTGAATAAAAAACTGAAGCAAATCGCCGCAGCCGGGTTTCAACGCGACCCGGCAACGCGTGTTCCCGCACCGATAACCTCCTGCAAATAAATGCTTTTATTCACGAACTCGTGTGCGGTGGGACGTAACAAGGCGCGTGTTGCTGCGTATCTAGCTGCACGAAGGGGCGCGCGACCGATTGCGAACCGCGGCCCGCGCCTTAAACTGCCGACCTGTTCGGCCGCCATCACCTAAAGAGGAAATCCCATGCGCCGTCACCCAATCCGCCGCCTTTCGCTTTGTGCCGCAGCCTTTGGCGCGTTGGCGATCGCAGCCTTCGCGGCCGCTCCCTTGCGCGCGGCGGAAGACGCCATGATAATCCCTGCACCGGCCATGGACGCGCAGACGTCCGACGGCATCCAGACTGCGGTGATCGCGGGCGGCTGTTTCTGGGGCGTGCAGGGCGTGTTCCAGCACACCGCCGGCGTGGTCAACGCGCTGTCCGGTTATGCCGGCGGCAACAAGGCGACGGCCGACTACAACATGGTCTCGACCGGCTCGACCGGACATGCGGAATCCGTCGAGATCAAATACGACCCGAAGAAGATCAGCTACGGGAAAATCCTGCAGATTTTCTTCTCGGTGGCGCACGATCCGACCCAGTTGAACCGTCAGGGTCCGGACTCCGGCACGCAATATCGCTCGGCGATCTTCACCAGCAATGACGAGCAGAAGAAGGTGGCGGACGCCTACATCGCGCAACTCAACGCCGCGAAGATCTACAAGAAACCGATCGTGACCAAGGTCGGGCCGCTCGAAGCGTTCTATCCGGCCGAGGCGTATCATCAGGACTACCTGACGCTGCACCCGAACCAGCCCTATATTGCCTATAACGACCTTCCGAAGGTCGAAGCCCTGAAGAAGATTTTCGCGCAGGATTACATCGACAAGCCGACGCTGGTGAGCAGCGCGAAGGTTACCAACTGAATCCGTCATTCCGGGGCGTGAGCGAAGCGAGCGAGCCCGGAATCCATAACCACCATTGGGGGATTATGGATTCCGGGCCTGCGCCAAGAGGCGCATCCCGGAATGACGAAAAAGGAAAACGACAATGACCGACACCAAAACCGCAAAAGTCGAAAAGAGCGAAGCCGAGTGGCGCAAGGAACTGACGCCGATGCAGTATGCGGTGCTGCGCGAAAAGGCGACCGAGCGGCCGTTCTCCGGCGAATACGAGCATGAGCATCGCGCCGGCACTTACACCTGCGCCGGCTGCGGCCAGACGCTGTTCGAATCCGACGCCAAATTCGATTCCGGCTGCGGCTGGCCGAGCTTTACCGCGCCCGCCGCCGAGGGCCATGTCGATGAAGAGCACGATGTTACTCACGGCATGATCCGCACCGAGGTGCTGTGTTCGAAGTGCAGCGGCCATCTCGGCCACGTGTTCGAAGACGGTCCAGGCCCGACGGGATTGCGCTACTGCATCAATTCGGCGGCGCTGAAACTGCAGCCGAAGTGACGCCGATGTCATTCCGGAATGCGCCTCTTGGCGCAGGCCCGGAATCCATACTCACGATGGTGGTTATGGATTCCGGGCTTGCTCGCTTTGCTCGTGCCCCGGAATGACGGCGGATAGGTTCCCGCCCATGGAACCCAAACCCGCGATGTGCTTTGCTGCTATTTGGCGCGGTTTTCGGCCACCATCGGTTGGCCGCCTCGCCTCGGGGGAACGCAGATGTCGCTCGGACTGATCCTTATCATCATCCTGATCATCTTTTTGCTGGGCGGTTTTAGCGGCCGGTTCGGCGGCTATGGCTATGGCATGGGCCACGGCGGAATGGGCATCGGCGGTGTGATTCTGGTGATCCTGCTGGTGCTGCTGCTGCTCGGCAAGCTCTGAGCCCGCGCATAGCACTGAAATTGCAGGCTTAATTCCAAAAGGCCTCAACGCTCTCGCGGATTCATCATCTGCTCTGCCAAGAGTCGCATTTTCGTGGAACGAGCTTATATTAGGGTCTGTCCTTGAAATGACCTCCACCGGCCCGGCCGCCGATCGGCCAGCCCATGAATCCGGTTGTCGTTTCGTTTGCGTCCCTACAAGAAGGTCACGGACCATGGCTTCATTCAGCTACAAAACCAGCGCCGAACTGTTCCCCGCCGCGATCCGCAAGAAGAAACGTGCGGGTTTTGCCTATCGTCGTTTCGACACCGCAGCTGAAGCGGTGCGTTTCGCGATCGAGGAACTGCCGGCGGATTCGCTGAATGGCGCCTACCTGCAGGTCGAGGAAGCGCGCTTCGACCAGAACGGGATTCGCACGCTGTACGACAGCGCGGAATTTCCGCTGGCGCGCCGTGCGCCCGAGCCCCCGGCCGAAGTTGCCACCAGCGATGCCAACGCGGACGCCGCCTGATCGAATTTCGACTGGATTTTTGGCCTCCTAAATCCTCGGCTGCTTCTCCAGCCAGCGGTGCAGCATTTTGACGTTGCGGACGTTGGCGCGGAACATGACGTCGAAGGCGTCGCCGACCAGCGGCACGATTCCAACCACGCCATCCAGCGCGACATTGCCGAGCATCCGCATGGTCAGATGCCACGGCGCGCCGAGCGCGCGCGCTTCGCGCACCAGCCACAGCGAGATCGCTGTCGTGATGAGATCGCCGATCACCGGGATCAACCCGATCACTCCGTCGATGCCGTAGCGCACCTTGGTGCCGGGCACGATGAAGGCGACGTCGAGCAGTTTCGCCAGCGCATCGAGCCGCGCCAGCCGCTGCTCGCGCGTGAGATTGCCGAATGGGTTCGCACCCGAATTGAAGGTGAAGGTCTTGACATGGATCGAGCCCTGACCCGGTGTGCCCCGCGTAAACGAGCCTTGCACGAACGGGCCTTGCCCCAGCGTCTCGGGACGGATCTCCCGCTCCTCCTGGTCGATGATCGGTGCGGCGCGTGTCGGTGGTTTCATGCGCTGGGACATGGTGCTGTCATCCTAAGCCTGCAAGCCTCCACATTATGGCCGCGCCGAAAACGACGGGCTGCGCGCCAGCGTCGCAAGGTCGCAGCCTTCGCAATAGCGCGCATCTTTGTAGTCGATCCAGTTGTGCGCATAAACGCGCTCGGCGGGAATATCATAGCGCGCACGTAGCACGCGGACGAGAATGCGCCACGCCGCGATCTGTTCCGCGCTCGCAGGCTTTGCCACGTCGGGAAAATTGCCGGCGAATTCCACGCCGATCGAATTGCTCTTGATCACCTGATGAAAGGTCGGGCCGTTGTCGATGAACTTGTTGTCGTTGCGGTTGGCGCCGTCGCCATGGGTCGGGATGACCGTCTCCGGCACCGCCCAATACACCGTGCCGTCGGTCTCCACCCACACTGTGACGCCGCGCCGGGTCGGGTTCTTCGCCTGCTCCATCGCGCCGTATTTTGCCGAGCCCGCCCCGCCCTCGGTCTGATGCACGATGATGTTGCGCCAGGGATTCGCCTTGGCAACATCGCCCCACGGCGACAGCCAGACGATTTTCAGCCCCGGTATCTCCGGCGTGCCCGACGCGCGCGCGAGCGTGGCGGGGTCGGGCGTCTGCGCAAACGCGGGTGCGGACATCGCGGCGAGGCAAAGCGCTGCTGCAATAAGGCGAATGTGCATGCGGTATCGGACCCTTGTCATCAATTGCTGAAGCTTATCACGCCGATCGCTCGGCGATGGTTTGCGCCACGCCCGCATTGTGGATGAAACTCAGGCCCGCCCTGTTTCGCCAGAGGCAACACGAGTTTCATGTTACAAGCCTTGGGATGAATCGCGCAGTCAAAAATAAAAGGCCCGATCCGCCGGGACGCACATCCGGTCAGGCGCGCAAGATTACAACCGCGAAACGCGATCTTCCGCAGTCGGTGAAAAACGCCAAGGCGGCGACCGGGCCCGGCGCGCAACGCTATCGTTTTGTCACGCAGGAAAAATCCGGCGGCGCGACCTATACGCCGGTGCTGCTGGCGGACTTTGTCGCAGAGCAAATTGCCGACGCCGCCCGATTCGCGCCGGGTTCGCGGATTTCCATCCTCGATCCCGCGATCGGCGACGGCGCGCTCCTGATCAGCCTGCTGAACAAGCTGCGAATGCGCGACATCGGCAAAATTACCGTGCACGGGTTCGAGACCGATGCCGCGGCGCTGAAACGCGCGCGTCAAAACCTGCGGGCCGCGTTTCCGGACCTCGAGCTTCGGTTCAAACTCGGTAATTTTCTGGAATACGCCGTGGCGCAGGCGCAGAAGCCTGCGCGGCGGCAGCAATTTTTCGACCTGGTCATCGCCAATCCGCCCTACGTTCGCACCCAGATCATGGGAAGCAAGCAGGCGCAGCGTCTCGGATCGACGTTCGGCCTGACCGGACGGGTCGATCTTTACCACGCATTCCTGATCGGCATCGCGAAGGTGCTTCGCCCTGATGGGACTGCCGGAATCATCGTCTCCAACCGGTTCATGACCACCAGGGGCGGCGCGAGTATTCGCGCCGCGATGCGCGAGCGCCTTTCGCTTCATCACATCTGGGACCTCGGCGACACCAAGCTGTTCGACGCCGCGGTGCTGCCGGCGGTCATTCTGGCGCACGGCTCCGGCCGGGAGGAAGCATCAAATCCGGCGTTCACCTCGATCTATGAAACGGCCGATGCCGCGCTTTCGCTGGCATCCGACCCGATCGCGGCGCTTCGCGAATCCGGCGCGGTGACCCTCGACGACGGCAGAAGGTTTCGCGTGCAGCACGGCAGGCTGCAGGACCCCGATCATGCAAGCTCGATCTGGCGCCTTGCCACCGACAGCGGCGATGCCTGGCTCGCCGCCGTCGCCGCCAGGACATGGGGCACCTTCCGCGACATCGGAAAAATTCGCGTCGGGGTGAAGACCTGCGCCGACAGCGTCTTCATCCGCGACGACTGGAGCGATTTTCCCGGCGAGCGGCCCGAACTGCTTCGCCCGCTGACGACGCATCACGGCGCCACCCGCTTTCGATCGTTGCCGGCATCGAAACCGCGCGCGATCCTGTATCCGCATGAAAACGCCGGCGGCAAGCGCCGCGCCATCGATTTGAGACTCTATCCCAACAGCCGGGCCTATTTGCAGCGGCACCGCAAAGCGCTCGAGACCCGCAAATATGTGATCGAAGCCGGACGGCGATGGTATGAAATCTGGGTGCCGCAGGACCCGGATCTATGGCGCGCGCCAAAACTGATTTTCCGGGACATCAGCGAGAGCCCGACATTCTGGCTGGATCTGGCCGGCACGGTCGTGAACGGCGACTGCTACTGGCTCACCCCGGCGCGTGCGGAAGATCACGAGCTGCTCTGGCTGGCCGCCGCCGTCGCCAACTCGACCTTCGCGGAAGCGTTTTACGATCATCGCTTCAACAACAAACTCTATGCGGGACGGCGCCGCTTCATCACCCAGTATGTGGAGCAGTTTCCGCTCCCCGACCCCGCGGCCCCGCTCTCCCGCCGCATTATCGCCGGCGCGAAAGCGGTCTATGCGGCAAACGGTGCTGCGAAAGCAACCGCGATGCAGCGGGAGATCGAAGCCATGGTGTGGCAGGCCTTCGGTCTAGGCGTCGAAGAAATCCGCCGGTAGCCGAATTTGCAGTTTTGCGTTCAGGACCTTGCCTTGACACTGCGGGAAGCGGCTGAAGAACGCTTCGCCGGTGGTCAGGAACAAATGGCTCAACGTCACCCGCCCGTCCCGCGTTACGCCGTAAAAGACCGCATAGCGCACATCGCAATGCCGGACTTGCCGGCCCGAAATCATCGGCACGTCGAGCGCTTCGGTGCTGTCGGGACGCACCAAGCCGAGATCGATGGTCGACGAAGTCTGCAGCTTCACTTCGAGCAGTTGATGACGCACATCGGGGAACTGCCCGTTATCCTGATAGCCGGCATAGCCGAGCGTCTTGCAGACGAGGCGATGCAGCGCCGCGCCGCGGTTGCGCTGATCGGTCCCGGCATCCGCAAAGCCGCGGCCCACCAGCGGTGAAAGACGGCGGAACAGGGCGCCGATCGACAGCAATTCTCCAGCCCGCGGATGATTGACCGGCGTCGCCACGCGCGCGAGGTCGACATTTGCCTTCACGAAAGGCACGAGGTTGATGGTATCTTTTCCGGTAATCAGCTCGCCCGGCGGTTGACGCGGAATGCATAGCGCCTGATATTTCTTGGTCAGCGTTCCGGTCTTGTCGAGCAAGGCAAGGCGGTCGCCGGTGACCACCTTGACGCAAGAGATCAGGCCGCCGGTTATCCCGACCAGGACATAGCGGCGCGCCGGCGCCAGCTCCTCGTTCCAGACCTGAAGGTTGTTGCGTCCCTGCGCATAGATATCGAACCGCTGACCGGGAAAGCGCGGCCGCGTCCGCTTGAACGACTTCGGCACCGGATAACCGAGCGCTTCGCACACTTTTTGTTTGACCAGCTTTGAGCGGGTTCTGACAGGCAGCCCGGCAACGGATATCCCGCGCAGGCTGCGATCCAGCAGAATCTGCAGCTCAGGTGTCGGAATCCAGAGTGCCGGATCGCCGATCGTAATGGGATCGTAAATGGTCAGGCGGCTGCGGTGAAGCGCTGCAACGAATTTCCGCGGATCAAGACCAGCGTTGGTTGGCATAGGCCGGCTTGAACGGCAGCATCAACGACCTCACTCCCCCCACGCCGCGAACGCATTCTGGAATGCGCGTTCGCCGGGGGCGCCTTTTTCGATGGCGATGATGGCGCGGCGCTGGTTGGCATAGACCAGCGGCACGTCGAACCACGAGCGCTCCTTCAAAAGCTGCAGATTGCGGGCGCGATCGCCCTCGACATTCGACAGCCCGACCAGGAAGAAGCCGTCGGTGACCTTGACCGCTAACCCTGCGAGCGGCGTGCCGCGCGCCTGCTCGTTGGATTTCATCAGGATGCCGGGCACGTTGGAAACGCCGCCGCCGTCGAAATTCTGCGGCAGGATGAAGGTCAATTCCGCGGTGTGGCTTGCGGGGAGCGATGTGTCGGTGTTGCGGCGGAACGACATCGTCATCTTGAACTTGCGCTCGGGAATGTCGATGTCGGCGCGCACCGCAAGGTCGCCGGCGGCGTTGCCGCTGCCCTTGATCGCTTCCGTGCGCCACACCACCGTGCCGACATATTGCTTGCCCTTGGGGTCCGACGGATCCTCGTCATACAGCACCACGCGCTGCGCCACCGGCGCCACCGTCTCCGATGACGAGGGCTGGCCGACGCGGTCGGCGATCTTGGGCTTCGGCGCCGGGGTCGTGGCGTCCTTCGGCGCCTCCACCGTCGCCGAGGGCTTCAGCATGTTGCGCATCGACGACCACAGCGAGGGGCCCCACAGGATCGCAGCACCCGCGAGGATCAGCACGACGCCGATCGCGATCGCGCTCTTGAACGGAAAACCGCCGCCGCCGGTGCGCGGGACACGCGCGGCTTTCTTCTTGTCCTTCTCAGGCTTCGGGCGCGGACGCGGCGTCGCAGGCTCCGGCGGCGGCGTCCAGCGCGCGGCTTCCTCGGCAGACTCGTCGTAGGAATAGGGCAGGTCCGGATCGGCGCCGCGGTTCTCCATGCTGGGCTCGACCCGGTCGAACTCCGGCGAGGGCGACGGCACGTTGGCATAGGTTTTTCGCGCCGAGCGGTTGGCCTGCGCCGCGGCGCGGCCGAGATCGTCGGCATCCGCCGCGATGTCGCGGAAACCGCGTACGCCGGGCGACTGCGTCTGGTTCGGCGCGCTGGCGTCAGGACGGCGCGGCGCACCTGATCGTTCGCGGGTCGGCGGCAGCGTCGGGTCCTGCATGCCGACCGAGGGCTGCGGCGGTTGCGGCCGCTGCGGGGGATTTGTGGCCGGCGGAATCGGCGGCGGATCGACGCGCAGGTTGCGCTGCTGCGGCGGCGCGGGCGGCGCCGGCGGGCGAGCGCGGGGCGGCTGCGCGGATTCGCCGGGCTTGGTGGCGTTGGCGCGCGGGGCGCCGGCGCGGAACGCGTCGCCGGCGCGCGGGCCGGAGCGCGAGGCCTCGCGGGCGCGCTGGGCGGCCTCGGATTCGACCTTGCGCACGGCCTCTTCCAGCGATAGCCGCTCGCGGGTGATTTCGGATTCGCTTAAAGGCGGCTGCACGCTGCGCAACTGCGCGATCAGCGCCGAGCGCGCCCGCTCATAGAGCGCACGGCGAGCCTCGCCGGGGGCACTGGGGTCCAGTCCGGCAATGGCACGCGCAATCAGCGGGTAGTAATCAGCCATATCTCTCTATCTGGACGCTTTCCGGTAATATCGCGTTAAGCCTCGAACGGGTTCTGTACCAGAATAGTATCCTCGCGTTCAGGGCTGGTGGAAAGCAGCGCAATTGGGCAGCCCACCAATTCCTCGACCCGCCGGACATATTTGATGGCTTGCGCCGGCAAATCCGCCCAGGAACGGGCATTCGCGGTCGGCTCCTTCCAGCCCTCGATGGTCTCATAGACCGGCACCACCCTGGACTGCGCACCCTCGCCGGCCGGCAGATGGTCGATCTCCCGGCCGTCCAGCATGTAGCCCACGCAGACCTCGATGCTGTCGAAACCGTCGAGAATATCGAGCTTGGTCAGCGCCAGCCCATTGATGCCGCAGGTCCGCACAGTCTGGCGCACCAGCACCGCGTCGAACCAGCCACAGCGGCGCTTGCGCCCGGTGTTGACGCCGAACTCCTTGCCGCGCCGGCCGATCTCCTCGCCGATCTCGTTTTGCAACTCGGTCGGGAACGGGCCTTGGCCGACCCTTGTCGTATAGGCCTTGCAGATGCCTAAGACATAGCCGACCGCGCCTGGGCCCATCCCGGTGCCGGTCGCGGCCTGCGCCGCCACGGTGTTGGACGAGGTGACATAGGGATAGGTGCCGTGATCCACATCAAGCAACGCGCCCTGCGCGCCCTCGAACAGGATGCGCTTGCCCTCGCGGCGTTTTTGGTCGAGCAGCCGCCACACCGTCTCCGCGTAGGGCAGCAGTTTTGGCGCCAGCGCGGTCAGCTCTTTCAGGATTTCGCCGCCGTCGACTTCCTTCAGGTTCAGCCCGCGGCGGATCGCGTTGTGATGCGCCAGCAGCCGCTCGATCTTGTGCGGCAGCGTCGGCAGGTCGTCGAGGTCCATCAGCCTGATGGCGCGGCGGCCGACCTTGTCCTCATAGGCGGGGCCGATGCCGCGCTGGGTAGTGCCGATCGCGGTGGTCTTGCTGGCGTTCTCGCGGATCGAATCCAGTTCGCGATGCAGGGGCAGTATCAGCGTGACGTTTTCGGCGACGCGCAGGTTTTCCGGGCTGATGGCGACGCCCTGCTTTTGCAGCTTTGCAACCTCTTCGAGAAACGCCTGCGGATCGAACACCACGCCGTTGCCGATCACAGCTAACTTCGAGGGCCGCAGCACGCCCGACGGCAGCAGTGCCAGCTTGTAGGTTTCGCCGTTGATGACCAGCGTGTGGCCGGCATTGTGGCCGCCCTGGAAGCGCACGACGATGTCGGCCTGCTCCGACAACCAGTCGACGATCTTGCCCTTCCCCTCGTCGCCCCACTGGGCGCCGACGACGACAACATTGGCCATTACGGTAAGATTCCCTGCAACTGATTAGACGCCCAGCGAAAAAACACGGCCGGGGCCGCTCGGATGCGAGGCAACTCAATCGGATAAAGGAAGCGGGCGGGCGAAGCAAGCAGGAACGGGGAGTTGTGACGGCGTTGGAGGGCAAGCAAGTTGTTGATATCCCGGAAAAATCCCGACTCGCCCGAGCGTCGACACCGACTGAGGGACGGAAAGCGGTCTGAACTCAATCGCGAGCCATCGCGATGTGGTTGTGGCGTAGCGGCCACACGCGCTGCAAAAACACTCTGTTCGACGATGAAACCGACGATGCAACCGTCGGTAGCTGGATTCAAACCTGGCGCGATGCCACAAGCTCGTATCGGGGGAAGCGTGGTGTCGGGGCAGCGTAAGGTCGACAATCTGTTTTTGGCTAAGGGTGCGCCGGATCGGCTAGTTCGGTCCAATGCCGCGCGCATGCCGATTCGCCGTGCGCTTCTGATTACGAGCGCGCTTACTGGCTTTGCGCTTTTCCCGGAAATGGCGGAGGCGCTCGATGTCGTCGTGACCAACAAGAACGATTCAGGCGCAGGCTCACTGCGTGCGGCAATCGCCGCGACCAACGGCGGTGCCGATCCCACCAACAATATTGCATTCACGGACAATCTGGCCGGACCGCTCACACTATTGAGCGGTTTGAGCATCACAAAGCCGGTTTCGATCGATTTCAGAGTTACTGGCAACCAAGTGATACTGCACGGCAATGTCGGAATCGGGATAGGCTCGTCCGGGGCCGTGACACTGAACATTTCTCACGACTATACGGGCAATACGACGCTGACTGCCGGCACTCTGATTGTAGGCGGACCGAGCCACGGCATCAACTTCGGACTATTCGGTTCCACTAACTCCCTTCTGGTGATGAGCCCCGGAACCACCTTCGTTACGCCGGAAAATACCCAAGCCCAATTCCAGAACATTTCCGGCGCCGGCACGATCGTGAACAACGGCTTCAGCAACGGCGTTTCGCTGTTTGGCAGTAGCAGTCCCACCACCCAAACATTTTCCGGAACGATTTCAGGATCCGGCGCCCTGACGATGTTGGGCGGCCGCGAGACATTGATCCTCAGCGGATCGACAACCTATTCCGGCCCGACCTCGATTTTCGGGAGCGCCGATTTTGTCGTCGCGCCTTCAACACCCTTTGCTGAACTTCGCGCCGGCGCGACCAATGCCTTTTCACCGAACTCGAATTTCTTGTTAACCGGCAATGCGACTCTCAATCTCAACAACTTCAATCAGACGATCGGAGGCCTTTCTGGCCTCGGTACTAACAACGTACTGCTCGGCTCGGCTACCTTGACGACCGGCACCACCAATTCCGACAGCGGTTTCGGGGGCGCTATTACAGGTACTGGAGGGGTCATCAAGACCGGCATGGGCAAGTTCACGCTTAACGGCGCCAACACCTATTCCGGTGGCACCGTCATTTCCGCTGGCACGTTGCAGCTCGGCTTTGGCGGCACGACCGGCTCGATAGTTGGCAACGTGCTCGACAACGCGAACTTCGCGATCAACCGTTCGGATACGGTGGTCTTCGGGGGCACGATTTCCGGCAGCGGCGCGTTCCAGCAACTCGGAACTGGTACGACAATCTTGACCGGCAACAATACCTACACCGGCGGCACCACGATCTCGGCCGGCACGTTGCAGATCGGCGGAGGATCTGCTCCTGTCCTGAGTGGAAACGGCCCTGGATCAATCGTGGGTAACGTTGTCGACAATGCGACGTTGGTCTTCAACCGATCGGATGCGGTCACATTTGGCGGGACGATTTCCGGCACCGGCGCTGTTGTCGTAAGGGGAGCGGGTATCGGAACACTTACGCTTACTGGTAACAACACCTATGCCGGCGGCACCACGATCGATTTCGGCACGCTAGCAGTATCCTCCGACGCCAATCTAGGTGCTGTGAGCGGCGGTCTAAACTTCCTTAGCGGTACGCTCCGCTTTCTATCGTCCTTCGAAACGTCGCGCGCGGCAACAATCGGCACTGGGGCCGTCATCGACGTGGGCCAGTCCACAAACACGATGTCAGGTGTCATTTCCGGTAACGGTGGTCTCGCCAGTCTGTTCAAAATAGGAATCGGGACTTTGATTCTGTCCGGTAACAACACTTACAGCGGTGGCACGACCATCGCGGCCGGCACATTGCAACTTGGCAACGGCGGAACCACTGGCTCGATTGTCGGCGACGTCGTTGACAATGGTATCCTGGCGTTCAATCGTTCTGATGCTGTTACGTTCGGCGGCGTAATCTCAGGAACCGGCGCGGTTAACCAGATCGGCGGGGGGACGACGACGCTCACGGGCACCAGCACTTACACCGGCGCGACCAACGTCAATGCCGGAACGCTCAGCGTAAATGGCTCGATTGCATCGTCATCGCTGACCACTGTCAACGCCGGCGGCACGCTCGGCGGCAACGGGACAGTCGGCAACACCACCATCAATGGCGGCACGCTGGCCCCGGGGAATTCGATCGGGACGCTCGCCGTGCAGGGCAATCTCGTATTCACGGCCGCGGCGAGTTACATGGTCGAGGTTTCGCCCGCGAATGCCGACCGCACAAATATCACGGGCACGGCGACGCTTGGTGGCGCGACGGTAAAGGCGTCGTTCGCGCCCGGGACATATGTCGCAAGGCAATACACCATCCTCGACGCCGCCGGCGGCGTCAGCGGCACTTTCAACGCACTCGCCAATACCGACCTGCCGGCAAATTTCAAATCCAGCCTGAGTTACGACAGCAACAACGCGTATCTGAATCTCGCACTGAACTTTATCCCCCCGCCGGGCAGCGGCCTTAACGCCAATCAGCAAAATGCTGCCAACGCGATCGTGGGTTTCTTCAATGCTAACGCAGGCATTCCGCTGGTGTTCGGCGCGCTGACTGCGGCTGGCTTGACACAGATCTCCGGCGAAGCGGCGACGGGAGCGCAGCAGACCACGTTCAATGCGATGAATCAGTTCATGGGCGTGATGACCGATCCGTTCATCGCCGGGCGCGGTGACGGCGTGACGGCGGGCGCGGGCGCGACGCCGTTTGCCGAGGAGAGCGATGCGGCGAGCGCCTATGCTGCGAATAATCGAGCGCGCTCGGAGGGTGAGCGCAATGCCTATGCCGCGGTTCATCGCAAGGCGCCTGTCATGGCCGATCCGTATCTACAGCGCTGGAGCGTGTGGACGGCGGGCTATGGCGGATCGCAGACCACCGATGGCAATGCCGCGCTTGGCTCGAACAATACGCGGAGCAGCATCGGAGGCGTCGCCGTTGGCGCAGACTATCGCTTCTCGCCAAATACGCTGGCGGGATTCGCCGTCGCCGGCGGGGCAACCGGCTTCAGCGTCAACGGATTGGGAAGCGGCCGTTCGGACTTGTTCCAGGCCGGTGCGTTCATCCGGCACAATGCCGGACCTGCGTACATCTCGGCCGCCCTCGCCTACGGCTGGCAGGACGTCACCACCGATCGTGCCGTGACGGTTGCCGGCGCAGACCTGCTGCGCGCGAACTTCAACGCCAACGCTTATTCCGGTCGTGTCGAGGGCGGCTATCGCTTTGTGACGCCGCTCATTGGCGGCGTCGGCATCACGCCCTATGCAGCGGGACAGTTCACCACCTTCGATCTGCCGGCCTATGCCGAACAGGCGATCGCCGGCGCCAACACCTTTGCGTTGAGCTATGCCTCCAAGAGCGTGACCGACACACGCAGCGAACTCGGCGTTCGCACCGACAAATCCTTTGCGGTGCAGAATGGCATCTTCACCCTGCGCGGCCGCGCCGCATGGGCGCATGACTTCAACCCCGACCGCAGCATCGGCGCGACGTTCCAGACGCTGCCCGGCGCATCCTTCGTCGTCAACGGCGCAGCGCAAGCGAGCGATTCCGCCCTCGTCACCGCGTCCGCCGAGATGAAATGGCTAAACGGTTTTTCGCTCGCCGGCACCTTCGAGGGCGAGTTCTCCCGTGTAACGAAGTCCTATGCCGGCAAGGGCGTCGCGCGATACGCATGGTAGCTCTGATCCAATCCGCCTCTCCCCTCGCCCGCTACTTCACCCGCCGATAAAAATTGCTCGCGCTGCCGCGCCCTCCAGCCACGCTCGTATTGGTGTTGACGAATTCGTCTAATGTGAGCTTGTCGCTGGCGCGGGTCTGGGTCTCGCCCTGCCAGTTCGGGAACGAGGCGGAGACGATGTTGTAGGTGACCGTCCTGTTGGCGCCAAGCGCGAACAAGGCGGCGCCAATCGTCCTCAACATCATGGGTTCCTCCCCGGTAATGTGTTGGCGCGCACGCTATCCCGGAACGCACGCTGCGCGATGTCGAGTTTCGCCTTGGGCACAGATAGCGATCACGATATCGACCCGATTCAGGCGGCGGCAGAGTCGAGGCGTGCGTGACGGAGCAGCAGCGCCGGGATATCGGCCGCAGGGACGGCCTTGCTGAACAAATAGCCTTGCCCCTCCGTGCACCCGTTGGCCTTGAGATATGCCAGTTGCTCCGGCTCTTCGACGCCTTCGGCCGTGGTGGTCAGGCCAAATCCCTTTGCAAGACCGAGAACCGCCCGGACGATCACGCGGCCATCTTCGCTCTTGTCGAGGCGCGAGACGAAGCTGCGATCGATCTTGATCTTGTCGAGATGAAATGAAAGCAACTGGCTCAGCGTGGCATAGCCCGTTCCGAAATCATCGAGCGCGATGCGGACACCGGCCTTTCGGAGTTCATCGATCACGGTCCGTGCGACCTCGATATTTTCCACCAGCGCGCTCTCGGTTATCTCGATCTCCAGGCGGCGCGGGCTGAACCCGGTTTGCCCAAGGATCGATAGAATGCGCAATCCAAGCGTCGGGTCGCGCAATTGAACCGGCGAGACATTGAAGGCCAGGACGAAGGTATCGGGCCAAGCGTTGGCATCCAGGCATGCGCGGCGGAATAGCTGAGTGCTCAAGGCGTTGATCAAGCCGACTTCTTCCGCGATGGGAATAAACACATCGGGGGGTATATGTCCCAAGTTCTTCCTTTCCCAGCGCGCCAGCGCTTCGAACCCAATGACCCGGTCGCCGTCCAGCGAGACGAGCGGCTGGTAGTGGGGAACGATGCTGTCGGAAGCGATCGCGCACCGAAGTTCTCGCTCGATCTGGATACGCCGCTCGACATGCGCGTCCATCTCGGATTCGAAGAAACGAACCGACGACCGGCCGGCGGCTTTGGCGCGATAGAGAGCGCGATCCGCGCGCCGGACCAGTTCGTCGGGATTGACGCCGTCATTCGGGGCTATGGCGATGCCAATGCCAACGCCGAAATCCGCTGTCACGTTTTCGATGACGAACGGCTCCGCGATGGTAGCCGCGATGCGCCGCGCCAGATTTGTGGGATCATCGAGCGAACCAATTCTTGGTTTGATGATCGCGAATTCATCCCCTCCCATTCGGGCCAGAAATGTGCCCGCACGCAGGACCTTCGATACCCGGCGAGCAAATTCGCTCAGCGCTTTGTCTCCAACGGCGTGACCGTATGTGTCGTTGACCGTTTTGAAGCCATCAAGGTCGAGCATGAGAACGGCCACCTGATGCGTAGCGCTGGCGGCGCCAAGACATTCCTCGAGTTTTTCCTTGAAGAAGCGGCGGTTGGGCAGGCCGGTCAACGGATCGTGCCGCGCCAGATTGCGCGCCTCCAGTTCTGCGTCGGTACGCGCCCTGATTTCGCGGGAGAGATCTTGGTAGCGGCGAAACCCGTAGATCATCATGACGGCACTCAACATGAATACCACGAAGATGATGTCGTCCACGTCCCAGTCAGCGTGATCCAATCCGAATTGAAGCAGATGAGGGGGAAGCTCATAGGCCTCCGCCATGGCAAAGATGACAATCCCGAGTCCGGCGAGAACGAGGGCGTCTCTTGTGTCGCGTCGTTTCCAGTCGAACCAATCGGCAGGGAATGCGCGTGATAATCGAGTTGACAATTTCATGATAGTCGAACTGTCGCCGGTCAGGACCGTTCCAGTGGGGCTCTGACTTACGACCGAAGGGGTTAATTAAGCAACCGGTATTGCAAGCCAATTGTCGGGACTCTCCGTGGACGGCTCCTCGCAGCCGTACGAGGCCGCGGAATACACTTCGCTAACGAGCTTTAAACACGCTGCGACCAAAACAAGGAGTCCCCGCGCCCCCGCCCTACTTCGCCCGCCTGTACACATTGCTCGCACTCCCGCGCCCGCCGGCAACGCTCGTATTGGTGTTGACGAATTCGTCCGATGTGAGCCTGTCGATGCTGCGGGTCTGCGCCTGCCCCTCCCAATTCGGGAATGAAGAAGACACGATGTTGTACGTGACCGTCTTGTTGGCCTCATCGACCGCGTAGGTGCCGAACACCGACAGGCTGCGCCGCATGATCTCGGCGTATTCCTCAGGGCTGCCGGTCAGGCGGTTGTTGGACGCGATTTTAGGCACGTCGCCAGCGACGTGGATCTGCGCGAAGCGGCCGTCGGCGGTGAAGATCAAAATGCCTTTGGGCGCCTCGCCGAACGGAAACGATTTCTTGCCATCGGGCGCCGTTACCTCTGCAACCACGAAATTCCAGGTGCCGACAATTCCGTCCTTCAGACTCGCCGCCGGTTGCGCGGCCGCGGCGCCTGCCGACAGGGCAAGCGCGAGCAAGACGGCGATGGGCCTCAGCGTCATGGATTCCTCCCTCAAGTATGTGTTGGCGCGCACGCTATCCCGGAACGCATCGCCGCGCGACATCGAGCTTCGCTTATCCCAAGGCGCGCATTCGCGCGACCCGTTGGTTATTCCGCCCACCGAACCGGAACAAACCACCCTTGAGACTCTTGGCCCTTCGACACATCCCGTCCGGAGGACACAATGAACAAACTCGCACTCTCTTTCGCAATGGGCGCAACCGCGCTCTTCGCAACCGCAGCTTCCGCGGCGCCGCTCGGTGCCAATCCAGTGGCAGCGCCGGACAGCAACATCCAGAACGTCCGCATGATCTGCAACGAAGAAGGCCGCTGCTGGCGCGAACGCAGTGAACGGCGCGTCATCATCCGCGATTCCTACGATTACGCGCCGCGCGAGCGCTATATCGAGCGCCGCGGCTATGAAGATCGTGGCGGCATCGGCTTCAGCGCTCCCGGCGTCAGTGTCGGCATCGGCACCGGCCGCTACTGAGCAAAACAGCTCACACGTGTAAGGGCCGCGGGAAATCCGCGGCCTTTTTGGTTCCGCGCCGAACTTGATCCGTCGAAATGATCGGATCGGCGATTGCGGGCACCTACCGGCGCTACTTGTCCGCCGGTCAGCAGCGCCCGAGGCAACTTAGCTTAACAATAAACAAACATTGCGATCGGCAGTGTTTTGGAGGACGCCATGACCAGTGCCGCGCAGGCTCTCCTGCTGACCGCAGGACTATTCGGACTTTCGTTCTTTGCGATTTTCGCCCTCTGGTACGCCGAGCGGCTGCGCTATGGCACCGCGGGGAAGCTTCCGCTTTGAATTGACCGATAGCCCGCAGGGGTGGATTGGCCGTAATCCGCCACGCCTTGCGCATGGTCGCAATGCATCAACGCCATTGATGCGTTCTAAAAAACCGTGTCTGTGAGCGGGCCATGACCGCCTCCGATCCCCCCGCCGCGCACGCGCGCACCAACTGGCTCGCCAACCAGCCGTATTTGCTGCTCAGCCTGACCTCGCTGTTCTGGGCCGGCAATGCCATTGTCGGCCGCTATTCGGCCGGGCATATCGCGCCGGTGACGCTGTCGTTCCTGCGCTGGACCGGCGCGTTCCTGATCATCCTGCCGTTCGCGTGGCCGCATCTCAAGCGCGACTGGCCGCTGATCCGCGCTCGATTCGGCCTGATGGTGCTGCTCTCCGTCACCGGCATCGGCGGCTTCAACACCCTGCAATACTGGGCGCTGGAGCACACCCAGGCGCTCAACACGCTGCTGCTGCAATCGGCGGGGCCGCTGTTCGTCGCGATCTGGTCGCTGGCGCTGCTAGGCGTGCGGCTGACGCTGGCGCAGGCCTGCGGCATCGCCGTGTCGCTATGCGGCGTGCTGGTGATCCTGCTGCACGGCGATCTCACCACGCTGAAGAACATCGAGTTCAACAAGGGCGACCTCATCTTCACCGTGGCGCTGGCGATCTTCGGACTGTATTCGGTGCTGACGCTGAAGCGGCCCGCGATCCACGGCCTGTCGTTCGTCGGTTTTACGTTCGGCGTCGGTGCGGCGTGCCTGATCCCGGCATTGATCTGGGAATTGTTCTCGCGCCCGTTGATGCAGCTCGACGCCACCAACCTGTTGTCGCTGGTCTATGTCGCGGTGTTTCCCTCGACGCTGGCCTATCTGTGCTTCAATCGCGGTGTGCAGCTGATCGGCGCCAACCGCGCAGCACCGTTCTTTCATCTGATCCCGGTGTTCGGCTCGGCGATGGCGATTTTCTTTCTCGGCGAACAGCCGCACTGGTTTCATCTATTCGGCTATGCGCTGGTGCTGACCGGGGTGTATGTCGCGTCAAGGAAGCAGGCGGCGCCCTAGCCAAACCGCAACTGGATCGCATCGAGCGCAATGCCGGTTGGCGTAGCGGTCCACACCTCGCCGGCCGCGACCGGCATGGCCTTGGTCAGCGTGCCGGTCGAGACGACCTCGCCGGCCGCGAGCGGCGGATTGAGCGGATCGGCTGCCAGCAAGCCGGTGAGATGACGCAGTGCCGAGAGCGGTCCGTCGAGCACGTTGCCGCCATGGCCGCGATCGATCATGCGGCCGTCACAACCAAGCTCGATCTCGAACGAAGCAAGGGTGCGCTGCCATTCCGCCGCGCGCGGCTGAACCGGATGGCGCGGCCCGATCAACAGCGCGCCGTGCACGCCGTTGGCGGCGACCGTATCGGACGCGGCAAACTTCCAGCCCGGGAAGATCGACTGCACGATCTCGAAGCCGAGCGCGACCCATTCGATGCATGACAGCAACGCCGCGTCGTCCATCGCGGCGGCGGGCGCAACGCTTAAGCCGAACATGATCTCAGGCTCGATGCGCGGCTCGGAAAATGGCGCGAGCCGCAATGTTTCGACGGCGGCGAGATCGCGCACGCTGCGGTCGAACACATAGCCCCAGATCGGCGCATAGACGCCGTATTGCGCCCAGATCGTGCGGTTGGTGAAACCGATCTTGCGTCCGAGCACTTTGGCGCCGCCGGCCTCGTACATTCGCCTGACCAGCGGCGTCACGCGGTAGGCGTCGTCGACGCTGAGACCGCCGGCGCGCGAGGAGAATGGCGGGATCTGCCGGGTATTCTCAAGCGCGCCGAACGCCTCGGCGGCGATGGCATCGATAATTTCAACACGTTCATTCATGGCAGCACGCCCTCGCAGGTTTGCATTACAGCGCGCCGGAGCGTTGCTTGCAAGCGATACAAATCTTCAGGCAGGAAACTTGAACTTGCTGTAGGCCTCATGGGTGCAGACGATCACATGCTCCGCGCACCCGTTGGTGCGATGCGGGTCGCATAGCGTTTCGTATTCGGGCGATGTCATCATGCCGGTGAAAGCCGATAGCGACGGATAATACACCAGTGCGACATAATCCCATTGATTGCCCTGCGCATCACCGAGCGCCACCGCTTTCGCATTGCCGGTCCACAGCAGCGTGCCGCCGCGCGCCTTGATCATCGGCACGGTCAGCGCGCTGTAGCGCAAATACGCATCCCAGCCGCTGCCGTTTCCATCGAGCGAGCGCGCATGGAAACGCATCAGGTTCAGCATCACCACCGGCGCCGCTTGATCCAGCCCGCTCAGCCCTTCGATGTTCAGCAAGTCGACGGCCATTCTGTTTCCTTTTCGTTCGCGTCATGCATCATGATGTTGTGTCGCGATGGCCGCGCCGACGCAATCGCGGCGGCATCATTCACCATCGCGGAACAAATTAACCTTGAGCATCTTTGTCGGACTGTCCCGGAATGGTATCATCCCGGCTGTACCCTGTTGTGTCTGGAGTAGACCATGGCCCCGCGCGCCAACTGGAAGGGCTTTTTGCGCCTTTCCCTCGTCACCTGCCCGGTAGCGTTGTTTCCGGCGACGTCCGATTCCGAAAAGATCAGTTTCAACCAGATCAACCGCAACACCGGCCATCGCATCAAATACATGAAGGTCGATGCCGACACCGGCGAAGAGGTGTCGTCCGACGACATCATGAAGGGCTACAAGGTCGATACCGACACCTATATCGAAATCTCGAAGGACGAACTCGACAACATCGCGCTGGAATCCACCCGCACGATCGAGATCGATCAGTTCGTGCCGCGCTCGGAGATCGACGACCTCTATCTGGTGCGGCCCTATTACATCGTGCCCGACGGCAAGGTCGGCCATGACGCCTATGCCGTGATCCGCGAAACCATCCGCTCGCTCGACAAGGTGGCGCTGGCGCGCGTGGTGCTGACCAATCGCGAGCACGTCATCGCACTGGAAGCGCGCGACAACGGCCTGGTGGGCATGCTGCTGCGCTATCCTTATGAAGTGCGCAACTCGGCCGAATATTTCGACGACATCCAGGATGTCAAGATCACCAAGGACATGCTCGATCTTGCCAAGCACATCGTGCAGCAGAAGTCCGGGCATTTTCAGCCGGCGAAGTTCGAGGACCACTACGAAGCGGCGCTGACCGAATTGATCAACAAGAAGCGCAACGGCGAGCGCATCACCTCGGTCTCGAAACCGGTGTCGCGCGACAATGTGATCAGCCTGATGGATGCGCTGAAGCGCAGCATCTCCGGCAAGCCCGCCGCCGAGAAGCCGGTGGCTGCGCCCAAGCCTGCGAAGGGCAAGAAGCCGCGCAAGGCCGCCGCCGGCCAGCGCGAGATGCTGCTGCCGATCTCAGGCAAGCGCGCGGCGAAGCCGGAAGAAAAGCGCGCGCCGAAGGAAGCGAAGGCGAAGCCGCGCGCGAGGAAGGTGGGGTAGTCTTACGAGCGCAAGCGAGTCACGCGCGGTTCAAAAATGCCGGCTTTCGCCGTCCTTTTTGAAATCTTCTTTGTCTTCAAGCGCTTGGAGTACCGCCATTGACAAAACCTGCTCCAACATCTTGAGTTGCAGGCTCCTGGCATCGACGATGCAGGATTGTAGCCGTTCAATAATCGTTTCCAGTACAGGTTGGATCATTTTTTTAAATCCGGAATGTCAGCAATGAATGTCATCCCGATGCCACCGAAGCCTGAAGAATTAAAAACCGATGAGATCGCAACCGGTGCGCTCCGGCTGGTGAAATGCTTTTTCAAATTGCGCAGCAGGGCCCATCGCGAAGAACTCATCACGCTTGCCGAACAGGTGTTGGAAAAGGATTCGAAAGATCAGGCAGAGCCAGGCGAGTGACATCGGCAAGTCCACGCCACGTCAAGGTCGGCTTGGACAGGCCAATTTGACTGCAGAGCGATTGCCATGTTGTGTCGTCGCAGTCGACCAGCACGGCCAGAACCGACATACCATCGATCATCTGCGGCATGCCAAGCGGATGAGCTTTCCAGCCACAGCGCTCGAACCGCGGCAGCCACCACGATTCCAGCACGATCGTGAAACCGGTCAGTCCGATACTGACCCCGTATTCCATGATTGCCGTTAGCAGCAGCATTTCGATGCGTGGGCCAGCGTGTTCACCCCGACGTTCCGGAATGACGAAGATGCGAGAAAGCTCGAAAACGTCCGGGCGCCTGACCGGCCCGCGGATGTTGAGATACGGAAAAATGTCGCTCATCAAAGTCGGCAGCATGGTCGGCAGCGCACGCATGCCGCCGATCAGCTTGCCGCCGTCGATACAGAACAAATAGACCGCATCCTCGGTGTCGAACTGATCGATCTCGCGGCCGTCAGGACGATCCAGCGCCATCCACTTACGCTGCTTGACATAGATGTCATGGCGCAGCCGGAAATACGGATCGAAATACTTTTCGTACAGATGCCGGTTGTCTTTTCGGACTACATGAATCTCGATCATCAGCGCCCCGCTCGATCGCAGTAAATCAGCGGGAGCATGACGATGAACTAAAATTGATCTACTGGAAGAATTACCAGTTCAGAGCAGTATTTCGCCGTTGACAAGCGCCACCGCGACGGTCGCCGTTTTGTTTTTCGTCATCAGCTTCCGTTGCGCTTCTTCCAGGTGCCATCGCACGTTGCGCTCGGAAATGTGCAGGATTTGACTGGTTTCCCACGCGGTCTTTCCGCGCGCCGCCCAGCGCAGCACTTCCGCCTCGGTGCCGGTCAAACGGCGCATCGGCTCGCCCGGTTTCGGCTTGGCCAGCGCCCGGAGCCTGCTGTGGGTGAACACGCTCATCAGATGCAGGGCGCTCTTCGTTTCCGGATCGAGTTCGGGACGCTCTCCGGCGATGCTGATGGCGCCGGTTTCGTTGTCGTAGTGTATCGGAATACAGAAGCCGTCATTAAACCGGAAATCCTGCGCGCGCTGCATCACGCGATGCGCAGCGGGATCGCGCTCGCGGTCGTAGGGAGCCTCGTTCCATTCGAATGGATTCAAGGTGTTGAAGCAATGCCGGGGAACGGGATCGACCGCGCTGAGATTTTCTCGGTTGTACAGATCGAACCACTCCGCCGGCCAGCCGTTGGCGATGGTGGTTTGCTGCAGCGACTGACCGGCCAAGGGAATGCCCGCCATGATATAGGCATGAAAGCCGAGCTCGCCGATCATTCGTTCAAACTGCGACAGCACGCAGGCTGACGACTTCGCGGCCTCGATCGCGTCAACGAAGTCGAGGGCTCGCGAGCCCCAGTATGGCTCCAAACTCCGCATCTGAAGTCTCCCCGGGGAGGGCAGGCTAAACATGAACGCCCTTTAGTCAACCGCAAAGGCATGGGACGGTCCCGCCATTGGCGGTTGTCGTGGCGTCGCGGTCCGGGCCAAACTCGACTTCCCCGATGACCGCAAGCAAGCTCCCGCCGGCCACTCCGATCGCGTGGCTCAACAACCAGCCTTATCTGCTGCTCAGCCTGACCTCGTTGTTCTGGGCGGGAAATATCGTGCTCGGCCGCTACGTCGCCGGCCACGTGCCGCCGATCACGCTGTCCTGCATCCGCTGGATCGGCGCGCTCGCGGTGCTGCTGCCGTTCGCGTGGCCGCATCTCAAACGTGACTGGCCGGCGCTGCGCGCGCATTTCGGGCTGATCGTGGTGCTGTCGGCGACGGGGTTTGCCATCAACAACACGCTGTCCTACTGGGCGCTGCAATACACCCAGGCGCTGAACGCGCTGCTGATCCAGTCGTCGGGGCCGCTGTTCGTTGCCCTGTGGTCGCTGGTGCTGTTCGGCGTGCGGCTGACATGGGCGCAGCTGATCGGCATCACGATCTCGATGCTCGGCGTGCTCACCATCATTCTCGGCGGCGATTTCGCTAGCCTGGCGAGCATCCGCTTCAACAAGGGCGACGTGATGTTCGCGGGCGCGCTCTGCGTGTTCGGGCTCTATTCGGCGCTGATGCCGCGGCGGCCGGTGACGCATCAATTGTCGCTGATCACGGCGACCATGGGCGTCGGTGCGCTGCTGATGGTGCCGGGCGCGCTGTGGGAATTTTCCAACGGCTTTACGCTTAAATCCGATGCGATCACGATTGCGACGCTCACTTACGTCGTGATCTTTCCCTCCGCGCTGGCCTATCTGTTTTTCAACCGGGGTATTGCACTGATCGGACCGAATCGCGCCGCGCCGTTCTTTCATCTGGTGCCGGTGTTCGGCTCGGCGATGGCCATTTTGTTTTTAGGCGAGCAGCCGCGGCTGTTTCATTTGGTCGGATATCTGCTGGTGCTGGCGGGCGTGGTGATCGCGTCGCGGCAGGCATCGGCATGACTCGTGTCCCGGACCGCGGTACGCGTTCCCCGGATGCAGCGCAGCACGCCGCTCTTCGCGGCGTGCTGCGCTGCTAAGCCGGGGTCGTCACAAGCTCAGCGTTTGGTACGGTCCCGGCTCTGCGGAGCAGCGTGAAGACGCTGCACCGCGTCCGGGACACGAGGCTGCGGCGTCGGACCGGCTTCCGCTTTGCGATTGGGCAGGCTAGCCTGCCGAATAACAACCGATCAAGAAATGCCATGGGAGACGGAAACGTATGATTTCGCTAATTTCGCGGGCCGTTGCCGCGCTTGCTCTACTATCCAGCCTCGCATCCGCCGCCCTCGCGCAGGCACCCGCCTATCCCACCCGCACCATCACGCTGGTGCTGCCGTTCGCCGCCGGCAGCGTACCGACACCACGACGCGGATCATCTCCAAGGAACTTGGGGTCGCGCTCGGCGCCGGCATGGTCATCGACAACAAGCCCGGTGCCAACGGCATGATCGCGGCGACCTATGTCGCGCGGGCGCAACCCGATGGCTATACGCTGTTCGTGACGACCAACACCTCGCATTCGGCGAACCCCTATCTGCTGAAGAACCTGAGCTACGATCCGATCAAGGATTTCACGCCGATCGCCCGCACCGGCGACCTGCCGTTCATGCTGGTGATCAATCCGGATATTCCGGCGAACTCGGTGCCGGAATTGATCGCACTGGCGAAGAAGGAGCCGGGCAAGTACTCCTATGCCAGCGGTTCGTCGTCGGCGATCGTGTCGGGGGCCACCTTCGCCCGCCTTGCCGGTCTCGATCTGCTTCACGTTCCCTACAAGAGCTCGCCGCCGGCCCTGACCGACGTCATTGCGGGGCGCGTCAGCATGATGTTCGTGGACGTGCTGACCGGACTGCCCCATGTCAACGGCAAGGTGCTGAAGGCGCTCGCGGTGACCACCAAGAACCGCTCGGCACTGTTGCCGCAGCTTCCCTCGATGGACGAGGCCGGCGTCAAAGGCTTCGATATCACCTCGTGGCAGGGCTATCTCGGCCCCGCCAACATGCCGAAAGACGTCGTGCTGCGGCTCAACACTGAAATCCGCAAGATCATCGACAAGCCCGAGATCAAGAAGGAGCTCGGCGAACGCGGCATGGAAGCGTTCTCGGGATCGCCCGAGGAATTCGAGCAATTCCTCAAAGACCAGCTCGTGGTCTGGGAGAAGCTGATCACCGACGCGGGCATCGAGAAGCAGTGAGTTATGTCGTCCCCACGAAGGCGGGGACCCATAACCGCCGCTGTTAGTGGTTGTGCAGGAAGGTTGCTCCAGCTCTTCGCCTAAATCGAAAGTCCTGGGGTTATGGGGGACGACTCGGGGTTGGTTCTCCCCAAATAACAGCCTCACTCCTTCTTTGTCCGGTAATCCCCAAACGTCGTGTCGCGCTGATCGAGCTGCGCTTTCACGCTGCCGCCATCGCGGCGGAAGCTCGACATGTAGGCGCGGCTGGCTTCGGTGGTGAAGGCCAGCGCCTGGATTTCGGTGCCGGCGCGCATCGCGGCGCGCGCGCCCATGATCTCCATCGCGCGATGCACCGAACGCTTGTTGAGCTGCTGCAATTCGACCGGCACTTTGGCGGCGCGTTCGGCGAAATCCAGCGTGCGCGCCTCAAGCTCGGCTAGCGGAAACGCGCGGGTCGCAAAACCCCATTCCGCGGCCTCGCGGCCGGACATCGCGTCTCCGGTCAGCATCAATTCCATGGCGCGGCGCATGCCGACCAGCCATGGATGATACTGCATGTCCGGTGGGCTCATCAGCCGCACCGGCGGATAGCCGATTTGCGCGTCGTCGGCGACATAGACCACGTCGCAGGCGGTCGCGAGCTCAGTGCCGCCGGCAAGGCAATAGCCGTGCACCTGCGCGATCACAGGCTTCGCGAGATCCCAGATCGAAAACCAGCCCTCGACCACATGGCGCGACCACTGCCCTGGCCCCGCCGCCGAGTGATAGGGCTGATCGACCGAATTATCCGATGACAGATCATAGCCGGCGGAAAAGCATGAGCCCGCGCCGCGCAGGATCGAAATCGAAATATTTTGATCACGATCAGCCGCCTCCAGCGCGTCGAAGATTTCCGTGCGCAGCAGATTGTTCAGCGCATTGCGCTTTTCCGGCCGGTTCAGCGTGATGCGCCGCACCCGCAGGCGTGGTTCGTCGATGATGATATGTTGATACGGCATCGCGCGTTTCTCCGCTTCTCGGCGCGAGCTTAGACCGTAGGGCGGGCAAAGCGAAGCGTGCTCGCCACCGCATCCACCGGCGTCATCCTGAGGTGCGCGCTCTTGCGCGCCTCAGGATGGGCCACGCCCTGCTGCCATCCTTCGAGGCTCGCCGAAGACGGCGAGCACCTCAGGATGACGGTAGTGCTGGCTTAAAACTTCAGCGCCTTGGCCTGCTTGACCTGCGGCAGCATCTGCACCTTCGCCAGCACGTCGGCCGGCACCGCGCCGTCGATCTCGACCAGCGCGATGGCGTCGCCGCCCTGCTTGTTGCGGCCGAGGTGGAAGGTGGCGATGTTGATCTTTGCGTCGCCGAGCAGGCTCGCGAACTTGCCGATGAAGCCGGGCTTGTCCTCATTGGTGACGTAGATCATCGACTTGCCGAACTCGGCATCGACGCGGATGCCCTTGATATCGACCAGGCGCGGCTGGCCGTCGGCATAGACCGTGCCCGACACCGAACGCTCCTGCCGCTCGGTGGTGACGGTGACCGTGATCAGGCTTTCGTAATCGCTTTGGGCCGCGCGTACGATCTCATCGACCACCATGCCGCGCTCTTTTGCAACCACCGGCGCCGAGACCACGTTGACGTCGCCCAGCATTGGTCGCAGCAGCCCGGTCAGCGCCGCCGAGGTCAGCGCCTTGATCTTCATTTCGGCGACGTGCCCCTCATAGGTGATCGTCACCTTGGCGATGCCGGTCTCGGTGAGCTGGCCCGCGAACGAGCCCAGCTTTTCGGCGAGGTCTATGAAGGGTTTTAGTTTTGGCGCTTCTTCCGCGGTGATCGAAGGAAAATTTACCGCGTTGGAAATCGCGCCGGTCAGCAGATAATCCGACATCTGTTCGGCGACCTGAAGTGCCACATTCTCCTGCGCCTCGGTGGTGGCAGCGCCCAGATGCGGCGTGCAGATCACATTGGGATGGCCGAACAACACATTCGAGGTCGCGGGCTCTTCGACGAACACGTCGAACGCGGCCCCCGCGACGTGCTTGGAATTCAGCGCATCGACCAGCGCCTGCTCGTCGACCAGCCCGCCCCGCGCGCAATTGATGATGCGCACGCCCTTTTTCATTTTCGCGAGCGAGGCCGCGTCGATGATGTTCCTGGTCTTCTCGGTCAGCGGGGTATGCAGCGTGATGAAATCGGCGCGCTTGAACAGATCGTCAAGTTCGACCTTCTCGACGCCAAGATCCTTGGCACGCTCCGGCGACAGGAACGGATCGAACGCCACCACCTTCATGCGCAGGCCGAGCGCGCGGTCGGCGACGATCGAGCCGATATTGCCGCAGCCGATCACGCCCAATGTCTTGGCGGTGATCTCGACGCCCATGAAGCGGTTCTTTTCCCACTTGCCGGCTTGCGTGGAGGCGTCGGCCTGCGGAATTTCGCGCGCCAGCGCCAGCATCAGCGTGATCGCATGTTCGGCGGTGGTGATCGAATTGCCGAACGGCGTGTTCATCACGATGATGCCTTTTGCCGTCGCCGCGGGGATTTCCACATTGTCGACGCCGATGCCGGCGCGGCCGATCACCTTCAGCCGCGTCGCCCGTTCGAGAATTTTCGCGGTGGCCTTGGTGGCGGAGCGGATCGCGAGGCCATCGTAATTGCCGATGATCTCGGCGAGCTTGTCCTTGTCCTTGCCGAGGTTGGGCTGGAAATCGACCTCGATGCCGCGGTCCTTGAAAATCTGCACCGCGGCAGGAGACAGCGCGTCGGAAATGAGAACTTTGGGTCTGGACATTGTTGTTATCCGTTGCTGGACGATTTGATGGCGTCACCCGCGGGCTTGACCCGCGGGTCCATCTCTTTCGATGGATGGCCGGGTCAAGCCCGGCCATGACGATGATGGGTGGACTTACGCCGCCTTCGCGAGCGTCGATTTCATCTCGGCGAACGCCCAGTCGATCCACTGCGTCAGCAATGCGACATCCTTGGCTTCGACGGTGGCGCCGCACCAGATGCGCAGGCCGGCCGGCGCATCGCGATAATGCGCAAAATCGTAACCCGCGCCTTCCTTCTCAACCAGCGCGACCAGCTTCTTGGCGAAATCCGACTGCGCATCGGCTGAAAGCTGTGTGATCGCGGGGTCGACCACCTTCATGCACACCGAGGTGTTGGAGCGGATCGCGGGATCTTTTGCGAGGAAATCAATCCACGGCGTCTTCGCCTTCCAGTCGGCCAGCACTTTTGTGTTGGCGTCGGCGCGCGCGATCAGCGCCTTCAGGCCGCCGGCCGACTTCGCCCAGTTCAGCGCGTCGAGATAATCCTCGACACACAACATCGACGGCGTGTTGATGGTCTCGCCTTCAAAAATGCCATGGTTGAGCTTGCCGCCCTTGGTCATGCGGAAGAGTTTCGGCAGCGGCCATGCCGGCGTGTAGCTCTCCAGCCGCGCCACTGCGCGTGGGGAAAGCACCAGCATGCCATGCGCGGCTTCGCCGCCGAGCGCCTTCTGCCAGGAGAACGTCACCACATCGAGCTTGGCCCAATCGAGCGGTTGCGCGAATGCCGCTGAGGTGGCGTCGCAAATGGTGAGGCCTTCACGGTCAGCAGCGATCCAGTCGGCATTCGGCACACGCACGCCCGAGGTGGTGCCGTTCCAGGTGAAGACGATGTCGGACGCGGGATCGGCCTTGGAGAGATCGGGAATCACACCATAGCCGGCATGCAGCTTGGTGACATCCTTGAGCTTCAGTTCCTTGACGATGTCGCTGACCCAGCCTTCACCGAAGGATTCCCACGCGATCGTGGTCACGGGCCGCGCTCCCAGCAGCGACCACAGCGCCATCTCGACCGCGCCGGTATCGGATGCGGGCACGATACCGATCTTGTAATCGGCGGGCACTTCAAGCACTTCGCGCGTGAGTTCGATCGCGAGCTTGAGACGCGCTTTACCGATTTTCGCGCGATGCGAGCGGCCGAGCGCTGCGTCCTTGAGATTTTGCGGATTCCAGCCGGGGCGCTTGGCACAGGGGCCGGAGGAGAAATGCGGCACATTGGGCCGCAAAGCGGGCTTCGCTGCAGTCATGATCTATCCTTCCAGATAGCAAGCCTCCCGTTGGGGGGAGGTGTCCCGCCGGCGGAGATATGGCAATTGCTGCGACGCGTCAAGACGCATCGCGGAGATCACGGGCGATTGATTTGTGTCGCGGGCGCGATGCAGCGCGCTTGCGCTGCTTCGCAGAACCGGGACCGTCGCGAAGACAGCGCTTGTGACGGCCCCGGCTCTGCGGCGCAGCGTGAAGAACGCTGCACCGCGTCCGGGGCACGGACTGTCGCTATCGAATGTCACTCCGGCGCGGCGCCGACCGGTGGGCCGCCGGGCGGACGGTGCAGGAACGTCATCGAGGCGAAGGCGCCGATCCATGATCCGACCGCCGCGAACAGCACGTAAACCCAGTTCTCGGTGTAGCTGATCACCGCGAACGACGACAGCATGTACCAGATGCTGCTCCAGGTCGCCGCGGGCAATCGCTTTTTCGCGACCACGGCGGAGGTGAACATCACATACACCGCGTCGGTCGCGGCGGTGGCAAGGATGACGGCGCCAGCCGTCAGAGCATTGATGGCTGGCATGGGTTCACCTCACGGTCAGAGCAAGAAAGGTCGTCGTCATTCCCCGACGCGCAATTGCGCGTCTGAGGGCGTGAGCACGCGAGCGAACCCGGAATCCAGCCACGCAGTCCAAACCTCTGGATTGCGGGTCTGGTCCTTCGGACCATCCCGGATTGACGAGAAGATTTCAGAACCTCATCGTCATCCCGACATGGCTCGCCGCAAATCCCAGCCGCTTGTAGAATCGCTGCGCATCGACCCTCGTGTTATGCGTGAGCAGTTCGACCAGTCTGCATCCCCGCGTCCGCGCTTCCGCGACCGCCCATTGCACCAGCTGCTCGCCGATGCCGCGGCTGCGGCAATGCGAAGCCACCCGGACGTCCTCGATCAGGCCGCGTGATGCTCCTTGCGAGCTCAAGCCAGGCAGGATGCAAAGCTGCAGACAGCCGACCACCTCGCCGCCCTCGCCTTCCGCGACCACCAGATGGATGTTCGGATCGGCCTCGACCCGTTCGAACGCCTGAAAATACGGCGGCGGCAGCGGATCCTCGATCCGCTCGCGCCCGCGGCCCAGCGCATCGTCCGCCAGCATCGCGACAATCGCTCCAACATCGTCGCGGCGGGCAGGCCTGATCTTGAGTTTCGCAACGGTCATGCCGGCGGCAGGCCTAGCGCGCGTCCAGTCTCGCCGATCCAGCGCCGTACAGCATCATAGCCGTCGAGGTGAAAACCGCCCTCATGCGCCACGCGGGTATAGGCCAGCAGCGAAACGTCGGCCAGCGAGATTCTGTCGCCAACCAGATAGCGCGTCGCGGCGAGCTGATGCTCCATCCGCGCCAGCGCGGCATAGCCACGCTTGATCTTGTCGGGATCGAGGTCGGACGCGGGCCTGCCCTGATACATCATCTGGAAGCGGCAGACCGCGATGTAGGGCTCGTGGCTGTACTGTTCCCAAAACAGCCATTCATCCATCTTCGCCTCCGCAAACGCGTCCGCGGGGATCAGGTCGCTGCCGCGCGCGAGATAGCGGATAATGGCGTTGGATTGCGCCAGCGCGCGGCCGTCATCGAACAGGACGGCCGGCACCTGCCCGGCGCCGTTCATTTTCAGGAACTGCAGGGTGCGCGATTCGCCCTTCAGTATATCGACGTCGATCCAGGTGTAGGGCAGCGACAGCCGGTCGCAGACCCATTTCACCTTCAGGCAATTGCCAGATATCTTATCGCCGTAGATCTTCATGGTCCGGCCTCACACCGGCGATAGACCAGCAGCCGAAATCCATTCTGTCAACAGGATCGAATCAGGCAGCTGCCGCAGCCAGGTGGCCTCATCCTGAGGAGCGGCGTCTTCGCCGCGTCTCGAAGGATGAACTGCACGGCCCCATGGTTCGAGACGCGCGCAAGGAGCGCGCTCCTCACCATGAGGATATGGATTGGATCAGAACTTGTAACCGATTCCAACGCGTCCGCTGTTCAGCTGCACCGCCGTATCCTTGACGTTGACGAAGCGGATGTATTCCCACTCGCCGCGCATGAACACATTGCCCCACAAGCAGTATTCTACTCCGAGCCCCGCGGTCCAGCCGACCACGAAGCTGTTGGTTCGCTCTTCCTTCATGGACGTGGACAATGACGGGATAGCGGTAAGTGTCGTAGGCCCGGGCGTTATGGTGCTACCGCCGAGCGGGTTGGTCGTCACAATGACCGAGTCATCCCGCAACACGACATTGCTCGACACCGAACGGGCGACATCCATACGGCCGACGGCCACACCGCCGAACATGTAGGGCAGGAAACCGCCGCCAGCCCAGCCGGCGCGGCCGCGGAACGTCAGCACGTCCTTGATCTGCAGCGCGGCGGCGCCTGTCAGCGTGGTGTTGTAGGTATAGGTGTGGTTGATCGGCGGGCTGGTGCCCGCCGGATTGACGATGCCGAGCGCCAGACTATTGGAGGATGAGCTGGCGAGGCTGTTGATGTAATTGTAATTGGCCTCGACGCCGAGAACGATATCGTCCCACTGATAGTTGCGGCCGACGAAACCGCCGAAGCCGGTGGCTTGCGCGTGATTCTTGGACAGCAGCGCCCATTCCGACGTCGGTTGCTGCAGCACGCTGTTGCGGAAGATGAAATTGGTCAGCGAGACAACGCTGCGGCTGAAATCCATCTCCGACGACGAATAATCGGCCTGGCCGCCGGCGTACCAGCCGTCCCAGTTCCTGGTCACGGGTGCCGCGGGAAGACTTCCGCGAAGGAAATCCGGCATATCGGCCGCCTGCGCGCCGCATGCCGTTCCGAACATCGCCGCCGTCAGCAAAAGTCTACGCATCGCAACGCTCCATCGCACTCTGACTTGGCGCTGATCATCGCTCGTTAACCTTAACCAATCGTTGTCGTGGGCCACTTTCATCGGCATGTTCTTGTCGCAAAAGCCGGATTCCATTTCTCAGGATTGCGGCCCGTACAAAACAAAACGGCGCGGGAAAATCCCGCGCCGTTAAGAAAGCTTAAAGCGTGTTTGGACCGATCAGCCCTTGCGGATCAGCGGCGGCTGCGGAGCCGGCACTTCGCAGCAGGTCCAGCGTACGCCGAGCCTGATATCCTGCGACGTCAGATCGTTGAACTGGAAGGCGCGGGTGCTGCGCGTTCCGTCGAAGGTCTGCCCACCGCCGGTGATGGCGCTGCCGAGATCCATATAGCGATAGGCCAGTTCGACCGTCATGTTGCTGGTGACCTTGTAAGCCAGACCCGCATGCACAGCCCAGGCGAAATCCCATTTGTTGGCGCCGGTGGCGAAGTACGACGCCGCGTTGACGGAGCCGACGCCCGGGCTCGGAATCGCACCGAAGTCCTGCAGTCCGCTGATCTGGTTGAAGGCGCCGCCGACGCCGACGCCGACGAACGGGGTGATGCACCACCAAGTGCCGAGATCGGCGTAGACGTTGAGCATTCCGACCCAGCTCGAATAGCCGCCGCTGTAGACGTCGGCGATCGGGCCGAGGCCCGCGATGCTGGCGAAATCGGTTCCGCTGAAATGCACCTTGCCGCGGTATTCACCGGTGATGTCGGCGCGGAACCAGTTGTTGAACTGATAACCGACACCGAGGCCGTACGACATTCCGCTGGTGAATTCGTGGCCGAGCTGGTTGACCGACAGCGTCGATGCATCGTTATACGCGGGCGCGAACAGCTTGCCGCGGGTGTTGGTCATGCCGATATCGCCGCGCAGGTACCAGCCGCCGAAATCCTCGGCGGGCGGCGCGTAATATTGCGCGGGCGGGGGCGGCGCGATGGCCATGTCGGCGGCGAACGCCGCGGATGAAAGCAAAGACGCCGCTCCGGCGGCAATCAGGAACTTAACGCTACGCATTGGCTTCGTCCTCTTGTCCGGTGAGGCAGACGAAGCCTCACACCAAAAACTCACAAGCGGACGATGGCACCAAATTCTTAAGCGCCACTTAACCCTAATTTTTAAGGTTGATAATCTGCGAAGATTTTTTTGCGCAAATGTATTTTTGCCGGTGCGAAAAATGGCGAACTCGCCACAATCGTAAACGATGTGTTGACGAAAAACGCTGCAGTCGTCATGGCCGGGCTTGCCCCGGCCATCCACGTCTTCTTGCTTCAATGCTGTTAAGACGTGGATGCCCGGCACAAGGCCGGGCATGACGAATTCATTTCAATGTCAGTGCGACACCTTCGGCATCTTCGGCAGGAATACCGCGAGCAAACCGATCGCCGGCAGGAATGCGCAGATCTGATAGACGAAGGCGATGCCCATGTGGTCGGCGACCCTGCCGAGTACGGCGGCGCCGAGACCGCCGATGCCGAAGGCGACGCCGAAGAACACGCCGGAGATCATGCCGAAGCGATGCGGCATCAGTTCCTGTGCGAACACGATGATCGACGACGTCGCCGACGACATGATCAACCCGATGCAAACGGTCAGCACTGCGCTTCCAAACAATCCGGCATAAGGCAGCGCCAGCGTGAACGGCAGCGCGCCTAATATCGAAAGCCAGATGATGTATTTGCGGCCGAAGCGGTCGCCGAGCGGACCGCCGAAGAACGCACCGACTGCGTTGGCGGCGAGAAAGATGAACAGATAGAGCTGCGCGGCCTGGGTCGAGACGCCGAACTTGTCGATTAGATAGAAGATATAATAGCTCGACAGGCTCGAGACGTAGAGCTGCTTGGAGAACAGCAGCGCGACCAGCACCAGCAGCGAAATCCTCACCCGCCGCGAACCCGGCGCATCCGGATGCGCTTTCGGCACCGGGAATTTCTTCGAGGCGATCTGCGGTTTGTACCAAATGCCGATTCGCCACAGGATGACGATGGCCAGAAACGCGATCGACGAAAACCACGCGATGCTGGGCTGGCCGAACGGCACCACGATCAGCGCCGCCAGCACCGGGCCCATCGACGTTCCAAAACTGCCGCCGAGCTGAAACACCGATTGTGCGAAACCATAGCGTCCGCCCGAGGCCAGCCGCGCGATCCGCGCCGACTCCGGGTGAAACACCGCGGAGCCCAATCCCACCAGCGCCGCCGCCACCAAAATGACGGGATAGCGCGCCGCCACGCTGAGCAGCAGCAATCCGAAAAACGTAAAGCCCATGCCGAGCGCCAGCGAGAACGGCTGCGCCTTCTTGTCGGTCATGTGCCCGATCACCGGCTGCAGCAGCGACGCGGTGAACTGGAACGCGAGCGTGATCAAACCGATCTGCGCGTAATCGAGCGCGTAGGATTCCTTCAGGATCGGATAGACCGAGGCGATCAGCGACTGCATGGTGTCGTTGAGAAAATGCGAGAAGCTGATGCCGGCCAGCACGACATAGGCCGGCCCCACCACCGCCGCCGATGTCACGGCGTCGGTTGCCACATCCTCGACGACCACCGGCGCGACCAGCGTTTCGTCTTCAATGATGACGGATTTGTTCAAAGGCCGGGCCTTATCGATTCCAGTTCGCAATGCGTTTGTTCTATGTCGGCGATGCCGCGTCCACCAGCACCATTAGATAATGGCAGGGATGCATCAGCGAGTCGTCCCCGCCAACGGGTCCGGCTATTGCCGGCCCGATGACAGGCTCCGGCGGGGACTCAGTAAACACTGACGTCAGAGATTACTGGGTCGCCCGGTCAAGCCGGGCGATGACGATTGTTCAAAATCGCGCGCACCCAAGCTTCACGCCGCGGCGGCATGACCAAGCGCGGAGACGATGTGATCGACCACTTCCTCGACCAGGATGCGGTCGTCGCCCTCGCCCATCACGCGGATCACTGGTTCGGTGCCGGATGAACGGACCAGCAGTCGGCCGTGGCCGTTGAGCCGCTTTTCGCCGTCGCTAATGGCCGACTTGACCTCGGCGGCATCGAGCGGCTTGCCTGACCGGTAGCGCACGTTCTTCAGGATCTGCGGCAGCGGATCGAAGCGGTGGCAGACCTCCGACACCGGGCGGCCAAGCTTCTGCACCACCGCGAGCACCTGCAGCGCCGACACAAAACCGTCGCCGGTGGTCGCGTAGTCAGACAGGATGATATGGCCGGACGGTTCGCCGCCGAGATTGTAGCCGCGGCTCAGCATCTGCTCGAGCACATAGCGGTCTCCGACCGGCGTGCGTACCAGTTCCAGCCCCTGACCCTCGAGGAAACGCTCCAGCCCGAGATTCGACATCACGGTGGCGACGATGCCGGGCTTTGAAAGCCGGCCGTCTTCCTTCCAGCTTTGCGCGATCACCGCGAGCAATTGATCGCCATCGACCACATGGCCGCGCTCGTCGACCAGGATGACGCGGTCGGCGTCGCCATCGAGCGCGATGCCGATGTCGGCGCGCATTTCACGCACCTTGCGGCTCAGCGCTTCCGGCGCGGTGGAGCCGCAGTCCTTGTTGATGTTGAAGCCATCAGGTTCGACGCCGATCGCGATCACGTCGGCGCCCAGTTCCCACAGCGCTTCCGGCACCACCTTGTAGGCAGCGCCGTGAGCGCAATCGACCACCACGCGCAGGCCGTCGAGGCTGAGGTCGCGCGGCAGCGTGCGTTTGGCGAATTCGATATAGCGGTCGTGCACGCCATCGATGCGGCGCGCGCGGCCGAGGCTGGCGCTCTGCGCCAGTTTCTTGTCGAGGTTTTCGTCGAGCAACTGTTCGATCTGCTTTTCGACGTCGTCGGACAGTTTGAAGCCGAGCGGGCCGAACAGCTTGATGCCGTTGTCCTCGAACAGATTATGCGAGGCGGAAATCATGACGCCGAGGTCGGCGCGCATCGACTTGGTCAGCATCGCCACCGCCGGCGTCGGCATCGGGCCAAGCAGCAGCACGTCCATGCCGACCGAGGTGAAGCCGGCAACCATCGCGTATTCGATCATGTAGCCGGACAGCCGCGTGTCCTTGCCGATCACGACGCGATGGCGATGATCGCCGCGCTGAAACACGAGGCCGGCGGCCTGGCCGACCTTCATCGCCAGTTCCGGCGTGATCAGGCCATTGGCACGGCCCCGAATCCCGTCCGTTCCGAAATATTTGCGGCTCATCGATCCCCCAAATCGTCCAGGCTTCTCAAACCGTACCCCCGGCAAGAAGCCTCGAAACGCCCGCCCATTATTATACCGTGAGGCGCTTATAAAGCCTCCGGCCCTAAAATGGCTTCAAAAAATATGATGAATCATTACCGCGGACCGGACCGGGAGCTAACACTTAACGCATTGAAACCCTTCGAATAATCGTCCGTTACGTCCGCAACCGGACCTATCCCGGAACCCGGCATCGGTTTCATGTAGACCGGTTTTCGCCCGTCGATGCCGGTTCTAACCCTTGCGCTTGATGTGATGGTCGGCTTTTGAGGGCGCCGGCTGGGTCACGCTGACCGGGTCCGAAGCCGGAAAGGTCTCCTCCAGGCCCTCTTCCAGCGCGTCATCCAGCTTGCGCTTTTCGCCACCCTTGGCGTCTTTCGGCTCAGAACCCGATTTGCTCATGGTGTCCTCCGAATGGCATGGCGCCGGACGATTTTGCGGATCGCTCAAGCATGCTAGATGACGGTGAAAGCCACAATTACAAGAAGGCCGGAAACGTTCATGAAGCACATCACCTGCATCGAGGATCTGCGTCAGCTTCACAAGCGCAAGGTACCGAAGGCGTTCTTCGACTACGCCGACCGCGGCTCCTATGCCGAGGAAACGCTGCGCGCTAATCGCGCCGATCTCGAAGCGATCAAGTTCCGGCAGCGCATCCTGGTCGATGTGTCGAAGCGCGATCTCTCCACCACGATTCTGGGCGAGCCCACATCGATGCCGCTGATTCTGGCGCCGATCGGACTGTGCGGCATGCAGCATGGCGACGGCGAGATTCTCGCCTGCCGCGCCGCGCAGGAAGCCGGCATTCCCTTCACCCTGAGCACGATGTCGATCTGTTCGATCGAAGACGTCGCCCAAAATGTCGATAAGCCGTTCTGGTTTCAGCTTTACGTCATGAAGGACCGCGGCTTCATCAAGGAGTTGATCGAGCGCGCCGCCGCCGCCAAATGCAGCGCGCTGGTGCTGACGGTCGACCTGCAGGTGATCGGGCAGCGCCATCAGGACATCAAGAACGGCATGACGGTGCCGCCGGAATGGTCGCTGTCGAAAGTTTTCGATTTCGCCACCAAGCCGGCCTGGGTAGCCGGCGTGCTGCGCGGCAAGCGCCGCACCTTCGGCAACCTGGTCGGCCATCTCAAGGGCACCGACGATATCACCGCGCTGTCGACGTGGATCTCGTCGCAGTTCGACACCTCGCTGAACTGGAAGGACGTCGAGTGGATCCGCAGCATCTGGCCCGGCAAGCTGATCCTCAAGGGTATTTTGGACGTTGAGGACGCCGGGGAAGCCGTAAAGACCGGCGCGCAGGCGATGGTGGTTTCGAACCACGGCGGCCGGCAGCTCGACGGCGCGCCGTCGTCGATCGAGGTGCTGCCGGAGATTGTCGAAGCGGTCGGCTCGCAGATGGAGATCATGTTCGACGGCGGCGTGCGCTCGGGCCAGGACGTGATGCGGGCGCTGGCGCTCGGCGCCAAATCCTGCATGATCGGCCGCGCCTATGTTCACGGCCTCGGCGCCGGCGGGCAAGCCGGCGTCGCCAAGGCGATCGACCTCATCGCCAACGAACTCAGCGTCACCATGGGGCTCACCGGCGTCAACACCATCGCCGAGATCGACGACCGCGTGCTGGCGGTTTAAACTCCATTGTCGTCCCCGCGAAAGCGGGGACCCATAACCACCGGCGTTCGCGTTAGCGCACGTGGGTCAAACGACGTCATTTAAAACGAGAGCTTAGCGTGTATGGGTCCCCGCTTTCGCGGGGACGACGCATTGAGATGTTTGCGGCAACCCTCACATCGGCGGCGTAATGCCGTCGCGGCCGACATTGACGCGGTTGGCTTCCAGTGTGCCGTCGTCTTTTTTCACCGCGCCGAAGATGATGATCTTGGCGCCCGGCTTCAGCTCTGCCTTGTCGCCGGCGACAAAGGTGACGATCGGCGTATCCGGCGGCACCACGACTTTCTTTTCGCCGTCCTTGTATTTCACCAGGATGTTCTGGCCGTCGGTGCCCTTGACCGTCTCGGCGACGGTGGCGTTGGTCATGGTGCTGTTGGGCTTGAGATCCCAGGGCCGGAAACCTTCGGCGGCGCCGCGCTGGGTCTCGGGGAAGATATGAACCGCGAGCGCCTTCTGGGTGCCGTCGGGTTCGGGCATCGCCGACACGCCGATGTAGGACCCGGCCTTGATCTCGGACAGTTCGGTCTTGGCGACGCCGAACACCGCGACATTGTCGGTCATGCGCACCTTCATCTCGGTGCCCTCACGCGACTTGATCGACAGTACCGGACCATCGACGGCTTCGATGGTGCCGCGGATGCGGACGGTGGGAGCGGGCTGCGCCCAGGCAACGGATACGAAGGATATGAGGGCCAGCGACGTTGCGAGCACGCGCGGCATCAGCGAAGCGATGTGTGGCATGGCAATTCCCTCCCAAGGTCGCTTGACGGACCCGATCAAGGGGAAACCCCGGATATGAGCCGCTATTCCAACACCAGCTGTCGTCCCCGCGCAGGTGTTTGGTCCCGTGAGATTAGCAAGGGCTTCCAGCGGGGCGTGATAGCTGAGGCATTTGAGCCTGGTTCTGTTGTAGTCATCGACGAAGCGTTTGAGGAAGGCGTCACGATCGGAGTGGGATCGGAACAGGCGGTGGGCAATGCCGCGCTTGGGCTGGCGGCCTATGGCTTCGGCAATGCGACGGTTGAAGCGCTCGACCAGACCATTGGTCTGCGGCCGATAAGGTCTGGTGAGGCGGTGCTGGATTCCGCGTTCTGCGCAGAGCAGATCGAACGGATGGCGGCCGGACGGTTTGTCTTTGGGCTTGTTCTTCATGTCGACGGCGAAGCGGTCGGTGAACTCGCTGCCGTTGTCGGTGAGGATGGTGTGAACGGCATGCGGGAAGTGCGCCAGGAAGCGTTCAAGGAATCCCGCCGAGGTATCAGCATCGCGTCTGGGGTGGATCTCCAGGTAAACGTAGCGGGTCGCACGGTCGATGGCCACGAAGGCGTAGCTTTTGTGCCGCTCCAGCGCCGGCAAATGCTTCAGGTCGATATGAATGAAGCCGATGGTTGCCTGCTCGAAGGCGCCGACCGCAGGCTTGGCAGGTTTGGCTCTTTGGCTCAGGCCGTGGCGCTTGAGGCAGCGATGGATGGCGCTGCGCGAGAGCTTGCCATTGACGCAGCGTCGCATCACCTCGACGACGTCGTCCAGCGGCAACCGCAGTTCGGTTCGCAGTTCGCACACCAGCGCCTGTTCCATCGCTGGCAGGCTGGTCTGCAACCTCCTCGGTGTATGCGAGAGGTCGTTGACCGAAGTGCGGCCGCGCCAGCGCCGGATCGTGGTCTCGCTGACACCGAGTTCGGCTGCCAGCTCCGCAACCGGCCGCTTGCTGCGTTGGATATAAGCTCTGGTCTTCGGCGCGGTGGTGGCGTTGGCGTGCAGGTTCAGTTCCATGATGCAAGGCGCTCCCTGACATAAAGGACGCCTTTCTCTACACCGATTCTATCCAACCAATCACTTGGGACCAAACACGCAGGCGGGGACCCATAACCACCGGCGTTTGCGTTGGCACGCTGCCGGTCGAACAGTGCGCTTTAAAACGAGAGTGCACGGCGTATGGGTCCCCGCCTTCGCGGGGACGACACGGAGTATCAACGCGCCTTCGGACCGACCACCGGCTCAACCGTATGAACCGCGGCCGCCTTGCGTACATGGATCGTCGCGATGTCGTCGGCGTAGACCTTCTGCCAGCCGTCCATGTGATCGAGCAGCGTGGTCGCCGCACTTTGCGTCCGCATCAGCGTCGCCTCGATGTTGTATTCGTCGAGCAGGCGGAACAGATTTTCGGGTTTCATCAAGCCGCTGGCGGCGTTGTGATCGACGAAGAATTTTTCGCCGTACAGTTCGGTGCGTCCGTCGATGAAGGGCGCGACCCCATTGGCGATCAGGTAGCCGCCGAAATCGTAATCGTTGAATACGCGGCTGAAGTTGAGCTTCTTCAACTCTGCGACCGCGGTAACCGGCGAGCCGCGGGTGTGCGGCTCGAAGCGGACCACCGAGGCGTAAGCCATGGTGCCCGCGAGCAGCACGATGGCCAGACTAGCAAACAGTACGCCGTGCGGCGACGAAGCTGCCGGCGTCGCATGTTCTTCGGCGCTGCCGAGCTGCCTCGCCAACGGAGCCGCGAGAAACAACGGCACCAGCAGCGCGAAGGTTTCCAGACTGCGCATCTGGCTCAGCGCCATGTGCAGCATGCCGAGCAGCAGCACGATGCGCAGCGGCGGCAGCGTGACGCCGCGATACAGCGCAAGCCCGAACCCGAGCAACAGGCAGACTTCCAGCGGACCGACGCTGGAGAAATCCGCCGGACGCCATTCCATGATCAGCGGCAGTGCTTCGCCGAGCGCGAGAATTTTGCGCGCCGCCAATAGCGAACCCCAGCCATAGGGCGTGATGCAGCTTGCGCCGATCGCGGCAACGGCGAACGCCGCCCATCGCAACGCCAGCGATTTGCGCTGCGCCGCATCGGCATTCAGCACCGCATCCAGCGCGATCGGCGCCACCAGCGCGAGCCCGAGCACGAAGCCGCCATGCAGATTGGCCCACAGCGTCAGCAGCGGCAGCAGCCAGAACGACGGCACGCCGCGGCGATCCGCAGCCTGAACCAGTCCGCAGACCCACGCCATCATCACAGGCAATGCCAGTACGTGCGGCCGCGCCAACAGATGCGGCACGGTCAGCGCCAGCGCCGCCGCGACGAACACCAGTGTCGTGCTCTCGCTTAAGTGCTTGACCAGAAACCGCGTGAACAGCGCGAAGGTCGCCGCGATGCAAGCCGCGGCCAGCACCACCGGACCGGTCCAGCCGGCGATCGCATAGACGGCGGCATAGCCGACCTGCGCCAGCCACTGCGTCGAAATCCAGGGCTGGCCGCGCATCGTAAAGGAATAAACATCGGTGTGCGGCACCGCGCCGTGATCGAGGATCCACTGGCCGATGGTGATCTGCCACATGGTGTCGGGATCGATCAGCAGATGATTTCCGGCAAGGATAAACACCGCATAGACGCCGGCACCGACCCACACGGGCAGCAGCCCGCGCATCGGGTTGGCGGCTTCGGCGGTATGGGTGGCGGACATCGTCATCGCATGGGCCTTGTCATAATGAGCGGTTTCACGCGGATCGAAGCACGGCAGGGCATAATTCTTGGTAAATCCGGGCGGCGAATGGGCCAGCAAACCGCCCGAGAATGCCGGAATTCGGCCATATCCGCGCCCGGCGCTTGCAACAATTGGGGTGCGTAAGCGTTGCCAACCGCGCATTTCGCGCGCGCGCCGAGGCCCATTTAATGAAATCCGTCGCTTCTTTCGCGTGGCTTATCGCCGTCGCGGCATTGCCGTTTTCACCGGGCGCGCTGGCGCGCGACGCGCAGTACGACGCGCTGGTCGCAACCCATGCCAAGACCAATAATTTGCCGGAAGCGCTGGTGCATCGGGTGATCGTCCGCGAAAGCGGCTATCGGCCGAGCCTGGTCAGCCGCGGCAACATCGGGTTGATGCAGATCAAGCTCGGCACCGCGCGCAGCCTCGGCTACACCGGCAGCGCCGAAGGGCTGCGCGATCCCGATACCAATCTCACTTGGGCGGTAAAATATCTCGCCGGGGCCTACCGCGCTGCAAACGGCGATCACAGCCGCGCCATGCGCTATTACGCGAGCGGCTATTATGTCTCCGCCAGGCGGCAGCATCGGCATCACGCCCCGCCCCGGCTGGAAGAACTGACCCACGCCAACGCGCAGCAGGTTTCGAAATAAGTCGTCATGGCCGGGCTTGTCCCGGCCATCCACGCCTTAACCACAAGCGAGAACGAAAGACGTGGATGCCCGGCACAAGGCCGGCCATGACGAGAATGGTCGCGCTGCGCCGCACCGCCATTGTGCGCGGTTCGCGCATTTGGCAGGCTGCCGGCGCGGTAGCGCTCCATCCGGGAATCGAGAGAATGGCACACTACAGACTGCATTGCGTCGGCGCCTCGGGAAACTCCTACAAGGTCGCACTCTATCTGAATTGCGCCGGCCTCGATTGGGAGCCGGTCGGGGTCGATTTTGCCGGTGGCGAGACCCGCGACGCGAATTGGCGGGCCGGCACCAACGCGATGGGCGAGGTCCCCGTACTCGAAGTGGAGGGCAAGCGAATGTCCCAGTCGGGTGCGATCTTGATGTGGCTGTCTGAGACCACCGGCAACTTCGCTCTAAAAGCCGACGAGCGCTTCGAGGCGCTGCGTTGGCTTTTTTTCGATAATCACAAATTTACGAACAACTATGCGATGCATCGATTTCAACGGTCGTTGACGCCTCGGCCGGTACATCCCGAGATTCTGTCTTTCTTGAAGGCGCGCGTCGAAGCCGGGTTCTCGATTGTCGACAAGCACCTGACGGATCGCCGCTTCGTGCTGGGCGACCGGCCGACCATCGTGGATTTTTCGCTGGCGGGTTACGTCTATTATCCCGCCGAGGAGACCGGCTTCGATATCAAGGCGGCGTACCCGGCCATCGATGCCTGGCGCCAGCGCCTTGCAGCAATGCCCGGCTGGAAGCCCCCGTACGAGTTAATGCCGGTGGGGATTTCCACCCCGGTGCGTGCGGCCTGACGCCAAGTTGGCCTTGTCCCGGACACGTATACGGTGGAGTTCCCTCATACCCGCGTTGACACTCCACCGTATCGGCTTACATTAAGCCCGTTCCGAGGGGAGCTCCGATGAGGAGCTGAGATACCGCAAGCTCGCGTCTGCAATCCTTCAAGCAGGTCGCGAGACCGCGGTGACCCTTTGAACCTGATCCGGGTCATGCCGGCGAAGGGACAGGGATGTATCAGAGTTCGACGTCTTCACGGGGGGAATCCCCCGTTTCGGTCATCGGCGCAGGCATTGCCGGCGCGTGGCAGGCGTTGCTGTTCGCCAAGGCGGGCCACAAGGTCACGCTGTTCGAGCGCAGCGGCGCCGACATGACGCAGGCGACCAGCCACTGGGCCGGCGGCATGCTGGCGCCCTATTGCGAGCGCGAGGCGTCGGAGCCGGTGATCACGCGGCTGGGCATTCGTTCGCTCGACCTGTGGCGCGGGGAATTTCCCGATACGCCGTTCCACGGCTCGCTGGTGGTGTCGCACCCGCGCGACCGCGCCGACTACGAGCGCTTCGCACGGATGACCACGGCGCACCAGCGGCTCGATGCCAGCAGCATGACCGAACTCGAACCCTCGCTCGACGGCCGCTTTCGCGACGCGCTGTTTTTCCCGGACGAAGGCCACGTTGAACCGCGCGTGGTCTTGTCCGAGTTGCACGAACGCATCGCCGCCGCCGGCGGGGCCATCAAATTCAACAGCGAACAACGCCCCGATCAAACAGACGGCATCGTGATCGACTGCCGCGGACTTTTCGCGCGCGATGCCCAGCCTGAGTTGCGCGGCGTCAAAGGCGAGATGGTTATCGTCGAGACCGACGAAATCGTGCTCTCGCGCCCGGTGCGGCTGATCCATCCGCGCTGGCCGCTCTACATCATCCCGCGCGCCAACAACCAGTTCATGATCGGCGCTACCTCAATCGAGCGCGAAGACGACGGCGTCAGCGTCCGTTCGGCACTGGAATTGCTCAGCGCCGCCTATGCCGTGCATCCTGCCTTCGGCGAAGCGCGCATTATTGAGATCGGCTCCGGCTTGCGGCCGGCCTTCCCAGACAACCTGCCGCGCATCGCGATCCACAATCGGCGCATCGCGGTCAACGGACTCTATCGCCACGGCTTTCTGCTGGCGCCGGCGCTGGCGGAGCTGACGCTGGCCTATGTCGCGCGCGGCGAGATCGACAATGAGGTGATGCAATGCGCGTGACCGTCAACGGCGAGCAACGCGAGATCGCGTCGGCGCGGGTCGATGCACTGCTCAGCGAGCTCGAATACGAGGGCACGCATTTTGCGATTGCGCTGAACTACGACGTGCTGCCGCGCAGCGCGTGGGCGCAGACGCCGCTCAAGAACGGCGACGAGATCGAGATCATCACGCCGCGGCAGGGAGGGTGAGGATGGCGAAGCGTAACCAGATGTCATCGCCCGGCTTGACCGGGCGACCCAGTACGCCGCGGCGGCTCATGTTGATCTCAGGCACTCTGGAATACTGGGTCCCCGCTTTCGCGGGGATGACGGCTTGTGTGTTGGGATGCTGAAGCCATGCTGAATTTCTACAACAAACCCTTCACCTCGCGCCTCCTGATCGGCAGCGCGCTGTATCCGTCGCCGAAGATCATGCAGGACGCGATCCGCGCGTCGGGAGCGAACATCGTCACCGTCTCGCTGCGCCGCGAATCCGCCGGCGGCAAGACCGGCGACGCGTTCTGGTCGCTGATCCGCGAGCTCGATGTCACGGTGTTGCCGAACACCGCCGGCTGCCGCAGCGTGCGCGAGGCGGTGACCACCGCAAAACTGGCGCGCGAATTGTTCGGCACCTCATGGATCAAGCTCGAAGTGATCGCCGACAACGATACGCTGCAGCCCGACGTAGTCGGCCTGGTCGAAGCCGCCACCATCCTGATCAAGGACGGCTTCGAGGTGTTTCCCTACTGCACCGAAGACCTCAGCGTCGCGATGCGGCTGGTCGATGCCGGCTGCAGGGTGGTGATGCCATGGGCGGCGCCAATTGGATCCGCAAAAGGCATCATCAACCGCGACGCGCTGAAATTGCTGCGCGACCGGCTGCCCGATATCACGCTGGTGGTCGATGCCGGCCTCGGCGCGCCCTCGCACGCGGCGGAAGCACTGGAGCTTGGCTATGACGCCGTACTCTTGAATACCGCCATTGCCAAAGCCGCCGACCCCGTCGCGATGGCGAATGCATTTCGCCTCGGCGTCGAAGCCGGCCGCACCGCATATGAAGCCGGGCTGATGGACGCCCGCGACTTCGCCTCTCCTTCAACCCCAATCATCGGGACCCCGTTCTGGCATGCCGTATCCTGACCGCTTTTATCCCGTCGTCGATAGCGTCGCCTGGGTTGCGCGCCTGGCGAAGCTCGGCGTCGGCACGGTGCAACTGCGGGCCAAGGACCTCGACGATGGCGCCGCATTGCAGCTCGTCACCGACGCGCTCGCGGTGAGCAAGGACACGCCGACGAAACTCGTGGTCAACGACTATTGGCGCGCGGCGGTGGTCGCAGGCGCCAGGCATCTGCATCTCGGCCAGGAAGATCTGGCGGAGGCCGATCTCGGTGCGATCCGCGACGCCGGCTTGACGCTCGGCATCTCGACCCACGACGACGACGAACTCGCAGCCGCGTTGCGCGCCAAGCCGGATTACATCGCGCTCGGCCCGATCTTTCCGACCACGCTGAAGTCGATGCGGTTTGCGCCGCAGGGCATCCCAAAAATCGCCGAATGGAAAAAGCGCATCGGCAGCATTCCATTGGTCGCGATCGGCGGCATCAAGCTTGAACAGGCCGCGGCTATTTTCGCCGCCGGCGCCGACTCGATCGCCGTGGTCAGTGACGTGACGCAGAATACAGACCCCGACGCGCGGGTGCGCGCGTGGCTGCAGATTTTCGCTCAGGCGGCATGAGGAGGATGGCCGATGCAAACGTCTGTTTTTCTCGCAAGGCTGATCGGCCCGGTGATGCTGGTTATCGGGCTCGCCGTGTTCGCCAACCAGCGTGCGTTCCGCGACATGGCCGAGGAGTTTTTGGCGAGCCCGGCGCTGCTGTTTCTCAGTGGCCTGCTGGTCATGCCCATGGGTCTTGCCATCGTGCTGACGCACAACATCTGGGCGGCGGACTGGCGCGTGCTGATTACGCTGTTCGGCTGGCTCAACGCCGTCGGCGGCGTGGTGCGGCTGATTGCGCCGGCCTGGGTGATGCAAACCGGTCGCGCCATGCTGAGGCGACCCGCCTTCGTACCCGTTGCCGCCGCGATCTGGGTCGTGCTCGGATCGCTGTTTTGCCTGTTTGGATTTCTGCACTGAAAGAACACATCTCCGGAAGGGAGCACCACCATGAACAAGACCGTCAACACAGCCGAGCTGAAGCCCGCCGTCACCACCGGCCCGCTGCCGTCGTCGCGCAAGATCTTTGTCACGCCCGACGAGGCGTCCGATGTCCGGGTGCCGTTGCGCGAGATCATGCTCAGCGAAGGCGCCGGCGAGCCCAATCTTCCGGTCTATGACACCTCCGGTCCTTACACCGATACGTCCGTCACCATCGACGTCAATGCCGGTCTCTCCCGCGCGCGCATCGCATGGGTCAAGGAGCGCGGCGGCGTCGAGGAATATCAGGGCCGCGACGTCAAGCCGGTCGATAACGGCAACGTTTCCGGCGACAAGGCCGCGAAGGCGTTCAACGCCTATCACAAGCCGCTGCGCGGCACGGGCGACCATATGATCACGCAGCTGGAATTCGCTCGCGCCGGCATCATCACCAAGGAGATGATCTACGTCGCCACCCGCGAAAACCTCGGCCGCAAGGTTCAGCTCGAGCGCGCCGAGGCCGCTTTGGCCGATGGCGAAAGCTTTGGCGCCGAGCTGCCCGCCTTCATCACGCCGGAATTCGTGCGCAGCGAGATCGCGCGGGGACGCGCGATCATCCCCTGCAACATCAACCACGGCGAACTTGAGCCGATGATCATCGGCCGCAATTTCCTGACCAAGATCAACGCCAATATCGGCAACTCCGCCGTCACCTCGTCGGTCGAGGAAGAAGTCGACAAGATGGTGTGGGCGATCCGCTGGGGCGCCGACACCGTGATGGACCTCTCCACCGGGCGCAATATCCACACCACCCGCGAATGGATCCTGCGCAACGCGCCGATCCCGATCGGCACCGTTCCCATTTATCAGGCGCTGGAGAAGGTCAACGGCGATCCGGTCAAGCTCGACTGGGAGGTCTACAAGGACACGCTGATCGAGCAGTGCGAACAGGGCGTCGATTATTTCACCATCCACGCCGGCGTGCGCCTGCCCTACATCCACCTCACCGCCAACCGCGTCACCGGCATCGTGTCGCGCGGCGGCTCGATCATGGCGAAGTGGTGCCTCGCTCATCACAAGGAGAGTTTCCTCTACACCCGGTTCGACGAGATCTGCGACCTGATGCGCAAATACGATGTTTCGTTTTCATTGGGCGACGGCCTGCGTCCCGGCTCGATCGCCGACGCCAACGACCGCGCGCAATTCGCCGAGCTTGAGACATTAGGCGAGTTGACGAAGGTTGCATGGGCAAAAGGCTGCCAGGTCATGATCGAAGGCCCCGGCCATGTGCCGATGCACAAGATCAAGATCAACATGGACAAGCAGCTGAAAGAGTGCGGCGAAGCGCCGTTTTACACGCTGGGGCCGCTGACCACCGATATCGCGCCGGGCTACGACCACATCACGAGCGGCATCGGCGCTGCCATGATCGGCTGGTTCGGCTGCGCGATGCTGTGCTACGTGACGCCGAAGGAGCATCTCGGCCTGCCCGACCGCAACGACGTCAAGGTCGGCGTCATCACCTACAAGATCGCGGCGCACGCGAGCGATCTCGCCAAAGGCCACCCCGCAGCCCAACTGCGCGACGACGCGCTCAGCCGCGCGCGGTTCGACTTCCGCTGGATGGACCAGTTCAACCTCGGCCTCGATCCCGACACCGCCAAACTCTACCACGACGAGACGCTACCCAAGGACGCCCACAAGGTCGCGCATTTCTGCTCGATGTGCGGCCCGAAATTCTGCTCGATGAAGATCACGCAGGACGTGCGGGATTATGCCGCGACGCTGAACGATCCCGACAAGCGCGCGGTGGCGGGCGGCGGCGTCGGCATGTCGGTGGCGGGCGTGATCGAGGACGGCATGGCGCAGATGTCGCAGAAATTCCGCGACATGGGCGAGCAGGTGTATGTGGAGGCGGAGAAGGTGAAGGAGAGTAATCGGGTGTTGTGAGGTTAACGATTGCCGACCGTCGTTATCATTGCCGGCCCGAACGGGGCGGGCAAAACAACGTTTGGTGACGAGTATCTTTCCACGGAGGAGAGAAAGTTCGAGTTCGTCAATGCGGATGAAATAGCGCGTGGCTTGAATGCTCAACGCATCCAAGCCCGCTCTGATGTACTCGCCGCGCGAATGATGCTGAGGCGCGTCGACGAACTCGTGCAGGCAAATGCCGATTTTATGGTCGAGACAACCCTTGCCACCCTGGCCTACGCTCAGAAAATTCCGATCTGGCGCGCGAAAGGATATGTCGTCTCGCTGGTTTATCTCCGTCTCCGCTCAGCCGAAGAAGCGACGATGCGCGTCCGCAAACGCATCGCCGCCGGCGGGCACAGCATTCCGGAAGATACGATCCATCGCCGTTTTGAAAAGAGCCTCAAGTACTTCGAGACGATTTACAAGCCTATCGTCGACGAATGGTATATATGGGAAAGCCGAGAGGGCTTGTTCACACTCGTCGAAACCCGGACCGAAAGTAGCCATGAGCCGCGGACTTGATATCCAAAAAGCCGAAGCAGCGTTGAAGCGCGCCGCCTACAAGGCAGTTCATGGCACACGCGAAGAGCGCTCAGGCCGGGTTATTTCGTCCGCGCTGATTTCAGTCAAACACGACGCGGCCTCCGGCGATCTGCAAATCCGCTTTGTAAACGGAAAGACCTATCGTTATTCAAACGTCCCGCCGGATGTTTATGAGGCGCTTCTTGAAGCAGAATCAAAGGGTGCATTCTTCAATGCGCAAATCCGAGATCGCTATCCTTATCGTGAGGCCTAGGCGATTCGCCGCGCGTGACGCATGTAAGTTGCGCCCCAAATCGAGACAAAGCTCCTCTGCGCTGATCTGAAAAGAACTCTGAGACCCAGGTCCTTGGATACTGCGGGTCAGGAAAATCAAGTCGGGCTGTCCAGATTGCTCCATCCGCCGCATCAAAGCGAATAGCTCTTGTGGGATTGGCACCCAGCACGTCAGTTACGTCGAAGCTTTCGCCGTTCCAAGCTTGTAAGGGCAGTTTAACTTGCGAGCGCGGCTCCATCCATTTGAGTGAGAGCTCGATACATCGGTTGAACGCAGCTTTATCACTAAGCTCAAACCACACCCGTGATACCGGCCTGATAGCGGTCCGCTGACGCTCCATGCGCGCTCGCAAAGGCGCGAGGCGCTCCGCGAGAACCGTGTTCATATATTATATCCTCCATGTGTGGGCAGATCAGCGCGGTTCAATTCGCCCTCATAATTTTCCGCGCATCCGCGATACTGCGGTTTACACCTTCCGACTAATCCGCCTACTGATCACTCCGAGTTCCGCACGATCCTTTTTTCTCATCGAACGATGGCGCCGGTTCGATCAAACGCCTTGGCGATAAGATTGAGCATCATCGCCGTCAGTGAATTCTCCGCAAACGGCGGCGTGAGCTATACGTAGCGGTTCCGGCCGATGCTGAAACCATGATCGCGCTGCGTGGCAACAGCGCCTGCTACGAAGCCAGCAGTTGCTTCTAAGTTGCGAAGCGACGCCAGCCCCGCAATCCATACTGGGGAACGTGCACCGCGAAATTGCCGACGCCGAACACGCCACCACGATGTGATACCGCCACGCGTTATTTAGAACAATGGCCGCCACTATTCAAAAATCTAGAAGCAGTTGTGGTGTCGGCGATCATGTCCATCGCAGAATCTATATAACAACTAGCGGCAGTTTATGTCGGCGCGCAAATGCTTCGGCTTCGCGCTGAGCCTGCTCAACTGGTTTCCAGCGACCAGCGACATGAAGCCGACCGCTTGGCCTCGATCTAACTTGATCCCATCGAGCACGATTGTCTTTCGTACGAAGCTCGACGCGAATCAGCGGATAACTTTCCAAGCTGGCAACGGTCATTTTTCTTGCCCTTCCAGAAACTGATAATTTACCCGATTCTCTGATCTTTGTGCTGCAAAATCCGGCAAGCGTAGCCCGGATAAGCCAACGGGTTGCCCGAATGCGTCCGACATCCGGGCTTTCTGTCGCACTCCCCATATCGCCGCGCTAAAGCAGGCTATCGACTACGCCGGCTTGATCGCTCGACCGCTCGCAAGCCCCCTACTTCAGCGTAATCGCCAGCCCGCTCAGATCCACATTCGCCATCAGCCCGACCTGCCGGCCGGACAATTCGAGCACCGCGCCCTTCTGGTTGGTCAGCACGATCGCGCGTGCGCCACCGCCGACGGCGAGGCCGGCGCCCGCGGCACCGTAGACGCCGGCGACGTCGGACGGCCGTTCGATGTTGCTGACCCTGCCACGCAGCACCGTCTTCGATCCCCCGAACACGAGGCCGTAGTCCAGTCCGCCGGCGGACAGTCCGTAACTCCGGCCGCGGAAGTTCAGCGTGCCGCCGCCACCCGAGCCGCCGATGATCCATCCCGCCTTGTAGATCGTTAGCGACACGGTGCCGCTGTCGGCCTGCGAGGCCGATGGCAGGCCGGCGCCGGCGATGGCCGTCAGCGCAAGCAACGCGGCACGAATGGCGAATGACATCTTCATGGTGTGTTCTCCCGGGATTGGCGTGCGGGCCTGCGAAGCAGGGTGAGTCGCGCTTTCCGAGTGTAACCGATAGGCGGCATGCGCAAAGCCCGTTTGCAGCCCACTTTGCCCACCTTCGCTTCACACATTATCAAGCATACCAAGGCGTCACGGAGAACCAAACAATCTTCGGCTCATTGTCCGCTCAACAATCGAACGGAGAATGACGATGAATGAAGCGGTCCTGATCCTGCCCAACATGCGCGGCGGCTGCGCGACGGTCGGCAACACGGTGCATACGCTGTTTCGCGTCACCAGCCGGCGCCCTCGCCCGATGGCCGGCCCGGATACAAAAGCAGCGCGCGTGGAACGTACCCCGGATGAGCGAGGCGATATCCGGGGCTGATGGTCGATTATTCCGACGTCATTGCGGTCGATCCAAATCCGCGCCCGCCAGATCGGCGCTCGTTAAACTATCGCGCGGCCTGAAATACAAACCCGTTGACGACGCCCTGGGCGCCGCAGTCAGGGCATGGGATCCCCCGTGCTTTCGGATCTCCGCTCGCATATTTCCCGTCCGGGATCATTTTCTGGCCTGAACCCTCGCATGTTGGGCAGGGCACCAGTGCCGGAGTCTCAAGGCCTTCTCCCCTTCCGAGGCAGCGGTCGCATCGGACATGGGAGGGAGCGGACCTGACGTATCCTTTGTCGCAGTTACACTGCATATAGCTCACAGAGCGGCTCGCGCCGCTTTCAAAGCCATTTTCGGAAACGAGACAGCGCGTCCCGGTTCCCTCACAAATTCTACAGATGACCCGATTTCGCAGCTGCCCACTACCGCCGCATTTCAGGCATAGCACCCTGCGGGGTGCGGTTCTTTCCAGGTTGCTCATGTGGACTCCATCGCGATGTGGCGGCGGCTTCTAACGATCGTACCGCAGATTGAACGGATCGCAATTTAAACTTGTGGGCTCTCGCCAACGCAGTTGAATATCGGTGCGACAGCACCGCCGGCAGGAATCCCGCAGGGCGGTTAGCTGACTTGTCTGCCGGGTCTTGGCGAAGGCGGAAGCCGTAACCCGCCTCTTTATCGGCAGCGAATGGCGGATTACGCTTACGCTAATCCGCCCTGCCAAAAATCAAAATCAGAGGAAATCCCACCCATGCCCCTCCTCACCTCCCACATCGCAGTCATCACCGGCGCAGGCTCCGGCATCGGACGCGCGATTGCGCTGGGCTATGCCCGCGAGGGCGCGCGGGTGGTGCTGCTCGACGTCAACGAGGCGGCCGCGGCGGAGGCGGCGCAGGAGGTTCTCAATGCCGGGGGTGCCGCGGACAGCTTCGCGCTCGATGTGACGAAGCGCGAGGAGTGCGCCGCGATGGCGAAACAGATCGCCGACACGATCGGACCGGTGTCGATCCTGGTCAACAATGCCGGCATCGCGCGGCGCAACGGCATGACTGGCGCCGCCGAGGCGGTGATCAAGGACTGGGAAGACATCATCGCGATCAACCTCACCGGCGTGTTCAACGTCACCCATGCGTTTCTTGGCTCTCTGCGCGCCAACAAGGGCCGCATCGTCAACATCGGCTCGATCCAGTCGTTCGTGCATATCCGGCAGCCGAGTTCGCCCGCCTACACGGCGTCGAAGCACGGCGTGCTCGGCTTCACCAAAGCGCTCGCCGTCGAGCTTGGCAAGGAGGGCGTGCGCGTCAATGCGATCGGCCCCGGCTTCATCGAGACGCCGCTGAACGCGGCGACGCGCGCCAACAATCCGGAGGCGGTAAGACTTTTCATGGAGCACACGCCGCTCGGCCGCGCCGGCACGGCGGAGGACATCGTCGGCCCGGCGATCTTCCTCGCCTCCGATCTGTCGGCTTACGTCACCGGTTCGATCGTGATGGCGGATGGCGGCTACCGGGCGGTGTGAGCGAACGCGTCGTCGTCTCGCCTCGTCCATGCGAAAAGCGGAATGCTACATGCTCCATCGTCTTCCCCGCGAAGGCGGGGCCTCATAGCCTCCGACTTATCGGTTGGGCATTGCTGTCCCCGTGCGCTCGCGCCGTCGCATTACATCGACATCGGTGGTTGTGGGTCCTGGCGTTCGCCGGGACGACGAAAAAATTTTCGTTCATCAACATTAAATCTGCATGGATAGTTATCCCCGTCCCCCAAACCTCCTTTATCTTGATCGCGTCCTGTCCAGTGAGGGGCGCTTCTCGAGGGCACT
>Ga0193726_1000129_pt1 | contig 106862 bp, 104 predicted proteins | sample H2c1metaG_FD_144928 | JGI IMG/M metagenome (GOLD analysis project Ga0193726, IMG submission 144928) | Soil microbial communities from a riparian zone of the East river system, Colorado, United States - H2c1 | ecosystem: Environmental > Terrestrial > Soil > Riparian zone | place: USA: East...
CGATTCATACAGCGCCGGCGGTCAGCACGTCTCGGCGGTCGACGACTATGCGCGGCTCGGCACCGCGCCGGGATTTTGCCATCACTGCCATACCGGGAAGTGCCCGGTGGGAGTGACCACCCAGGATCCGGCGCTGGAATTGCGCCTCGATCCGGCGGTGGGCGCCAAGCGGCTGAAAAATTATCTGAAGACCGTGAACATGGAATTGACCACCATTGCGCGCGCCTGCGGCAAGCAGGACGTGCATCACCTGGAGAAAGAGGACTTGGTGGCATTGACAGTGGAAGCGGCCGCCATGGCGGGCATTCCCCTGGCTGGAACTTCCTGGATTCCCGGCGCACCGCGCTAGATGCCGCCTCGCACGCTCGAGCGCCGCGACCTCCGGGCAGGCAGTCGCGGCGGCTCGGCGCGATGCTCGACCTACATAAAGAACTGTTCCGAGACGATCTTCCCATCCTTGACTTCGTAGGCACAGAGTTCTTCGAGCTTGACGCGCCCGCGGCCCTTCATCGTGACATCCATCGTCAGAGCGAGGGCGATGGCGTTGCCGGTGACCAAGGGCGCCGAGGTGCTGCATCCATGGAATTGCTCCACCATTGACTCGAACTTGTGGCCTTTCTCGATGATGGCACGCAGCCCCTTGGTCCCCTTGGGGAAGTCCGGCGTCGCGCGAGGTTCGATACTGACCGCGTCCTCGGCGAACAGTTCCTTCTGCGCGGCCTCGAATTGACCCTGGCGGCAAAGCTCGGTCAGGCGGGTGGCGATTTGTTGCGTGTTCATGACGGTTCCTTCTTGGTGGAGTGGTTGACGATGCGTCCGATAAAGACACCGGCGGCCGCGCGTGGTTCAATTGCTGCGTAATGCACTGCGGAATTCGCAGCGCCTCGATGGCAGCGGCGCCTCAGCAGTGGTCGCACCGCAACGGCGCGGCGAGCCCAATGGTGGGGGATAGTTGCTAAGCTGCAACTCCTGGACAACGGAGGCTTGGGATCGATGACTGACCGCACTCGTCGCAGCCGCGTGATCATCGAACCGTTTCGCATCAAAGCCGTCGAACCGATCCGGATGACGAGCCGCGAGGAACGCGCCGCGCTGATTGCGGCGGTGGATTTCAATCTGTTCGCGCTCAAGTCCGACGACGTGCTGATCGATCTTCTGACCGACAGCGGCACCAGCGCCATGAGCGCGCTTCAACAGGCGGCGTTGCTGTCCGGCGACGAAAGCTACGCGGGCAGCCCGTCGTTCTTCCGATTCGAGGCGGCAGTGAAAGATCTCATGCCCTTCAAGCACGTGCTGCCGACGCATCAGGGCCGCGCCGCGGAGGCCATTCTGTTCTCGCTGCTGGGAGGTCCCGGCCGCCAGGTACCGTCGAACAACCACTTCGACACGACTCGCGGCAATATCGAAGCCACCGGTGCCGCGGCCCACGATCTGGTGATCGCCGAGGGCATGGATCCTGAGAGCCTGCACCCCTTCAAGGGCAACATGGATGCGGAGAAACTGGAAAACTTTCTCAGTGTGCACGGCGCCGCGGTTCCCTGCGTCATGCTGACGATCACCAACAATGCGGGCGGCGGCCAACCCGTCAGCCTGGCGAATATTCGCGCCGTGGCCGCCATTGCCCACCGCCATGGCCGTCCCTTCATCATCGATGGTTGCCGTTTCGCTGAGAACGCCTATTTCATCAAGCTGCGCGAGGCGGGGCAGGGCGATCGGCCGGTGAAGGACATCGTGCGTGACATGTTCGCCGAGGCCGACGGCATGACCATGTCCGCCAAGAAGGATGCCTTCGCCAACATCGGCGGCTGGCTGGCGCTGAACGATGACGCGCTGGCGCAAGCCGCGCGCAGCCGTCTCATTCTGACCGAAGGTTTTCCCACCTACGGTGGACTGGCCGGACGGGACCTGGACGCGATTGCACAAGGATTGCGCGAAATCGTCGATGAAAATTATCTGCGCTACCGGCTGCGGACCTGCGCTTATATCGGCGAACGCCTGACCGCGCTCGGCGTGCCCATCGTCAAACCGACGGGCGGCCATGCGGTATTCGTCGACGCGCGGCGCATGCTTGCGCATATTCCGCCGCTCGAGTATCCGGGTCAGGCGCTGGCGGTGGCCCTGTATGTCGAGGGCGGGATCCGATCCTGCGAAATCGGAACCGTGATGTTCGGCGCTCGGCCGGACGGCACCGAGGCCGCCGCGCCGATGGATCTGGTGCGCCTCGCCATTCCACGCCGCGTCTATACCCAGAGTCACGCCGACTATGTGATCGAGGTGTTCGAGAATCTGGTTGCCGACAAGAGCAGTTTGCGCGGCTATCGCATCGCCTGGCAACCGGCGGCGATGCGGCATTTCACCGCGAAATTCACTCCGCTGAGCGCGGCCTGAGCGCAGCGCCTGTCTCCGCGCGGTGGTTTCGGCCGCAATCATCGCTGCTACAACAGCGTCGCGCCGCGAACCAATCGCGGATGCCGCGGCACTCAACCTAGCGAGTCATAGCGACCTCTCGGTCTAGGAGTTTAATCATGCGAATTGCAAGCGCTGCCCGCGGCAGCGTGTCGGGGATGTTTTGCGCCCTTGTTTTGGCAGGCTGCGGCGGCGGAGGCGGCGGCGGCGGCGGTTACGGCGGAACGACGAGCCCGCCGGCGAACCCGCCGGCGAGTGTCACTCTCTCGGTCGCTCCCAAGACTATTACGCAGGGGCAGAGCGCAACCCTGACCTGGTCATCGACCAGCGGCACCACTTGCACCGCGAGCGGCGCGTGGAGCGGAGCCCAGAGTTCCTCGGGCACCGCGACGGTGTCGCCGGCGGCGGCGGGAAGTTCCGCGTACATCCTTACCTGCAGCAGCAGCAGCAACGCCAGCGGCACGGGGTCGGCAACGCTCACGGTGGGCGCCGCGACGGCGTTTTCGCTGACGAAACTGGTTGCGGATCACGCCGCGGGCGCCGCGGCGACCATCGACGCCAACCTCGTCAATCCCTGGGGATTGGTGATTCCCACCGGGCTGCCTGCCTGGGTGGCGAACAATGGCACTCAAACCTCCACCCTGTACGACGGCAACGGCAAGGCACAGCCGCACGCGGCACCATTGGTGGTGACTTTCTCGACAAGCGGCGCCGGCGCCGATTTCGATCCGACCGGCATCGTCTTCAACGGCGCCGCCACGGATTTCGCGGTGACTCAAGGCACCGTCTCAGGCTCCGCAAAGTTCATCTTCGACGGCGAGGGCGGAATGATCGCCGGCTGGTCGCCCGGCGTGAATGCGACTCATGCCATCAACGTGTACACCGATGCCGGCGGCGCGGTCTACAAGGGTCTGGCCATCGCCCAGAATGGCGGCCATGCATTTCTCTATGCCACGGACTTTCACAACAGCAAGGTCGACGTGTTCAATAGCGCGTTCGCGAAACAGGCCGCCTCGGCAACCGCCTTCACGTTCAAGGATCCGAGCATACCGGCGGGTTACGCACCCTTCGGCATTCAAGCCATCGACAACGGTGCCGCCCGCGCGACGCAAATTTACGTCACCTATGCGCAGCAGAAGGCGCCGGACAATCACGACAACGCGGATGGCGCGGGCCTGGGCTATGTCGATATCTACGACACCAACGGCAGACTCATCAAGCAATTGGTCGCGACGGGTGCGCTCAACGCACCCTGGGGCGTGGCGCTGGCACCCGCGGATTTCGGCACGTTGAGCAACGCCCTGCTGGTGGGCAACTTCGGCGACGGCGTGATCAACGGCTACGACGCGGCCACCGGCAATTTTCTCGGCACCGTCAAGGACGCGAGCGGCGCCGCCATCGCCACGGCGGGCCTGTGGGGCATCGCCTTCGGCAACGACGCCAACAACCAGCCGCACAATACTTTGTTCTTCGCGGCCGGGCCGAACAACGAGACCAGCGGCAGCTACGGCCGCATCGATGTCGGGACAACGCCGCCGGTGCTCAATGCGCCTCCGGTCGTGACGCTGACGACACCCGGCGGAAATTTGAGCGGGACGGTGCCGCTCAGCGCGACGGTGGTGGATCCGCTCAAAATCGCCAAGGTGGACTTTCTGGTGGGCGCGACCCTCATCGGCAGCGCGTCTGCCGCGCCGTTCTCCGTGACGTGGGATACGACCACGGTCGCCGACGGGCAGGTCGCGGTCACGGCCAAAGCGACCGACGCCGACGGCAATGTCGGCAGTTCAGCCGCGACCACGGTGACGGTGGCCAACAACGGCCCGGCGCAGGTGACCCTCACTCAGCTGCAGACGCAGATCTTCACGCCGATTTGCTCGGGCTGCCACACCGGCATCGGGACGGCGCTGCCCGGGGTGCAAAATCTGACCAACGGCCATACCTTCGCCAGCGTCGTCACTGTACCCAGTCTCGAGCAGCCTACGCTGGACCGCATCAAGCCGAATGATCCCGCCAACAGCTACCTGATCCAGAAAATCGAGGGTGCGGCGGGAATCACCGGCAGCCGCATGCCGTTCGGTTGCGGTTCGGTTGCGAATCCCTGCCTCGACCAGGCCACGATCGACCTGGTCAAGGCCTGGGTCAGCCAGGGCGCGCTGAACAATTGATGTTCATGCGATCACTGCAGCGCGCTGTAGTTCGCCGGCACGTAGCTGTAGCCCGTGCCGGCGGCTCGCAGGTGCCCGATGCCCGGAAACGACAGGTGTGCGCCGGCGACCCAGTCGCCGTGCGCCGCCGCGTCGGCGAACACTTTCTTGCGCTGCGCGACGGCCATGGCGGAATCGGTGTCGAAGGCAATGGTGACGGCGGGATCCGGAAATTGAGCGGCGGCGACATGCATCAGATCGCCCCACAGCACCATTCTCTCGCCCTTGCTCTCGACCACATAGACAGTATGACCGGCGGTGTGGCCGCGAGCCGCCACCGCACGGATTCCCGGCACCAGCACCACGTCGCCGTTGAAGGGTTTGAACTTCCCGGCGTCCACATACGGTTTGAGGGAACTCATCGCGCCCACGTAGCCGTCCTTCTGTTCCTTGGGCGCGCTGTCCATGTGGGCCTTGTTCAACCAATAGTCGGCCTCTTGCTGCGAGGCGCGCACGACGGCATTCGGAAAGGCGGCCTTGCCGTCCACCACCAGTCCGCCGACATGATCGCCGTGCATGTGAGTGATGTAGATCTCGTCCACCTGGGCGGGCTGATAGCCGGACGCTTTCAGGCTGGCCAGCAGCTTACCGACGCTGGGCCCGAACAATATTCCTGAGCCGGAATCGATGAGCACCAATGTCGAGCCCGTATTGATGAGAAAGCCGTTGACGGAAGTCTCCACCGGCTCCTTGAGAAAGTCCTGCGCCAGCGCCGAGCTCAGCTGCTGCGGCGTGACGTGGGTGAGCATTTTCTCCGCATCCATCTGAAACGTGCCGTCGGAGAGCGCCGTCACTTCGAAGTCGCCGAGCCTCATGCGGTAGTAGCCGGGAACCTGAGATTTCTGCTGGGGCGCGCCCGCCGTTGCGGCTGCGCCGATCAGCAGGGTGGCCGCAAGCACCGCGGTCATGCGGAATAGCCGATCGATCGATGTCATCAAAAACCTCCGATTTCAAGCGGGCATCGCCCTTGGTGTGATTCAACGAGTATACGATGGCTGCAGGCGGACGCGTAGGCTCTCGCTGACAGGCGATTGCCCCTCTCGGAACTTGCACCGGCTTTGTGGTCCCTCATAATCGGTCAAACCCCCGCTATGAAAGGACTAAGCCCATGCACACTTGGAAGCCCGTTATTCTCGCCATGGCGGCTCTGTCGCTCAGCGCCATGGTTCCGCTCGCCGTGTGCGCGCAAGACCGCCCCGAAGAACACCACGAACAGCACGACCAGAAGGCGGACGAGCATCACGACCGCGACGCCATGCGGCGCGACGACCACCATGATGACAACCGGCCCGACCCGGCCGCGCAATACCGCCATGACCATCCGCACGCGTCGGCGCGCTGCCATGACGGCTTTTTCACCAATACGCACGATCGCGGCCACGCTTGCTCGAAGCACGGCGGCATCGATGTGTGGCTCTCGCTTTAAACGTTAGCTCGCTTTAAGCGTTAGCCCGTCTACGCAGAGCGGCGCGAGCAGGCTTGGTGGCCGGCGCGCCGACTCCCGTTGCTCGCCTGGTTGCATAAGTACATGATCGTGCCGCAACATCCGGTTTGGCGTCCAACCGCATACCGGAGCATCTCGTGCATTGCATCTACCGCTCGGCAGCCACGCTGGGATTCGTGTGTTTATTGTCGCTGATTTCTGCCGGGACCCGTGCGGCGGAGAAGCCGCACCTGTATCAATCACCGGCATTGAGCCGCGAGCTGATCGCCTTCGGCTACGCCGGGGATCTTTGGACGGTTGCCCGCGACGGCGGCCGCGCCGTGCGCCTCACCAGCGGCGTGGGGCTGGAAACTGCGCCGGTTTTTTCGCCTGACGGCAGCACCATCGCCTTCACCGGCGAGTACGACGGCAACACCGATGTATTCACGATTCCCGTGACGGGAGGTGTTCCGCATCGCGTGACCTATCATCCGGGGGCCGATATCGCCATTGGGTGGACGCCGGACGGGAAACGGATTCTATTTCGCTCCGCGCGCGACGCCGGAAGCCGGTACACCCAGCTCTACTCCATTGCCGCCGAGGGCGGCGCAGCCGCGCGCCTGCCGCTGCCCAAGGCTTATCAGGGGCAAATCTCTCCCGATGGTGCACAGATCGCCTATTCGCCGCTGCCGCCCGCATTCGGCTTCGATTACACGGCTTTCGTGTCCTGGGGAAACTACCGCGGCGGGCGCGCCAGCACGATTTGGATCACCGGGACCAAGGGCCTGGACTCGGTCGAGATTCCTCACGAACAGGCGTCGGACTTCTTCCCCGTCTACAGCGGCAGGCAGATTTATTTCCTCTCGGGGCGGGCCGGACGCATCGGAATCTTCCGCTACGATCCGGCCACGAAGGCCGTCGCCGAAGTTCTGCACAACGACGGTCCCGATATTCGCAGTCTCGCCGCCCAGGGCGATACTCTGGTTTACGATCAACTGGGAGAGATTCATCTCTTCGATACCGCCGGCGGCAAGGCGCATCGGGTGCCGATCGAGATACAGGCCGATCTGCCGGAAGTGCGGCCCACCATCAAGAATGTGTCGGCGGAAATCGATCACGCGGCGATTTCGCCCACCGGCCTGCGCGCCGCGATTGAAGCTCACGGAGAGATTTTGACTGTGCCGGCAAAGCTGGGACCGACGCGCAATATCACCAATACTCCCGGAGTCATGGAGCGTTCGCCCGCCTGGTCGCCTGACGGTCAAGCCATCGCGTATTTTTCCGATGAATCCGGGCTGTATGCGCTGCATGTCGCCGCGCAGACCGGCGCCGCCCTGTCAGGCACCGCGGCGGTTCGGAAGTTTCCTCTGGCGCCCGAGCCGGCGTATTACTTTGCGCCGACATGGTCGCCGGACTCGAAACGCATCGCTTTTCACGACAACCGCTTGAATGTCTACGTGCTCGATGTCGGCACGGGCAAACTCAGCGCGATCGACGACAACAATGTGTACGGCGGATTCTCGGACGCGAGCTACGATCTGGCCTGGTCGCCCGATTCCAAATGGATCGCCTATCCGCGCTCGCTCGAGAATCACCTGCATGCCCTGTTCCTGTACGCGGTGGACAGCGGCCAGTCGACACAGGTGACCGGATTGCTGGCGGATGCCCGCCTGCCTGCATTCGACCGCGGCGGCAAATATCTATTTTACACCGCCAGCACGAATGCCGGAGCGAGTTCCGACGGATTGGACATGACCAGCGATCTGTACGAGGTGCGGTCGAACATCTACGCGCTGGTGCTCGCCGCCGACCAAGCATCGCCGCTCGCTCCCGAATTGGACGATGAAAAGGCGCCTTCGGCCAAGCCGGCCAAAGGCAAGGAAGGCGACGACGGCGCCCGCGCCGACGAACCGGACGCGACCAAGGAGGCCAAGAAGGACGCCGCCAAGGACACCGGCCGCAAGTCCGGCGCAAACGCCGGCGCGCCGGCGGCTGCGGCCGCATCGCCCACCAGAGTCGATTTGAACGGCATCGAGTCGCGAGCCGTTGCATTGCCCTTGCCGACGGCCGCCTATACGGCGCTGGCTGCGGGGACCCACGGCAGTCTGTACTTTCTGGTGCGAACCGATGTGGGCCGTTTCGACGACCGCGCCGCTACGTTGAGCCGTTGGACGCTGGACGATCGCAAGACGGAGAAACTCGCCGAACGCATCGAACATTTTGAACTGTCCGCCGACGGGGAGAAGATGCTGCTCGCCGTCTCCACCCGCAAACCGGACGCGCCGCCGGATCTCGCCGATGAGTCGCGGCCGACCTTGACGATCGCGCCGGCCAACATCCCGCTGAAGGCGGGCGAGGGCGCGCTGTCGCTGGCGGCATTGCAGGTGCGCGTCGATCCTGCCGCGGAATGGATGCAGATGTACCACGAGGTGTGGCGGATCGAGCGCTCGTATTTCTATGATCCGAAATTCCACGGGGCCCCCACCGTCGCCGACGAACGCCGCTACGAACCCTACGTGGCGTCGATTGCATCGAGAGCCGACCTCAATTACGTCTTTCAAGACATGCTGGGAGAATTCTCGGTCGGCCATTTGCGGGGCAACGGCGGCGCCATTCCCCGTGCCCGCCGCGTCCCCGGCGGCCTGCTCGGCGCCGACTATGCCATCCGCAACAATCACTATTGTCTGACGAAAATCTATTCCGGCGGCGAATTCAATCCGCATGAAAAGGCGCCGCTCGCGCAACCCGGGCTCAACCTCAAGCTAGGCGACTGCATTCTCGCCATCAATGGGCAGGAAGTAACGGGCGCAGTGGACATCCAGCAGGCGCTCGAAGGCACGGCCGACCACGCCATCACGCTGCGCGTCGCCGCCGCCGACGGCGGCAAGGGGCGCGATGTCACCGTCGTGCCGCTTGCCAGTGAAGCCAATCTTCGCCACATCGACTGGATCGATGCCAACCGGCGCAAGGTCGAGCAGATGTCGGGCGGCAAGCTGGCCTACGTGTATCTGCCGAACACCGGCGCGGAGGGGTTCACCGAGTTCAACCGCTATTATTTCGCGCAGACGCAGAAGCGGGGCGCGATCATCGATGAACGTTTCAATGCGGGCGGGCAGATGGCCGACTACATCGTCGAGGTTCTGAGCCGCCACATCGAGTCGTATTGGGCGCCGCGCTACGGCCAGATCGAGCACACGCCGAATGCCGCCATTTACGGGCCGAAGGTGATGATTGCGAACGAGGTTTCCGGTTCCGGCGGCGATGCGCTGCCGTGGCTGTTCAAGCAGGCCAAGATCGGCACCTTGGTCGGCAAGCGAACCTGGGGCGGCCTGGTCGGCATCAGCGATATTCCGGTCCTCATGGACGGCGGGCGCGTCACTTCGCCCAGCGTCGCCTTCTTTTCACCCGCGGGCGAGTGGGACGTCGAAAATCACGGCGTCGATCCGGATGTGATGATCGAGCAGGATCCGAAGGCAATGAGCGAAGGGCATGACCCTCAATTGGAGGCGGCGGTCTCGATTGCGCTGCGTGAATTGTCCGCGCATCCTGCGACTCCGCCTGCGAAACCGGCCTATCCGGATTATCACCACTAGGACCCGACATGATCCTCGAATTCGCGCTGTTGACGATTCGACCGGGCACCGAACGGCAATTCGAGGCGGCATTTCCGGCCGCCATCAGTGTGCTGGGCGGCAGCCGCGGTTATTTGTCGCACGAGTTGCGGCGCTCGATGGAAACGCCGAACCGCTACGCCTTGATCGTGCAATGGCAGACCCTCGAGGATCACACGGTGGGATTTCGCGGCTCGCCCGCCTTCACACAGTGGCGCGCGCTCATCGGACCTTATTTCGATTCGCCGCCCGTGGTCGAGCATTTCGAAGCGGTCGCGGCCGCCCGCCCATGATTCTCAACATCGACGACCTGCGGGAGCTGGCGAAGAAGCGCATTCCGCGCGCCATATTCGACTACGCGGCCGGCGGCTCCTATGACGAGCGAACCCTGCGGCGCAACGCCGCCGATCTCGATGCGATGACTTTCCGCCAGCGCGTCATGGTCGATGTCTCGAATGTGTCCTTGGCGACGACCATGGCGGGTACCCCGGTGTCGATGCCTTTGGCCATCGGCCCCACCGGTCTCGCCGGCCTGTTCTGCGCGGATGGGGAGATTCTGGCGGCGCGGGCTGCGGCGGCCTGCGGCATTCCCTACTGCATGAGCACCATGTCGATTTGCTCGATCGAGGACGTTTGGGCGGCCACCGGCCAGCCGTTCTGGTTTCAGCAATACCTGATGAAGGACCGCGGCTTCAATCAAGAGCTCATCGATCGCGCGGCCGCCGCGCAGTGTTCCGCGCTGATGCTCACCCTCGATCTGCAGGTGTTGGGCGAACGCCGCCGGGATCCCCGCAACGGCCTGACTATCCCGCCGCGGCTCAGTTTGCGCAACGCCTGGGATGTGGCGACGAAGCCATCCTGGGCGCTCAAGGTACTGTTCGGCAAACGGCGCACCTTCGGCAATTTGGTCGGCCGAATCGGCGGATCGAGCGGAATTCGCACGCTGTCGGAATGGACGGCGACGCAATTCGATGCGTCGGCGAATTGGCGCGACGTGGAGTGGGTGAGAAGCCGCTGGCCCGGAAAGCTGATCCTCAAGGGCGTGCTGGACGCCGAGGACGCCCGCTTCGGCCTTGCCGCGGGCGCGGACGCCATCGTCGTCTCGAATCACGGCGGCCGTCAGCTCGACGGCGCCCCCTCCTCGATTTCGGTGCTGGCGGAGATCGCCGCGGCCATCGACGGACGCTGTGAAGTGCTGTTCGACGGCGGCATCCGTTCAGGTCAGGACATCGCGAAAGCGCTGGCGCTGGGCGCCCGCGGCACGTTGATCGGCCGATCGTTTCTCTACGCGCTGGCGGCGGCGGGGGAGGCGGGCGTCGTCAAGGCCGTCGAGATCATGCGCAACGAGCTGCGTACCACATTGGCGCTCACCGGAACCCCGACCCTGGAGGCCGTGGGTCCGCACATTCTGCGCCTCCCGCCTTAAATCATCGGCAGTCCACGCCGCGGTTGTCCGCGGGGAAAAGCCGCCTCGATTGCCGCGAGGTCCGCATCGCTCAGATCGAAGGCCGTGGCGCCGGCGTTGTCGGCGACGTGCGCGAGGCTCGTCGCCTTGGGGATCACGAAAACTTCCGGGCTGCGCAGCAGGAATCGCAGGGCAACCTGCCGGGCGGTCACCTGATGGACTGCAGCGATCTCGTGCAGCACCCGACCCTGCTTGGTGCGCGCATCGTACGCCGTCGTCGACTGGCCGAATGGCGTGTAGGCGACCAGCGCGGTGCCGTGGGTGCGGCACCAGGGCAGCACGGCATGTTCGATGGCGCGCTCCTCGAGGTGGTACAGCACCTGGTTGCAGGCCGGATGCCCCGCACCGGCAATCGCGGCCGTCTCCTCGAGGTCGTCGACATCGAAGTTGCTCACGCCCCAGGACAGGATCTTGCCGTCGCGCATCAGGCTGTCGAAGGCGGCAATGGTTTCCTCCAACGGATGGTTGCCGCGCCAGTGCAGCAGATAGCAATCCAGCCGGTCGGTCTGCAGGCGTTGCAGAGACTTCTCGCACGCTTCTCGGGTGCGGCGCCTCGATGCATTGGTCGGCAGCACCTTGGAGACCAGGAAGACGTCGTCGCGCCGCCCGGCGATCGCCTTCGCGACCAGGGACTCCGCAGCTCCTGAACCGTACATTTCGGCGGTATCGATGTGGGTCAGGCCGAGATCGAGACCGCGTTGTAGGGCGGCGACGGCGCGGTCCGCCGGGCCTTCCTCGATTCTCCACGTGCCTTGACCGACCGGCGCCGTGGACCGCCGGGTGCCGCCGAATTCTCGGCTGGGAAACTTTCCCGTCTTGCGGCCTGGTGCAGTCATATCCCGGCAGATTATGTCGCCGGCGATTTGCCTCTGTCCATGGATTTTACGGCGAAGGTTGAGGTATACAATGTCAGCCCTCGCGACGGTTCTCAGGATCAGGGAGGTCTCGGACATGACGATGCCGGCTGCAAGGGATGCAAGCCACAAATCCGAGGCTCTTTGGGATTTCATGGCCGGGAACGGCGCGCGGCGCCTCCGCTCGCTGGCCTTGTTCGCGGTGGTCTATTCCTTATTCATGATGCTCGGTCTGGTTCTGCGCGAGAGTTCGCAGCAAATGACGATCATCTGGCCGGCGGCCGGCGTGCTGTTCATGGTGCTGTGGTTCTCGCCGCCGCGCACGTGGATTTGGATTCTCGCCGTGCAAATGGGGGTGGAACTCACCATCGATGTATTGAGGGCCGAGCAATTTACCTGGCACCGGTACGGCTTTTTCATATTCGCCAACTCGCTGGACGCGATCGTCGGCGCGCTCGTTGCACGGCGGCTGATGCCGATTCCGCAAATTCCCCGGGTTCGGCACGTATTGCAATTCGTCGCGGCGGTCGCATTGGGCTCGGCGACCAGCGCGTTGCTTGGTGCGTTTGCTTCGGCGCAAACGATGCTGAGCACGCATTACCTGCGCGAGTGGCAGTTGTGGTGGGCGGGGAATTGGCTGGGATCCTTGTGCGTGGCGCCGGTGATCATGGGCTGGACCATTCGCTGGCGCACGCGCAAATTGTCCGTGCCGCCGCCGCCGGCGGCGGAACTCGCGCTGGTTGGCGGCGGGATGCTGGGGCTGACGATTTGGGTGTTCTCGGCGAGCCCCGGCAGCGTGACCACCATCGTCGATCTGCCTTTCATCCTATTGGCGGCGGTGATCGTCTGTTCCTTTCGCCTGCCGCCTCGCTGGAGCACAGCGTTCGCCGCGGCCGCCACCCTGCTGGCCTCCTACTTTGCGAGCCGCGGCTTCGGGCCTTTTGCCGGCGATCAGAACCCCTTTGTGCGGGTGGGCGCCGTGCAACTGTACTTGGCGACGCTGGTCGTGATCAATTTCCTGCTGTCGATCGTGCTGCTCGAGATGCGCAATGCCCTGCAGCAGTTGCGAGCCAGCGGCGAGCGCTACCAAAACTTCGTCGAACAGAGTTCCGAGGCGGTGTGGCGCATCGAGCTCGAGGAGCCGATGTCGCCCGGACTTCCCGTCAAGGAGCAAATTGCGTGGCTGCGTGAACATGCCTATATCGCCGAATGCAATCTGGTGTATCTCAATTTGAACCGGCTGTTCGGCCTGCCCGACGCGGATTCGCGCTTGTGGCGCGCCGACGTTCCATGGTCCGCGATCTACCTCGAACACATCGGCACGGCGGCGCAGCAGGGCTACTCGACCGACGGCCTGCAATTTACCCTGTCAAAAGGCTCGCGGCAGTTCACCTACATCACCGGATTCCGGGGCGTCCTCGAGGACGGCAAGCTGGCGCGCGTGTGGTGCGTCGCGCGCGACATCAGCGAACTGATCGAGCTGAATGACCGTCTGCGCCAGAAGCAGGAGAGACTGCAATTGTATGCGCGGCAGCTGGTCGGCGCCGAAGAGCGTGCGCGGCGGGCCACCGCCGTGGACTTGCACGACGGCATCGGGCAGCAATTGGTGGGTCTGGCGATGACCGTCGAGGCCGCGGCCTCGCGGGCGACCCCCGAGGTGCGGCTGCTGCTCGGCGAGGCAACCCATACCGTGCGCGAGGTACAGTCGATCACACAGCGCGTCATCGCCGATTTGAGCCCGCCGGGACTGTACGAGCTCGGATTGGAACCCGCTCTCAAGTGGCTCAGCGTCTACATGCGCGGCAAGGACAATTTGGAAGTCGACCTGAACGTGGCCGCGGATGCGGCCGCCTATGATCTGGATCTTCGAGTGTTGGTGTTCAAGCTGATCCGCGAACTGCTGCGCAATGTGGTCAAGCACTCGGGCGTCCGGTCCGCGTCGGTCACGGTGGCACAGACGCCGGATGAACTGAGCGTCGTCGTGCAGGATCAGGGCGTCGGGTTCGAGTGGCAGCTCAGTCTGTTCGAGGCACGCTCGGAGGGTTTCGGTCTGTGGAGCGTGGCAGACCGGGTGCGGGCCGCCGCAGGCGAGATGACGGTCGACACCGCTCCCGGCCGAGGCTGCCGCGTGTCGGTGGTGTTCCCGCACAATCGCATCGTGCCGTTGCTGCAGCAAAAGGACCCGCACGGCGAATCGCACGACCCGGGACAGAGCCGGTCGGCATCGCACTGACCCGGTCAGAGCAGGTTTTTTGCCAGGCGCCGCGACATGCGCAGCGCGGCTTCGCGGCCCTGGTAGTAGCCCTGAATCACCCCGAGCTGATCGAAGCCCAGGCACTCGTAGAAGATGCGCGCCGGCTCATTGTGGGTGCGCAATTCGAGGTTGATGCGAAACACGCCGGCTTCAATCGCGGTCGTGGTCAGCCAGCTCATGAGCTGGCGGCCAAGTCCCTGGCGGCGATGCTCCGGCGCCACGGCAAGCAAGTTCAGGTGAGCCACGTCATCGCCGAAATGCATGATGGCGAAGGCCGCGATATTGCGTTCGCGCCGCGCAACCACAACCGAGGAGTCGGGTCCGGAGATGAAATGCTGCACGCGTGCCGGCGTCCATGACCAACTCAGCCCCTGTTCGATCAAGTCGCGCGACATTTCGGCGATTTCGCGCGCATCGCCGGCACGCGCCAGCCCCAAGGTGGCGAGTTCCGACAAGTTCAGGGCGCTCCGCTCTTGATGGGCGGCGCCGCGCGCCGCGGTAAGCCGGCCGGCACCGCGGGCAGGCGCTTCAACAGTTCGGCCACGCCCCGCTCCAATTGGGGGTCACCACCCTTCATGACTTCCACCGGGTCCTGCTCGACCACGATATCCGGATCCACACCGTGTCCTTCGATGATCCAATGACCGTTTTCATCCGCCGTGCCGAACTCTGGCACAAAAACGGTGCCACCGTCGAGCAAGGGCCCATGGTCGGTGATGCCGACGACGCCGCCCCAGGTGCGCTTGCCGATCAAGGTGCCGATATTCCACTGGCGGAACGCGTAGGAGAAAATGTCGCCGTCCGACGCCGTGTCTTCGTTGATCAACGCCACCTTCGGTCCCGGCTGCACCACCCGCGGATAAGTATCGGTCGTCTCATGATTGCGCGCAAAGCCGGTGGAATGCAGCGTGCGCGCCAGTCTTTCGATCAACATTTCGGAAATATTGCCGCCGCCGTTGTCGCGCACATCCACCACCAGGGCTTCCTTGCGGACCTGCGGGTACCACCACTTGATGAATTCGCGGATGCCGGCTTCACCCATATCCGGTATGTGGATGTAACCCACGCGCCCCTGGCTCATGCGGTCCACGCGGGCGCGGTTGTCAGCGACCCAGGCCAGATACTGCAGGTCATTCTCGCTGCTGAGCGGCTGATAGCGGATGGTGCGGGCGCCTTTGCCGTCGGCCGCGGCCGACAGGCGCCACTCCACGGCTTGGTTCGGCGCCGACTGCAGCAGTTCATAAGGATCCGTGCCGGCTTTGAGCTCTCGCCCGTTGATCGCCAGCACGTAATCACCCACATGCGCATCCACTCCCACTTCGGTCAGCGGCGAGCGGTAGCGCTCCTCTTCATTCTGTCCGGCGAAAATCTTGGCGATCCGGTAGCGGCCGGACTTGGCGTCGAGTTCGAACCGGGCGCCGGGCAGGGCGACAAAGGGGCGCTTCGGCAACCCGAAGTCGCCGCCCTCGATATACGCGTGCTGGACGGTGAGTTCGGAGATCATTTCGGCGATGACGTAGTTGAGGTCCGCCCGGGAACCCACGAAGTCGAGCAACGGCGCGTATTTCGCGCGCAGCTTGACCCAATCGTAGCCGTGCATGTTCTCGACGTAAAAATACTCGCGATAACGGCGCCAGACCTCGGCGAAAATTTCACGCCATTCGGCGGCGGGAACCCGCGTGGTCGCCATGCCCGCCAGCGATACCGTTTTCGCGTCATCACTCTTGTCATCGCTCTTGGCATCGCTTTTGCCGTCGCCCTTGCCGACCTCGAAAAACTTAAATTCCTTGGTCGAGAGTTGCGCCAACACATGCTTGCCGTCGGCCGTCGCCGACCACGCGGCCACATCCTCCGCCACGGGCTTGGCCTCGCGATCCTTGATGGAGTAGGCCATGACGCTGGACTTGATGGCCGCTTCCCGGCCGTAATACGGTGGTCCGCTGCGCTGGTACAACAGAGTCTCATCGCCCACGCTGAGATTGCTCAGATTGTCCGCCTCCATGGGTACGCGGATGGCGCGCTGCTCGATGCCGTCGAAGTCGATCTTCACCGTGGGCCGGGGGCTTTCGTGGTCCTTGTCCTTGTCCTTGCCTTTGTCCTTGTCCTTGTCCTTGCCCTTCGTCTTGGCGTCCTGGCTGTCGTCGCCGGGCTCGTCGTCGCGGATGCCGAAAGGGTTTTTGACGTCCTTGCGCAAGGTCACGGCGAAAATCCCGGTCTGCCGATCGGTGGCGAAGTCGAATTCAATGGTGCTGAGCTGCGGCTGGTACTCGCGATCGCTCAAGAAGTAGAGCATTTCGCCGTCCGGAGACCACGCGGGCGATCGGGAGTTAAAGTATTGCGGCGTCACGCGCCGCGATTTGCCGTCGGCCCACGACCAGATGTAGACGTCGGAGAAATTGTTGGGTTCGTTGAGCGAGTAGCTCAAAAAACGGCCGTCGGGCGACCAGCGATAGTCCGGGGTCAGGTCGCTGGGATCGCGCGCGACGACGCTGCGCTTCTTGCTCGCCACCTCGATCACGTGCAGCCGTCCGGTGTTGTCGGCAACGGCGATGCGCCTGTCGTCGCCCGACCACCGCGGCGCGTAATAGCGCACCGTCGAACCTGACGTCAGTTGTTCGGCGGGATCGTTGCCGTCCTGTGTCTGGATGTAGATTTCTTCCTCGCCGCTGCGGTCCGATACGTAGGCCAGGCGCTTGCCGTCGGTGGACCAGGCCGCCTCCCGGTCGTGGGCATTCGATGAGCGGGTCAGATTGCGGGTCGTGCCGTGTTCCACCGGTACCGAAAAAATGTCCCCGCGAGCCACGATGCCCACGCGCTCGCCGCCCGGGCTCACGGTGAAGCTCTCGATAAAGTCGGCGGCGTTGACCGCCTGCGGGCGGGCCGTGGTGGCATCCGCCGGCACCAGAATCGGCAGCGCGCGATCCTGGTCGCTGCGCGTATCGTAGATATGCAGTTCGCCGTCCAACTCGTAGATGATCTGACCTTCGGCGTCGGCGCTGGGCCACCGCACATCCCAATCCTGGTAATGAGTCAGTTGCCGGGTTTGCCGCGTGGCGACGTCGTAGCGGAACAGATTGAATACCCCGGTACGGTCGGAGTTGAAATAGACCGCGCCGCCGATCCACATGGGATCGCGATCGGTGCGCGGATCATTGGTGACCTGCAGCAGCGCCGGATGCTCCAAATCAAAAATGAACAGATCGTTCGCCCAGCCTCCTTGGTAGCGCTTTTCGCTGCGAAAATCGCGCCACAGCGGGGAGTAGACGATCTTCTTGCCGTCGGGAGAGAAGTGTCCTGCTCCGGAGACCGGCATGGGGAGGGCGGTCGCGGCGCCGCCGTTCACCGGCACGGTATAGAGCCTTGAATCCGTGAGGATGAAACTGTCCCGCGCCGACCTGAACAGCACGCCGCTGCCGTCGGGAGTCCAGCCATACACCTGATTGTCGAAACCCCATCGATCAGCGAGCGGACCCGGAGCGGGATAGAAGGTGAGTTGCTTCGGGGCGCCGCCCTCGGCGGGGATCACGTACACCTGTTCGTCGCCGCCGTACTGTCCGGTAAAGGCGATGAAGCGTCCGTCCGGCGAGAATTTGCCGAATAGCTCGAGGCCCGGAGCCGAGGTGAGATGGACGGCGGTGCCGCCCTGCGTGCCGACCGTCCACAAATCCCCGGCGTAGCTGAACACCACCCGGTCATGCCATATATCCGGAAAACGCAGCAGTTTGGTGGACGCCGCATCCGCCGCAAACGGCAGCAACAGGAGAGCTGCCGAGGCAAGCACGGCCGATCGAATGAGATGCATTGACAATTCCTCTAGCGGCTACGGTACCTATCGGTCGCGAGCACCAGCTCGTGCGAATTGCCCGCCTCGAATGCGGAGTGCCCGGCATCCGGCACGATGCGCAAATCCGCCTCGGGCCACGCGCGATGCAAGTCCCAGGCGCTGGTGGCCGGGCAGACGGTCGGTATGTGGCGAATTCGCGGCACATCGTCGAGCAGCTGGCTTTCGCTGCGCAGGAAGCCGCGATTCACGAAATAGTGGCACTCGATACGCGCCACCGACAGCGCAAACTGATCCTCGGCCCATTTCTTGATGTTGTCGCCGTTGCTCAGCAAGAAACTTGCGGAGGCTTCCCATACCGACCACGCGCGCGCCGCCGCCAGGGCAACCCGCTGATCGCTGCCGACCAGCCGCTTGTGATAGGCACTCAGGAAATCATCGCGCTCATCGGGGGGGATGGCGTCGCGGTAGGCTTCCCAGGCATCGGGAAAGATTTCTGAAGCGCCATGCTGGTAGAACCAACGGATTTCGGCGTAGCGCAGCAGGAAGATTCCGCGCAGCACGATTTCGCTGACTCGATCGGGATTTGCCTCCGCATAGGCCAGTGCCAACGTGCTGCCCCAAGATCCGCCGAATACCAGCCAGCGCTCGATCCCCAGATGCCTGCGCAGGCGTTCGATGTCGGCGACCAAATGCCAGGTTGTATTCTCGATCAAGCTGGCGCTCGGGCGGCTGCGGCCGCAGCCTCGCTGATCGAATACGATGATGCGGTAGTGCTGTGGGTCGAAGAATTGCCGCGCGCGCTTATCGGAGCCGGCACCCGGTCCGCCGTGCAGGAACACGGCCGGCTTGCCCGCGGGATTGCCGCACTCTTCATAATAGATCTCGTGCACGTCCGAGACCCGCAGATAGCCGTGCCGGAACGGCTCGATCGGCGGATACAGTTCCCGACGGATAGTGTTGTGCCCTTTGAGACGGGAGGGCGCGCGATTTCTTTTGGCCGGTCGTTTCGTGGATTTTGCGGCTCGCCCCGAGGTTTTCTTGTTTGCCGCCGCGCCCTTTTTCTTCTTCATCGCTGTTCCTCTTGATCCTATGATGGTGCCCGCGAAACCATGGGTCCCAGCGGCCTCCCGCCGAGCAGATGCACATGCAGGTGGTAGACCTCCTGGCCGCCGTGCGCATTGCAATTGATGATCAACCGATAGCCGTCCTGTGCAATGCCTTGGCTGCGGGCGAGGTCTCGCGCCACGATGAACATATGACCGATCAAGGATTCATCCTCGTCGGCGATGTCGTTGGCCGTGGGAATGGGCTTGTTCGGCACGATCAGTATATGCACCGGGGCCGCCGGCCTGATGTCCAGAAAGGCGACTACCCGCGAGTCGCGGTAGACCACGGTGGCCGGCAGCTCGCCGGCGATGATTTTCTCGAAAAGCGTAGGCATTTCATGTGCCTCCGAGCTGATGGATGTCCAAGATTAGCAGGAACGGCGCCGCTGCTCGGATTTGCGATGCGGCAGGGTGTCCCCGTAATAGTAATGGGAACGATTCTCATGTAGAATTGCGTTCATGTTGACGACTCCCCCGACCCGCGTCCCGGCTCCTGCATCCAGCGACATCCAGCTCACGGATCTGGGGGTTGGCACGCGCGCGCGCGTGGTGTCCGTGGCGGCGCCCGATGCGGGGGCCCCGGTCGAATTGGGGCGCCGACTGGCTGAATTGGGTTTTCTTCCCGGCGAAGCCGTCCGCATTGTCGCCAAAGGCCTGATGGCGCGGGCTCCCATTGCCGTGCGCATCGGCACGGGTACTTTTGCGCTGCGATTGTTCGAGGCCGCCTGTATCCGCGTGTGCCCGGAGCAGCCGCAGCCAGCCTAAGGCCCCATGGAGGCTCTGCCCAAGGTCCCTAGTCCCTTGGTCGCCTTGGTTGGAAACCCCAACTGCGGCAAGACCGCACTATTCAATATTCTCACCGGCAGCCGCCAAAAAGTCGCCAACTACGCTGGGGTGACCGTCGAGCGCAAAGAAGGCTCCTTGCTCACCCCCTCGGGCAAGCGAGTGCGCATCCTGGACCTGCCGGGCGCCTACAGCCTTGACCCCCTGACCCCGGATGAAAGTGTGACCGCCGATGTCTTGCTCGGCCGCCGCGCCGGAGAGACTCGGCCCGACTTCGTGGTGTGCGTCACCGATGCCACCAATCTGCGGCAGAACCTGCGGTTGACCTTGAGCCTGAAGCGGCTGGGCCTGCCCATGGTGGTGGCGCTCAATATGACCGACATCGCGCGCCGCAAGGGCATCGTCATCGATGCGCAGCGGCTCGCCCAGGAGTTGGGGGTGCCTGTGGTGGAAACCATCGGCGTCAAATCGAGCGGCGTGCAGGCGCTGATCAAGGTTCTCGACGCGACCGTGATTCCGGAACAGATGAGGCGCGCCGCGACCTGGCTTCCCTTGAGTTCCACCGATATCGAGCACGACCAAGCCGAGGTCAGAAGGATCCTGGGGCTGGTGGGGGGCGATCGCCTCGACGGCGTGACCTTGAGCGACCGGGTCGATGCGGTGGTGCTGCATCCGCTGCTGGGGCCGGTGATTCTCGCGGTCATTCTGTTCTTGGTCTTTCAAGCGGTGTTTGCCTGGGCACAACTGCCGATGAACGAGATCAAGTTCGGCGTCGCCGCATTCGGCGATTGGTTGGGCGCCGCTCTGCCGGCCAGCTTGTTCAAGGATCTGCTGGTCAATGGGGTGCTCGCCGGCGTCGGCAGCGTACTGGTGTTTCTGCCGCAGATCATCATTCTCTTCTTCTTCATTCTGATTCTCGAAGACACCGGATACCTGCCGCGCGCCGCTTTCTTGCTCGACCGGGTGATGGGCTCCGTGGGACTTTCGGGCCGGGCCTTCATTCCCCTGTTGTCGAGTTTTGCCTGCGCGATCCCCGGGATCATGGCGACCCGCACCATCCAGAATCCGCGCGATCGGTTGGCAACCATCATGATTGCGCCGCTGATGACTTGTTCGGCCCGCCTGCCGGTCTACGCACTGATCATCGGGGCGTTCATTCCACGCCGAACGATGTGGGGAGGCTTGGAATTGCAGGGAGTGGTGTTGTTCGCCCTCTATATCCTCGGAGTTGTCAGCGCGATGGCGGTCGCCTTCGTGCTCAAGCGCAGCGGCCCGGGGTCGCATTTTCAAGCGCTGATGCTGGAACTGCCGGCCTATCATTGGCCGAATCTGCGCAACCTCGCCATCGGATTGTGGCAGCGCGTCGAAATATTCATGACCCGCGTCGGCACCATCATTCTGTCGCTGATGGTGATTCTGTGGGCGTTGAGCTCATTCCCGGCGCCGCCCCCCGGGGCCACGGGACCGGCGATCCAGTACAGCATCGCAGGACATTTGGGCGCGTGGCTCGCGGTCCTGTTCGCGCCCATCGGCTTCAACTGGCAGATTTCCATTGCGCTGGTCCCGGGGCTGGCCGCCCGGGAGGTTGCGGTCGGCGCACTGGGCACCGTCTATGCCTTGTCGGCGACGGGCAACGATGTGAGCGGCGCGCTGACCCCCTTGATTGCCCAGTCCTGGAGTTTGCCGACCGCACTGTCGCTGCTGGCGTGGTATGTCTTTGCGCCCCAATGTCTGTCGACCCTGGCCACGGTCAAACGTGAGACCAATTCTTGGCGCTACCCGCTTATCATGGCGGCATATATGTTTGCGCTGGCCTATGCCGGATCGTGGATCGTCTATCGGGTGGCCATGGCGCTGGTCGGCGGCGGCTGAACTTTCCTATGCATGGTGTTCTCGATAACTCTCTGGTCGGTATCGCGCTGCTGGCGAGCGCGGCCTACGCCGTCCTCGCCTTGGGTCCGCGAAGCCTGCGGCGGCGGTTGCTGGCGGCGTTGAGCCGCGGGCTGGCGCGTGCGCCGGCGTTCCCCGGCATGCGGCGAACGGCGCAGTGGCTGGCGGCCGCGTCGACCGGTAAATCGCAGGGCGCTTGCGGCGGCTGCGATGACTGCGGTTCCGAAAAGGCACCGGCCGACAACGCGCCGGCTTCTGAGGTCCGTGTGCCGGTGGGAAAGATCGGCCGGCGCGCCTAGGCGTCTTTCTAGTCGTTGCTGGCCACCGAGCGCACGCTCCCGGCATTCGCCACCAGTTTCATGCTGCCGTCGGCCAGCGGCACCACGATCGGCGCGACCTCGACCTTGGTCACCCCTTTCTTGTGATCGAGGCCGATTTCCTTGGCCGTGGACGGGGAGAGATCGACGATGCGACCTTGGACATACGGTCCACGGTCGCGGATGGTGACCAGGGCGCTGCGGCCGGTCTCCAAGTTCGTCACCTTAGCGGTGGTACCGAGCGGCAGTGTCTTGCTGGCCGCGTTATTGCTCTGGGGTTGCATGCGCGTCCCATCAGCCATCTTCCGGCCGGCAAACATCGGGGCATAGAAAGACGCCTTCCCGCGGCGTGTGTGTCCGGAGCGGTCGAGCTCAGGATTGGCGGTCACGGGCTCACGCACCGGTCCCGCCGACCGCGCGGCAGGAGGTGTGGCGGCGGGATCGTCCGCCACGGCCGTCCCGCTACAAGCCAGTAAGAGCGTGGCGAAGCCGAGAATCCAACGAGGGTGATTTAGCATTTGTTGCGCCAATTTCATGAAAACAGGCATTCATGATGATTGAAACGCATAGAAGGCGCTGTCAGCCGGCGGCGTCTACTGGGGTGGGACTATGCGCCAACAGCTTGTCGCCGCTGGAAACAAATTCTTTAGAATCAGATAGTTATAAAATCACCACGCCTGTCGCCAAAGTCCTAATTCGCGGCCCCTTGGGCAGCCGCGATGGCATTGATCGCTTTCAAGTGCACACGCACCGTCGGCAGGGTCATTTTGGCAAATGCCTTGGCATCGGGGTCTTGCCCGGACGCGATCTCCTTCTTGAACAGCGCGATGGTGTCTTGGTGCGCCGAGACCTGTCCCTTGATGTAGGACTTGTCGAAGGTATCCCCGGTGAGCACTTCAAGTTTCGCCTTGCCGGCCAGTTGCTCAACGCTCGAGCTGGAGGGGAGGCTGATGCCTTTCGAGTCCGCCAAGGTCTTGAGTTTGTCATTGGCCGCCGTATGGTCCTTCACCATCATGGCGCCGAAGTTTTTGACTTCGCGGTTTGCGGATTTTTGCTGAGCGAGCTTGCCTGCCTCGACCTCGGCAATCCCTCCTTCTGCCGCGTTCTTATAAAACGCCGCATCGGGAGAATCGGCCGCTGCGGCCCAGCCGCTCAGGGAGGATGCCAACACCAATAATGCCAGTGCGCGATTCATGTCGAACTCCTCGGGGGCGGACGCCCTGCTGTGAAATGAGTCTTGCCGACTCGCGCAGCCGGCAATAGCGGCAATCGGCTCGACGTCGCGTAGGAAAACGAGTCGCCGCGCCGCTCAGGGCGTCGTCGTGGTGACGGCCGCGGCGGCCTTCGCAGGGTGTTCCACCTGCCAACCGCCGCCCAAGGCGCGGTAGAGTTGCACGACGGACAGGAGGGTATTGAGGCGCGCCGCCGACAGCGAGAGTTCGGCGGTAAAGAGATCGCGGTCGGCGTCGATGACGTTGAAGTAGGACGCATAGCCGACCCGATAGCGCGCCAGCGCGATGGTATTGGCGCGGCGCTGCGCATCGACCTGGGACTCCTGTGCCGCTTGCACATCGGCATCCTGCTGGCGCGCGAGCAAGGCGTCCGACACTTCTTGAAACGCCGTCTGCACGCTTTTCTGATACTGCAGCAGCGCCTGACGCTTTTGCGCATCCGCCAACTGCAGCTGGTAGAGATTGCGCTGCGAACTGAGCAGCGGTTGCAGCGCATCGGCGCCGGCCGACCAAGTCCGCGCGGGACCACTGAACAAGGATGACAACGCGTTGCTGACGCTGCCGCCGACGGCCGTGAGGCTGATGCTCGGGAATAAATTCGCCTTGGCGACCCCCACCTCAGCATTGGCCGCCACCAGGTTTTGTTCGGCCTCGCGCACGTCGGGGCGGCGCTCGATCAGGCTCGAGGGCAAGCCCGCGGCCGGCACGGGCACGGGCGCCGGCGCCGCGCCATCGCCGCGCAGAATCGCATCGGGATTGCGGCCGAGCAGTACGCTCAACTGATCCTCGGTTTGCCCGATCAGGAGCTTCAGTTGCGGCACGGTTGCCTTGGCGATGGCCAGTTGGGCCTGGGCCGTGGCGACATCCAATTCCGACACCGTGCCGCGATCGTGCTGCGCCTGAGTCAGGTCGACGAATTTCTGCCGGGTGTCGACGGTGCGGTGCGTGATCGCCAGTTGTTCATCGAGGGTCTGCAAAGTGAAGTAGGCCGTGGCGATGCTCGCGACCAAGCCTGCCATGACGTCTTGCTTGGCGTAGTCCGATTGCAGTAATTGGGCGCGCGCCGCCTCGGTGGCGCGGCGGTACTTGCCCCAGAAATCAATCTCGTAGGACAGGCTGCCTTCGAGCCCAAATACAGTGCTCACCGCCGGAGTTCCCGGCGGCAGCTCGTACAGCGAGGTTCGCTGCCGGGTCGCTGCCGCAGTCACCGACAGCTGCGGCAGCTGCTGCAGACGGGCCGAGCCGAGCGCCGCGCGCGCTTGATCGATGCGCGCGGCGGCAATGCGCACGTCGAGATTATCGGCGAGGCCCTCGCGGATCAGAGCCTGCAGCACGGGGTCCTGGTACACCCGCCACCACCCGGCATCGGCGACCGAATCAACCGCCGCACCGGGCTCGAAGCGATAGACCGCCGGGGCGGCGATCTCGGGCCGCCGATAATCCGGCCCCAGGGCGCAGCCGGCGATGCACGCTGCCCATAGCGCCGCGGCGCCGGCCACGGTCGGCGCCCGCCGGTTCATGGCGGTGCTGCCGGCAGACTCTTGCGCGGCGCACGGCGCAGAGACTGCAATCGTTCGGCGAGCCTCTGCATCAACACATAGAAGACGGGTATCAAGAAGATGCCGACCAACGTCGCGACGCTCATGCCGAACACCACCGCCGTGCCCAGCACCCGGCGCGCGGAGGCGCCGGCACCGGTGGCGGTCGCCAGCGGCAGCGAGCCGAAGATGAAGGCGAAGGAGGTCATCAGGATGGGCCGCAGCCGCAGGCGCGCGCCCGCGATCGCCGCCTCCACTAGCGGCGTCCCGCGCTCGTACTCGAGCTTGGCAAACTCGACGATCAGAATGGCATTCTTGGCGGCGAGGCCGATCAGCATGACGAGGCCGATTTGGGCGTAGATATCATTCTGCATGCCGCGCAGCGCAAGACCGCCGTAGGCCCCCAAGACGGCGAACGGGATGCACAACAGCACGGCGAACGGCACCGCCCAACTCTCATAGAGCGCGGCCAGCACCAGAAACACGAACACGATGGCCATGCCGAAGATGGCGCCGCTCTGGCCGCTGGAAATCTTTTCCTGATAGGTGGTGCCGGTCCAGTCGTAGCCATAGCCGCTCGGCAAATCGCGGGCCAACTCTTCCATGGCGCGGGTGGCCTCTCCCGAGCTGTGTCCGGGAGCCGGCGAGCCGTTGATGGTCACCGCACGAAACACATTGAAGCGTTCGATGTATTCCGGGCCGACTTTCTGCTTGATGGTCACCAGCGTCGACAGGGGCACCATGTCGCCCTGCGAGGTACGGACGTAGAGGCCGTTGACCGAGTCGGGCGAGGCGCGTGCCTGCGCCTCTGCCTGCGTGGTTACCCGGTAGGTGCGGCCATAGAGATTGAAGTCGTTGACGTAGTTGCCGCCGAAGAAAGTCTGCAGGCTGGAGAAGATGCTGGAGATCGACACACCGAGCGTCTTGGCGCGCTCCCGATCGAGCACGTATTCCACTTGCGGAGTGCGGGTATTGAACTGGGCGAACACGCGGGTCAGTTCGGGCCGCTTGTTCGCCGCACCTAGAAAATCACCGAGAACATCGGCAAATTTTTGGATGTCGCCGCCGCTGCGATCCTCGAGAATGAACTCGAACCCGCCGGCCGTGCCGATGCCCGGAATGGGCGGCGGATTGAACACGAAAATGTTCGCCTCCTTGATGCCGGCGCCGATGCGATTGAGGCGCGCCGCCAGCGCCGGCGAGCCATGTTGTACGCCCTTGCGTTCCGACCAGGGTTTCAGTTCTGCAAAGATGGTGGCGGCGTACGCGGAGTTGGTGCCCGTCAGCAGGTTCAACCCGCTGATCGCGAAGGTATCCTGCACTTCCGGCTGCTCGCGCAGTTGCCGGCGGAAGGCGTCCGCCACCGCTTCAGTGCGCTGCATCGACGCGCCCAGCGGCAGGGTGACGAGCCCCATCACGTAGCCCTGGTCTTCATCCGGCATGAACCCCGTCGGTCTGCTGTGCACCAGCCACAGTGCGGCCGCGCCCAAGACCACAAAGATGATCATCGATTGCAGGCTGCGCTGGATGCGCCGGCCCACCGACGTGGTGTAGTGCGCCGTGAAGCGTTTGAAGGCGCGATTGAACACACCGAACGCCCGGCCCAATGGCCCGCCGATATGCGACTCATCGGTGGGTTTGAGCAGCAGGGCGCACAGCGCCGGGGTCAGGGACAGCGCGACGATCAAGGAAATGGCGACCGAGACCGCCAGAGTGAGCGCGAACTGCCGGTAGAACTGCCCGGTCAGCCCTCCCAGGAACGACACGGGCACGAACACCGAGATGAGGACCAATGCAATCGCGATCACCGGCCCCGCGACTTCCTTCATGGCCTCCTTGGTCGCCTCGCGGGCCGCGAGCTTGCGGCTGTCCATGATTTCGGTGACCGCTTCCACCACGACGATGGCGTCGTCCACGACCAGGCCGATGGCGAGCACCAAGGCGAACAAGGTCAGCGTGTTGAGCGAGAATCCGAGCGCGACGAAGGCGCTGAACGCGCCGACCAGGGACACGGGCACGGCAATCATGGGGATCAGGGTGGCGCGCCAGCTCTCGAGAAAAATAAATACCACCAGCAGCACCAGCGCGCCGGCAATCAACAGCGTCACGACGACTTCGTGCATGGACTCGGATACGAACAGGGTGGTATCAAAGGGGATGGAGTAATGAATTCCCTGCGGGAAAGTCGGCGCCAGTGAATCCATGGCCTGGCGCACCCCGCGCGCCACATCGAGCGCATTGGCATCCGGTAATTGATAGATGCCGATGATGGCGGTGGGCACGCCGTTGAGCCGGGTGGAGCGCGAATAGTCGGTGGCGGCAAGCTCGACCCGGGCGATGTCCTTGAGGTGCACGACGGCGCCGTCCGGGCCGGTGCGCACCACGATGGCCGCGTACTCCTCCGGGGTCGACAGCCGGCCCTTCACCGACGCGACGAACTGCAGCTGCTGTCCGGGAGGCGCCGGCTCGCCGCGTCTCGTGCCGGCCGGCGCCACGACGTTTTGCTCGTTGATGATGCCGGAGACATCATCCGTGGTGACGCCGAGGCGCGCCATTTTCGCCGGGTCGAGCCAAATGCGCATCCCGTAGTCGCGTGCGCCGAACACCACCACCTGGCCGACCCCGCGGACGCGGGCCAGGGCGTCGTACACATGCAGGGTGGCGAAATTGGAGAGGAATAAATAGTCGTAGCGCGGGTTGTCGGACCCGATGGCGACCGTCAGCAGAATTTGCGGTTGACGCTTGGCTACCGTGATTCCCTGCTGCAGCACCTGCGCCGGAAGCTGGCGCTGCGCGATGGCCACTTGGTTCTGCACGTCCACCGCGGCAATGTCCTGTGCCGTGCCGACGTCGAAGGAAACCGTCAGGTTGTAGCTGCCGTCATTGGCGCTCTTGGAGTCCATGTAAATCATGTGCGGCACGCCGTTGACCTGCTGCTCGATGGGCGCCGCGACCGACTGTTCAATGGTGGCGGCGTCGGCGCCGGGGAAGGTGGTCGAGACCACGATGGTCGGCGGAGTAATCTGCGGGAAGCGGGCCACCGGCAGGCCGGAGAGCGACACGGCGCCGGCAATGGTGATGATGATCGCGACGACCGTCGAGAAAATCGGATGATCGATGAAGTAGTCGATCATGCTCCGCCCGGTGCCGCCAAGCCCAAGGGCGTGGTTTTGACCAGGACCGCGGGTTTGAGGTGCTGTAAACCGTCGACGATGACGATGTCGCCGGCCTTGAGACCCTCCTGCACCTGCATCTCCGAGCCGACACGCAGGCCCAAGCGCACGTCGCGCTGCTGCGCGCGGCCGGATGGGTCGACGATCCAGACATAGTTCTTGCCCTGCAGATCCTGAATGGCCCGCTGCGGCACGACGATGGCGTTGGGGTCTTGCTGGGCCGCCACCTGCACACGCGCGAATTGGCCGGCGTGCAGCAGGTGCTTCGGATTGTCGACTTCCAGGCGCAACGCCAGAGTGCCGGTGCGCGTGTCCACCGCCGGATCGATGAAGTCGAGCCGCGGGGTCTGCAGGTATTCCGAACCATCGGACAGGAAAATGCGGAACGGCGGCGTCGTTTTCGAGTCCTGGCTCGGCGCGCGGCCGAGCTGGCGCTGCAAGCTCAGCAGGCGTTGTTCGCTCACGCTGAAATTCACGTACATGCGGTCGTTTTGATAAATCGTGGTCAGCAGCGTGTTATTGGCGGTGACCATGCCGCCCTGGCGCAATTGCGCGCGGCCCATGACGCCGTCGATCGGGCTCAGGATGGTGGTGAAGCCGAGATTGAGCTCAGCGGACCTGACCGCCGCCTTGGCGGCGTCGATCGAAGCCAGATTGGCCTGGTTCTTCGCCACCGCGGCGTCCAGCTCCTGCTGGCTGACGGCGTCGATTTCCGACAAGGACTTGGCGCGCCCCAAATCGCGCTGCGACTGCAGCGATGCGGCCTCGCTCTGCGCCAGGGAGGCCTTCGCCTGGGCGAGAGCGGCGATGTAAGGCTCGCGATCGATGATGAACAACAATTGTCCGGTCTTGACCGGCTCACCCTCGACCGGGACGCGCTTCTCCAGCATCCCACCGACCCGCGGCCGGATTTCGACCGCGTTGATGGCCTCGGTCTGCGCCACGTAGTCCTCGGGAAAGGTCACTGGATGCGGCGTCACCGTCATCACCATCACGTCGACGGGAGCCGCCGGCGCGGGCGCATCTTTCGAGCAGGCGCAGCCCAGCAAAGCGGCAGCCGCAACGATGGCGGCACGCATGACGTTGCACTCTGCGGCAGACGGGCGAGACATTAGTGTTCCTGGGCGTCCTCTAGAAGGACTGTCTGAACTCCACGCCGAGGGTGCGCGGCTGGTTGATGAATAGCCGCGGCCGTCCGGGCACTTCCGCCGCAATCGAGCGGTTGTCGCCGAGATTCGCGACCTCGTTGCCCAGGTTCTTGCCGACGAACGCCATTTCGAAAGGGCCGTGCTGGAAGGCGAACCGCGCATTGAAGAGCCGGTAGGACCCGCGTTCCCGAGGGTCGGTCGGATCATTGTTGCCGCTGAAGCTTCGGCCGACATAGGAGTAGTCGGCGCTGCTGACCAGCTTCCAGCTCGCGCCCAGCTGCGTCGTGTATGCGGCCGAGGCGTTACCGGTCCAATCGGGCACCTGATAAATGGGCGAGCCCACCTGCTGCGGCGACGAAGCGCTCGCCTCTGTGATTTTGGCGTTCTGATAGCCCACGCCGGCCGAAATTTCCAGAGGTTCGGTGGGCCGCGCGTGAAGCTCGATCTCGCCGCCCTTGCTCTCCGCGCCGCCGGCATTCGCAATGAACTGGAAGCCGCAGCTGAGCAGGATTTCCTGCTGGATGTTGCTCCACTTGATGTAGAAGGCGGCCGCATCGAAGGTCAGGCGATGATCGAACCAGGACGTCTTGGTGCCCAGCTCGTAGCTCCACAGCGAGTCGGACTTGAAACTGCGGGTATCGGCGATGGTGAGATTCGGGGCGGCTTGATGCAGCGCTGCGACGCAGTCCTGCTGGGTGCCCACTTGGCCGGGCGGCACGATGGGCACGAGGCCGCCGGGCCTGAATCCCTTGGCGGCGTTGACATAGACCATCTGGTCCGGGGTGATGTGGTAATCCGCTTCAAATTTCGGATTGACGCCGCTTTCGGTGGTGGTGACCGGTGGACTGACGATGGCCGGACCGCCGCCGGTGGCCAGCCCCTCCTCATAGCCGGAGGAAGAGATCTTCACTTGGTACCAGCGCAAGCCGGCGGTTAGCTTGAGCGGCTGTATCGGCTGGTAGGACACTTCGCCGAATGCCGCGGGCTCGCGAATGTCGGTGTGGAAGTCCTGGGCAAATATCAGGTTGGCGTAGTCCGGGTTGTTCTGGCCGCCCAAGGTGTTGTCGAGGTTGGGAACCGTGGCGGGCGGATAGTAGGCGGCAAACGGCAAACGGCCGTGGAAATCCGAATAGAATCCGCCGGCCACGAATTGCACCGGGCCTTGCAGATCGGAGGCGAAGCGCACTTCTTGAACGAAGCGCTGGTAGCTCTTCTCCTCGCTGATCGGGCCGGGCTGCGGCGAGCTGCCGGGGTAGTTCGAGGTGATGGCCGCGTACACGAACTCGGATTCGTCCTCGGTCTCCCAAACCGTGCGGCTGAAATAGGCGGTCGAGGACACCAGCTCGCCGATGCCGGTCTTCCAGTGCAGGGCGAGGGAATACAATCCCCAGGCATCGTAGCCGCCCTCGCGGATATTGAACCAGCGCGCCTGGGTGAAGCTCGACGGCTCCAGCGGAGTGGGCAGCGTGTAAGGTCCCGACGGCACGGGGTAGCCGATGCCATTACCCGGCATGGAGTTGTAGTCCGCCATCGGAAAGCCGTTGTAGCTGGCCTTCTGCAGCAAAATCCGCGGCGTGATGGTCAGCGCGTCGTTGAGCTTGATGGTGAGACTGGCGGCGCCGCCGTAGGTGTTGATCTCCCCCACATCATTCACGGTGGTGATCCCCGTGGTGGCCAGGGGCGTGCAGGTCAGGGCCATGGCCGCCGCGGGATCGCTGCAGAAGCTGCGCTTGAAGTAGCCGGCTTCGGTGTCGTAGAAGGCGCTCAGGCGCAGCGCCATATGATCCGGAATCAGGGGAATGTTGACGACTCCGTCCCCGGTGTAATTCGGCTGGTCGGTGCGCTCGGTCGATGAGATGCCGCCATGCACGTCGCCCGAGAAGTTATTGAGATCGGGTTCCTTGGTGATGATGCGTACCACGCCGCCCATCGACCGGGCGCCGTACAAGGTGCCCTGCGGTCCGCGCAGCACTTCAATGTGATCGATATCGAGCACTCGCGGATCGATCGAGTCCGGCAGCGGCGTGTCGTCGATGTAAAAGCCCGTGACATTGTCGCCGGAGATGCCGCGGATCGAGACCGTGCGCGCGGTACTGACGCCGTCGCCGGTGGGTGCAAAGGCCAAATTCGGCACTTTGGTGGCGTAGTCGAAGAAGGTATTGATTTCCTTCTGCTGCAAAATCGCGCTGCTGAAGGTGGTCATGGACAGCGGCACGTTCTGCTGGCTCTCCGAGCGCTTCTCCGCGGTCACGGTGATTTCTTCCAGTTCGCCCGACGCCGCCGCAGCCGCGTCGGCAGCGAAGGTGCGCCAGGGAACCAATGCGGCGGCCAGCCCGGCACAGAGCAGAAAATTCTTTGGCATTCCCATGACGGCATCCCCACTGTTGTTTTGCCGCAGCACCGGTGGCGTCCGCGGTTGGCGTTACACTACTGCAATATCGTACGGCATTCTGCAGAACGCAGCCATGGGCGCCCAGGAGAAGCACAATGACCCGGCCTGCTGAATTTCATACCGCTGACGCATTGGCCGGCTTGTCGCTCGCCGGGCTGTTGCTGCCGGAGGCGGTCGCCTACTCGGGCCTCGCCAATCTGCCGCCTCAGGCAGGCGTGATCGGTTTGTTCGCCGGCCTCGTTTGCTACGCGCTCATCGGGCGCAGCCGCTATGCCATCGTCACCGCCACCTCGTCATCGGCGGCGGTATTCGCGGCGGCGACATTGGCCCTCGGCGCTCAGGGGGCGGCGCAGCGCGTGGCGCTCGGCTCGATTTTGGTGGCGGCGACCGGGTTCGCCTTCTTGCTGGTAGGCTGCGCACGGCTTGGGGCCATGTCGAATCTGATCGCGCGGCCGGTGCTGCGCGGCTTTTCCTTCGGATTGGCCTTGGTGATCGCGGTGAAGCAGTGGCCGCACATCGTCGGCATGCACGTGCAGAGTTCGGATTTTCTGCCCATGCTGGCGGAGATTTTGCGCGGCGCCGGGACCTGGGAGCCGGTCAGCTTGACCACCGGCGTGTGCGCGCTCGCCGGACTGTTCGCCCTCGAGCGCGTCCGGCACATTCCCGGCGTCCTGATCGTGATCATCGCCGGCATTGCCGCGGCGCCGTGGCTTGCCGCGCGCGGCGTCGTGCTGACGGGCCCGATTCATCTGGCGCTGGAGCGTCCCTCGTTCGCCATGCCCGCGGGCGCCCGTTGGTTGCCGCTGGTCGAGTTCGCCTTCGCGCTCATGTTCATTCTGTTTGCCGAGTCCTACAGTTCGATCCGCACCTATGCGTTGAAGCACGACGAGAGCGTGCGGCCGAACCGCGATCTGATCGCACTGGGGATCGCCAACCTCGTCTCCGGAGCCTTGCACGGCACGCCGGTCGGCGCCGGCTATTCCGGCACTTCGGCGAACGAAGCCGCCGGCGCACAGTCGCGGGCGGCGGGCCTGTATGCGGCGGCAGTGATTCTGACCCTGGTGCTGATGTTTCTGCCATGGATCGAACGCATCCCCGCTCCGGTGCTCGCGGCCATCGTCATCCACGCGGTCAGCAAGTCGCTGCGCCTCAGTGTATTCAGGCCCTATTTCAAATGGCAGCGCGACCGTCTGGTCACGATGACCGCCGTGGCTGCGGTCATTCTATTCGGCATGCTCGACGGACTGCTGGCGGCGATCGCCTTCAGTCTGGCGATGCTGCTGCATTCATTGTCGAGTCCGCGCCTGTCGGTGCTCGGGCGCATGGGAGCCCACGACTTCGTGAGCGTGGCGCGCTTCCCGCAGGCGTCGTGCACGCCGGGGATATTGATCATGCGGCCGGAGGAGCCGTTGTTTTTTGCGAACGCCGAACCGCTGCTGACGGCGGCGCGGCAGCAGGTCCTGCGGCAGGCGAATGTTCAGCGGGTGATTCTCAGCCTGGAGGAATCGCCGGATCTCGACGGCACGGCGCTCGAGAGCCTGGGCGAGTTCGCGGCATGGCTGGCGGCGCGCACCATCGAACTGCGGGTCGCGCGCCTGAAGGAGGCAAGCCGCGACGCTCTGCTGCGCGCGAACTTCAGCCAACTGCCGCCGGCGGGGCTCGACTATTCCAGCGTCGACGATGCGGCGAGTGATCGGCTGGAGTCCGCCGCGCGAACTTAGGCGGGAGATTTTTCGGACTACTTGCCGGTGAAATTCGGGGCTCGCTTGCCGCGGAACGCCTGCACGCCCTCGGCGAAATCCGCGGTATCGCCGAGCTTGGATTGGGCCACGGCCTCGAACTCCAGCTGCTCATTCAGCGTGTGGGGCGGTTCGACATTGAAGGTGGCTTTGATGCGCTGGAAGGCTTGAGTGGGACCGGCGGCGAGGCGTTGCGCCAGGGATTCGGCCTGAGTCTGCAGCGCCGCATCTTCGACACAGGACCAGATGAGTCCCCAGGCGGCAGCGTCCGCCGCCGTCAGGGCATCACCGAGCAGGGCCAGTCCCTTCGCGCGTGCCGTGCCCACCAGACGGGGCAAATGAAAGGTGCTGCCGAGGTCGGGCATGAGACCGAGCTTGGGGGCGAATAATTGCAGGAACGTGGCGGAGCGCGCCGCCAGGACGATGTCGCCGGCCAATGCCAGACTCACGCCGGCGCCGGCGGCCACTCCGTTGACCGCGACCACCACCGGTGTCCGCAATTGATTCCAGGCATTCACCATGGGATTGAAATGCTGGCGCAAGCCGGCGCCGATGTTCTCGCCGCGGCTGCGCTTGGGGTCACCCAACAGATCATCGCCCATCAGGTCGGCGCCGGAACAGAAGGCGCGGCCGGCGGCGGTGAGCACGACGGCGCGAATGCCGGCATCGGATTCGATCGCCGCCGCGGCCGAGCGCAGATCCGTGATCAACTGCAGGTTCAACGCATTCAATCGGTCGGGCCGGTTGAGCGTGACGAGCGCGATGCTGTCGCGGCGCTCGAATAACAGGGTGTCGAATTTCATGAGGCTTCCGTGTGAGTGTGTGCGGCGCAGCGGACTACGTCATAATGTCAGAAACCTGTCAATAATCCTGTCCGGCGCGGAGCGTGCATGCCCATCCCCGAGATTCTGCAAGGCCGATTGCGGCTACCCGTCATCGGAGCGCCGATGTTCATCGTCTCCACTCCGCGCCTGGTGATGGCGCAATGCAAGTCCGGCATCGTCGGTTCATTCCCGGCGCTGAATGCGCGGCCCGCGGCGCAACTCGACGATTGGCTGGCCGAAATCAACGGCGAACTCGCCGCCTACGCGCAGGCCAATCCGGGGCTCAAGGTCGCGCCATACGCGGTGAATCAAATCGTGCACAGCAGCAACAATCGCTTGGAACAGGACGTGGCGCTGTGCGTGAAGCACAAAGTTCCCATCATCATCACCAGTCTGCGGCCGCCGGCCGAAGTAGTCGCCGCGGTGCACGGCTACGGCGGCATCGTATTTCACGATGTCATCAATCTACGCCACGCCGAAAAGGCCGCGGCGCAGGGAGTGGACGGCATCATCGCGGTGTGCGCCGGGGCGGGCGGCCATGCCGGCACCTTGAGCCCGTTCGCCCTGGTGAAACAAATCCGCGAGATCTATCCCGGCAGCATCATTCTGTCGGGCGCCATGAGCACCGGCGCCGACGTGCTGGCTGCGCAGGCCTTGGGCGCCGATCTCGCCTACCTGGGCACCCGCTTCATCGCCACGGAGGAGGGCAATGCCGGCGCCGACTACAAACAGATGCTGATCGACAGCCGCGGCGAAGACATCGTCTATACCTCCCTGTTCAGCGGTGTCGCCGGCAACTATCTGCGCGGCAGCGTGGTGCGCGCCGGACTCGATCCCGACAAGCTGCCCGAGGCGGACAAAAGCAAGATGAACTTTGGCACCGGCGGCAGCTCTGAATTCAAGGCGTGGCGGGATATCTGGAGCGCCGGCCAAAGCGTCAGCGGCATTCACCGGGTCGAGAGCGTCGCGGCGCTGGTCGATGAATTGGAACGCGACTACGAGGCGGTGCGCGCGGCTCTGACTCACCGGCATTGACAGAAAAGTTCGACCCTGATGAAGTTGGCTTGGCAGGGCGCCCGAAGGAGCGGACCATGGCTTTAAAGCCCGGCAGCAGCGTAGTGACGACGTTCATTGCACTCATCAGCGGCTGTGCGGCGGTGTCCCCGCAGAGTCAATCCGGGTCTTCGAAGAACGTGTCGCGCGGCGCCATATCCGGCATGCCGCAACATGTTGGTTTCTATTACTCGGTCAATCCTGATTGCAGCTCTGACGGGCTGGTGCAGACCCAGTTGAAAAGCCCGCCGACGCACGGGTCCGTGGAATTCATCAAGGCTGATGGCTACACCAATTTTCCTTCGGCAAGCCCCAGCTATGCCTGCAATACCAGAAAAAGCCCGGGCATCGAAGTCATTTACACATCAGCAAAGAATTTTGCCGGGAAATACATGGAGACCGATTACACGGTCAAGGTCCTCGCGCCGTAGTCGACCTTCGTCGCAAACGCTTCACAACCTCGCTGAGCGGCGTCACTTCGTCCCTTTCCAATTGCCGGCTGCCGAGAGCCAGTATCTTGAGCAGCGCAAGGGTATCGGGGTTTGTATTCAAGTAGCTGATGCGCTTGATCTGTTTCGAGTAACGCACGGTGATTCCGGATGATGTGTCACGGAGGAAATATAGTCCTTTTATGGTCCGAACACTTCATCTGACAGCAGCGCTGGCGCGTCGCACCAAATGGTCGGCGCCGGCGCGGCCGGCACTTGCGAACCACTCACGCGAACCTGCCGCGATTAGGCAACACATGAGGGAGGGGGCGATATAGCATTGCCCTCATTGAATCTGACTTAGAAGGCTAACTTGGCTTGCGTCTGAACGCTGATCAACTGCCCGCCGCGCTGGCCAAGAATGTGGCGGCCCTGTACCTGGTCTCCGGCGATGAACCACTGCTGGTCGGCGAGGCCGCCGATGCGATTCGGGCCGCCGCAAAGGCGGCGGGCTATGCCGATCGCTCGGTGTTTTTCATCGACCGCAGTTTTGCCTGGGACGAATTGCGCCATGCCAGCCAGGCACTGTCCTTGTTCGCCGAACGGCGCTTGTTCGAGCTGCGTATGCCGAGCGGTAAGCCCGACAAGGGCGCGCAGTTGCTGGCTGACCTGGCGGAGCGGCCGCCGCCCGACGTGGTGTGCTTGATCGTCACCGACAAGCTCGACAAGAAGGCCGGCGACGCGCCCTGGGTGAAGGCGGTCGAAAAGCACGGAGTCTGGGTGCCGATTTGGCCGGTGCAGACGGCAGCGCTGCCGGGGTGGCTGCGTGCCCGCGCCAAGCTGCTCAAGGTCGAGATCGAGCCAGCCGCGGCGCAGCTGATCGTCGACCGCGTGGAGGGTAATCTGCTCGCGGCGAAGCAGGAACTCGAGAAGTTGAGCCTGCTCGCGGGAGGCGAGCCCATCAGCGCCGACTTGGTGTTGCGCTCGGTGGGCGACAGCGCGCGCTACGATGTGTTTCAGCTGGCCGAAGCGGCCGCCGCCGGCGATGCGCCGCGGGCCCTGCGCGTACTTCTTGGCCTGAAGAGCGAAGGAGTCGAACCGACATTGATTTTGTGGGCGCTGGTGCGGGAGCTGCGCGGCTTGTGGCAGGCCCGCGAACGCGATCGCCTGCGTTCCGCGGAACGCGGCAGCGGCTGGAATCTGGCGGCCATACCATCGCCGCGGGCGCTGTCCCGATTGAAGGCGCTGCCGCTGGCGCCGCTGCTGATGCAGGCCGGGCACACGGACCGGGTGATCAAGGGACTGGCCATGGGCGATGCGTGGAGCGCGCTCACCGGGCTCACCGGCAGTCTCGCCGGCGCTTTGCAAGCGGGCGCCGAATCAGGCAGGGTACCCCCATGAATCCCATGGGCATTTTCGGCGGCACCTTCGATCCGATTCATTATGCGCACCTGCGCACCGCGTTCGAATTACAGCAGTCGCTGCGGCTCAAGGAAATCCGATTCCTTCCGGCCGGCAATCCTCCGCACCGCGATCAACCCATGGCGGACGCGCAGCTGCGATTGCAAATGGTGCAGTTGGCGACGGCCGGTCAAGCCGGTTTCGTGGTCGATGACCGCGAGGTGCGCAAGGAAGGTCCGTCATACTCGGTCGAGACCCTGGCCGAATTGCGCCATGAGTATCCGGACCGCAGTCTGTGCCTGATCGTGGGCATGGATGCCTTCTTGAGCCTGCCCAAATGGCATCAATGGCGGGATCTGCTGCAGTTGGCTCACCTGGTGGTGGCGCATCGCCCCGGATGGCGCGCCCCGGGTATGGGACCCTTGGGCGAACTGTTGGTCGATCGCGGCACCGGGCGAATCGGCGACCTGCACGAGTCGCGGGCGGGCTGCATCTACATTCATGCGGTGACTCAGCTGGAGATCTCCTCCACCGAGGTTCGCCAGCTCATCGGCATGGGCCGCGATCCGCGCTTCCTCATGCCGGATGCAGTGCGTAAACTCATCCTGGATACCCATTGTTATTCCAAAACACGGACAACGTAGTGCCAGCCAGAAAGAAGACCTCCAGCAACAGCAATCCCCCCGCGGCCGGCAAATCCAGACCGAGATCCGCAGTCAAACGTAAAATTCCCCCGTTGCCGTCGCTAAAGACGGTGGTGATCGACGCGCTGGCCGATATGAAGGCCTTGGAAGTCAAAATACTGGACGTGCGAGGCCTCACCGACATCGCCGACTGCATGGTCATCGCCAGCGGCACCTCCGACCGTCACGTGCGTTCGGTGGCGCAGCGCGTGGTGGAAAGGACCAAGGAAGCGGGATTTCGCCCGCACGGTGTCGAGGGGCAGCAGGACAGCGATTGGGTGCTCATCGACCTGAATGAGATGATCGTGCATGTCATGTTGCCGCGCGTGCGCGAGTTCTATGGACTCGAAAAGCTATGGGATATGACGGCCACGAAGCGCGCCGCGCGCGCGTGAGAGTTGCCGCGACGCGCGTATGAAATGCCGGTTGATCGCCGCCGGTACCCGCCTACCCGACTGGATCAACAGCGGATTCTCGGAATATCAAAAGCGGCTGCGCGCACCCCTGAACCTGGAGCTGCGCGAGATCCAGGTGGCCCCACGGCGCGCCGGGGAGCCTGCGGAGCGCGCGGTCATCCGTGAAGGGGCCGACATGCTCGCCCAACTGGGCAAGGACGACTTTGTCGTCGCCCTGGAGATCAGCGCCAAGAGCATGAGCACCGAGCAATTGAGCGCATGGCTCGCCGAGCGCATGCGGGACGGCCGCGCGCTTGCGCTGCTGATCGGCGGGCCCGACGGCCTGTCGCCGCAGTGTCGCGAAAGGGCGGATTTTTCCTGGTCCCTGTCGCCGCTGACCCTGCCGCATGCGCTGGTCAGGGTGGTGGTCGCCGAACAGCTGTACCGAGCCATGAGTTTGCTCGCCGGCCACCCCTATCACCGGGCTTGAGCGCAATCCGCCCGTTGGTTCGGTATCCTGGCGCCATGTCCCTGGATTTCATTTATCTGGCCTCGGGGTCGCCGCGCCGGCGCGAGTTGCTGCAGCAAATCGGCGTGCCGTTCCGGGTGCTCGGGACGGCTGTCGACGAGGCGGTGGCGGCCGGGGAGGCGGCCGCGCCCTATGTCGCGCGCCTCGCGGCTGCCAAGGCCGAGGCCGGCTGGGAGCAAGCCCGCGACGCTCACCCGGCGCCGGTATTGGCGGCCGACACCGCCGTGGTGCTGGACGGCGAAATACTCGGCAAGCCGGCGCATCGGGACGACGGCGAGCGCATGCTGCGTCAGCTGTCGGGACGCACTCATGAAGTGTTGACCGCCATCGCGCTGCGAACCGAAGCCGGGTTGCGCTCGAGCATCAGCCGCAGCGCCGTTACCTTTCGCCGCATCGCCGCGGACGAGGCGCGGGCCTACTGGGAAACCGGCGAACCGCCGGACAAGGCCGGCGCCTATGCCATCCAGGGCCGGGCGGCGGTCTTCATCGCCGATCTGCGCGGCAGCTTTTCGGGCGTGATGGGGCTGCCGCTGTTCGAGACGGCCGAGCTGCTGAGAGAGGCCGGCGTTCCTTGTTGGCAAACCCGCGGGCAACCGCGGTGAGCACCGAGATCCTGGTCAATGCGAGCACGCATGAAGCGCGCGCGGCGGTCGTGGAGAACGGCGTGCTGCAGGAGGTGTTCCTCGAGCGCGCCAGCCGCCGCGGGCTGATCAGCAATATCTACAAGGGGCGCGTGTCGCGGGTGCTTCCCGGCATGCAGGCGGCGTTCATCGAAATCGGCTTGGAACGCACCGCGTTCCTGCATGCGTCGGACATTTTCGATTCGCGCCATGCGGACACCGGGATCGAAGCGCCGCGCACGGAAAACATCCGCTCCCTGGTGACCGAAGGCAATGAGATTCTGGTCCAAGTCGTGAAGGATCCATTGGGCACCAAGGGCGCCCGGCTGACCACCTACATCACTCTGCCGTCGCGCTATCTGGTGTACATGCCGAAGGGCCACGGCGTCGGAGTGTCGGCGCGGATCGAGGATGAGAGCGAGCGAGAACGGCTGCGCGCCGCGGTGCAAGCCGGCCTCGACCCCGCGGAGAACGCGGGCTACATCGTGCGCACGGCCGCCGAAGACGCGCCGCCTGAGGCCCTGCGGGCCGACATGATGTACCTGCGAAAACTATGGGAGTTCGTCCGGCAGAAAGGCCTGCGCACCCAGCCCGGCAACTTGGTGCACGCGGACCTGCCGCTGCATTTGCGCATCATGCGCGACTTGTTGCGGCCGGACGTCGACCGGGTGCTCATCGATCAGGCGAGCGCGCACCGCGAAATGCGCGAATTTGCCGGCACCTTCATGCCCGACGCGCTGCCGCGCATCGAACTGTACGGCGAGTCGCGGCCGGTATTCGAGCTGCACCATGTCGAGGAGGAGATCCAAAAGGCCCTGGACCGCAAGGTGCTGCTGAAATCCGGCGGCTATCTGATCATCGATCAGACCGAGGCGATGACCACCGTCGACGTCAACACGGGCGCCTTCGTCGGCCACCGTAATCTGGAAGAAACCATTTTCCGCAACAATCTCGAGGCGGCGGTGACCATCGCGAGACAACTGCGCCTGCGCAATCTCGGCGGCATCATCATCATCGACTTCATCGACATGGAGGAACCGGAGCACCGCCGCCAGGTCATTCAGGCGCTGGAAAAAGCCCTCGCCGACGATCATGTGAAGACCAGCATCTCGTCGGTGTCGCCACTGGGGCTGGTCGAAATGACGCGCAAGCGAACCCGGGAAAGCCTGGAACATCTGTTGTGCCAGCCTTGTCCAACGTGCGAGGGCCGCGGCTTCGTGAAGACGGCGGAAACGGTGTGCTACGAGGTGTTTCGTGAGATCGTGCGCCAATCGCGCCAGTTCGAGTGTCAGCAGCTGATGGTGTTGGCCCATCAGGACGTGATCGAACGCCTGCTCGACGAGGAGTCGTCGGCCCTCGGCGAGTTGGAACTGGTGACCGGCAAGCCCATACGCCTGCAAACCGAAGCCCTCTACACCGTCGATCAGTACGACGTCGTGTTGATGTAATGAGCGTGCGCAAACTCGGAAAAATCCTGCTGTACGGTTTGGCGGGAGTGCTGGCCGCGCTGCTGCTGCTGATGTTGGCCGTCAAGATCGCGCTCGACCGCGCGCCCGCCTATCAGGCCGAGATCAAGGAATGGGTGCATTCGCAGACCGGATATCACATCGCCTTCGCGCGCGTCTCGCCGTCGTTCCGCTGGTACGGGCCGGAACTGCACTTCGAGCGCATGGAGCTGCGTTCCAAGGACGACGCCCGAGTTCTCGCCCGCGCCGGCGGCGGGCGCGTCGCCGCCGACATCTGGCAGCTGCTCAGCAGTGGCAAACTGCTCGCCGGCAGGATCGAACTAGACTCGCCGAACATCGTCATCGCGCGTTTGGGCCCCACCAGCTTTGCGCTGGCATCCGAGATCAAGTTGGGCGGAAATGATGCTTCGCTCGAGACGCTTACTTTGGACGACCTGCCCGCCGGCAAGCTGGCGATTCGCCACGCCGTGGTTACGATGCAGAATTGGAATGCCGCGCTGCCGCGCATGACATTGCGGGACGTCAATCTGGATGTGCGGCGCGGCGAGGCCGGATTGTTGGTGTCGTTCAACGGCCACCTGCCGCCGGTGCTCGGCGGCACATTGAGCATCGCCGGCGACGCGCGCGGCCGCAACGACTTGCCGGACTTGACTTGGGATGTGTCGTTGGGCGCGAAGGACATCTCCTTCCCCGGATGGCGGTTGCTGCTGCCTGAGTACCTGAGCCGGCTCGACGCCGGCAGCGGCGCTTTTGCGCTGTCGGCGCGCGGCACGGGCCGCAACCTCGAGCGTGCGAATCTTGACTTTGACGCGCAGGGCGTCGCCACCCTGCTCAGCGACGGTCCGAGCCCGAAATTCGAGAAAATCAGCGGCGCACTCAGCGTCACTCACGCAGGCGACCGCTGGGTGCTTGCCGGCCGGCGGGTGCGCGCGGTGCGCGCCGGGCGCCGCGATCCCGACTCGCAGTTCGACGCGAGCTGGCGCGGCAGCGAGGCGGGATTGCTGGAATTGCACGCGAACGCGAGCTACCTTCGCGCCGATACGCTCCTGCCGTTGACCGGGCTGCTGCCGCAAAAGGAGGTTCGCGACCGGCTGCGCGACCTCGCGCCGACGGGCGAGTGGACCGATACCGTGGTGGTGATGGCGCGCGCTGCGGTCGCCGACCCATGGCGCCTGCAGGTGCAGGCCAGATTCCGCGATGTCGGCTTCGCGCCGGTGGGGCGCGCGCCGGGGCTGCGCGGCTTGACCGGGATGATCGCGGGCACCGAAGCCGGCGGCCACGTGGCTCTGGACACGAACACGGCGGTGGTCAACTGGCCCCTGCAGTTCGCCCAGCCGGTGTACCTGGAATCACTGAAATCGACTCTGTATTGGCAGCGCTCGAGCGACGAACTGCTGATCGCCACGCCGGATTGGCAGATGAAGAACCGCGACGCCGGCGTTCGCGGCAAAGTTGCGTGGGCCGTGCCCGCCGACGGCTCATCGCCGCTGTTGACGTTGGTGGCCACGGTGGAGAACGGCAATGCGGCGAACGTGCGCAACTATCTGCCGCGCGCTCAGATTCCGCCGCCGGGCCTCGCCTGGCTGGATCGAGCCTTCGTCGCCGGGCACCTGTCGCGCGCGGATGTGGTGCTGCAGGGACCCATCAAACATTTCCCGTTCCGCGACGGCAGCGGTCTGTTCCTCGCGCGCTGCCTTCTGGACCACATGATCTTGGACTATGGGGACGGCTGGCCGCGCGTGGAAAATCTGGCGGCGCGGGCGGAATTTCACAACGAAGGATTGAGCGCGCGGATGGAGTCCGCGCGGATCGGCAACATTCTCATTGGATCGGCCGATGCACAATTCCCGGACTTCAAAGCCGGCGAGCTGCAACTTCACATCGGCGCGAGCGGCGATGCCGCGGACGCGCTGGCATTCCTGCGGGCATCGCCGGTGGACGCCTCGGCGGAGCACATATTTTCCAGCGTCGAGGCCCGGGGATCGATGCAGTCCAAAGTGGATCTATTTCTGCCGTTCAAGGATTTTGTGCACCGGCGCGTGCTGGTGCACGGGCACTTGGACGGCGTGACGCTCAATCGCACCGGGTCGACCACCACGGCGAGCGACTTGAACGGCGACTTCGATATCGACGGGGCGCAGGTGGTCCGCGCCGACGTGCACGGCCGGGTGCTGGGCGGGACATTCCAAATGCAGGCGCGCGCGCCGCGCAACCGCCCGGCGACCCGCACCCAGCTGGATTTTCGCGGCACGTTGAGCGGCGATGCCTTGCGCGCGGCGCTGTCGCTGCCGGCCGGCATCTCGATCGGCGGCCAAACCGACTGGCGGGGCTCGCTGAAGATGGCGCCCGAGCCCAACCGCGAGCGCAGCCTGCGCCTGAGCAGCTCGCTGGTCGGACTCGAGATGAAGCTGCCGGCGCCCTTGGACAAGCCGGCGGACGCGCCGATGTCGGCTTGGCTGGAGATTCAATGGCCGGCGAGCGGCGGTGCTCAGGGGCGGTTGGTGTTGGGGTCGGTGCTGAGCGGCTCCTATGCGCTGGAATCCGATGCCAAAGGCCTGCGGCTCGCCCATGTGGCCCTGAACTTCGGCAGCGGCGAATCGAGTTCCAGCGAGGCGCAAATCGTCAATGTCGGCGGCTCGGTGGCGCGTATGGATCTGGCGGGGTGGCTGCGGCTCAAACCCACGGACAAGAACGCCCGGCCGTTGGCGGAGTATCTGCGTTCGGCAAAGCTGGGAGTGGCGGAGCTGGACTATCTGGGATTCGCTTTTCGCGACGTCTCCCTCGATCTCGCGGTCACGGCGGGCAGCTTGCGGATTACCGTCGGGGGACCGAATGTCGACGGCACCATCATCGTGCCGGTTGCGGCGGATTCTATCGAGCCTTGGAACCTGCAATTCGAACGGCTGCATTTTGACGTGGCGTCCTATCCCGAACCGCCGCCGAGCACGGCCGCGGACGGCACGGCGCCGGTCGACGCCGGCGGCCCGGTGGATCCGCGCTCCATCCCGGCCATCAATTTTCACGCCGCGAATCTCGAGTGGGGCGAGCGTCAGGTGGGCGACGTGCGGGCCACTCTGGTCAAATTGGACGACGGCATTGGCCTGACGCACCTGACCATTGCCGGAGGCAATTACGACGCCACCGCGACCGGCGACTGGCGCGGCAAGGATGCAGGGGTAGGACATATCGTGGGCAGCCTCACCAGCAGCGACGCGCAGGACACCTTGAAGCAGCTCGGCTACGTGCCGGTCATCGAGGCCAAGACCGGACACATGGATTTTGATTTGAAATGGATGGGCGCTCCGACCGGCGAGAACTTGAGTCAAGCGGCGGGACATGTGCAGTTGGCGCTCGACAAGGGTCAAATCGTCGGGCTCAAGCCGGGCGCCGGCCGGGTCCTAGGTCTTACCAGCGTGGCGGCGCTGCGCCGCCGCTTGGCGCTGGACTTCAGCGACCTGACCGACAAGGGCCTGGCGTTCGACACGGTTCGCGGCGATTTCGACATGCGCGACGGCAATGCCTACACCGAGAACCTGTTGGTGAAGGGGCCCGCGGCTGAAATCGGACTCATTGGCCGGGTGGGCTTGAAAAACAAGGATTACGACCAAACAGCAGTAGTGACCGGCAGCATCGGCAGTTCGCTGCCCTTGGCGGCCCTGGCGGGCGGCCCGGTGGTGGCCGGAGCCGTGCTTCTTTTCACCCAAGTGTTCAAACAACCGCTGAAGGGTCTGGCACGAGGGTATTATCGAATTACCGGCAGTTGGGATAATCCGATTGTCGAACGAATCAAGAGCGCAGAGGCGGCCGCCGCTTCTGCCGAGGCACCGAAATAGATGGGCACAGTTGCCGCCATACAAATGACGTCGAGCCATGTCGTCGCAGACAACTTGGCGGCCGCCGGAAAGCTGCTGCGCGAAGCCAAGGACCTGGGCTGCGATATCGCCTGCCTGCCGGAGAACTTTGCATTCATCGGCCTGCGCGATGCCGACAAACTGCAAGTCGCGGAAGCCGACGGCGAGGGCGCCGTGCAGTCATTTTTGAGCACGGCGGCGCGAGACCTCAAGATGTGGATCTTGGGCGGCACCATCGTCATCCGCGGCGGCGACGGCCGCCGCGTGGCCAACACTTCGCTGTTGATCGACGCGGCCGGCAAGCGGGTGGCGCGCTACGACAAAATTCACTTGTTCGACGTCACCATTCCGGGCCGCGACGAGCAATACCGCGAATCGACGCATGTCGCTCCGGGGAGCGACATGGTGATTGCGGATACGCCCGTCGGCAAGCTCGGGCTCTCGGTGTGCTACGACATGCGCTTTCCCGAACTTTACCGCGAGCTCGTGTCGCGGGGCGCCGAGTGGCTGGCGATGCCCGCGGCGTTCACCGTGCCGACCGGGCGCGCGCATTGGGAGACCTTGTTGCGGGCGCGGGCCATCGAAAATCTATGCTACGTGGTGGCGCCGGCGCAGTCCGGCACTCACAGCAGCGGCCGGGAGACCTATGGCGATTCGCTCATCGTCGATTACTGGGGACAGATCTTGTCGCGTCTGGCGAAGGGCCCCGGCGTGATTACCGCGGAAATCGATCTTGTGAAGCAGGCGGAGACGCGGGCGCGTTTTCCCGCCTTGGATAATCGCCGGCTGGGGCGGACCAACGCCGCGGTGGCGAGTTGAACGAACCCGTGTTGGACGTTGCCGAGAAAATGATTCTGACGCCGTCGGGACTGGACGAGGGGCGGCTGTCGACAGTGCTCGACGCGGTCATGAGCCGGGGCGTGGACTACGCCGATCTGTATTTTCAACTGTCACGCGAAGAGTCCTGGTCGCTCGAGGATGGCATCGTCAAAGAGGGGTCGCACAGCATCGAACAAGGGGTCGGCGTGCGCGCCATCAGCGGCGAAAAGACCGGCTTCGCCTACACCGACGAGGTGTTGCTGCCGGCGCTGCTGGAGGCCTCCGATGCCGCGCGTGCAATTGCGCGCAGCGGCGGACGCAATGCGGTCAAGGCATGGCAGCGTCCGTTGACGCACCGGCTGTACCTGCCGGTGGATCCTCTGGATGCGATTCGCGACGAGGACAAGGTGGCGTGGCTGATGCGCATCGATGCCGATACGCGCCGCATCGATCCGCGGGTGAAGCAAGTGATGGCGTCGCTGGCGGCGGTGCATGAGGTCATCCTGATCGCGACCAGCGACGGCACCTTGACGGCGGACGTGCGCCCGCTGGTGAGAGTCAACGTGTCCGTCATCGTCGAGCAGAACGGCCGCCGTGAGCAGGGCTACAGCGGCGGCGGCGGACGCTACGGACTGGACGAACTGCTGCGCGGCGATGAACCCTTCGCCCACGGCCGCGAGGCGGTGCGCCAGGCGCTGGTCAATCTCGACGCCGTTGCGGCGCCGGCCGGATCCATGACGGTGGTGCTCGGTCCCGGGTGGCCGGGAATCTTGCTGCACGAGGCCATCGGCCACGGCTTGGAAGGGGACTTCAATCGCAAGGGCACCTCTGCTTTCTCGAATCGCATCGGACAGAAGGTTGCGGCGGACGAGATCACCGTGGTCGACGACGGCACCCTCGCCCGGCGGCGCGGTTCGCTGAACGTCGACGATGAAGGCACGCCGACCCAGTGCACGACGCTGATCGAGAACGGGGTGCTGCGCGGCTACATTCAGGACAAGATGAACGCGCGCCTGATGGGCATGCCGGCCACCGGCAACGGCCGCCGCGAATCGTTTGCGCACATGACCTTGCCGCGCATGACCAACACCTACATGCGCGCCGGTGCACGTGCTCCCGAAGAAATCATCGCGTCGGTCGAGAAGGGTCTGTATGCCGTGAATTTCGGCGGCGGCCAGGTCGACATCACCTCGGGCAAGTTCGTGTTCTCGGCGAGCGAGGCGTACTTGATCGAGAACGGCAAGATCGGCGCGCCCGTCAAGGGAGCAACCTTGATCGGCAATGGTCCCGACGTTCTGCAGCGCGTCAGCATGGTCGGCAACGACCTGAAGCTCGACGGCGGGGTGGGGACTTGCGGAAAAGAAGGTCAGTCGGTGCCGGTCGGAGTCGGCCAACCCACCTTGCGCATCGATGCACTGACGGTGGGCGGCACGGGCTAGGTTCCCGGGGTTTCTGCGCGTTCGCACCGCTCCCCAACATTTCGTGCGTGCCGCCTGCCAGGCAGAATGACTCCGCGGCAATTTCAAGGAGGAAGCTCCTTCGCGGGAGTCCGCAGGAAGCCAAGGCCGCGGCGCGGGCGGGAGGTTCACGGCGAGGAGCCGTCCCGCCCGCCCTTTGAATCGGCGGCCGCGGAGGCGGTGTCATCCGCATCGATGACCGAGCCCAGTTCGCCGCGCCCGCCGGCGAAGCGCCGGCGCAGCCGGCGGTTCATGGGTTCCGAGAAGCCTCGCGCCACCCCTTCGCCCAATGCACCCGCGATGAGAATGACTGCGACGAACAGCAACGGCACGGCGCCGAGCGGCTCTCCGGCGGCGACGAACAGCCTGAACAGCGCGAACACGACGAACATATGGGTCAAGTAGATTTCGTAACTGCGCTGCCCGAGCCTCTGGAGAGGAGCACCGATGAGCGGGCGGCGCCAGCGGCTCTGTGCGGCGGCCGCGATCACCAGGCAGGTCCCCAGGGCGATCAGGGTCATATCGAGTCCGCTGCGGCCGATCCACGAGTCCTGCGCGGTGATCGAGAAGCCCAGCATGAAGATCAAGAGGGCCGCGCCCAATGCGCCGACCAGCCCTAGCGCGGCGCGGGGAATCCGCAGCCGCGACAGCGTGATGGCCGTGAGGCAGCCGAGCGCAATGGCGTCCATGCCGCCGAGATAGGAGTATTCCTGCCATAACTCATTGCCCTGCGCGAGCACCGTGCGTGCGAAGGGGCCGAGTACGACGAACACCAGAAGAGCCGCAATCAACAGCTTGCCGCGGCCCAGCACCCGGCAGATCAGGGGAAAAAACAGGTAGAACATTTCCTCCACGGACAGCGACCAAAGAACGTCCCAGCTGCCCGGCAGATAGCCTCGCTGCGCCTCCAGAACATTGATGTGAATGGTGAGTGCGGCAAGCAGCGCCCGGGCGAGGCCCCCGGTCTTGGCCGTGACCACGAAGTCGCTGAAGCCCGCGGCATGAAGCGTACACAGAACGGCCAGCAGCAACAGCAGCAGCGGCGCAATCCGCGCGAACCGCAGCCAGTAAAAATCATGCACGCGGATGCCGGCCAGTGGACCCCATCGCCGCAGCGAGGTTGAGGTGATGAGAAATCCCGACACCGCGAAAAACATCTGCACGCCGTTCTGGCCGTTCCACACCAAAGAAGACACCAACTGTTCGGGAAGTCCGGCGGTGTAGGGAATGTGCGCGAGGTGCAGCCGCATGTTGACGTGATTCATCAGCACGAAAAAAATCGCCAGACCGCGCAGCAGATCGACCCCATCCAGGCGCATCCAGCTGCGGGATCGAATGGGCGCGGTTGCGGTCATCCCGCATTCTAGCCGACCCGTATTCCGTCATTTGCGGTAGTCTTCTTCATCTTTTTGAGGGGGAGCGGCGCATGCGAATCTCGAGAATGGCGGTGCTTGCGCTGGGAGTAATCGCCGGGGCGGCCCTGGGCGCAGCGGGGAGCGGCGCATTGGCGGCGGCGGGCAAGGATCCGGCGGCAGAACTGGGGCTGCCGGCCACTGTGGCCGCCACGATGCGCGGCATCGACGCGGAGCGCATCCGCGCGCATGTGCGCTACTTGTCCGACGACCTGCTCGAGGGCCGCGGCACCGGCACGCGCGGCGGCGACATCGCGGCGAAGTACATCGCCACGCAGTTCGCGCTCGACGGGCTGAAACCGGCGGGCGACAACGGCGGCTATCTGCAGAAGATCGAATTCACCGGGGTGCATACGCTGCCGGCCACGGCGTTGTCGTTGCAGCCGGAGCACGGCAAAGCGCTGGAACTGAAACTCGGCGACGATTACGTGACCACCAATGAAACCCAAACGGAAAGCACCGATGTCGACGCGCCCATCGTATTCGTGGGTTACGGCATCGAGGCGCCCGAATACCGCTGGAACGACTTCAAGGGCGTCGACGTCGCCGGCAAAGTCCTGCTGGTGATCGTCAACGAGCCGCCGTCGAAGGACCCCAATTTTTTCAAGGCCGAGGCCATGACCTATTACGGCCGCTGGACCTACAAATTCGAGGAGGCGGCGCGCAAAGGCGCGGTGGGCGCCCTGATCATTCACCGTACCGACCTCGCGAGCTACGGCTGGGGCGTGGGTGCGCAGTTCCTGGAGCGCCGAGCAGGTGTACCTGAGCAATGACCGGGACCCGAAGCTCAAGGCGGCATCGTGGATACAACTCGAGGTGGCGCGGCAACTGTTCGCCGCTTCGGGCTTGAAGCTGGACGACATGCTGGCGAGCGCCGGCACGCGCGAGTTCCAGGCGCGGGAATTGCCGGTGCGGCTGAAGGCGCATGTCGTGAGCAACGTGCGCAAATTCGAGTCCTCGAACGTGCTGGGTCTGTTGCCCGGCTCGGACGGCGGCGCGCCCCAACAGGCCGTGGTCTATTCGGCGCATTACGATCATCTCGGGATCGATCCGGCGATGAGCGGCGACAATATCTACAACGGAGCGGTCGACAACGGCACCGGTGTCGGGATGCTGCTGGAGATGGCGCACGCCTTCGCCACCTCGGCGGCGCACCCGCCGCACCCGGTGTTGTTTGCCGCCGTGACGGCCGAAGAGAAGGGATTGCTGGGTTCCAACTACTTGGGCAAACACCTGCCGATACCGGCGCGGCAAATCGCGCTGGGGCTGAATTTCGACGCGATTCCGCCGATCGGCACGCCTGAGTCGGTGAACGTGACGGGCGCGGAGCGCACCTCGTTCTATCCCACGGTGGTGAAGACGGCGAAGGCCTTCGGCTTCGACATTCAGCCGGATGCGGAACCGGGCGCCGGCCACTACTACCGCTCCGATCACTTCAGTTTGGCGCGCGCCGGTGTGCCCGCCTTCTCGGCCAGTACCGGCGTGAAGTTCGCCGGGCATCCGCCCGAATGGGGCAAGGCGCAGCGCGAGGAATACACCGCCAAGCACTATCACAATCCCAGCGACGAGTATTCGCCGTCGATGGATTTCACCAGCAATGCGCTGCTCGCGAAATTCGGCTACGCGTTGGGTTGGCAGGCGCTGCTGGCGAAGGACACTGTGCAATGGCTGCCGGGCGATGAATTCGAGTCCGTGCGGCTGCATCATCCCTGAGGTGTGCCGCGCGGCGACATAATCCCTGCGACATATTGTTCGACGGGGAATCAAAGCGTCGCTGCGCGGCGACGAGCGCCGCGGGTGCGCACCGCAACCCGCCAATAACGTGCGGCGGATCTCATCTGCCCGGGCAAGGGACTCGGTACGCTGAAGTCAGTTTCAACGACTCAACGACGGAGCTTCCATGGCCGACAATTCAATGACGGGGACTTTCCAACTCAATCTTCCCAAAGATTTGCTGTCGGAGGCCAAACGAGCTTCCAAGCATAAGTCTGAGCAGCTGCGGGTCGAGGGATGGCGTAATTCCTGGCTATCGCGCATTTCTGAGCTGTTGGTGGGCAAAGACTAGGCGTTTTAGGCGGGGGCCGGAGCCCTGGGGACGGCGATTCGGGCCTCGTAGGGGAAATCCGACCCCGTTTTAAGTCAAATTCGGCGAATTTGTCCGCCGGATCGGCATTACCATGGCGCACGGAGGTGGTTCCCCATGCGCCTTGCTCGCCCTGTTTATGAAGGTCTGCCGTATTTCTACATGGCTATCGGCGGACTCGCGATATTCCTGTTCTATCTCGACCCCGTGGGACTGCACGCGGTAGTCGCCTTTGCGATCGGCGTCATCGCGGAGACGGCTGCCTTGACGCTGCTGCTGCGCCGCCGGGACTTTCGTGAATTGAGCCGCGAATATACCGGCGAGACCATCGACCTGCCGTCCAGCCTGCACGGTTGACACTCCGGCCGGACTCGCCGGCTCAAGATTTCTCGTGCGCTTCCGTTTCGGCATCGGCGGCGGTGCGCAGCCGCGGCACCCGCTCGTCGATGTACATGATCTCGTGCTGCCCGACCTGCACCACGTCGCCGTCGTTCAAGTTGTAGCGCCGCACGCGTTTGGACTGCACGTAAATGCCGTTGGTGCTGTTGAGATCCTCGATGAGACAGGAGTCCGCCTGCGTGACGATTTGGCAGTGATGGCGACTGATGAATTTGCTGTCGATTTGCAGATCATTGTCCGCGGTCCGGCCGATCACCAGGCGGCCCGGCCGCAGTTCGCGCTCCAAGACCGTTTTTCCCTCGCTCGCCAACAGTATCCGTCCGACCGGGTGTCCCAAGCCTGAGTGCGCCGGTAGGCTGTGTTCCAAATTGGACAGCCGCATGCGGTTGGTGCCCGCCGCGAATTCAACCCATTGCAGCTCTTGGATCGCGGCCGCGAGATCCTCGGCGGATACCGTGTCCCGGTCGCGGCCGTAGGCCGCCATCAAGCTGGTATCGCACAGGGTATTGATCAATCGCGGCACGCCGCCCGTATATTTGTAGATGGTGGCATAGGTCTCTTCGCTGAAGATCCGCCGCCCCTGGGAACCGGCCACTTCGAGCCGATGATCGATGTAGGCGGCCGTCTCGGCCTTGTTGAGTGCCGTGAGGTGAAAGCGCAGACGCACGCGCTGAGTGAGCTGAATCAGCTCGGGTGAATTGAGCTTGTCGTTGAGCTCGGGCTGCCCGGCGAGAATGATGCGCAGGGCCTTCTCCTTGGTGGTCTCGATACCCGACAACATGCGCACTTCTTCGAGCACGCGATTGCTCAAGTTCTGCGCCTCGTCGACGATCAGCAGCACCTTGCGCCCGCTGACGTGCTGTTCCACCAAGAATTGATTCAAGGTCGCCAGGACTTCCGGCTTCTTCATGTTGAAGGGCGAGAAGCCGAATTGCACCAGAACGGTCTGCAGGAATGCCGTCGGCGACAGTTGCGTCTGGTTGATCTGCGCCACGACGGCGTCGGTCTGCAGCTCGCGCAGGAAGGTCTCGATCAGCGTGGTTTTGCCGGCGCCGATTTCGCCGGTGATGACGACGAAGCCGTCGGTAAACCAGATCGTCGACTCCATGTACGCCTTGGCGCGCGCATGCTGTTTGCTCAAGTACAGGAACTGCGGGTCCGGGCTCAGGCGGAACGGCAATTCATGTAGTTTGAAGAGTTCTAGATACATGGCTTCGGGCAGTCTACGGGATTGACCCTCTATCCGTGAAATGCCCCGCGTCAGGACCATTCGACCAATTTTAGGGCATCCGCGAGGGCCGAATTGCGCTCCGCCACCCGGTTTTTGAGGATGGTGCAGTGGCCGAGCTTGCGTCCCGGCCGCGGAGCCTTTCCATAATCGTGAAAAGCCAGGCCATCCAGACCTAAAAGCCGCTCGCGGTCGGGCATTTTGCCGAGAAAATTGATCATGGCGGTGTGCCCCAGCGCACGGGTGCTGCCGAGAGGAAGGTCGCATATCGCGCGCAAGTGATTCTCGAATTGGCTGGTGACGCAGCCTTCGATGGTCCAATGGCCGGAATTGTGCACTCGAGGCGCCATCTCATTGGCCACCAGCCGTCCGCCGACCACGAAGAACTCGATGGTGAGCACGCCGATGTAGTCCAGCGCGTGCATGACGCGCTTCATGTAGAGGCGGGCCGACCGTTGCAGAGCGGAGTGGACGAACGGCGCGATGCTGTAGCGCAGGATGCCGCCGCTGTGAGTGTTGGCCGAGAGCGGATAAAAGACGGTTTGCCCGGCCGCGGAGCGTGCGCCCACCAGGGATATCTCCCGCGAGAAATCCTGGAATTTCTCGTAGATCAAGTCCGCTCCGCCGACCGCAGCCCAAGCCGCATCGATCTGCTTCAAGTCGCGCAGTACGAATTGCCCCTTGCCGTCGTAGCCCAAACGACGTGTCTTGAGGATGCCGGGAAGCCCCAGCCGGCGCGCCGCATGCACCAATTGCTCCCTGCCGTCGATCGCCGCATGGGCGGCAACGGGAATCCGCAGCTTGGAAAACAGCGCCTTTTCCGCGAGGCGGTCCTGGGATACCTCAAGCGCCGCCCGCGGCGGGCGGACCTTGGTCAGTTTCTCGATGGGTTCGAGCGCCTTGCCGGAGATATTCTCCCAGTCGAAGGTAACCACATCGCTGCGGGCAGCCAAGGCGGCAAGCTGCGCCGCATCTTCGAGGTCGCCGGTCAATATGGGCGCCACCTGCGCGGCCGGCGATGTGGCGCTGCGATCGAGAAAAACGCAGCGCAGCCCTAGGGGGTAGCCGGCCAGCGCCAACATGCGTCCCAATTGACCGGCTCCGACGATGCCGATGCGCGATGATTTCAAGATCCGCGGGGATCCGGATGGGCGAGCACGGCGGCGGTCTGCGCCTGGCGAAAGGCATCCAAGGCCGTACGGATCTCGGCATATTCATTGGCAAGAATGGCGGCGGCAAACAGTGCGGCGTTCTTCGCTCCGGCGGCGCCGATGGCGAAGGTGGCAACGGGAATGCCGCTCGGCATCTGGGCAATCGATAGCAATGAATCGATGCCGTTCAACATTTTGGACTGAATCGGCACGCCCAAGACGGGAAGCGAGGTCTTGGCGGCCGTCATTCCGGGCAAGTGCGCGGCGCCGCCCGCGCCTGCAACGATGACCTTGAGGCCGCGCGCGCGTGCGCCGGCGGCATATTCGAACAACAGATCCGGCGTACGATGCGCTGATACCACGCGGATCTCGTGCGCAATGCCCAGGGAATCGAGGATCTCGGCGGCACCCTGCATCGTTTCCCAGTCGGAAGACGATCCCATTATGATTCCGACCAAGGGCTGCATACAGCTAGTTTACCAAAGGCTACCCGAGCAACTCGCGCAGAAACGCGAAAAGCTCCCGCGCGCCGACCGGAGAACGCTGTTCCAGCCGCTCTTTTTCGGCCTTTTCCAGCAGTTTGGCCAGCGTCTCGCGGTCGGCCTGCGGATACTCCCGGAGCAGTTCGTCGAGCCCGGAGGAGGGTTCCGACAGCAGCCGATCGCGCCAACGTTCGATCTCCTGGAAATGCCGAATCTCCAAATCGTGGCGCCGCTTGCGCTCCGCCAGCTTGGCGAGCACCGGCTCCGGATCGATGTCCCGCATCAACTTGCCGATATACTGCCGCTGCCGCACCTGCGCTCCGTGGGAGGGCAGGCGGCGCAGATCGCGCAATGCGACGAATAGGTTGTCCGGCAGGTTCAACGCCTTGATTTCCTGGTCGGGCAGGGCGGATAGTTTCACCCCCAGCTCCTGCAACGAGGCAGCCTCCCGTTTGCGGGCGCTCTTGCTCAGGCGCTGTTCCTCGGATTCGCCGGAAGCGTCGGTTTCGGTTTCCTTCTCTGTCGTCATATCGCCCATGCTATCACTCAAGCCCGGTAGAATCGCCGCTTGGAATCCCCATCGAGAGTCTCGGAGAAGTTGATGGCTGTGTCCGGCAATCCCGTTCGCCTCGCCCTGGGGGACCTTGAATCGATCATCGAACGCGCCCTGGAAGAAGCGCGCGCCCGGGGCGCCTCGCAAGCCGAGGCGGCCGTCAGCCAGGATACGGGGCTTTCGGTCGGCGTGCGACTCGGCGAGGTGGAGACCCTGGAGCACCAGCGCGATCGCAGCATGGGAATCACGGTCTATTTCGGCAAGCGCAAGGGCTCGGCCAGCACCGCGGACTTCTCGCTGGATGCCGTGCGGGCAACGGTGGCGAAGGCCTGCAGCATCGCGCGCTTCACCGCCGAGGATGCCGCCTCGGGACTGGCGGACGCGGCGTTGATGGCGCGGGCGCCCCAAAGCCTGGATCTCGCCCATCCCTGGAACTTGAGCGCGGACCGCGCCATCGAGATCGCCAAGTGCTGCGAAGCCGCAGCGCTCGGCTTCGATTCGCGGATCAACAATTCCGAGGGCGCATCGCTCGGCACGCATCAAGGCCTGCATGTGTACGGCAACACCCATGGCTTCGTCGGGGGTTATCCGACCACGTCGCACACCTTGAGCTGCGTGGTGTTGGCCGGCACCGGCGAGGACATGCAGCGCGACTATTGGTACAGCTCCGCCCGCGATTGGCACGAGTTGGAAGCGGCCGAAGTCATCGGCCGCGAGGCCGCGCGCCGCACCATTGCCCGCCTCGACCCGCGGCGCCTGGCCACGCGCCGCGCGCCCGTGCTGTTCGTGCCGGAAATCGCGCGCGGCCTGATCGGCCATTTCGTGGCGGCGATTCGCGGCAGCAGCCAGTACCGGCAATCGTCGTTCCTGCTGAACGCGGCGGGGCAGCAGGTGTTTCCCGGCGGATTCTCGATCGCCGAGCGCCCGCACATTCCGAAGGCCATGGGCAGCGCGCCCTTCGACGATGAGGGGGTTGCCACCCGCGACCGCGAGCTCGTGGTGGATGGCGTGCTCACGGGATATATCCTGTCGAGCTATTCGGCGCGAAAGCTCGGGTTGCAGACCACGGGCAATGCCGGGGGTGCGCACAATCTGCTGGTGGCGCCCAATCTTGCCGGCGGCATGCCGGCATTGCTGGCGCGGCTCGGCACCGGATTATTGGTGACCGAGCTCATGGGACAGGGCGTCAATATGGTGACCGGGGACTACTCGCGCGGCGCGGCCGGCTTCTGGGTGGAGAACGGCGCCATTCAATACCCGGTGGCGGAAATCACCATTGCCGGTAATTTGGGCGACATGCTGAAGGGTATCGCGGCGGTCGGCGATGACGTCGATGCGCGCGGCGGCACGCGGGTGGGATCGATCTTGCTGCAGGAAATGACCATCGCCGGCGAATGAGAGTCGCGCTCGGACTACGGATCTAAATCCTTGAGCGAGCGCGAGCCCAGACGTTCGCGCATGGCCGCCTCCACCTCGGCCATGATCCGGACGGCGCCCGGCACATGGCGCACCTGGATCAACCGCCGGCCGATTTGCTGCGTGCGCACGGCGTCCAGGATGTCGGCCAACAGAATTCCCTGCGGATCCCGGCCCGGAACCAGGAGTTCCTTCTCGGTGGCGAGAAGCAAGCCGGCGCGCTCCAGCCGCGTCAGCACCGGCGACAACGCGATGCCGGGGACGTCGAACTCGGCGGCCAGCCGGCCCGCGTTCCAATAGCTCTCGCCGGCGCCATAGTCGCGCCCGATCAAGTACATGATCGCCAATCCGATTTGCTCGCGGTCACGGTCGGTGAGTTCGATGCTGTCCTGACCGTGGCGCAGGCATTGAGGGAATTGCACATAGAACGCCAGCTGCGCGCCGATGAGCAGTATCAGCCAGCTCAGGTACACCCAGATGAGCGTGGTCAGGACGATGGCGAAGCCGCTGTAGACAGCCACCATTTGGGAGGAATAGAGGATGAGCTCGGTGAATGCCTTGCCCACCAAAGCCCAGATGACGCCGGCGGTCACGCCGCCGATCAGCGCCGCGCGAAACGTCACGCGGGTATTCGGGATGAACGTGTACATGCAGGTGAAAACGGCGATGACGATGACGTAGGGCACGACGCGGCCCACCAGGCTCATGAGCCATGCGAGCGGCGCAACACCCTGCAGCCACTGCGCCAAGGGGCTGTGCTCGGCGGCCCCCAGCAATCCGAGTGCGACCGCGAGCAGAATGGGCCCCAAGATCATGAGGCTCAGGTACTCGGTGAAGCGGCGTGCGAAGCTGCGCGGCTGATCGACCCGCCAGACGAAGTTGAAGCTTGCCTCGACCTTTTGAATCGTGGCGACCACGGTGTACACGAGAAATGCCAGGCCGATCACGCCGAGCAATTCGCCGCGCATGTTGGCGACGAATTGCAACACGCTCTCGGTCAATTGCGTCGCCGCGCCGCCCAAGGGGCGGAAGAACTCATGCAGCAGGAATCTCAAATCGCCGCGGGCGCCGACGCCCTTGAGTATCGCGAAGCTGAACACCATCAGCGGCACGAGCGACAACAGAGTGGTGTAGGCCAGGCTCATTGCCCGGATGTTGATTTCGCCGTTCAGCCAATCCCGAATCAGCGCCACGGGATAGCGGAGATGGCGCAAGGCGGCGCCCCACGGCGGACCCATGCTGCGCGACTTTTGAAACAATCCGTCTTCTAGACGTTCCCACCAGTTGAGCATGCGGCGAGCCTTACACGGCGAGTCGGGCGTGGCAAGGCCGCGCCCGGCCCGTCAATGCCGCGGAGCTGCCGCAGGCGGCGGTGCCGAGCCCGGCGGCGGTGCCGGCGCGGCGGCCGGCCGCAACGGCTTGCCGTTGAATGTGGCCTGACCCTGACGAACGAGAATTTTCGTGTGGAACTTTCCTGACTCGTGGGTTACCAAGCCCTGCGCAGACAAGGCTTGCAATTGCTGGCCGCCATTCGCCAGGCCCGGCAGGCTCTGCAACAGCGCCTCGTCGAGGCTCAAATCCAAGTCCGCTTCGAGCTTGGCAAGAATGCCGCGGGGATCCGTCCCCTCGGCGAAATCGGCGGCGGTGACACCCCACAATCGCACCAGGCCCGTGAGCACCGCCTCGCCCTGGGCGTTGGCGAAGCTGATCCGGTCGATGCCGATCTCCGGCTGCTGCGCCAGCAGCGCGGTGCCGTGCTGCCTCAGCACTGCCGACAGTGCCGCCTTGCGGGCGTCCGGCGCGAGCGCTGAATTTTGGTTTGCCTGCCGATACCCCGCGGCCAACTTTTCCAGAGAGTCTTCTTGCAGATGCCGCAGCGTGAAATCAAAGTGCACGCCGGAGAGCGTGAGCGGCGACGTCACGAGCGCGCCGGTGCTGGTTTTCAGGGTCATGGTCATGAAGCCGGCCTCCGTGCCGCCCGACGTCGCGGAGCGCAGATCATTCAACGTGAACGTGCTCGCGCCGGCGGCACCGGCAACGGCCAGACGGCCGAGCGTCAGCGTCGAATCCCCCTCATACAGCGTGCGCAGCGCCCGCCGTGAGCGAGCGTCGACCATCAACGCGGCGGCTTCGAAACCCTTGCCGTCCGCGGCCGCATACATCGCCCGCGGCGCAGTGAGGTGCACGGTATAGGAGTCCATGCCGGCGCTGTAGGTCATCTCGGCCTCGAGTCCACCCCAAGCGGCGCGCGCGCCGCCATCCAGCACCGTGTCCTTGAACGCCGGGCTCGAGAGCGTCGCGGATCCGCCGCCGAAGAAGCCCATCCGCGAACGCAGGCTCAAGGGCTCGAGCGATCCGAAAAGCCTGGCAATCGCCGACTGCAGTGGGCCGCTGAACACGAGGTGCGACTCGACGCGGGCGGCGCCGACGCAATTCCACCCGCAGATGGGACCATGATGCAGCACGCTATGGATGGTGATTCGAAACGGCGCCGCAGACAGCGCGGCGGGCGCCGCGAGGTCATGAAGGAGTTCAATGGTCACATCCTCCTGCGAGGTATACCAGCCGCGCTGGAAGCGATGCTCGATCACCGACGCAAAGGGCGCCTTCTCCCGCACTTGGTCGTACGCGGCGTCAATGCGCTTTTCGATCACGAATCCCATCAGCCAGGCGGCGACGGGGTACAGGAGTACCAGGGCGGCAATGACCGCGATCCCTATTTTTCTCATCATTCTCTCCGTGAATGCGGCAGCAGGTTCAAGCGGTCAGAAGACGCAGCGCCTCGCGATAGTTGTCGCTGGTGCGCTGCAGGACATCGGGCGGCAAATGCGGCGCCGGCGGCTTCTTGTTCCAATGCAGGGACTCCAGGTAGTCGCGCACGAATTGCTTGTCGAAGCTCGGCGGACTGATCCCGGGCCGGTAGGAGGCCATGGGCCAGAAACGCGAGGAATCCGGCGTCAATGCTTCGTCGATCAGCATCAGCCGGCCGGCCTTGTCGACGCCGAATTCGAACTTGGTGTCGGCGATCAAAATACCTCTTTCAAGCGCGCGCTGTGCCGCAAAACGATAGAGTTCCAGGGCGATGCGCCGGATGCCGTCGGCGTGCTCGCGTCCGACGGCCTTCACCATGGCCTCGAAATCGATGTTCTCATCGTGTTGGCCGGCGGGCGCTTTCGAGGCCGGAGTGAACAGCGGCTCCGGCAAGCGGTCGGCCATCTTCAGGCCCGGGGGCAGGGCGATGCCGCACACCGAGCCATGCCGCAGGTAGTCCTTGAATCCTGAGCCGATCAGATAGCCGCGCACCACCGCCTCGATCGGCAGCGCTTTCAATTTCTTCACCACCATGGCGCGTCCCGCGAGCTGCGCGCGCTCGCCGGCGTCGGCGACCACGTCCTCCACCTTGAGCGTGGACAGATGATTGGCCACCATGTGCTGGGTCTTCGCAAACCAGAACAATGAGATTTGCGTGAGAACCTCGCCCTTGAACGGTATCGGGTCGGGCAGCACCACATCGAAAGCCGACAAACGGTCGGTGGTGACGATCAGCAGATGCTCCGCATCCACGTCGTAGATATCCCGGACTTTTCCTTGATGAATCTTCTTCAGGCCGCGCAGATGCGACTCGAAAAGCGGTGCCGATTGCGAATCCGGTTGCATGCGTGTGCGGCCTGCCTACTGCTACCATTGACGAGCGGAAGGTCGGCGATTGTGGCGGGACAAGGGTGGATAGGTCAACGCGAATGAGTTGGAAAGGCAAGTTTGTCGGGGCAATCATCGGCTTTTTGATCACGCACACGGTCTGGGGCGCCGTGGTGGGCGCCCTCTTCGGGCATATGTTCGATCAAGGCATGGGCTTCGGCAGCGGGCCCGCTGCGGCGCGCAGGGCGGCGCCCGACTCCACCTCGATTTCCGACGAGTTTTTCCGCACCACCTTCGAATTGATGGGCCACGTCGCAAAATCCGACGGCCGCGTGTCCGAGGCGGAGATCGACGCCGCGCGCCGGTTGATGCACGAACTGCAGTTGGGACCGCACGACACCAGCATCGCGATGGAGCGGTTTCGGGCCGGCAAATCGGCCGCCTACGACGCCGAACTCGGCGTCGAGCGCTTGCGCGAGGCTTGCGGGCAGCGCTATGACTTGCTGCGCGCCTTCATGGAATTGCAGCTGCGCGCCGCATTGGCGGGCAACGACCTATCGCCGCCGGCGCGTGCGATATTGACCCGGGCGGCCGAACGGCTCGGCATGTCCGGCCTCGAATTTGCCTATATGGAGGCTGCGCTGCGGGCGCGGCAAGCACAGCGCGGCCCGGCCGGCGCACGCCCGTCGCAAGGCGCGGGATCGCTGGCGCAGTGCTATGCCGAGCTGGAAGTCGAGGCGGGCATCAGCGATCAGGAAGTGACCAAGGCGTATCGTCGCCAAATGAGCCGCCACCATCCTGATAAACTCGTGGCCAATGGCCTGCCCGAGTCGATGGCGCAGATGGCGAAGGAAAAGACTCAGCGCATCCAAGAGGCTTATGAGGGCATACGCGCGGCGCGCGGCATGCGATGAAGGAGTGAAACATGGCGATCATTATCTCGCCGTCGATTTTGTCCGCGGATTTCGCCCGTTTGGGGGAAGAAGTGAAGGCGGTCCTCGCCGCCGGCGCCGACTGGATCCATTTCGATGTCATGGACAATCACTACGTGCCCAATCTCACCATCGGGCCGTTGGTCTGCGAAGCATTGCGCAAAGCGGGCGTCACGGCGCCCATCGATGTGCATTTGATGGTCTCGCCGGTGGATCAACTGATTCCGGAATTCGCAAAAGCGGGGGCGACCTACATCAGTTTTCATCCCGAGGCGACGCAACATGTGGATCGCACCATTCAGCACATTCGGGACTCGGGCTGCAAGCCGGGCCTGGTGTTCAATCCGGCGACGCCGCTCGATTGGCTGGATTATGAGATCGAGAAGCTCGATCTCATCCTGGTGATGTCGGTCAATCCGGGGTTTGGCGGGCAGAAGTTCATCCCGCAGGCGCTGCACAAGCTCACCGAGGCGCGGGCGCGCATCACGGCGGCGAAGCGGGATATCCGTTTGGAAATCGACGGCGGTGTCAAAGTCGAGAACGCCGCCGACATCGCCAGAGCCGGGGCGGATACGTTCGTCTCGGGGTCCGCCATATTCGGCAGTAAGGACTACGCCGGCACCATCAAGGCGATGCGCGCGCAAATCGCGCTGGGCGGCAAATCAGCCTGAAGCGTCAGGCTACTCGTCGTCCTCGTCCTCGTCGTCGTCATCATCATGAGTTTCGGTGTGCGCGCTCTTCGGCGCTGCCGCGCCGCCGCCCGCACCGGCCTTCACCGGCACGATCAGCGGCCGGGTCTTGACCTTGGGGCGTGCATTGAACACCACGATGGTCTTGCCGGTCGCACGCAGCAGACCTTGCTCTTCCAGCACTTTGAGCACACGCCCCGCCATCTCGCGCGAACAGCCCACCAATCGTGACAGCTCTTGCCGGCTCACCTTGATTTGCATGCCCTCGGGATGAGTCATCGCGTCAGGCTCGCCGCATAGATCCATGATGGCGTGTGCGACGCGGCCGGTGACATCGACAAAGGCAAGATCGCCCAATTTGCGATTGGTCCGGTCGAGCCGGGTCGCCAGCTGAGTCGCCAGCTCGAATATCAACCCCGGACTTTCGGCGGCGATTTGCCGGAAGCGCGGATAGGTCATTTCGGCGAGTTCGGATTGCTGACGGGTGCGCACCCAGGCGCTGCGGGTCGGCTGTTCGTAGAACAAGCCCATTTCCCCGAAAAACTGGCCCTTGTTGAGGTACGCCAGCACCATTTCATTGCCATCTTCGTCCTCGATCATGACTTCGACCGAGCCCGAAATGATGTAGTACAAAATATCCGGCAAATCGCCGGCGTGAATGATCACGGTCTTGGAAGGGACTGTCCGGATCCGGCAGTAGCTCAAGAAACGATTGATCGCTGGGATATCGCTTAAAGCTTTTGCCCCTTCTTCCATGGTCTCTCCCTGGTTCTTGTCGTTCAGTGAATCACCTGTGCTGGCGCACGTTTTATTACATAAGTCCCGGAATCGCAAGCACTAACGGGATTGTCCTACAGCCAATACGACCCTTCGGTCATGAGCTTGGCCGTCAGCCGCATGGCCATGCGCACTGGAATAGGCAGCTGTTTGCCGCCCATGGATGTGGCCTGGGCACCATGCTGCATCTCATCGTGAGACATCTGTTCGAGGATGGCCCGGCTGCGCGGGTCGGCATCGCCCAAGCGCTCCACGTGACCGCGAAGGTGGGCCTCCACTTGGCGTTCGGTCTCGGCGACAAACCCCAGGTTCGTGCTCGGCCCGAGCACCCCGGCGACGGCGCCGATGGCAAAGGATCCGGCATACCACAAGGGATTCAGAATGCTAGTGCGGCCATGAAGTTCACGCAGCCGCGTTTCGCACCAGGCCAGATGGTCGGTCTCTTCGGCAGCGGCCCGGCGCATGGCCGCCGCGACGGCGGCATCACCTGCGGTCAGGGCCTGTCCCTGGTATAAGGCTTGCGCGGCCACCTCTCCGGCGTGATTGACCCGCATCAGGCGGGTCGAGCGCTGGCGCTGTAGCTCGCTTAAGGGTTCCCCCTCGGGCGCGGCCGGTGCCTCGCGGGAGGAGCGTACAGGAACGCATAAGGTCTTGATTGCCTTATCAATTTCGCCGATCAGTCGGTCGATTATGTCAAAACTGCGAGTCTGCATCGGCACACTATATTATAGGCGCCGATCGAGGGTCGTGGGGCTGGCATCTCTGCCCGCCGTTCTGTACACTTTCGCGCCTTTCGTTAACGACCTGAAACAGCTGAGTATTTTCATGTATACCGTATTCTCGAAGCCTGAAGAGACCCGTGGCGACTGGTACCTGGTCGACGCGGCAGGCAAAACTCTGGGCCGCCTGGCCTCAGAGATCGCACACCGCCTGAAGGGCAAGCACAAGCCGAATTACGCGCCTCATCAGGACTTGGGCGATCATATCGTGGTCATCAACGCGGGCACGGTGCGAGTCACCGGCGCCAAGCTCACGGACAAGTTCTACCATCAGCACACCGGCTACGTCGGCAACTTGAAGAGCATTTCGCTCGGCAAGCTGCTGCAAGAGCACCCGGAACGCGCGGTCGAGTTCGCGGTGAAAGGCATGCTGCCGAAGGGTCCGCTCGGCCGGCGCATGTACAAGAAGCTGCATGTATTCGGCGGCAAGGATCATCCCCATCAAGCACAGCAGCCCAAGGCGCTGGAAATCTAAAAGTTCTTAAGGACTGATATCAATGGCATCAAATACAGCCGGCAATTCCTTTTACGGCACCGGCCGCCGCAAGACGTCGAGCGCGCGGGTTTATCTGCGTCAGGGTACCGGCAAGGTATCGATCAACGGCCGGACTCTCGCTGAGTTCTTCGGCAGAGAAACCGGACGCATGATCGTGCAGCAGCCCTTCGGCGCGGTGCAGCTCGACGGAAAATTCGATGTCGACGCGCACGTCGAGGGCGGCGGCATCACCGGTCAAGCCGGCGCGATTCGTCACGGCATCACTCGCGCGCTCATGGCGTACGACGAGACGCTGAGATCGCCTCTGCGCAAAGCGGGTTTCGTCACGCGCGATGCGCGCGAGGTCGAACGCAAGAAAGTCGGTCGTCGCAAAGCGCGTCGCGGCACGCAGTTCTCCAAGCGCTAGTCACGGAAACGCCTTCCGCGGGCGGATTTGTGGGGGATCGTCTAGTGGTAGGACAACGGTCTCTGACACCGTTTACCTAGGTTCGAATCCTAGTCCCCCAGCCAAACAGGGCCCAACGATGGGCCCTTTTCTTAAGTAGACACGGGTAACAATGTCGGGCGAACGCAATTCGAGTGGACGGCTGGCGCCAATGGCGCTTGCTGCGCTCGGTGTGGTGTTCGGAGACATCGGCACCAGCCCCCTCTACGCCATGTCGGCCTGCTTCACCGGTCCCGGCATTGCGGTCACGCCGGAACATGTGCTCGGGGTGCTGTCCCTGATCTTCTGGTCCTTGGTCCTGGTCATCCTGCTCAAGTACGTCTCCGTAGTATTGAACGCGGACAACAAGGGCGAGGGCGGCGTGCTGGCGTTGACCGCCCTGGTGATCAACACCGCGCGTGAGAGCCCGCGCCGCAAACTCTACGGAACCTTGGGGATCTTGGGTGCTTCGTTGTTCTTCGCGGATGGTGCGATCACGCCGGCGATTTCAGTCTTGAGCGCCGTCGAAGGTCTGCATGTGGCGGCGCCTGATGCGCAAATTCCGGTCCTGCCGATCACCGTGGTGGTGCTGGTCGGACTCTTCCTGATTCAGCGCCACGGCACGGGTTCGGTCGGCAGGGTTTTCGGTCCGGTCATGCTGGGCTGGTTTCTCATATTGGCCGTGATGGGAGTCAGTTGGATCGTGCGCGAGCCGGGGGTCCTTTGGGCGGTCGATCCGACGCGCGCGCTCGGGTTGTTGTCCACGCACAAGATCGGCGCGCTGGCGGTGCTGGCCGGAGTCTTCTTGTGCGTCACGGGCGGCGAAGCCCTGTACGCCGACATGGGCCATTTCGGCAAGGCGCCGATTCGGCTCGGCTGGATCTGCGTCGTCATGCCGGCGCTGGTCATGAATTACTTCGGCCAGGGCGCGATGTTGATCGAGAATCCGGCGGCCATCAGCAACCCCTTTTATCTGATGGCCCCGTCGTGGGGGCTATGGCCCTTGGTCATAATCGCCACCGCGGCGACCGTCATCGCATCGCAGGCCGTGATCTCCGGAGTATTTTCAGTGACCACTCAAGCGGTGAGTCTGGGGCTGCTGCCGCGCTTGCGGGTCGAGCATTCCTCCGCGGCCCACGCCGGTCAGATCTATGTGCCGACCATGAATTGGATACTCATGGTCGCCGCGCTCGCCTTGGTGATGGGCTTCGGCAGTTCGGCGGCCCTGGCCGGCGCCTATGGCTTGGCCGTGTCCGGCGCAATGACCATTGTCACCCCGCTGACCTTGAGCCTGATCAAGTCGCGCACCGGGGACGAATCGCGCGCTCTTAGGACCGGACTGTCGCTGCTGTTCATCATCGATATCGCGTTCCTGATGGCGAACCTGACCAAGCTCGAGGACGGCGGCTGGCTGCCGCTGGTATCGGGTCTCATCATCTATTGGCTGATGCAGACCTGGCAGAGCGGCCGCGCTTCAGTCATGGCGCGCATGCTGCGCGAACAGAAACCGGTGCGCGATTTTCTCGACGAGTTGAAGCGCGAGCCTCCGGTGCGCGTCACGGGCACGTCGATCTTCCTGGATCCGAAGGCCTCCGGCATCCCGCGTGCCCTGCTCAACAACATCAAGTTCAACCGCGTCATTCATGAGCATGTGGTCCTCTTGACCGTGGTGACCCGAGAACAGCCGCGGATCGCCGCGTCGAAGCGCCTGACGGTGACCACGGTATGCGAAGGAATCGTGCGGGTGGTGGCTCAGATAGGCTTCATGGAGAAACCGAACATCACGGAGATATTGCGGGAGGCGGAATCCCACGGCGTGCCCTACGAACCCGAGGATACGACCTACTTCCTCAGCCGCGAGGAGTTGCTGCCGGGCCGGCGCTCCGATCTGCCTCCGCTGCGGCGCAAGGCGTTCATGCAGATGGCGCGCAACGCGCAGGTGATAGCGGATTACTATGGATTGCCGCCCAGCCGGGTCATTGAAATCGGGACTCGCCTGGAGATTTAGGCCGGTCCGCCGCCGCCTTGCGCACTAGGCCGTCGTGCAGTTGAAGGTCCTGACGCCATCATCGCCCGCCACGATCAATACATCGGCGGGCCGCCGGGCAAACAGACCGACGGTCACCACCCCGGCGATTTGATTCACGGCGGATTCGAAGGCGACCGGATCATTGAGGCGCAGCCGGTGGACATCCAGGATGACGTTGCCGTTGTCGGTGACCACGCCATCGCGCCAAACGGGATGCCCCCCCATCTTCACGAGCTCCCGAGCGACATAGGAGCGGGCCATCGGGATCACCTCGACCGGGAGGGGGAACCCGCCCAGCACGTCGACCAACTTGGCGTCATCGATGATACAGACGAATTTTGCGGCGGCGGCGGCAACGACCTTCTCGCGGGTGAGCGCCGCGCCCCCGCCCTTGATCAGCGCGCCGTCTGCGGTGGCCTCGTCGGCGCCGTCGATATAGAGAGTAAGGGGTCCGGCGGCGTTGAGATCCAGTTCCGGAATGCCGGCGGCGCGCAGGCCGTCGGAGGTTCGGCGCGAGCTCGAGACAGCGCCCTCGAGCTGTATTTTACGGTCTTTCAGTGCTGCGATGAGTTCCGCCACCGTGGAGCCGGTGCCGACGCCCAGCACCATTCCGTCCTGCACGTAGGCGAGAGCGGCTTCGGCGGCGCGGCGTTTTTTGTCCACTGACACTTGAGAATTTCCTCCCCCCAGAAACAACTGTGCCCGCTTACGCGGGCACAGTTGATTACTTTCGAAGGCTTACTTTTTCTTAGCGGCCTTTTTCTTTGCTACCTTCTTCTTCGCCTTCTTTCGCTGCCATGATAGAAACTCCGTTATCGGGTTAGTCCGGGGTCCGAGTATATACACGAATAATTAATTTACAAGCAATACGTATCCCTTCTTGCACGACAATGTGCTAGCACTGTGAGCGACCTCACTCAAGAGTGAGCACGAACTCCCAATCCTTCTTCGCCACCGGCATCACCGACAGACGATTCCCACGGCGCAGCAAAACAAAATCCTTCAGCCTTTTTGCGGCGTGCTGCCGCAGTTCATCGAGAGTGATGATGCGGGCGAATTTGCGCACCAACTTCACATCCACGACGAACCAGCGGGGCGCATCCTTCTTGGAGTCGGGATCGTAGTGATGATGCTTGGCATCGAAGGCCGTCTCATCCGGGTAGCCTTCCTTCACGATGCTGACGATGCCGGCAATGCCCGGAACGTCGCAGCTGGAATGATAGAAAAACGCCAGATCGCCCTTTTTCATAGAGTCCCGCAGCATGTTGCGAGCCTGAAAATTGCGCACGCCGTCCCAGGCGGAAGTCTGCTTGGGCGCGGCCTTGAGAGAGTCGATGCTGAAAGTATCCGGTTCGGATTTCAGGAGCCAATGATTCATGGGGGTACCTCTAGGAGCCTATCGGGGCATTGTAGTGCCGCAGTCCCGATTCCGTCGCGAGTGAATCCAGATTCACGTCCCAAGGTTCCGCAAACCGCGAGTCGGTGCGCTGACAATCAAAGGCAAGTCCAACCAAGCGCGGTCCCCGCCAATGGCGGCGATGGCGGCGGAACTCGAGCGCTCGATCGTAGAATCCGCCGCCCATCCCTAACCGCCGGCCCTTCGAGTCCACGCCCACCAAGGGGACGACGATGAGGTTCAACCAGCGAGGCGCGGCCGGCCGGCGCAGGCGCTTGGGGACGGCGATGCCGAATACACCGCGCCGAACCTGCTGATCGAGGGGATAGAAACGGATTCGGCTATGGCGCCGATCGACGATGACGGGCACGTAGAGCCGTACTCCGCGGCGGCGCGCCGCGTCGATCAACGCGGCGGTATCCGTCTCTCGGTCGAAGGGCAGATATAGCGCGACGCGCTTGCCGGCCCTGAACGCCGGCATTCCGGCGACAGCCTTGGCAGCCAGACCTGAGCGGTGTCCGTGATCGGCGGCGCTCAAGGAGCGGCGCTGCGTGCGCAGGTGTTTGCGTAAGCCGGTTTTCATCGAATGGAGATGGCGCTACCCGCAGATGCCGTTTTGGACCGTTGCTCCCGACCTGAGCAACAGGTGGGGCTAACTGCGGCACTTAAGGCTTTCCGCTCGAGGCGGACTTGCACAATGTTGCCAGCAAGCAATGGCCCCTGGGGTTTAAAACTTAGGGTCGAGAGGTAACCCGATCCGCATCGAACACCGCAGGCAGCGCCAAACTTGATCGTCCGGGAAGGGCGGCTCAAAGCTCGAGCTGTCGACCCTTCTCCAAGGCCGACTCTACGCGCTCGCGCAGGATACGCAAGCGTCCGCCGACGTCAGAATCGAGATTGCTGTCACGGTTGCGGAATCGAATCAATTCGTTCGCCATATTGAGGGCCGCAATCACGGCGATGCGATCCAGGCCCACGACTTTGCCGCTGTCGCGGATCTCGCGCATTTTCATATTGAGGAACTCGGCGGAGTCCAAGAGGTCAGAGCGCTCTTCGATCGGGCAGGTGATGTGATACTCCTTTTCGAGTATCCGCACGCTGACCCGCGCTTGATTGTCGCTCACGCCTGTTCCATGGATTTCAATCGGCCGATCATCGCCTCGACCCGCGCACGAACTTGTTCGTTCTTTTGCAGCAGGCCGGCGCGCTCGGAGGTCAGCGTGTCCTGCCGCTGGCGCAGGGCACGGTTTTCTTCCTTGATCTGAGTGACCGTGACGATGAGGTCTTCCAGCCTCTTCTCCAGGCGTTTCAGTTCGAGATCCACCGCGGACTTGGGGTTGGCGTCGTTCATAGGTTGACAATATAGAGCGCGAATTGGCGCAATGCAAAGGGCGGCTTGGGGGCCTCCTGCGGTATTATTGCCGCATGGTGATCTCGGATATTCGATTCAAGGATTTTGAGGACGTCCTGGCGATGGCCGGCAGTCTGGCCGATGCCGCCGAGGCGCATGGGTCGTTGTGCGGCGCCCTCTGTTCGATGTCGCCCTACAAGATGCAGGATTGGATCAATGAAATCCTGCCCGACGGCGCGGCCCTGTCCGATGAGTCCTCCGCCATGATCGAAAGGGTGTTCACGGCTACCGCGACATCCTTCGGCGAGCAGGGCATGGAATTCGAGCCCCTGCTGCCGGACGACGAACAGCCGCTCAACGGCCGCGCCAACGCGCTGGCGTTGTGGTGCACCGGATTTCTGTATGGCTTGGGGACTGGACATATTTCTGATCTGGAAGCGCTGAACGGCGATGTCGGCGAGATCGTCCGCGATTTTACCGAAATCTCGCGCGCCACCGGCGATGACGCGGACGCTGACGAATCCAATGAACAGGCGTATGCGGAATTGGTGGAATTCATCCGGGTCGCGGCCCAGGTCGTCTTCGAGGAACTGCTGCCGCTTCGCCGACAGGTCTACCCGGCGCAGCAGCGGCTGCATTGAACGGGCCGGGCGCCTGATGGATCGCAAGGAGTTCGCGCGCCGGCGGCGCCAATTCATGCGCATGATCGGCAAGGACGCCATTGCAATCCTGCCGGCGGCGCCGGTGCGCCATCGCAACGGCGACATCGAGTACGCCTACCGGCAAGACAGCCATTTCTACTATCTGAGCGGATTTACGGAACCGGATGCCGTCGCTGTGCTGGTGCCGGGGCGTCCGCAGGGCGAATACCTGCTGTTCGTACGCGAGCATGACCCGTTGCGCGAGTCCTGGGACGGCGCCCGGGCGGGAACCGACGGCGCCGTCGAGCGCTATGGAGCCGATGATGCGTTTCCGATTGCCGACATCGATGAAATCCTGCCCGGATTGATGGAAGCGCGCTCGCAGGTGTATTACTCCATGGGCATGCATCCGGACTTCGATTCCCATGTCATGGGGTGGGTCAACGGATTGCGCGCACAGGCGCGCCAGGCCGTCGGCGCGCCCCACGAATTTGTGGCGCTGAGACACGTGCTGGACGACATGCGGCTGTACAAGAGCCGCGCCGAGCAGGCGAGCCTGCGCCGGGCGGCGCAGATCTCAGTCGGCGCGCATCGCCGCGCGATGCGCTTTGCGCGCCCGGGGCGCATGGAGTACGAGGTCATGGCCGAGCTGCTGCATGAGTTTCGCTCGCACAATGCCGATATCTCGTACTACCCGATCGTCGGCAGCGGCGCGAACACCTGCGTCATGCACTACCGCGACAATGATCAGCCGCTGCACGACGGCGATTTGCTGCTGCTCGATGCGGGCTGTGAGCATGAACTGTACGCCTCCGATATCACCCGTACGTTTCCCGTCAGCGGGCGCTTCACGCCCTCGCAGCGCGCGGTCTATGACGTCGTGCTGGAGGCGCAGCTTGCCGCCATCGACAAGGTGCGTCCGGGAAATCACTGGAATCATCCGCACGAGGCGGCGGTACGCGTGATCACCCAGGGACTGGTCCGGCTCGGGCTGCTGAAGGGCAAACTCGCCGCGCTCATCAAGTCTCAAGCCTACCTGCCGTTCTTCAGCCATCGCACCGGGCATTGGCTCGGTCTCGACGTGCACGACGTGGGCGACTACAAAGTGGGCGGCGAGTGGCGGGTGCTGGAGCCTGGGATGGTGTTGACCGTCGAACCGGGCATCTACATTCGACCGGGGCCGCGCATACCGAGGGAATTCTGGAACATCGGCATCCGCATCGAGGACGAGGTCCTGGTGACCACGGATGCTCCGGAAGTGCTGACCGCGGCGCTCGAGAAGACCCCCGAAGCGATCGAAGCCCTGGTGCAGGCCGCGTGATGCCGGGCGAGGCGACCCGCTCCTTCGACATCGCCATCGTCGGCGGCGGCATGGTGGGCGCCAGTCTCGCCGTCGCCTTGGCGCCTCTGGGGCTCAAGATCGCGCTGATTGAGGCGATACCGCACGATTCCGCGGCGCAGCCCAGCTTCGATGAGCGCACCACGGCGTTGTCGAATGGCAGCCGGCGAATTCTCGAGACTCTCGGCGTCTGGCCGGCCGTCGCCGCCGCCGCGACCCCGATACGCAAGATCCACGTCTCGGATCAGGGCCGCTTCGGCTTCGCGCGCATCGATGCGGCCGAGCAGGGCCTCGCCGCGATGGGCTATGTGGTGCCGAATCGCGCGCTCGGGCAGGCATTGTGGACGCGCCTCCCCGCGGCCGCCGGCCTTCAGGTGTACTGCCCGGCGGAGGTGTCGCGCATCCAGGCGGCCGAGGACACGGTCACCCTGGAGATCACGCACCCCGGCGCGGCGGCGACCATCACCGCCCGGCTGGTGGTGGCCGCCGACGGCGTGCAGTCGGCGGTGCGCGGTGCATTCGGCGTGGCGGCGGAGGTCCGCGACTACGAACAGACCGCGGTGATCACCACCGTGTTGCCGCAACGCTTTCACAACCATGTCGCCTACGAGAGATTCACCGGCAGCGGACCGCTGGCGCTGTTGCCGCTCGAGGGCGGTCGGTGCGCCCTGGTATTGACCTTGAGCCGCGACATGGCGGACGCGGCGCTGGCGTGGTCGGATCAAGAATTTCTTGCCGAGCTGCAGCGGCGCTTCGGCTTTCGCCTCGGACGCTTCCTCAAAGTGGGCCGGCGGGCGCCGTATCCGCTATCGCTCACACGCGCCGCGCATACCAGTGCGGCGCGCTGCGCCATCATCGGCAACGCCGCCCAAGGGCTGCATCCGGTCGCCGGCATGGGTTTCAATTTAGGATTGCGCGACGTGGCGAGTTTGGCGGAGCTGATTGCGGAGCGCCGCCACGAGGCCGTATTCGATGCCGGAGCGGCCGGCTTGTTGGCTGAGTACGATGCGTGGCGCGCGGCCGATCGCGGCGGCGTCATTGCCTTCACCGATGGACTGATCCGAGTGTTCGCCAGTCCCTCCGGGGTGGTGCGGCGCCTGCGCAGCGCCGGCCTGCTGGCTTTCGACTTGCTGCCGCCGGCAAAGGCCGCGCTGTCGCGCTTGAGCACCGGCGGCGGCGGTCACGCGCGAATCCCGAAGTTGGCGCGCGGCGTGGCCTTGCCATGAGCGCTTCCCCTGACCGCCACTTCGATGTGGTCATCGTCGGAGCCGGGGCGATCGGCGCGGCGATGGCGGCCCTGCTCCTCAGGCGCAACGTGTGCGCGCCGGGACGTGTGGCGCTGATCGCGGATCGTTTTGCGGCGGCGCCGCCGCCGGATGCCGATTGGGATTTGCGGGTGTTCGCCTTGAGCCGCGCGTCGGAACGATTGCTCAAAGCCTGTGCCGTGTGGGACGCGCTGCCGCGGCAACGCGTGCATGCCTTTGAAAGCATGTGCGTCTGGGATGCCAGCGGCGAACCCCAGGGTCAGGGTTCCTTGCGCTTCGACTGTGCGGAAATCGGCGAGCCGAATCTGGGGTACATCGTCGACGGAGCCAGTTTGCAATGGCAGTGCCTGCAGGCGGCCCGCGGCGCGGGCGCGGTGCTGCTAGAGGCCGAGCTTGCAGGTATCGCCGGCGCCGATACGCATGTGTCGGTGGCCTTGCGCGACGGCCGTGAACTGTCAGGTCAGCTGCTGATCGCGGCCGACGGACCCAAGTCCAAGACCCGAGACTTGCTTGGCATCGAAACGGCCGGCCACGCCTACCATCAGGATGCGCTGGTGGCGCAGGTACGCACCGCCAAACCGCACGGCAACACCGCGTGGCAGCGATTCTTGGGGTCCGGCCCTCTGGCCTTTCTGCCGCTGCCGGACGGCCGCTCGTCCATCGTGTGGAGCGCGGCGCTGCCCGAGGCGGCGCGGTTGCGCGGGCTCGCTCCCGCCGCGTTCAGCGCCGCCTTGACGCAGGCCAGCGGCGGAGTCTTGGGCGATTGCGAATTGACGAGCGCGCCGGCGAGCTTTCCACTGCAGCTGCAGTACGCCCTGGAGTATGTGCGGCCGCGCGCCGTGCTGCTGGGCGACGCCGCCCACGTGGTGCACCCCTTGGCGGGGCAGGGCTTGAATTTGGGATTGCTGGATTGCGCCGCGCTCGCGGAGATTCTGGGACAGGCGGGGAACGCCGGGTTCTTCGGCGAGCACCGACTGCTGCGGCGTTATGAGCGCTGGCGCCGCAGCGAGAACCTGCTGGCCGCAGGCGCGCTGGACGGACTGGAGCGCTTGTTTTCGACGCCGGATCCCCTGACCCGCGGCCTACGCAGCGCCGGACTCCGCGCCGTGGGCAAGGCGCCGTTCATCAAGCGCCGGCTGGCGCAGCGCGCCCTCGGGATCATCGGCGACGTGCCGCGCTTTCTGCAGGTCGACACCCAAGGCTCCTAGAGCCGGTCGAGCTTGGCCGCGCAGATGAAATCATTCTCGGACAGCCCGCCGATGGAGTGCGTCGAGAAGGTGACGTGGCAGTAGTTGTAGCCCACCCCCAAGTCCGGATGATGATCCTCGGTATTCGCAATGTGCGCGAGCGCGTTGACGAAGCTCATGGTGCGGTAAAAGTCTTTGAACTTCAGCGAGCGCTTCAGGCTCTTGGAGTCCTCGGCAATCTGCCAATCCTCATGCAGCTGCTTGCGCAGGAGCTTCGCCTGCGCCGGCGTTAGGGGCGGCACCCCGCCTTCGCAGGGCACGCACTTCTTGTCGGATAATTCCTTCACAAGGAGGCCGTCTCCTATGGGTTCCTGGCGTAGGTCCGTTCGATATACCGTTCGACCAGCTCCTGAAATTCCTCGGCGATCCGCTCGCCTTTGAGAGTCACTGTCTTCGCGCCGTCTTCGTACACCGGAGCCACCGGATTCTCGCCGGTGCCGGGCAGGCTGATGCCGATGTTGGCATGCTTGCTCTCGCCCGGGCCGTTGACCACGCAGCCCATCACCGCGACGGACATGTCCTCGACTCCGGTGTGCCGCTTGCGCCACTCCGGCATGCGGTGGCGGATGTGATTTTGAATCTTCTGCGCCAGCTCCTGGAAATAGGTGCTGGTGGTGCGGCCGCAGCCGGGGCAGGCGATCACCATCGGCGTGAATGCGCGCAGTCCCATGGTCTGCAGGATCTCCTGGGCAACGATCACTTCCTGGGTGCGGTCTCCGTTCGGTTCGGGAGTCAAGGACACGCGAATCGTGTCGCCGATGCCCCGCTGCAGCAGCACGCCCATCGCGGCGGTGGACGCCACGATGCCCTTGCTGCCCATGCCGGCTTCGGTCAGCCCCAAGTGCAGGGGATAGTTGCAACGCGCCGCCAGATTGCCGTAAACGGCGATCAGATCCTGCACACCGCTGACCTTGGCGCTGATTACGATCATATTCGAGGCGAGCCCGAGGCTTTCCGCGCGTTTGGCGCTGTCCAGCGCCGATACCACGATGGCTTCGCGCATCACGTCGATGGCCCCCAGCGGCGCCGCGAGCTTCGAGTTCTCGTCCATCATCCGGGTGAGCAGGTCTTGGTCCAGGCTGCCCCAATTCACGCCGATACGCACCGGTTTTGCGTACCTGCACGCGGTTTCGATCATGTCCGCGAATTGCGGATCGCGTTTGCTGCCGCGGCCCACATTGCCCGGATTGATTCTCAACTTGGAGAGCGCCTGCGCGCAGGCCGGGTGCGCCTTCAGCAGCTTGTGGCCGTTGAAATGAAAGTCGCCCACCAAGGGAGTGCCGATGTTCATGGCGTCCAGGCGATCCCGGATATGCGGCACCGCCGCGGCGGATTCGTCATTGTTGACGGTGACGCGCACCAGCTCGGAGCCGGCGCGGGCCAGCGCCTTGACCTGGGCCACCGTTCCCTCGATGTCCGCGGTATCGGTGTTGGTCATGGACTGCACGACGATGGGGGCCTTGCCCCCGATGGTCACCGTGCCTACTTTTACGCCTAGGGAGATTCTTCGGGAAATCATCCCGCAATTATACCAGGGGTACGCCCTTGGGCACGCGCACCACGACGGTGCCTGCGATCTTGTCGTGCCAGCCTTGATGATTGGCGTCGAAGGCAATCCAGAAGAATCCGAGTCCGACCACCGCCAAGGACAGGAAACAGCTGAGTGCGCGCACGATGGCGGTCTCCCAGTCGAGCGGCCGCCCGTCCACCCGTACGACATGCAAATCAAACACGATGCCGCCGATGGTTGAGCCGCGTAGTTTCCACATCACCGCTCCGTAAGTGGCCAAGACGATCAATTCGAGGTGGTGCGTGTGCAGTACGCTCATGGAAAAGCCGACCAGGAGCCCATCGAGCAGCAGGGCCAGCATGCGAATCCAGAATCCGGCGCGCGGAGATGCCGCCGAGACCGCCACAGGCGCCGCGGCTGCGGATGTTGACGCTGACGTTGATGCCGAGGCCGCAGCGGCTGCGGCCGCCGACGCGCCCTGCGCCGCGGCTGCCGCCGAATCCGGCGCCTCGGCCGCACCCGAGGCAGAGCCGAACCCCGCCGTGTCGAGACCGGATGAAGCAGGCGGCGGCTCGGCCGGAGCCGCCGCGGCGTACGGCGGTGAGGCGGGCGGCGGCGAGCCAGGGCTCGGTGAGGCTGCACCGGGGCGCGGCCCCTCCTTGGCGGCGCGATGGGCCCGCGAGGCCAGAATCAAGGTGTATACCACCGCGCCCAGCCCCAGGAAGCCGAGGATCTTGAAGACCAGAAATCCCAGCACCGGCACCACATACAGCAACAGCACCACCGTGCCGCCGATCAATACCGCCAGCGCGGGGTGGCTCATCGGGCCTGCACCCGGTCTGCCCATGATCCGCGCGCCGAACCACGCCAGCATGACAGCCTTGCCGAACAGCCCCACACAGATGAGGGCGAAGATGACGAAGGGCACCGCCGCAATTCCGATCACCGTGACGCACAACAACACCAGCAGGACGGGCGTCAGCAGCGCGGCGCAGAGCGCCGCCAGAATCGTGTAGCCCGGTTGAGTGTCGAATGTGTGAACGCATCGAGAAAGACCCTCCCGAAATAACAGGGCAAGTCCCACATAGAGCGCCAAGCAGCCGAGCGCCAACCCCCAGGCCCAGCCGAGGCCGGGTGCGAAGGCCAGCGGACGTGCGTACAGCAGGCAGTGCCGTACCCACGCGTGCAGCCAGTTGAGGCTGCCGAAATCGCCGCCCAGAACATTTTGAATGGTGCCGTGGATGACGGCACCCGGGTCGCGCTTGAGGCTGCCGCCGACGACCACGACATCGCCGCCGACTTCCGCATGCGGCCCCAGTTCCAAATCACCCAGCACCGTGACACTGTCGCCGTCGACCATGCCGTCGAGATAGGTGTTGCCAAGAACGGCGACGGCGGTATCGCTCACATGGCCGGTGACCCGCGTGTCGCCGAGAATCGAGACCACGTCCGAGGCGTCGCCGTCGCTGGTCGAGGAGCCGAACACGGAGACGACGGCGTCGGCCGTGTCGCCGCTGGGGAGCGTCGAATCGTGGCCGATGTTGACCACGGAATTTTCGCGCCCATGGTGGTGATGACCGCGGTGATGCGTCGGCGCATCCTCGACATTGTCCGGCGTGTCCTCGACCACGGCCGCTGCAGCCGAGGCCGCGGACTCGGCGGCCGCGGGCTGATCTGCGGCCTGCACCGCCGACGCAGCCATGAGGCTGATCAGCGCCAGCACGGCCACCGACAACATTGTGAGAGAGAGGAATCGCTGCAGCATGGAGGTATTCATGGGATTGGAGTCACTTGCCGTTGAGAGGCTGAAGATAGAGGGTCCGGTAACAAACCGCCCCCAGCCCGAACAAGACCACGTACAGCGCCGCGCATACGGCGACACCTTGGTAAGCCCAGGACGGAGGCACGGTGCGCGCCAATAACAGAACCAGATTCCCCGCGGCAGCCCCGAGCACCGCGACGTCGCGCAGCCAGGCGGGGGACAGCGCGCCGGATTCGTGCAGAGCACGAACGCCCACGACCGCCGCGGCGCCTTCCACGAGCGCGAGCTTGATGAGGCCGGCGCAAATCACCACGAACACCGCGCGCGCGAGCAGCGGCCAATGGCCGAAGCTGCGCCGCCACCAGGGCAGTGCGGCGCGCCGTTCCAGTTCGCTGAACACTCGAGCTTCGAGCGTCGCGGGTGCGCGCCGCAACGGCAGCTCATGCAGCGCGCGGTCCAGGATGCGTGCCGATGCGTCGTCGGTTTCGTTCTTGGCCATATCAATTCTCCAGGCTGCCGCCGGTGATGCCGCGGGCTTGCAGGAGGGGCATCAGGGCCGCACGGGCGCGCCGTATGTCGGTTTTGACCTTGGCGAGGGAGACGCGCAGCTTGGCCGCGATCTCCTCGTAGGAGAGCTCCTCGAAGTGATACAGCACCAGCGGCAGGCGTTGGTGGTCGGGGAGTTGGCGCAGCGCGCCGTCGATCAACGCGCGCCGCTGCTCCGCGCTCAGGTCCGCAAGGTGAGTGTCCGGCTGCGGCAGCGCCAACTCCGGTGCGGATGAATCCTCATCGGCGTCCGCCGACCGCAACTCGGAGAACAGGCGCCAGCGCTTGCGGTACCGGCTCAAGTGGTTGAGGGTCAAATTGGTGGTGACCGTCTTCAGCCAACCGCCGACGGTCGGGCTGGTGCGAAGGTCGGCGAAATGCTCGTAGGCTCTCAGAAAGACCTCCTGCGCGATGTCCTCCGCCTGCCCATCATTGCCTGCCAGCCGGGCCGCCGTCGAAAAAACCATATCCTGATAGGCACGCATGAAGGTCGCGAACTCGGTTGAGCGGTCGGAGCCGGAGTATGAATGTTGCACTGGAGTGTGTTCGTTTAAACCCAAAACACCGCCGGCCGCAAAAAGTTGCAAGCCCCTAAGGCTGGGGTAGATCGGGCCGCTTCAGCCGATGCGTAAGATGGGCTTTGACCGTCGGCCACTCACGGTCGAGGATGCTGTACGCGCAGGTATCGCGCACAGTGCCGTTCCTGGCGATTTGATGCTGCCGCAAGATCCCGTCCAGCCTCGCGCCCAATCTCTCGATGGCCGCCCGGCTTTGCTGATTGAAGAAATGCGTGCGGAACTCCACCGCGATGCAACTCAACTTTTCGAATGCGTGAGTCAGCAGCAGCAGCTTGCACTCGGTGTTCAAACCGCTGCGCTGCACGCGCTTGCGGTACCAGGTGGAGCCGATTTCCACGTGCCGGTTGACCGCATCGATGTTCATGTAGGTGGTCATGCCGACCGCTTTGCCGCCGGGTTCTTCGATGACGGCGAATGGAATCATCGAGCCGCGTTCTTGCAGTGCCAGCCGCCGGTCGATTTCCGCGCGCATGCCCGCCGGCGCGGGAATGCTGGTGTACCACAGCTCCCATAATTCGCCGTCCTTCACGGCCTCGACCAGGTCGTCGTGATGGGAAGGTTGCAGCGGTAGGAGTGATACGCGCTGCCCGTGCAGCGACACAGAATCTGTAAAGCCCACGGCACGTCCTTCGCGAATGAGATTGGCGGCATAATACGGGAATGGCGTCGCGAATCGTCTACTCAACCGGAATCGGCAGCCTGTGTCCCAATTGCCGCAGGCCGGTGCGCGAGTGCGTATGTCCGAAGGGAGTTCCCGGCGCCGCCAAGCCTGCGGCGATCCGCGTAGGCCGGGAAATCAAGGGCCGGGCAGGTAAGGGCGTGACCACGGTCACCGGACTGCCGATGTCGCCGTCCGACATCGAGGCCTTGGCCACCCGGCTCAAGAAGCGCTGCGGATCCGGCGGCACCGTGCGCGACGGCGTCATCGAAATTCAGGGTGACCATCGCGACGTCATCGTCGCGGAGCTGGGCAAGCTTGGCTGGCCGGCGAAGAAGTCGGGCGGTTAGGCACGAAGGCCGCAGCCGATTCATTTGGTGTATCATGGCGGGATCGCGATAAGAGCTGTCTGGAGAGAGTCCGCAACCCGGACCGCCGAAGGCGCAACCGCCCGGAAACGCTCAGGCACACGAACGGCAGACTCTCGCGATCTCTGGAGAGCGATCGCGCGAGTAATCGGCGATCCACCGAAGGGGAGCAGCGCTGCGAGGCGCGCGATCTCTCAGGTACAAAGGACAGGGGGGCAAGGCACAGCGGTGCCGGTGTCTCTTTGTTCTTTTGCCGCGAGGTTGCGATGGGCCTGAAGACTGCGCTCTATGACACCCACATTCTCGAGGGTGCGAAAATCGTCGACTTCGGCGGCTGGGAAATGCCGCTGCACTATGGATCGCAGATCGAAGAACACCATGCGGTGCGCCGCGATGCGGGCATGTTCGACGTGTCGCATATGGGGGTGGTCGACCTCAAGGGCGCTCAGGTTCGCGAGTTTCTGCAAGTACTGTTGGCCAACGATGTCGGCCGGTTGAAATCTCCCGGCAAGGCGCTGTATTCCTGCATGCTGTTGCCGAGCGGCGGCGTGATCGACGATCTGATCGTCTACTTTATGTCGGACACCTGGTTTCGTTTGGTGATCAACGCCGGCACCCGCGACAAGGATCTGGAGTGGATCCGCGGCAAGGCGGCCGCGTACGCCGTGGATGTGGTTGAGCGCCGCGATTTGGCGATGATTGCGGTCCAAGGACCCAACGCGCGCGACAAAACCCTGGCGCTGCTAGCGTCCCCGGAACGCGGCGCCGCGGCGCAATTGGCGCCGTTCTTCGGCGGGCAATTCAACTCTTGGTTCATCGCGCGGACCGGCTATACCGGCGAGGATGGCTTCGAGGTGATGTTGCCGGCGGCCGACGCCGCGAAGACCTGGAGCGCGCTGCGCGCCCAGGGTGTGCAGCCCGCGGGCCTGGGCGCCAGGGACACCCTGCGGCTCGAAGCCGGCATGAACCTGTACGGCAACGACATGGACGAAAATCACCATCCCCTGGAATCGGGATTGGGCTGGACCGTGGCTTTCGAGCCTACGTCGCGTAACTTTATCGGGCGCCAGGCGCTGGAAGAACTGCGGCGCGCCGGCGGCTTCGTGCTCGTCGGCTTGTTGCTCGAAGAGCGCGGCGTGCTGCGCAGCCACCAGAAAATCGTGCCTGCCGGTGAAGTGACCAGCGGCACCTTTTCGCCGACGTTGAATCGTTCCATTGCGCTGGCGCGCGTGCCGCCAACAGCGGCGTCCAGCGTGCAAGTCGACATTCGCGGCAAGTTGCACGCCGCGAGCATCGTGAAGCCGCCGTTCGTGTGGCATGGCAAGGCGTTGATTCCGGTTTAGCCTAAGGGGGTTATTTTGAGCAACATACCGAGTGATTTGCGATATACCAAGAGCCATGAGTGGGTGCGGCTGGGGGCGAACGATGCGGCGGAGATCGGCATCTCCGAACACGCCCAAAGCGCGCTCGGCGATTTAGTGTTCGTTGAGGTCCCCGACGTGGGCCGCGCCGTCAAGGCGGGCGATGCCTGCGCGGTGGTCGAATCCGTCAAGGCGGCTTCGGACGTCTACAGTCCGGTGAGCGGCAAGGTCACGGCCGGCAACGCGGCGCTGGCCGCGCAACCTGAGCTGCTCAACCAGGACCCGTATGGGGCCGGGTGGATGTTCCGCGTGCAGATGAGCGCGCCGCTCGACCCGGCATCATTGATGAGCGCCGTGGAGTACGCGAAGTACTTGGCTGACGAAGCCAAATGAGGACCTGACATGGCGTTCATTCCTCACACCGACGACGATATCGCCCAGATGCTGCAGTTGATCGGCGTGCCGTCGATCGAAGATCTGTTCGATGAAATCCCACGCGAGCTACGGGCCGGCGCGCTCGGCGTGCCGCCCGCGCTGGGCGAGATGGAGCTGGGGCGCTTGATGTCGGAGCGCGCGGCGAGCGACGGCCGGCCCTTGAATTTCATCGGCGCAGGCGCCTACGAACATCACATTCCCGCGCCGGTCTGGGCGATCACGACGCGCGGCGAATTCTATTCCGCGTATACGCCGTACCAAGCGGAGGCCAGCCAGGGCACCTTGCAATTGATTTATGAATATCAGTCGATGATGTGCGCGCTGACGGGAATGGAGGTGTCGAATGCCTCGCTGTACGACGGCGCCTCCGCTCTGGCGGAGGCGTGCCTCATGGCGGTGCGTGCCAATCGCGCCGCGAATTCGCGGCGGATTCTGCTGCCGCGCACGGTGAATCCCGTCTACGCGCAGGTGGCGCAAGCGATCGCCGGCAATCAGGGCATCATTTTCGAGACCGTGGATTTCGATCGCGCGGCGGGGCGTACGCTGCTCGAGTCGCTGCAGCCCTACAGCGGCCAGGATGTCACCGCTCTGGTGGTGCAGCAGCCGAATTTTTTCGGCTGCCTGGAAGAAGTTGACCAGCTGACGGATTGGGCGCACCGGAACAAAATTCTGTTGATTGCGGTCGTGAACCCCACCTCTCTGGCGCTGCTCGAAGCCCCGGGACGCTGGGGTGGGCAAATCGAGGGCAATCGGGGCGCCGACATCGTCTGCGGCGAAGGGCAGCCGCTCGGCGTGCCGCTGGCGGCGGGCGGACCGTACTTCGGATTCATGGCGACGCGCATGCAGTATGTGCGGCAAATGCCGGGGCGAATCGTCGGGCGAACGGTGGACGTCGACGGACGCCCGGGATTCAGCCTGACTCTGCAGGCGCGCGAACAGCATATTCGGCGCAGCAAGGCGACGTCGAATATCTGCACCAATCAGGGCCTGCTGGTCACGGCCGCGACCATCTACATGTCGCTGTTGGGTGCCGCGGGCCTTTCGCGGGTCGCAGCGGCCAGCGTGCAGCGCACGGCCGATCTGGTGGCGGCGTTGAGCAGGATCGCGGGCATCAAGGCGGCATTTTCGGCGCCGCGATTCCATGAGGCGGTATTGGTCCTGGATCGGCCGGTGGCGCCGGTGCTCGCAGCGCTCGCGCGCCGCGGCATTTTCGGCGGTCTCGATCTGAGCGAGCGCTTTCCGGAACTCGGGGCGGCCTTGCTGGTGTGCGCCACCGAAACCAAGACCGCGGCGGATATCGATGCGTATGCCGGTGTCCTGGCCGACATCATGAATCAGTCGCGCGCTGCGGCTTGAGGAGGAAGGGACAATGGCAGAGTTGCAAGCGAGAGAACCGCTGATATTCGAACTGAGCAAACCCGGTCGGGGAGCCGGCACTCAATACCCGCCGCGAACCGCGGGCACCGCGGAAATTCCGGCGCCGTATCGCCGTGCCGCGCCGCCGCTGCTGCCCGAGGTATCGGAATTGCAGGTGGTGCGCCATTTCACGCGGCTGTCGCAGATGAACTTCTCGATCGACACGCATTTCTATCCGCTCGGTTCCTGCACCATGAAATACAACCCGAAGGCGTGCAATTCCTTTGCCATGCTGCCGGAATTTCTCGGCAGGCATCCGCTCGGGCCCGAGCCGCAGGGGTTTCTCGCCTGCATGTACGAGCTGCAGGAGATGCTGCGGGAGATCACCGGCATGCAGGCGGTGAGTCTCACCCCCATGGCCGGCGCGCAAGGCGAGTTTGCGGGGGTCGCCATGATTCGCGCCTACCATCGTGCGCGCAACGATCTCGGGCGCACCGAAATCATCGTGCCGCAGGCTGCGCACGGCACCAATCCGGCCACGGCCGCGATGTGCGGCTGCACGGTCAAGGAGATTCCCTGCGATGCCAACGGCGATGTCGACATCGACGCCTTGAAGGCCGCGGTCAGTCCGGCGACTGCGGGCATCATGCTGACCAATCCCTCCACCCTGGGAGTGTTCGAGTGCAAGATCACAGAGGTCGCGCGCATCGTGCACGAGGCCGGCGGACTTCTGTACTACGACGGCGCCAATCTCAACGCCATTTTGGGCAAGGTTCGGCCCGGCGACATGGGATTCGACGTCATCCACATGAATCTGCACAAGACCTTTTCGACTCCGCACGGCGGCGGAGGTCCCGGCTCCGGAGCGGTCGGCGTCGGCGCGCGTCTGGCGCCGTTTCTGCCGATCCCGGTGGTGGGCAAGGACGGAGCGCGGTTTCGCTGGTTGACCGAGCGCGATCTGCCGCAGTCCATCGGCCGCCTGTCAGGATTCATGGGCAATGCCGGCGTGAACTTGCGCGCCTACATCTACATGCGCCTGCTGGGACGCGAAGGCATGGTGCGGGTGGCGGAATTCGCGGCGCTCAACGCGAATTATCTGATGAAGCGGCTGCAGGCGGCGGGCTTCGAGCCGGCGTACCCCAAGCGCCGCGCCAGCCATGAATTCATCATCACCTTGCGGGCGGAAAACCGTCTCTTCCATGTCACCGCCATGGATGTGGCGAAACGCTTGCTGGATTACGGCTTTCACGCGCCGACCACCTACTTTCCCTTGCTGGTGCCGGAATGTCTGTTGATCGAACCCACCGAGACCGAGGCCAAGGAAGACCTCGATCGTTTCTGCGACGCACTCATCGCGATCCGGCGGGAAATGGAGCAAGAGCCCGAGAAACTCTCCGCGGCTCCGCATACAATGCCCGTGCGGCGGCTCGATGACGTGCGCGCAGCGAAACAATTGGATTTGGCATGGAAACCCGCCGCTTGAATGAGCGATAGAATCAAACCGACCGGATTGAAGAGGCTGCTGCGCGCCTTCGGCTACTCGTTCCAAGGTTTTCGCCATACCTGGCGGGAAGAGGCGGCGTTCCGCCAGGAAGTGGGATTGTCGCTGGCGGTCATTCCCGCGGGTCTCTATCTCGGCCAAACGGGCGCCGAACGCGCATTGTTGGTGAGCCCCATGCTGCTCATTTTGATCATCGAGATTCTCAACAGCGCGGTGGAGGCGGTGGTCGATCGGTCCGGAACCGAGCGTCATCCCCTGTCGGGCATGGCCAAGGACATGGGTTCCGCGGCCGTGATGCTCAGTTTCGCCTTGTTAGGAACCGTTTGGCTTCTGATCTTGTCCGATCACGGGCACTGAACTTAAAACCCAAGGATCGGCATGCTCCGTCGTCCGTTATGTCTGTTGGCATTGGTATTGTCCGTTTCGCGCGTGTTCGCCGCCGCCCATCCCGTCACCCCGCCGGTGCAGGCGCCGGCGGCGGGCATTCCTGCCTCGCCCGCGAATTGGGCCCAAACGCTGGAAAGAATCGCCAGCGGCGTGGTGACGATTCAAATCGACAGCACGCGGGCGTTCGACACGGAGTGGAATACCACGGCGCAGGCCACGGGGTTCGTCATCGACGCCAAGCACGGACTCATACTGACCAACCGGCATGTGGTCACGCCCGGGCCGGTGACCGCGCAGGCCATTTTCCTCAATCGCGAGGAAGTGCAGCTCTATCCCGTGTATCGCGATCCCATTCACGACTTCGGCATCTATCGCTACGATCCGGCGAAATTGAAGTTCATACAACCGGCGGAACTGCCCCTGTACCCGGCCGGCGCGGTGATCGGCCGCGAGATCCGTGTGGTCGGCAACGATGCGGGAGAGCAATTGTCGATTCTGGCGGGTACGCTCGCGCGTCTGGATCGGGAAGCTCCGGAATACGGCTACGGCAAGTACAACGATTTCAACACGTTTTACTACCAGGCCGCGTCCAGCACCTCGGGCGGCTCCTCGGGCTCTCCGGTCATCGACATCGAGGGCCGGGTGGTGGCGCTGAACGCGGGTGGAGCGACGGGCGCCGCGTCGAGCTTCTACCTGCCGCTGACCGCGGTGACGCGGGCCCTGAAATTCATCGCGGCCGGCAAGCCGGTGCCGCGCGGGACTCTGGAAACCGTTTTCAAGTACACACCCTACGACGAGCTGCGCCGTCTCGGCCTCAATTCCGACACCGAAGCGCGGATGCGCAGCGCCTACCCGAAATTGACCGGCATGCTGGTGGTGGATGACGTGCAGCCGGGCTCGGGCGCCGACGGCGTGCTGTCGCCCGGCGATATTCTGGTGTCAATCGACGGCAAGCCCATCCCCGAATTCTTCGCGCTCGAGGATGTGCTCGACAGCCGCGTCGGCCAACAGGTCAGCGTCGAAGTGCAGCGCGGGCGCGAGAGCGTTCGCCATGCGCTCGATGTGCAGTCATTGAGCGCGATCACCGCCGACGAATACATTGAATTCGGCGAAGCGGTGGTGCACACGCTGTCCTATCAGCAGGCGCGGCATTTCAACATGCCCATCAAGGGGGTCTACGTCGCGAATCCCGGCTACGTGTTCGGCAGCGCCGGCATTCCGCACGCCGCCTTGATCAGTTCGTTCAACGGCAAGAAGGTCGAGAATCTCGATGATTTCGCGGCGGCTCTGGCGGACCTTGCCGACGGCGCGCGGGCGCCGGTGCGCTATGTGAGTCTGGAGGATCCGCGCACCGCCCAGCTGAAAGTGATCCGCATGGACCGGCGCTGGTTTCCGGCGCGCCGATGCAAGCGCGACGACGTGCTCGGCACCTGGCCCTGCGTCGGCATCAGTCCGGGACCCGCCCCGACCGGCGTCACGCCGGCCTCGACGCAGTTCGCCAAGAGCGGCGATGCGCGCATCGATCGGTTGGCGCCGTCGCTGGTGATGGTGAACTTCGACATGCCCTACTCGGTATCGGGCGTTACCGAAAAAAACTACCACGGCACGGGCGTCATCGTGGACGCCGCGCGCGGGTTGGTGGCAATCGACCGCAATACCGTGCCCATCGCCATGGGCGATGTGCGCATCACCTTCGCCGGCACCGTGGAAGTGCCCGGCAAGGTGGTATTCATCCATCCTCTGCACAATCTGGCGGTGGTCTCGTACGACCCGAAATCGATCGGCAGCACACCGGTGCGCGCGGCGAACCTGCTCACCAAACCCCTGGGCGCGGGCGACGATGTATGGGTGGTGGGGATGCGCGCCGATTCGAAAATACAGTCGCAAAAGACCCAGATATCCAGCGTGGACACGGTGTCGTTTCCGCTGTCGCGCACGCTGCGCTTCCGCGACAGCAATCTCGAGGCGGTGAGCCTGATCAATCCCCCGGGCGACTATGACGGCGTGCTGGCGGACGAGAAGGGCAATGTGGTCGCACTGTGGTCGAGTTTTGCCTTCGAGTCGCAGCGCGAACTCGAACAAGTCAATCGCGGCATGCCGGCGGAATTGGTCTCGGAAATGCTCGGCGTGGTCGCCGACAGCCGGCCGCTGTATTCCTTCGAAGCCGAGTTCAATGTGCAGTCCTTGGCTGGCGCGCGCGAGCTGGGCTTGCCGGACGAGTGGGTGCGGCGCTTCGAGGAGCACAACCCGCAACGCCGGCAGGTGCTCGGCATCGATCGATTGGTGGCAGGGTCGCCGGCCGCGGCCCTGCTCGAGCCGGGCGACTTGCTGCTGGCCATCGACGGCAAGGTGGTGAACCGGTTCCGCGAGGTCGAACGGGCCGTGCAAAATCCCGACATCCGGGTGAGCGTGTGGCGCGACCGCGCCGAAAAGACCTTGCAGATGAAGACGGTGCCGTTGGACGGCCGCGATCTGGACCGCGTGGTCATCTGGGCGGGCGCGACCTTGCAGGCGCCCCATCGCGCCATGGCCGCGCAACGCGGCATCGCTCCCTACGGCGTTTTCGTCTCCTTCTTTTTTTACGGCTCGCCGGCAACGCACTACGGACTGTATGCCGGGCGCCGCATCACTGAGGTGGACGGCCAACCGACGGCCGATCTTGATGCCTTCATCAAGGTCGTCGGCGGCAAACCCGACCGGGCGTCGCTGCGCCTGAAGACCGTGAGCTGGAATGGGCAAACGGACGTGATCACTCTGAAACTCGACAAGCACTACTGGCCGGCCTACGAGCTCGACCGGCAAAAGGACGGCACTTGGACGCGCACCGCGCTCGATCCGCCCGAGGCTACGGCTGCGTTGCCGCCTTCGCGTGCCGCCTCACCGGTCGCAGGGCTGCACTGAGATTTTGCTGCGTGGCGCGGCACCTCCGTGGTAATCGATCACGACGTGATCGATTCGGAACTTCTGCCCGACGAGTCGGCGATATCCGCCGTGACGCTCGCTGAGCTCGCGGCCGGTCCTCACGCTACTGAAGACAAGGATGAACACGCTCGCCGTCAGGACCGATTGCAGTGGGCGACTGCGGAGTGGGATCCCTTGCCGTTCGATGCGGAATCGGCGCGCATGTACGGGAGAATGTTCGCTGCTGCTCGAACTGCCGGACAGCCCAGCCGTGCACGGATGGCCGACTTGCTCATTGCCTCAACTGCTGCGGCCAATGACTTGCCCATCTACACTCGCAATCCTTCCGATTTCGACGCCTTAAAGCGCATCCTCAAGGTCATCAGCATCTAGCCGCCGGGTGCTGGCTGTGTCGAGATCGACTCTGATCGGCGTGGAGGGGCAGACACCGGCCAAATCCTGTCGGCCGAGTCGCACAAATCCTTGGCGCAAAGCAGCCACTTGAAGACTGCGCTACTCTATGTGGATCGCGTTTGGTCGGGAGGTCGCGTTTGACGAGCAAGTGTGCGTGGTTCAGGAAAAACTGGGCGACTATCAACGTAGTTTACTTCGTCGTGTTAGTGGCCGCGTGTTGGATTGACAACGGTGGGTTTCGAGGTGACATGCCTCCATCGTTTATGGTGCTTTGGGCCCTGTTATTTGTGTCGTTGGGACTGGATGGCATTAGCGCCGGGAGCTTCAAGTATGGAGCTTATACGGCATATAAGGACAAAAACCCCATAGGATTTTGGGTGATGGTCCTGACAAATATATTGTTGGGAGGAGTAATTTTTTTCGGCGGCATTCGCAGTATGTTACTCAGCGCGTAACTACTTTCTGTCCGCCTACAGCACCGCAAACCTGACGTTGGCCACTGGCCGGTTGGGGTCGTCTTGTGTCTTTTCAAAGAACTGCAAAATGCCGGCTCCCCAACAAAAGGAGTCGCTCATGGAAACCATAACAAGCACTACTCGCGAACCTTGGAATAAGGGCAAGCTCGTAGGCCGGAAAACCCCATTTAAGCTCAAAGAGATCTGGGCGATCCGTGTGCGCTTGCAGATGGCGAGGCGGTGCCGGGAACTTGCTCTTTTCAATTTGGCAATCGACAGCAAGCTTTGAGCATGCGATCTCATGCAGCTGAAGGTGCGCGACGTTTGCCACGGTCAGACGATGGCATCTCGGGCACTCGTTCTGCAACAGAAGACTCAGCGACCCGTCCAATTCGAAATCACAGAGCCCACGCGAGACGCGGTTCTGGCTTGGATCACCTATTCTCAGTTGAAGCCCGAGGATTTTCTGTTTCCAAGCCGAATACGCTCGTCACCGCACCGCACCTATCTACGCGGCAGTATGCCAGGATCGTCGATTCGTGGGTCCGACAACTGGGATTGGATACCACAAGTTACGGTACCCACACGCTAAGACGAACGAAGGCGACGCTGATCTTTCGGCGAACGAAGAACCTGAGAGCGGTACAGTTATTGCTCGGCCATACCAAGCTTGAAAGCACCGTGCGTTACCTCGGAATTGAGGTTGACGATGCCCCTGAGATGGCAGAACAGACCGAAGTGTGACCGGACGAGGCCGGCCGGCGGCTAAAGCCGCTGGTCGGCCTAAGGGGGCAACTCGGGGTACCTAATGCATGAGCGGATAGTTCGCCATTCGATAAAGCGACAGATGATGTGTATAATACACACGATGCAGAGTCGCGAGCTAATCAAGCTGCTACAGGCGGATGGCTGGCAACTGCAGCGAACTCGCGGCAGTCACCACCAGTTCGTGCATCCGACAAAGCCGGGCACCGTAACAGTGCCGCATCCGAAGAAGGATCTAGGGAAAGGCTTAGTGAGGGCGATTCGAAAGCAGGCCGGTCTGAGGTGAGGTTTTAATTTATGCGGTATCCGATTGCAATTGAGTCTGGCGATTCCAAACATGCTTACGGTGTAGTAGTGCCTGATTTGCCAGGCTGCTTTTCGGCAGGGGATACACTGGATGAGGCGCTGACTAACGCGCGAGAGGCGATCCTGCTTCATCTGGAAGGCCTACTGGACGACGGACAGTCCTTTCCAAATCCGTCCGCCATCGAGCAGTTGCGCAGCAAGCGCAGCTATCGCGGCTGGACTTGGGCGATCGTGGACGTTGACGTCAGTGAGCTCGGAGATAAGGCCGCCAGAGTCAACATCACCTTGCCGCAACGAATCCTTCGCGCAGTTGACGCGCACGCGCGAAAGCAGGGTGAGACACGCTCTGGGTTTCTCGCCCGAGCGGCGTTGGACGCGATGCGAAAACCGGCCTGAGCGCAACCGATTAATTGGTCGCTAGCCGGCCAATCTCGGTCATTGGAAGGGCTCAACTACCTGCAGAAGACCTGCCATTCGCATTCGTCACGCAACTACGCCTAACGTGGCGCAGGTTTCTGACTGTCATGCCACAGCGCAAGGCAGATCACAATCGTGATTGCCAAACCTGCAATCGGCCATATCAATGCGAAATGCGATTGTTGGTAGGCTATTGAAAGACTCTGCAGGATATCTGACTCTGGCCGGCTGAGTCTGACCGCGAATTGCAATAGCATGATGGCGAAGGGTGCCACGACGGCCCCGAGCGCAACCCGACTGCGCCTCAATATGAGAACAATCGCCAAGAGAAACATCACACCGGCAACTAAGGCAAGCATCGGCTCCCAAAGCGGTGTTACTTCTAGCAGCGGGAAATTCCGAGGATAAGGCTCGGTGAAGAGTCCAAGTTTGTAAGATAGGGTGATAAATGCATAAAAAAGGCTGTCGACCGCCAGCAGCGCAATCCACAGCGCCATTCCCCAACGAACGGGCCACCAATTTGTCAGCCGCATTGATTTCAACCTCTCGTGACAACTGGCCTGGAGACAGCCGAGCGCCCACCTTAGGGCCTCTCGATCACTTGGAATCTCGTCTACTTCCCTGCTCATCGCCTGTGCCCATTCCTCGCGCTCGCGTGGCGACACCTGCATCGCGGCGCTAATGAGCTCGGTTGACAGCCATCGAGAAACCGCCCGCAACGTCATCGCGCACCCGCCTTGATTGGCTTAAAGCCAGATTTCACTGCCACTTCCACCTGTTCGCGTGCCAAGGCCAGCCCCGCAGCCGTCAGCTGGTAGACATGTCGCGGCGGTCGTCCCGGCCGCTCTGCATCTTTCCAGCGTGAATTGAGAAGGCCTTGATCGCTGAGGCGTATAAGGATCGGATACAGCGTCCCCGACTTGAGTCCCGTCTCTTTTGAAAGCTCATAGCCGTGTTGCCATATCCGCGGCCGTTCCATCAAGGAGGCCAGTAAGGCAAGGGTCTGACGGGAGCATCTACGGACGAGAGCCATGGCTGCAACTCTACATATGTAGAGGTCAATCGTCAATACGTGACTTGTTGTATCCGAGTTTAAGAAGGTCACGTATGGCGCGTCTCATTGCGCGCATCGGCCGTCTCGGATCGATCCGGTGGTTTTGGCGCGCAGTTGGCCTGCCCGTTAGCTGCCGCTCGTGACCGGCAGAGAGGGTCCGTGACGGGTCTATGGGCGACGCTACCGTCTCGGAATGGCGCTACGCGATCGGATATACGCGATCGGATATACATGCCGTTATGCCCGATCGGATATATGCGGGCAGGATCCGCGATCATGTAAGCTGCGAGCCGGGCAGTTTTCGTCAGGGAATGACCATGGTTACATTGCTGAATATCGGCCGCTTTTTGATGGTGGTCTGGATCGGCTACGCCTTGCTGCTGGTGTTTGCACCGCGATTGGTTCACAGCGAGCCGAACATGATCGGCGGCGTCATTCAAGCCATCGCTGCGTTCACCATCGGCTATCTGCTGGATCGCATTCTGGGGCTGGTGCTGCGGCGAAAAGCGGCCAGAGCCGACGGCGAGCAAACCTCGAATTGATGGCGGCTAATCCGGCCGCAGCTCCACCGGCTGACCGTGCGGCGTGCGCTCGGCGGCCTCGGCCCAGGCCTGCCGACAGCGCGCGAGTTCATCTGCGGTTAGAGCGCCCTTGCGCGCCGCCAGCGTCTCGAGCGCCCGCAACCAGTGCTGGTAGTACGTGTCGCCGAGGTCCGCATCGCCGCGGGCCTGCGCCGAACTGATTTCCTGCGAAAGGGTGCCGGCCCATTCGGGCCAGGTGAACAATCCCTGCTCGTGCAGCCGCAGCACCAAGGCGAAGGCCCTGGCTTCCCAGGGTTCGTTGAACACGGGCCCCTGTTCATCGCGCGGTAAGCCCGTAATCCCGGGAAACACGTCAGCCGTCATGCCGCCGGTTCCAAATAAGGTTCCCAGGCGTCCACCGAGACGGTGGAGCCCTGACGGGTCGCTTGCGCACCCCACAGTTCCGCTTCATCGAAGGCCACCGTATACAGCCACTGCGGCTGCTCCCCGAGACCCTGAGCATGGCTATCGGCAAACACATGAGCCCCATGCAACCGCTCGATGACGCCGCGCTTGCCGCGCACATACCCTGGCAGTCGAGTGTGATGCGGCGTCGCTGCACTTTTCATGCGCACGCGTTGTCCGAGCGCAAAGCGGGCAGGGCTGCCCGCCGGCCGCACGGTCGGCGCGCCGCGCGCCAGCACGGCGGCAACCCCGCCCGCACGCAGCACGGTTCGAGTCGGCACGGCAGGCTGCGACATGCGACCTTGGGCAAGCTCGTCCTCTGTCGCCGCGCCGCTTTGAAGCAGAAGCTTGTGCAGGCCCGCCAGCCAGATCTGGTAGTAGCTGAGGTCGCGATAGTCAGGGAGCGTTTCGCGCGCGGCGCGGCTGGAGTCGATGTTCCACAGACCGGTGGCGCCCATGGCGAGAGTCAGCGCCAGAGCGCGCGGTTCCCAGGGAGCATGAAACAACTCGCCCTCGGGCTCCGGACGCACGCGCTCCTGCACGTCCTGACCGCCGAGATCCGCGTGCGAGTGGTAGCCCATGATCAACGGCTGCGGGCGGGCGTACCGCCCGGCTCCAGCGGCAGTCCCGTTCCTATCATGGAATCTCGCGTGACCAGATCCGCCAATTCAGCCTCACTCAAGTGTTCGGTTCGCAAGGGCCGCCGCGGCACCACCAGATAGCGCACCTCGGCGGTCGAATCCCACACCCGGATGCGCACGCTCTGCGGCAGCGACAGGCCGAAATCCTCGAGTACTCCTCGGGGATCTTTGACCACCCGAGCGCGATAGGGTGCGCTCTTGTACCAGGTGGGCGGCAGTCCGAGGATGGGCCAGGGGTAGCAGCTGCACAGAGTGCACACCACCAGGTGGTGCGTCTCCGGCGTGTTCTCGAGCGCCACCATGTGCTCACCCTGACGTCCCGCGAAGCCCATGGAGGCGATGGCGGCCGTAGCATCGTCGAGGAGCCGCCGGCGAAATGCGGCGTCCGTCCAGGCGCGGGCAATGACTTGGGCGCCGTTGCGGGGGCCGATCTTGGTCTGGTAGGTGTCGATGAGCACATCGAGCGCGGCGGGCTCGACATACCCTTTCTGGGTGAGCAGGGTTTCCAGCGCGCGAACGCGCAGCTCCATCGGACCTAGGACACTGCCTTCGTGCTCGTGCTCGTGGCCATGGTCAGGGTCGTGGTCTGCTCCGGACATGCGGCCATGCTAATCGAAATCGGTGGAGCGGTAGTGCCGGACATGATCCGGCCGCGTCAGCAGGTACCGGTCGTCCTCTGGGAAATACCGGGCCCGGTCCGGGGGCTCACCGGCAAATCCGCGAATGGCATCCAAGGAAGTCCACCAGCTCAAGGTGACCACCTCACTGCGAGTCGCGTCGATGTCGCGCACCGCGACCACCGCGCCCAGGTTGCCCGGCGTGCGGCGATATTCCGCAATCCCGGTCGCGCGCACATAGTCCATGTAGGCGTCGCTGGTCGCGCGATGGATTTCCGCGCGCCATTCTCGAAGGATGCTCATGGTATTCTCCTGGTGATGTATACCAGTAAAAAGGATATTAATGGTATAGTCAAGTTCCTGGAGAGGTATGTCAGCCGCAGCGCTCCCCAAGTATTCCATTGCCGGCATCCGCCTCGACGGCGGCCGCCCCTGTCTTGATTTCGTCAATACCATTCATGACCGGTTTGCCGCCGTGCCCGTGGATTACCTCTCAGGACCGGCGCAATACCGGGAGTGGTGTGCGCGTACCGGGCTGCTCAGCCGGCAGGAGGCCGACCGCATCGCGGTGACGGCCGGCGTCCTGGGCGAAGCGCGGAATTTTCGGGAGCATCTGCATGCCTTGCTGAGTGCCAGGATCGACCGCAGGGCGCTGCCGGCGAGTTCGCTTCGGCACTGCGACCGTTGGCTGCATCGGGCTTGGTCCACTCTGACGCTCGACCCTGCATCACCCGAGGCGCTCTCATGGCCGGCCGCGGCGCTCGACGCCCGGCTGCCCCTCAAACGCATCGCATTGTCCGCGCTCGAGTTGCTCAAGGTCACGCAGCCGCAGCGGCTCAAACGCTGCGCGTCGGCTGACTCCTGCGGCTGGCTGTTCTACGACGACAGCAGGGGCGGCCGGCGGCGATGGTGCTCCATGGAGGCTTGCGGCACCGTGGAGAAAATGCGCCGCTTCCGCCGCAGCTGACTCGACGGACCGGCTAAACTAGGCCGACCCCAGTCCAGACGCAGGTGATCCGTGAGCCAGCTGAGTTCGAGATCGATTTCCTTGACCCTCATGGCGCTGCTGGCGGCGGTGGCTTGGCTCGCACCGGCGCGCAGCATGGCCGGTCCGGACCTGCGCCTCTATACCCTCGATTGCGGGCACGCCACCTTCAAAGACATGGCGCAGTTCTCCGACACCGGCGAGTACGACGGCAAGACGGGCGACATTGCCGTGCCGTGCTTCCTCATCCGCCACCCCAAAGGGATACTGCTGTGGGATACGGGACTCGGCGACAAATTCGCCGCGAACAAGGACGGCATCGACATGGCGCCGGGGGTGCACCTATCCGTGCGGGTCACGCTCATCTCGCAGCTCAAGGTCTTGGGATTGACCCCCCAGGACGTCAATTTCCTGGTGTTTTCGCACCTGCACTGGGATCACACCGGCAATGCCAATGAGTTTCCCGGCGCACTGTGGATCATCAACCGCCGTGAATTGAACGCGGCCCTCGCGACTCCGCCGCCGGACGGCATCGATCCCGCGACCTTCAGCGACTACAAGACTGCCAAGACGCAATTGATCGACGGCGATCATGACGTCTTCGGCGACGGCACGGTGCGCATCCTCGCGGCGCCCGGCCATACTGCCGGACATCAGGTGCTGGAGCTCAAATTGCCGCAGACCGGCACGGTGATACTGTCCGGCGACCTGTACCATCTCAGGACCAATCGGGAGTTCATGCGCGTGCCGCTCGGCAACGCCAGTCGCGCCGAGACGCTGGCCTCGATGAATCGCATCGAAACCATCGTCAAAAACACCAAAGCGCGCTTCGTCGTGCAGCACGACCCGCAGGACTTCCAGGCGCTGCCGAAGTTTCCGGGCTACCTCGATTAGGCCGCCGCGTCCGTGATCGACAACGCGACCCGCAACGATCTGCCGCAGATACTCGCGATCTACAACGAGGTCATCCGCAACTCGACCGCCGTCTATTCAGAGGAAGAGTTCACGCCGGCCCGCGGCGAGTCGTGGTTCGACGCCAAGAGGGCTCACGGTTTTCCCCTGATCGTGGCGCGCGACGCGTCGGGCATCGCGGGATTCGGTACCTTCGGGGAATTTCGGGCATGGCCGTGCTACGTGCACAGCGTGGAGCACAGCGTTCACGTGCGCGTGGACCGCCGCGGGCAAGGCGTCGGGCGGGCTCTGATGGTCGAACTCCTGGCGCGCGGCGCCGCCATGGGGAAGCACGTGATGATCGCCGGCATCGACGCCGACAACGCCGTCTCGATCGGATTACACCGCAGTCTGGGGTTTGCCCCGGTCGGCCATTTTCATGAAGTGGGATTCAAGTTCGGGCGCTGGCTCGACTTGGTATTCATGGAATGTATGCTTCCGCCGACAGTTGACGGCATTGTGAAGTAACGCAAAGACACGCACCCCGCAAAAAAGCGGCATTGAGCCACAGATAGACCATCGGCGCGCGTAAGCGGCCTTTGTTGGCGGCGCAGTCTTGATATCATGCGCGTGTGGTACGAGCAACACAGACAGAAATCGAAGAAGCCGTCGAAGCGCTGCGCGCCGGCAATCTGGTGGTGTTCCCGACCGAGACCGTCTATGGGCTCGGCGCGAACGCCTCCAATCCCGCCGCCGTGCGCAAGATTTTCGAGGTGAAGGGGCGTCCGCCCGATCATCCCGTGATCGTGCACCTGGACGACCCACGCTACTTGCATCGTTGGGTGTCGTCGTTGCCGCCGGTCGCGGAACAGCTGGCTGACAAATTCTGGCCGGGCCCGTTGACCCTGATCCTGCCCAAGGCGGAGAACGTCAACGACATCGTCACCGGCGGCCAGGACAGCATCGGTATTCGCGTGCCGTCGCATCCCATGGCGCAGCAGCTGCTGAACGCCTTCGGCGGCGGCATCGCGGCACCCTCCGCCAATCGCTATGGGCGGCTGAGTCCGACCAAACCCGAACATGTGCGCGACGAGCTGGGCGATGCGGTCAAGGTCATCCTCGACGGCGGCGATTCGCCCATCGGGCTGGAATCGACCATCGTTTCCTGTTTGGGCAATGAGGCCCGTCTATTGCGGCCCGGATTCATCACTCGCACGCAGCTCGTGCAAGTGGTCGGGAATCTGGCGGTCGGCGGAGGCGCGCCGCGGGCGCCGGGAGATCGTGCGCTGCACTATGCGCCATCGACCCCCCTGGAAATTGTGCCGTCGGACGATTTGGAAGTGCGGGCCGGCGAGATCACCGATCGCGAGGAGAAGGTGGCGGTCCTGGCCATGCGTCCGCCGCTGCAGACTCAACGCCATATGACGTGGATCAATGCCGGCAAGCGGCCGGACATTTATGCTCACAATCTTTACAACCACTTGCGTACCCTGGACCGCGCCGGTTGCGTGAGGATTTTTGTGCAAAGCCTGCCGCAGGATGAGCGCTGGGTGGCCATTCTCGACCGGCTGCAGCGCGCCAGCGGCATGGGTGATGATTCTCTCGAACTGAGCGTGAGTTGATGGCAAGAACTTCGTTGAAGCCGACGCCCGTCATCGGCGGCGAGCCCTTGGAGCTCGATCCCGGTCAGGATCCGTTTGCGCACGAGTCGATCAAGCACCTGGCGGCACGCTACGGTTCGCCCTTGTTCGTGATCGACGCGGAGCGCGTGCGCCGGCAATATCGGCGCCTCGCTGCGGCGCTGCCGGGGGTCGATCTGCACTACGCTCTGAAGCCGCTGCCGCACGCCTCGGTCATCAACACCCTGAATGCCGAGGGCGCCTGTTTCGATTTGGCAACCAACGGTGAAGTCGAGTTGGTGCGCCGCCTGAAGATCGCGCCCGCGCGCTGCATACACACGCATCCCATCAAGCGCGACAGCGACATCCGCACCGCGCTCAGCTTTGGCGTGAATCGCTTCGTCGTCGACAACCCCGACGAGTTGCGCAAGTTCGTCAAGTACCGCAACCGGTGTTCGGTGTTGGTGCGGGTCTCCTTCAGCAGTCCCGAGGCCAGAAGCGATCTATCGCGAAAATTCGGCTGTGAGCCGCAAGCGGTTGCCGGCTTGTTCAGCCTCGCCGCCGAATTGCACATCAAGATCGAGGGATTGTCGTTTCACATCGGCTCGCAGGCGTCCGGACCGGCGATGTTCATCGAGGCGATTGCCCGCTGCGGCGAGCTGCTGCAGGTTGCCGAGAAACTGGGGCACGCTCCCGGCATTCTCGATATCGGCGGCGGCTTTCCGGTGGACTATCAGCAGCGCTGCATGCCCATCGAGGAATTTTGCGCCCCGATCCGCGCCGTGCTCAAGGAGCTTGCGCCGGGCCTGCGCGTGATCGCCGAACCCGGCCGCTACATCTCAGCGCCCTCAGCCGTCGCCGTGGCCACGGTGATGGGGCGAGCGCTGCGCGGCGAGCGCTGGTGGTACTACCTCGATGACGGCTTGTACGGCAGCTACAGCGGCCAGGTCTATGATCACGCGCACTATCCCGTGGAGGCGCTGGTGCCGGCGGGCAAGACTTACCCCGCGGTGCTCGCCGGCCCCACCTGCGACAGCATCGATGTCATCAATGAGCGCTTGGAATTGCCCAAGCTCGATGTCGGCGATCTGATCGTCGGCCGCGAAATGGGGGCCTACACCTGGGCGTCGGCATCGGAGTTCAATTTCTTCCCGCGGGCCACCGTATTGGCGTTGGACCACGGGCGCTTGCTCACCGAGGAGTCCGACCGATGAGTTGGAGCCGCCGCCGAGTCTTGCGGACGGGCGGCGCCTTCGCCTGCGTGTCGGCAACGGCCTGGCTCGCGCGGCCGGCACGCGGCCAAGCCGACACTTCGGCGACCGCCAATCGTCGGATTGCGCTGCTTAATTTGCACACCGGCGAGCGGCTGGATATCGAATACTGCCGCGACGGCGCCTACCTACCGCAGGCGCTGGCGGCCATTGAGAATTGCCTGCGGGACTTTCGCACCGGCGATCGGCACCCCATGGACCCCCATTTGATGGATACCCTGGTCGACGTTGCGCATAGCCTGCGGGTCGAACCGGCATTCAGCGTGATTTCCGGCTATCGCTCGCCGCAGACCAACGCGATGCTGCACGAACACAGCACGGGAGTCGCGTCGCACAGTCTGCACATGGATGGACGGGCGATCGATGTTCGCATCAGCGGCGTGGATTGCGCCGATCTCGCCGCGCAAGCCCTGGGACTGAAGCGCGGCGGCGTGGGCTACTACCGCGCCTCGGACTTCGTGCACTTGGACACGGGCGCGGTCAGGACCTGGAAGGGCTGAGTCGCGGCCCCGGCTCATGCGGCCGCGTCGATGACAACATCGGCCGTGGGACTTTAATCTCAGGTGCCTGTCCCAGGCGCGGTGGGAGAGTAGCCTGAGGGCACCGCAATCCCAGGCAATCACTCCCTCATGTGACAGCCATTTCCGCATCATTGACCCCATGCCGGAGCGTACACGGGGTCGGCGCCTGGGTGTGAGAATCGAGACTTGGCTGCCGATCGAATGGCTGTTGTGAGGGCCGATCTATCATGGTGGTGGTAGATGCCATCAAAAACAGCACCGTGCCCTTCTCGGTGGCGATAGCATTCACAGCATGAGGACCCGAAATAAATTAACTCTTCTCGCACTGGCGGGCACTCTGGCGGCCTGCCCCGCAGAGCATCCCGGCGCGCCGCAAACAAGCGCCCCTCTGGCAGCGGAACTCGGCGCGCGGATTTACAACGGCAACTGCGTGCCCTGTCATCAACAGACGGGTATGGGAATTCCCGGCGTCTATCCGACGTTGGTCGGATCGCCGGTGGTCATGGGGGACCCGGCGCAGTTGGCCCTTTGGGTGCTCAAGGGGCAAAGACCGGCCTCCATGCCGGTGGGGCGCTTTCCGACGCAGATGCTGCAGTTCGGCTGGATGAAGCCTGCGGATGCCGCCGCGCTATTTTCCTACCTGCGCTCGAATTTCGGCAACTCGGCGCCCCCGGTCGACGCAGCAACGGTGACCAGGGCGGTCGGACAATGACGCCGCTCACCAGCATCCACGTTTTGGTCGATCGCTGCCGCGCCGGGGACTTGCCGGCGGTGGTCGCGAGACTTCCCTCCGGCTGGGTAATCATGGGCGAGCGCCAGGTGCTGACCGGCTATTGCTTGCTGCTGCCGGATCCGGTGGTGCCGCATTTGAACGCGCTGCCGCCCGCGCTGCGCGGCCAGTTTCTATCCGACATGGCTGTGGTGGGCGATTCCTTGCTGGCCGTCACGGCGGGCTTGCGGATCAATTACGCGATATTCGGCAATGTGGATCCTGCATTGCATGCGCATCTATTCCCGCGCCGCGCGACCGAGCCCGAGGCGACGCGAACCGCCCAACCCTGGGCGCTCGATTGGAATGCAGCGCCGCAGTACTCGGAGACTTTGCACGGCGAGCTCAAGAAACGCCTGGCCGCCGACTTGAAGGGCCGTCTGCCCTAGGCGACTCACCGGCCTCGGTCGACTACAGCTCCCTGAGCTGGGCCATCGCAAACAGCATCACCCGGCCGTCGCGCACCGCCACTCCTTCGGCGCGCAGGCGCCGCGCTTGTTCCTTATGCGCGCGCGATGTTTTCGGAAACACAATGCGGCCGCCGGCGCCCACCACGCGATGCCAGGGTAAATTCATCTCCTTGGGGGCGACCCGCAGAGCGAACCCCGCTTGACGCGCGCGGCCGGGGAAGCCGGCGCTGCGGGCCACGGCCCCGTAGGTGGACACCTGGCCGCGCGGGATGGCGCAAACCGCATGCCAGATCGCCTGCAGCGCGGGATTATCCTCAGGGGACAGCGGCTTGCGCGGCGACGAGATCTTCGAGTGCGGCTGCCCGAGCAGTGCTGTGAATGTGTTCTTCAAGCGCGTCACGAGGTGCTCGAATGCTTGACCGGAAGCGGCTCAGCATAGCAAGCAAAGCTGCATCGAGACGAGTCCGGCAAGTCCGGACTCAGGGCGTATGGTTATCGCGATTGCCTTCCCGCTTACCCTCATCGCGCGGAGTCTGCGGATGCGCGGCAGGTGGTGCCGGGCGCGGCACTTGAGTTTGCGGCCGTTGCTTCGGCTGCGCCGATTGGACCTGGGGCTGCGGCCGCTGCTGGGGCGGTGCAACTTGTGGCCGAGGCGGCGCCGATTGGACCTGGGGCTGCGGCCGCTGCTGGGGCGGCGCAACTTGTGGCCGAGGCTGCGCGTACTGCGCTTGGGGCTGCGGCTGTTGCCGAGGCTGCGCAAATTCCGGGCGCAGGTGCGGCGGCTGTTGCGGGGCATCTGTCGGCGCCCTCGGCGCCGCGGCCTGCGGACTTTGCGCCGGAGCCGCGTCTCGGGACGGCGTTGCATCACGATAATTACCCGGACGCGCGTCGGCGGGCCGGTATCCGGACTCGGCCGGGCGTGAGCCGCCTGGGGCAGTCGCAATCGGAGTCGTTGCACCGCGCGCCCGGACAATGTTCGGAGCCGTGAAGGCGGCGGCTCGCGGGGTGGCCGCGATCGGCGGACGGCCTTGATTGAACTTGGCTTGCAGCTCGGGATTACGGCCGGCCTCGGTGATATGCCGCATTTGCAACGCCGGCGGCGGAACATGCCGCTCGCGTGCCGCTTCTTGGTCCCGATTGCTCGGTGCCCTCGCGATACCACCGGCGCCGCCGTTGTAGCTCACCCGGTTGACGGTGACGTTGTTGATGACCGTCTGGTTGTAGGTGTTGTGGATGACGGTCGTGTTGATGTTGTTGACCGCCGTGTTGTATCTGAAACGGTTGCGTTCCCAGCGGCCGCCGGCGTAGCCCTCGCCCGTATAGCCGCCGCCATAGTTGACCCCACCATAGAAGCCCACGTGAGGACCCCAATACCCGACGTGAAACAGATACACGCCGCCGCCCCAACCCCAATACCCGGGAGTCCAAAGCACGCCCACTTGCGGCGGCATGACCCACGTGCCGGGAACCCAATAATAGCCGCCGCCGGCGTAGCCCCAATAGCCCGGCGTCCATAAGTAATCAGGTTCCGGACACGGCGGCTGTTCATAGTCCGGCAGCGGCGGCGGCGGCTCCGTGCTGCGGACTTCGACTTGCACATCGGCATAGCCGGATGCAGGCGCCGCTGGCGGATATTCCTGCGACGACGGAGAGTACTCATTTGGCGGCGGCGCGTAGTCCGCCGGCGGCGGCGCATAGGCTCGCTCCTGCACCACGCAACCATAGATCCCGGCGAGCGCGGCCGCGATGCTCATCACGCCGATAACACGCGCAGGATGGTGAAGTCGTTCGTGTCGTATGGACAATGGATCGCTCCCGTGTACGTGTTGTAACGTACGTGCTGTGTGGCAACGCCAGCCATGGCGCATCTCTATCCAACGATAGCGCGGCCACCATGCCACAAGCGTGAGCGAATGTAACGATCAACGCGACGAAGTCGCGATGATGTGTGATGTGTGATGTATGAGGCGTGAACGTCTGATGCATGCGCGGTTGCTATTTGTCTTGGTTATTGCGCAGCGTGAGTTCGCGCGCAACGTCGCTGAGGTCGGCGAGGGGCGCGGAGCACGTCATCCCCGTGCACACGTAGACCACCGTGTCGGGTGCGGCGCGCTTGGCGGCGAGCGCAGGTGGCAGCTCCGCGGCGTCGCGCGGAATGGCGAATATCATGCGCGTCGGCGCATACACGGCGCCCAAGCTGGCGGACCAGTGTTCGATCTGCGGCGCATCGCCGCGAATGATCAGGATTTGCATCGACGCTCGACAATCTTCCAGCGCATTGACCACGCTCATGTGGGCCTGCGGATATTCCTGCAGCATGGGCCACGCGGCCCGCAAAGTGCGTTCGGCGGCGTCGAGGTAGGGCGGCTCACCAAGCAGATACCCTAAGCGGCACAGCACCGAGGCCGCGACGCCATTGCCCGACGGCAGCGACTCATCGCTGAAGGTCTTGCTGCGGTGAATGAGCTGCTCGTGATCCGCGGCGGTGAAGAAAAATCCGCCGCCCTCGGCGTCCTCGAATTGCGCCAGCAGGACATCGATCAGAGCTTGCGCGAACTGCAAGTCGCTGCTGCGCCAACGGGTTTGCAGAAGTTCGAGCAGGGCGTCGGCGAGAAATGCATAGTCGTCGAGGTAGGCCGGCAAATGCGCGCGCTCATCCTTGGTGGTCGCCAGCAGCCGGCCGTCGCGCCACAGGGTATGGCGGATGAAATCGACCGCCGCAGCGGCGGCTTGCGCCAGCTCAGGCCGGCGCAGCACCCGCGCCGCAATCGCCAGCCCCTTGATCATGAGCGCGTTCCATGCAGTCAGAACCTTTTCATCGCGGGCCGGCCAGACGCGCAATTCGCGCGCGGCCAACAGTTTCACTCGCGCCGCATCGATCAGCGCAGCGACGGTTTGCGTCGATTCACCGAGCGCTGTCGCCACGGTCTCGATGGATTCAAAGGTGTGCAGGTGCCATTCGCCTTCGAAATTGGCGCTTCGGTCCAAGCCGAAGCGGCGCGACATGGCGGCATATTCAGGCGCCGTCAATAGGGACTGCACCTCGGTCCGCGACCAAACATAGAATTTTCCCTCGTGGCCTTCCGAGTCCGCATCCAAACTCGAGTAAAAGCCGCCCCGCGGCGAGCGCAGGTCGCGCAGCACCCAGTCGGCGGTCTCGCCGGCGATGCGAGAAAACAGCGCTTCGCCTGTCGCCAGGGAGGCGCGCGCGTACTCGCACAGCAATTGCGCATTGTCATAGAGCATTTTCTCGAAGTGCGGAATCATCCATTGGCCATCCACCGAATAGCGCGAAAATCCGCCGCCCAACTGATCGTAAATGCCGCCTTCGCCCATGCGCGTCAGCGTGAGGCTCGCCATGTACAGCGCCTTCAAGTCCGGACCGGCCGCGGCCGAAGTGCCGTGCCAGTGCCGCAGGCAGCGCTCGATGCTGCCGGGATGCGGAAATTTGGGCGCCTGGCTGAAGCCGCCGAATTTCGCGTCGAAGGAGCGCTCCAAGGCCGCGCGCGCCTCGCGCAGCGGCGATTCGTCCAGCACCGTCCCGTCAGCCGCCGGCGGCGGCGCAAGCCCCGCAAGCGCGAGCTTCAACTGCTCATTCTGCGCGGCGAGCTCGGCGCCATGGCCGCGATAATATTCCGCCACCCGACGCAGCAAATCGCTGAACGCGGGCAGTCCATGGCGCGGTTCCTTTGGAAAGTAGGTGCCGCCGAAGAAGGGCGTCTGCTCGCCTGGCGTCAGGAACATGGTCAGGGGCCAGCCGCCTGACGCATGGGTGATCAGCTGCTGCGCCACTTGGTAAATTTTGTCCAGGTCCGGCCGCTCTTCCCGATCCACCTTGATGTTGATGAACAATTCATTCATCACGGCCGCCGTCGCCGGGTCCTCGAAGGATTCGTGCGCCATCACATGGCACCAGTGGCAGGCGGAATAGCCGATGGACAGCAAAATGGGCTTGTCGTCGCGTTTGGCGGCGAGCAACGCCGGCTCCCCCCAGGGATACCAATCGACGGGATTGTCCGCATGCTGCAGCAAATACGGGCTGGTCTCTGCCGCAAGGCGATTGCGCTGCATGGGACAGCTCCGCGTCGGTTAGAATGCGCGCCAATATAGCCGAAGTACCTTATGTCCGACCCCAAGTCCGCGGCAGAGTTGCCTGCCCTTCGCCTGAAACGCAACGAAGATCGCCGTCTGCATGCGGGGCATCTTTGGATCTTCAGCAACGAAGTCGATACTCAGCAGACGCCGCTGGCTAAGTTCAAGCCGGGCGAGCTGGTGCGCGTGCTGGCGCACAATGACCGGGCTTTAGGTCTGGCCTACGTCAATCCGCAATCGCTGATCAGCGCGCGCCTGCTGGAAACCTGGAGCCTGCCCGACGCCGCATGGCTGGCGGCGCGCATCCGCGCGGCGCTGCGTCTGCGCGAGCATTTGTATCCACAGCCGTATTACCGCTTGGTCTACGGCGAGTCCGACGGCCTGCCTGGGTTGGTGATCGACCGCTACGGTTCGGCCTGTGTGGTGCAAATCGGCACCGCCGGCATGGAAAGGCTCAAGGCGCAAATCGTGGAGGCCTTGGAGCAGGTGCTGACCTGCAAGGCGGTGCTTTTCAAGAATGACGGTTCGCTGCGCGAAATGGAGGGCCTGCCCAACTATGTCGAGGCCGCGAAGGGCCGCTTCGATGAGCTGGCGAACGTGCTGGAGGATGGACTCGAATTTCAGGCGCCCCTGGCCGAGGGCCAGAAGACGGGATGGTTTTTCGACCAGGCGGCCAATCGGCGGGCGCTGGAGAAATACCTGCGCAAGGGCGCGCGGGTGCTGGACGTGTTCAGCTACGTCGGCGCGTGGGGGGTACGTGCGGCGCGCGGCGGCGCGGGCGAGGTGGTGTGCGTCGATAGCTCCGCATCGGCGCTCGAGTTGGCGGCGAGCAACGGCGAGCGCAACGGCGTGAAACTCGCCACCCTGAAGGGCGATGCCTTCGATGTGCTCGAGGACCTGGCAAAGAAGCGCTCGCGATTCGACGTGGTCATCGTCGATCCGCCGGCGTTCGCCAAGCGCAAGAAGGACTTGCCCAAGGCGCTGGCTGCCTACAAGCGCTTGAACCAGCTGGCAATGCGAGTGATCGCCGACGATGGCGTGCTGGTCTCGTGCTCGTGTTCGCACCACGTCAGTCCCGAGGAATTGCAGGATGCCATCGCGAAGGCGGCGAGGGCGGCCGACAAGCATCTGCAGATCTTGGAATTGGGCGGCCAGGCCCCGGATCATCCGGTGCACCCCGCCATTCCGGAAACGCGATATCTAAAAGCCTATTTCTGTCGGGTCAACGACGGTTTAAAGTAGAACTCATGCTCACCTTCCCGCACATCGACCGCGTCGCCGTTTCCATCGGACCGGTATTCGGCATTGGACCTCTGCGCATTCATTGGTACGGGATCATGTACTTGGTCGGATTCGCCGCGGCTTGGGCCCTGGCGAGATACCGCGCACGCCAGCCGGGGTCGACATGGACTGCGCTCGACATCGATGACCTCATTTTCTACTGCGCCATCGGCGTGATCATCGGCGGCCGGCTGGGCTGGTGCCTGATCTACGGCCACGACGTGATGGCCGAAAGCTGGCTCAATGTGTTTCGCATCTGGGACGGCGGCATGTCCTTTCACGGCGGGCTGACGGGGGTTCTGGTCGCGGCGGGAGTGTTTGCGCGGGTCAAGCGCAAGCGGATTCCCGACGTGTGCGATTTCCTGGCGCCCTTGCCGGGCATCGGCATCATGGCGGTGCGCATCGGCAACTTCATCAACAGCGAGCTTTGGGGCAAACCCACCGATTTGCCGTGGGGCTTCGGGGTGCCCGGTGAAGACGGCGTGTTGATTTCGCGCCATCCGTCGCAGCTCTATGAGGCGGGCCTCGAGGGGCTGCTGTCGTTCCTGGTGGTGTGGTGGTATACCCGCAAGCCGCGGCCGCGGCTGGCGCCGACCGGACTGTTCTTGATCATGTACGGCTGCGGGCGGTTCCTGGTCGAGTGGGTGCGCCTGCCCGACGCGAATATTGGTTATCTGGCCGGCAATTGGCTGACCATGGGCATGCTGTTGACGACACCGATGATTTTTATCGGCGCCGGACTGATGATTTATGCCTATCGGCGCAATATCGCCAGCGGCAATCTGGCGGCAGTGAAGGCGTAATGCGGCAGTACCTGGATTTTCTGCGCCATATCAAGCAGCACGGCGCGCGCAAGGACGATCGCACGGGCACGGGTACCCTGAGCGTATTCGGCCACCAAATGCGCTTCGATCTGGCCGCCGGATTCCCCTTGGTGACCACCAAGAAGCTGCATCTGCGCTCCATCATCCATGAGCTGCTGTGGTTCCTGAGCGGCGACACCAACGTCAGGTATCTGCGCGACCATGGCGTCAGCATATGGGACGAGTGGGCCGACAAGGATGGCAATTTGGGGCCCGTGTACGGCAAGCAATGGCGCAGCTGGCCGACTGCGGACGGCCGCAATATCGATCAGCTGGCGCGGGTGGTCGAGCAGCTCAAGAGCAATCCAAATTCGCGGCGCATCCTGGTGAGCGCCTGGAACGTCGCGGAATTGGATCAGATGGCGTTGCTGCCCTGCCACGCCTTGTTTCAGTTCTACGTCGCCGGCGGCCGCCTTTCCTGTCAGTTGTACCAGCGCAGTGCCGACGCTCTGCTCGGCGTGCCCTTCAACATCGCTTCCTACGCCTTGCTCACGCACATGCTGGCACAGCAGTGCGACCTTCGAGCGGGCGACCTGGTCTGGACCGGCGGCGACTGTCATTTGTACCTGAATCACCTGGAGCAGGCCGACGAACAGCTCAATCGCCAGCCGTACCCGTTGCCGACGCTGGAAATCCGGCGCCGGCCGCCCACGCTGTTCGATTACGTCTACGAGGATTTCGATATCCTCGACTATCAATTTCACCCCGCAATCAAGGCCCCCATCGCCATATGAAGAAGACCCCGCGACGTCCCCGCACCCCCCTGTTCGAAGTGCGGCATTCCCCGATCCACGGCTACGGCGTGTTCGCCGCGCGCCGGATCCGCAAGGGTGCGGTGGTCATCGAGTATCTCGGCGATCGCGTGAGCCACGCCCAGGCAGATGAGCGCTACAAAGACAAGGATCCGAACGACAACCATACCTTTCTCTTCACGGTGGATGCGCGAACCGTGATCGATGCCGGAGTCGACGGCAATGAAGCGCGCTACATCAATCATGCCTGCGATCCGAACTGCGAAAGCACCACGGTGAACAAGCGGGTGTTCATTCAAGCGATCCGCACCATACAGCCCGGCGAAGAACTGTCCTACGACTATCAAATCCAGCGCGACAGCGACGACGCCCCGAATATCGATGAGATATATGCATGCCGCTGCGGCGCCGAAGACTGCCGCGGCACCATGCTGGTCGGGGCCAAGAAGACACGCAAGCTGGTTCACCGCGCACCGATTCGCGCCGCTGGAGCCCACGGTGCGGCCCGCCAGCGGGCGCCGCGGCGCAGCGGCATCGCTCAGCGCCCGCAACGGCGCAGCCGTTGACCGCGGCGCCGCTCCTGGCCGAGAACCCGTGATCGTCGATGCGACTGACAGTCGATGAGGCACTGAAGGTCGACGGCGTCTCGGTCCGGGATGAATATCTGGCCGAGGCGCGGGTCCGGACGCTGCTCGAATGCGCGCAACTGCGCCGCGAACGCGGGGAATTTCGCGCGGCGCAAGTCGGCGGCCTGCAGCACGCACAGCGCCGCAAAGAGATTCGCGGCGATTTCACCTGCTGGATGACGCCGCCGCTGCTGCCCGCCGAGCAGGCTCTATCGCAGGACCTCGAACGGCTGCGTCTGCAATTGAATCGAGAAGCCATGCTCGGGCTGTTCGACCTCGAACTGCACTACGCCTGGTATCCGCCCGGCGCCGGGTATGCGCGGCACGTCGATCAACCGCAGGGGCGTACCCACCGGCAGGTCTCGCTGGTGCTGTACCTGAGCGCGGGTTGGACGCCGGAGGCGGGCGGCGAGCTGCGGATCTTCGAGGCGGGCGGCAGCCATCGGGATGTGGAGCCGTTTGCGGGCCGCATGGTGTGTTTTCTCACGCCCGGCCGCGAACATGCGGTGCTGCCGACCCAGCGTGACCGGTTGAGCATCAGCGGCTGGTTCTGCGCACGCGGGTAATCCCACGTCCCACGTCACACCGCCATTGGCTGGAGCGGCCCCAAGCTCGTCAAATCGAAGCGCAGTTCTTTCAAGCCGTAATCGATCGACACCTTGGAGAATTGCCGCAGGAAATTCATGCCGATCAGCAATGCCGGCTGCCGGGTGAGGCCCCAGACATCGAAAATTTGAAAATCGGCGATCACCAAGGGACAGTTGGTGAATTGCACCTCCATCAATTGGATCTTGTCGACCATGGTGACGCTGCCCAGAATTTCACCGCCGGTGATGTCGGTCAACGGAAGGGTGGCGACCTCGCGTCGGACGGGTCCACGGCCGCTCAAGGCCGCCAGCAGCGATGCATTGCCGGCCGATATTTCGGCGCCGGTATCGATGAAGGCGGTCGCGGCGATGCCGTCGACCAGGCAGTTCACGGCCCGCAAGTGCCCGGATGATCCAGTGGTTCGAATGCGTACCTCGTTCGGCCGCAGCAATAAGGCGCTGAACCGGGAGCCCGGCTTCCCCACGTGCAAGGTGTGATTCTTGAAATCGAGGGTCACACGGTGACCATCGAGAGTGTCGAGACCGAGATACCCATCTGCCTGCAGCATGGCACGGGGCAGTACCGGTAAGGTCAAATGCCGGT